>Ga0247818_10001487_pt1 | contig 14874 bp, 14 predicted proteins | sample 13C_Glucose_Day1_FD_192424 | JGI IMG/M metagenome (GOLD analysis project Ga0247818, IMG submission 192424) | Soil microbial communities from agricultural site in Penn Yan, New York, United States - 13C_Glucose_Day1 | ecosystem: Environmental > Terrestrial > Soil > Agricultural land | place...
AGCTGCGGCAGTGGCGGCGGCGCGGGATCGGTCCCGAGTATTTCCAATTCACTGCACGGACCGTCAGCTACGCTGACGACTATCTGCGGGACTGGTTCAACGACCCCAACAACGCCGGCCTCCTGTCCGGGGAGTCTCCTGCCAGAGTGCGTGGCTCGTGCCAGGACGGGCGCGTCCGGCGGAGCCCGCGCCGGGACGATCGTTAGGCTGGATCCCATGGCGAATCTCGACATTGAACAGACACGAAACCAGGCCCGCGCACTTCTGGACTCACGCATCGAGTCAGTCACCACTCTGGTACGAACCCGGCAGCGCATTACCGACCTCAAAGACCAACTCGCTTCGGCAGAACGTGAGGACAAGCGCGCCTACGTTCAGGCAACGCGTGATGGTTGGAGCCCCGAGGAACTCAAGAAGCTCGGTCTCGAACCCGCCGCCGCAGGTCGGCGCCGCAAGACCCAATCAAAAACTGCTGATCCCGCAGCACGTCAGGTTGACGCCCCGCAGCCGAACGAACAGCACGCAGCGTCACTGAACTAAGGTCAAATACCCTCAACCGGGTGGCACTCCTGCCCCTGGCAGGGGCGCAATGAAGACACACGAAAGGGCCGGCTATGCCGGCCCTTTCGTGTTCTCCTCGGACAAAGGAAATCTGGTCACAACCCTACCAGCACCGGATGGTGCAGCGCGGCACACAGGTGCTGATCGCGGGTCGTGCGTGAGCGGCGGTCCGCCGCCGGTGAGTGGCTGCTGTGGTTCGCACGCGGCGGCGGACCGCCCGACTTCTGGAAGGCTCCTTAGCCCCGAAGGACGAGTGGACGGGTCCTTGCCGGGCGGCCTTCGCGGCCGCCCGGCAAGAACACTCTTAGGCCGCTTCGTTCTCGGCCGGGGTACCGCTGTCAAGGATGATCTTTTCAACCTCACTCACGGTGTACCCCCAGGCCACCAACTGGTCCAAGTAGTCCCGGTGGGTCTGGGACGGGGACCGCCACGAGTCCTTCGCGATGGTCTTCTCGTACCCGGCGCAGACCAGCGCGATCATCGAGAACTCCGGCCGGGCCGTGGACTTCGCAACATGCTCCCGCAGCGGGTTCCATCCCCATCGGTCGGTGTCGTCGAACTTCGCACCGACCATCCCGGCGGCGACCTTCGCGTCATAACCGCTGACCGTCTCCGGGTGATGGGTGAGGGCGTGGACGGTGAAGTACTGCCAGCCCTTCGGTACCTGCTTCTTCGCCAACAGGCCGGTCACGAAAGCACGGCGCACCACCTCAGCGGACAACATGGCTTTGTTGCGCTCGATCAGGGTTTTACGCTCAGCCTTCTGCTCCTTCGTCATGGGGCCTTTCTGGGCTTGGCTGCCGCCACCGTGGCGTTCGTACTTCGGGGCGAAACCCAGCTCCTGCCAGCCGCTGATCACCGCGTGGGTGCTGTGCTCGCCCCGGTAGTCCGTGGTGATCAGCACGGCGTTGGCATCGTCCTCGGTGGCCGGTTCCCCGTCAGCCCTTTTCGCCGCGGTCACGTAGAGGTTGTCCTCATCGGCGTAGTGCCCCGCATCATCGACGATGGTCTTGCCCTGGGCTACAAGCTCGGCCGTTAGAGCGGCGAGGGCGGCGGCGCTCTCGCGCCGGTCGCGCAGCCGCTGGGCCACATGGTGAAGCTGGTCAGGTTCATCCCTGATGACCGATTCCAATTCCTCGGTCGCATCCTCGTCGCCTTCAAACTCAGCCAACAGGAGCGCCTCGTCTATGGACCATCCTTTGCCCAGGGCCGCGGCACCAGCGTCGGAAGACTTGGCCTTCAAGGCGCTCTCCACACTGCTTTTCGTCCGCCCCGTCTTCTTCGCGATCGCGCCCGCCGAAACCCCGATCAGGGACAGCTGGTGGTAAGCCTCCGCCTCATCCGCCTCGGTCAGTTCCGCGCGCTGGATGTTCTCCACCACCTGCGTCACGATCCGCTCCGCTTCCTCGGGTGAGTCGATGATCATCACCGGGACCAGGGTCCGTCCGGCCTCGACGGCGGCGCGGGTGCGGCGCTGACCCATCAACACATGCACGGTACCGTCGTCCTTGCGGTGAGCGATCACCGGTTCCATCACGCCGTGTTCGGCGATGCTGGCAACAAAATCCGCCGTGAGAGCGGCATCCTTCCTGACATTGACGTCCACGTTCAGGGTCGCCGGGTCGAGCATTTCCAATACGGGGGTTGCAGTCATGGTGTTGGTTCCTTCTTGTCCGAGAAGTGGGGTGGGTGGGGCGATCAGATGACCGGCCAGCTCCCCTCTCCCCCGCGTTGTTTTGGCTGCTGGCGAAGCTTGCGGAGCTGTGCCCGACGGAGGCCTGTCCACACGCAAGGGCAAGGAGCGGAATTCTTCGTAAGGAAATCAGCGACGAAGGAGCGCCGTCGAAGAATTCCACACCGCAGGCCCCGACGAAGGAGGGGCTGGACGGGCCGGAGCGGACACGTACAATCCGTCAGGACAGCAGCCAAAAGACGGTAATACTGGAACAGTCCTTGAGCCGGCGTGACCCAGCCAAAAACTGACGTACCAGGCGGCACTGTCTTCCCGACGATCTGTCCGCCGGCTCAAGGTCCGTTAAAAGGGGTGTCGAGCCAGGCGGACATGACCTCATAGGAGCCTGATACGACCAGTCCCATTACCGTTTTGTCTGCCCACCTGGCCCGCGCCTGATCAATCAGCATTCGACGCGACTGAGGGGCATTTCCATCTTGGCAAGCCAACCAACAAAAGTCATCGCGGGTATCGACACCCACGCCGACACACACCACGTGGCCGTCATCAACGAACACGGCAAACCCCTCGCGGACAAGGAATTCCTGGCCGTGGGATCCGGATACCGGAAAATCATCGACTTCATCACCTCCTGGGGCACAGTCACAGCCGTCGGGGAAGCACGCATATGCTCCACCAATGCAGCTCAGGGAGTGTTGCTCCCAGGGCAGTGTAACCCTGGTTCACCACGGGTCGGAGGGGACAAGACGCTATTGCGGGTTGTAGAGCCTCCGCCGGCAGTTGACATGACGTCAGGCACCTGGCGCGGAACCTCAAGGGCTTTGGACTAGAATGAGCGCATGTCAGGCGCCCATGACGACACCTCGAGCATGCTCGAGAAGTCGATGAGGATCATGCAGGCGTTCCGCCGCAGCGAAGGATCCTTGCGATTCTCCGAGATCGTGGCTCGGACGGGTATGCCCAAAAGCACAACACACCGGCTTATCAAGGCGCTGGTGGAACTCGAGATGCTGGCCGAGCACGATGGCCGATTCAGCATCGGGATGGCGGCTTTCGAAATCGGGGATTTGGTACCGGTGCGGGGAGAGTTACGCGACGCAGCGGTGCCGTTCATGAGGGACCTCTTCCAAGGCACGAACAAGGCAGTCCATCTGGGAGTACGTGATGGATTGGAAGTGGTCTACGTGGAAAAGTTCGGGTCCGGCCAGGATACCGACTTCCCGTCCCGAATCGGCGGACGACTACCCATGACCTGCACGGCTGTGGGCAAGGTCTTGCTCGCCTACGCGACGACAGACGTGATCGAGGAAGTGCTATCACGCCCGTTGCGTCGGCTCACCTCGCGATCGATCACCGATCCAAAAGTTCTCCGAGGACAGCTTCCAGAAATCCGCATCGTTGGTTTCGCCACCGAGTGCGAAGAGGCAGCCGTGGGCGGAGCCTGCGTGGCTGCCCCGATCTTGGTTCATGGGCGCATCCGCGCAGCTCTGTCCGTGTCCGTGTCGGCTGACGAATTCGTACCCAGTCGACTTTCGGCGGCGGTAAAGACCGCCGCAGCAGGCATCACTCGCGAGCTCTCGCGTTACGACCTGTCTCGGCCCGTTTAGGCCTCAACGACGGAGCTGATGAGTCCCGAGACCGGCTTGGACTGATCGGCCGTCTTAGTGGAACGCGTGGCTGTCCCCGAATAGCGGCGGAGCGAGCGACGGCGAAGGTTCTGCTGGACGGAACGGACACGAGACGCTGGCGCAGAGTTACGTAGTGTACCGAGCAAGGAGGTACTTATGAGCACGCGGTTCGAGACAGTCGCTCAAGCTGAACGCCTAGCACGCAGGCGGCTACCAAAGCCGGTTTTCTCTTCCTTACACGGAGGGCGTGAACAGGGCGTATCGCTGCAGGACAACTGCAACGCATTCGGCGAGCTTGGCCTTGTCCCATCCGTCTTCGACAAGCCGGCGACCGTTGATTCATCAACGAGCTTTCTCGGTCAGCGAATCAGTTTCCCAGCCATCGTGTCCCCGGTGGGAGCCCTCGGGCTTCACCCTGACGGTGAACGTGCGATCGCGCATGCAGCGGCCCGCATCGGCATCTCGATGTCGGTGAGCTCGTTCGCGAGCATGTCGGTCACCGAAATCGGCCGAATCACCCAGAACATGCACTTCCAGTTGTATTGGCTAGGGAGTCGGGCGGACATTGAGGCCCGGCTCGAACGGGCCGCTGCGGCTGGAGCCAAAGGACTCATCGTCACGGTCGACCTTTCACGTTCCGCACCGCGCCGGGACTGGGCAGCCACTCCGGCCCTCCCGTCCAGCTGGACCGTCGGCAGCCTCCTTCGCCATGGGCCCTCCGGCGTGTCAAGACCAGTGTGGCTGATGCGATACCTGCGGCGCGGCACGCTTCCCAGCCTCAGGGTCCCGAACTTGGCGGGGGCGGACGGTCAGGAACCCACCTTTCCCGAGGCACTGGGGATGATGCGGCGAGCGACTCCCCCGACCCGAGCGGATCTCGCTTGGCTGCGAGAGAAGTGGAGTGGTCCCTTGATGGTAAAGGGGATCAACACGCTTCGCGATGCGCGGATCGCAGAGGACCTGGGGGCGGACGCCGTTGGGCTGTCCAACCACGGCGGCAACCACCTCGACGGCACCGTAGCCGCGATCCGATACCTCCCCGCGATCGCCCAAGCCCTCCACGGCCGGGTGCCGGTCACCATCGACGGTGGAGTCAGACGCGGCACCGACGTCGTGAAGGCGGTAGCTCTGGGGGCCAAGGTTGTGCTGCTTGGCCGCGCGGTTGCGTATGGGCTCGCGGTCGGCGGCGAAGAAGGCGTATATCGCGTGCTCGAGATCGTCCGTTCTGGGGTGGTCGAAGCGATGGACGCAATGGGCACCGCAAGCGTCGCCGACATCGGACGCTCGGACGCGATCGTGCGTCGGGACAACTTCTTCGTCGAGCCGCCCCGGTAGCCCTGTCCCGCCTCACCTCCACTGACGCCGCGCAGCAAACAGAAGGCATGCCCCCAAGGCAGATGCGAGGGCAGCGCAGGACCAGGCGACCTGGACGTTCGAGATGGTGACAATCGACGCGAAGACGACCGGGCCCGTGGAACCACCGAAGAAAACTCCCGCCTGCGTCACTCCAGCAGAAGCTGCCGCGTTGTCCGGGCGCGCGCGAGCGACGCTGAAGTTGAACAACGCGCTCCAGCCCCAACCGCACCCATAGGCGAGCAGCGCCCCGACCAAGAATGCCGTGGCATCGCCAGCGGCCAGCATCACGAACCCGATCGTCCCCGCCACGGCGAGGACACAGAGGCCCCTGACGTCACTTGTGCCCGACGAACGCCCGGCACGGCCGGCTACCGCGATGCGGGCCATGATGGAGGCCACGCTCGCGGCCACCTGAACCGTCCCGACCGCGGTGGGATGCATGCCGGCGCGGATGCCCGTCACTACGAGAAACGAGGGCAGGCACTGTGCCGCGAAGGAGAGGAAGAAGCCACCTAAGGCCATCAACACGATGAAGCGCCGAGCCTTGGCGACCGGAACCCCGGTCTCCCTCGTACCGACGAGCTCGCACGAGGCTCGCTTGCGCTCTCGCTGATCATTGTCTAGCGGCACGCCTTTTACGGCCACCTGGGCAAGCACGGTCGCGCAGCCTACTGCCATGACAGTGACGCGCCATGAGACGCCGGGGAAGGCAGCGAGCACCAAGCCAGCCAACAACGTGGTCGCTGGCACAGAGGCCTGGACCAAGCCGAACGAGAACGCTTGAGCTCGGGTACCGCGAACGCCAATGATGACATGAGTAGCCGCCGGCTGCACAGCAGCGTTGGGGAAACCGAGTAGGGCAAGCACCAGCACGATAATGGCCGCGTTAGGCGCCGCGGCGATGATGAGCAAGCCCAGGGTGGCGAGGGCGCACGCCAGTCGTAGGAGGCGTCCCGCACCCCACCGGCCGACGATGCGGCCCATAACCGGCGACATGACCGCCGAGATAAGGAAATATCCTCCGACTCCCAGCCCTAGCTCGGTAGTGCTGAATCCGAGTTGGTCCTCGATCTGCACAGCAAGGACCGCAACAAGGAAGGGTGGCGCGGCCACCGAAATCATGGCGCACACTGCCCCGATGACCCGGGCCTGCTCGCTGGTGGAGCTGGCCACGACAGCGCCCCTGCTCATAATGTTGTGGTCCTCGCTATTGACTGGTGTACCCGCCGTCAACCTGCACGACGGAACCAGTGGTGAAGGCCGCTCCCGGCGCGAGCAACGGGAGGACCATATGGGCGATCTCGTCGGGAGTGCCCCACCTGCCGACCGGAATCTTCGCCGTGAATGCCCGCTGCGTCTCGCTCCCAGCCGCGGCCGCGTTCATCGCGCTCCGCACCGGACCTGGCGAGATGCAGTTGATCGTGACGCCGGAACCTGCGAGTTCGAGCGCCAGTGAACGCGTCATCGCGGTGACCGCCCCCTTGGTCGCCGCGTAGGCGGCGCGCTGAGGGGCCCCTACCGTCGCCAGTATCGAACCAATGGTCACGATCCTCCCGAACCCTAGCTCGAGCATCCCCGGGGTAACCGTGCGCACGGCCAACCACGTGCCGAGGACATTAGCCTCCAACGCGTTTCGGAAGTCGGCAAGATCGACATCTTGCAGCCCGCCGGGAAGGAGCACGCCGGCAGCCGTGACGAGTCCCTCGATCGTCCCCCACCGCTCAGTCACGTCCTGGACCACGCGGTCGAGGTCCTCCGGGCTCTTGACGTCGGCCGCGATACCCACCACATCCCGTGAGCCACCGCGGCTCACCTGCTCGGCGGCGGCAGCGCACTTTTCGGGAGACCTCCCGACGATGGCAACCGGTCGTCCTGCCGCAGCGACCGCCTCAGCGACTGCCAGGCCGATGCCGCTGTTGCCTCCCGTGACGAGTACCGGGCCCGTGCCAAACTCGCTCTTGTTGTCGCTCATTCAAAATCTCCTCTGGTCATGATGTGTTGATTCTGCGGGGTCAAGCGGTGGAGCGAGTGAGAAAGTTCTGCCACGCGGATCTCGTGTTGTGCCTGCGGCGACGTTTGTCTGGGATGGGCATATGAAACAACTATCAAGCCGATTGGTCAGCGTTGGTGATACCACCTTCTCGGTGTCGGAGCTGGGCACGGGTACACCGCTGCTGCTGTTGCATGGCGGCGGACCTGGGTGCACAGCCTGGACGGACTTCGGACCGGTCGCTGAAATGTTCGCATCGCAGTACCGCGTGGTTCTGGTCGATCTCCTGCAGTACGGCAAATCCGACATGTCTGAGATCCACGGCCCGATGTGGGACCACCATTCCAAGAAGATGGTCGAGCTGCTCGACGAGCTGGGGATCGATCGGGCCGACTTCGTCTGCAACTCCTGGGGCGGCACGATCGCCCTTCATCTCGCAGCGACATATCCCGAGCGAGCACGGGCTCTGGTCATCACCGGCAGCATGCCTGTCTTTGAAGGAGAGCCCTCCCCGGCGCTCCCGGAAACCGGTCGCGACGTGCGCATTCGGTCTTTCCGCACAGCACGCGAGCTCTACTACGGGGGCGAGGGGCCGACGAAGGAGAAGATGCGTGAGCTGATCGGGACCCTAGAGTGGTACGACGCCTCAAGGCTGCCGGAAGAGACCGTCGAGTTGCGCTGGCGGAACAGCCTCAACCCCGAGGAGATCGCCTTGGCGAGATCGGCCAACCCTCGAGGTGAGTGGCAGGATCTCACCGCGGAACTGCCCATGATTCAGGCTCCCGTCCTCTTCCTGTGGGGCATGCAGGACGCGTTCCTCAAGCCCGAGTACGCCCTCATGCTGGCTCGCCTGGTTCCCAACGGGAACCTCTATGTCATGGACCACGCCTCCCACCACCCGCAGGAGGAACGCCCCGAGGACTACGTCGCCGTGGTGCAAGGCTTCCTCAGCCGCCAGCACTGAGATTCACCCGACAAACGATATGGAGAACAACCGTGCCAATAACAGAACGCGATGCTGACCGCATCGCGCATGCGCTATGCGAGGCAGCTCGCGATGCACGGCCCATCCCGCCCATTCGCCACGACGTGGACGGCCTCGACGTCAACGACGCATATGACATCCAGCGCCGGCTCGTGGCAAACATGGTTGCCGGCGGAGCCCGCAGGGTCGGCCGGAAAATCGGTCTGACGTCTGCAGCGGTCCAGCAGCAGCTCGGCGTCGACCAGCCGGACTTCGGGGTGCTCCTGGACGACATGCAGGTTGCTCAGCACGGTGTGGTCATGGTGGACGATCTGATCCAACCGCGAGTCGAGGCGGAGGTGGCATTTGTCCTGGCCTCTGACCTCGACCTCCCGAAAATCGACCGCCACGTGGTGCTCGCAGCGCTCTCGCACGCCTGTGCTGCACTGGAGATCGTCGACAGCCGGGTAGACAACTGGGACATCTCGATCGTGGACACCATCGCTGACAACGGCTCATCCGGACGCTTCGTACTCGGGGACCAAGCACTCTCGTTGCGCGAATTCGATCCCCGAAGCGCGCAGATGAGAATGACCTCCAACGATCACGTCGTCTCCGTCGGGGACGGAAGCGCCTGCCTCGGAGATCCGTTGAACGCCGTGGTGTGGCTGGCCAACAGGGCGAGAGACGTCGGGGATCCCCTGCGGGCCGGCGAGATTGTGCTTTCCGGCGCGCTCGGGCCGATGCACTCTGTGGCAGCGGGCGAGTCCGTCCGCGCCGACCTCACCGGTCTGGGCACCGTGTCGGTCGAGTTCGTTGGAACAGCGCGATGAGCACGAAGGTGGCGATCGTGGGTTCGGGCAACATCGGAACGGACCTGATGTTCAAGATCCTGCGGGGCCGAGGCGTGTTGGAAGTTGCTGCCATGGTGGGCATCGACCCCAAGTCGGACGGCCTCCGCCGCGCCGCGAGTATGGGCGTACCGGTGACCTCGGATGGAGTGGAAGGCTTGATCGGCCTCGACGGCTTCGATGAGATCGACCTGATCTTCGATGCGACGTCCGCCAAGGCCCATGTTGCCAACGCGGCCCTCCTGGCGCCCTACGGCAAGGTAATGATCGACCTGACACCGGCCGCGATCGGCCCGTTCGTGGCCCCCACCGTGAACCTCCGCGAACACGTTGGCGCAACCAACGTCAACATGGTCACCTGCGGCGGTCAGGCGACCATCCCCATCGTTGCCGCGATTTCTGCGGTCACGGAGGTCTTCTACGCGGAGATCGTTGCCTCCATCGCGTCCCGGTCCGCTGGGCCAGGTACACGCGCAAACATCGACGAGTTCACCGAGACGACGGCTGAGGCGCTCCAGACCGTCGGTGGTGCCGCAAAAGCCAAGGCGATCATCGTGCTCAACCCCGCCGAGCCGCCGGTGATCATGCGGGACACCGTGGCCTGCTTGATCGGACCGGACCACCACGCCGAGGTCGCCGCCTCGATCGATGCGATGATCTCGCGCGTAGCGCAGTTCGTGCCGGGATACCGGCGCACGCAGGAGGTGCAGTTCACGCCCATCGCGTCCGACGACCCGATCAGGGCCCTCGGTGACGAAGCGGCCGGGACGCACGTTGTCACCGTGCTGCTGCAGGTCGAAGGCGCTGCCCACTACCTTCCCGCCTACGCCGGGAACCTGGACATCATGACAGCTGCCGCGGTGCAGGTTGCCGAAGAACTGGCCTCCCTGACGACCTCGAGGGACGCATCAACCACTGGAACGGGGACCTCGTGAACACCTTCTACCTGCAGGACGTGACACTGCGCGACGGCATGCACGCCCTTCGCCATCGCCTGGGACTCAGTGACCTCCAGCGGATCGTCACTGCGCTGGACTCTGCCGGTGTGGACGCGATCGAGGTGGCCCACGGGGACGGCCTCGGCGGCGGCAGCATCACCTACGGCTTTGGTAGCCACACCGACTGGGACTGGCTGGAAGCCGCCAGCGCGGTCATCCAAAGGGCCAAGCTCACGACCCTGCTCCTGCCCGGCATCGGGACGATCGACGACATCCATCGCGCCGCCGACCTCGGCGTGCGGTCCATCCGGATCGCCACGCACTGCACTGAGGCGGATGTCGCTGCCCAGCACATCGACTATGCGCGTGGGCTGGGACTCGACGTCGCAGGCTTTCTCATGATGAGCCACATGAGCGGGCCCAATGAGTTGTCACGACAGGCGAAGCTCATGGAGAGCTACGGCGCACACTGCGTCTACGTCACCGACTCGGGCGGCCGGCTCACGACCGCCGAGGTCACAGCGCGCGTTGTCGCCTTCCGAGCGGTCCTCTCCGACGAAACCCAAATCGGCGTCCATGCACACCAGAATCTGAGCCTGGCCGTCGCCAACAGCCTGGCCGCTGTCGAGGCAGGAGCTGTCAGGGTGGATGCGTCGCTTGCCGGCCTCGGCGCCGGCGCGGGGAACTGCCCGATCGAGCCGTTCGTGGCGGTGGCATCCTTGCTCGGCTGGGACCACCCCGCCGACCTGGACGCGCTCGAGGACGCAGCGGACGACGTCGTCAGGCCGCTGATCGACCGTCCCATCCAGGTCGACCGGGACACTCTCACCCTCGGCTACACGGGCGTCTACTCCAGCTTCCTCCGGCATGCGGAACGACACGCGAAGCGCTACGGGGTGAAGGCACGGGACATCTTAAAGGAGGCGGGTGCTCGGAGCCTGGTCGGCGGACAAGAGGACCAGCTCGTCGACATCGCGCTCGAGCTGGCACTCGCCAGACGCTCCCAAGGACAGGTGTCATGACCAATCTCGACCGCGAGGGGGTGGTTCAATTCGCAGGCTTCTACCCGTAACTCCTGACCGTGGGAATTGATGTGAAACCTGGTTCCGGTACACGAAAATCGTTCCCAAACAGGATTGGAACAGGCCTACTCTCAGCCTACGTGAACGCCCTCTTCACAAAAGATCGCTGTGCTCGAAACACAAAAGCAGGGCAAACAAATCCCATTAGTGCGCCACCCGCGCAATGTGAATGCAATGTGCGGTATAGGAATTTACAGGAGTACACATGCTCAAAACGATCAAAGCGACGGTTCTCTCGGGTGCGCTGATCGCGTCAGTCCTGCTCACCAGCGCGTGTGGCGCCGGGGTACCGAGCACTACGGCGGCCGCCGCCCTGAAGCCGGCGCGAATCGCCGTAGGACTCGATCCGACGTACGCGCTGGTCTACGTTGCGCAGGAACAGGGCTACTTCAAAAAGCACGGGGTCGATGCGGCGTTGGTCCAGACCGAGGGCGGGCCGTCGATGATCCAGGCCATTTCCGGAGGCCAGGCCGACTTCGCGTACGGGACGGACCTGACCTCGGTGAGCAACATGGGCGCCAACCCGGACCTTGTCGCCCTCGGCGTGGTCGGGCAGTCGAGCACCAATTTCTTCACCGTGTTCAACAAGAACATCAAGGCTGCATCGGACATCAAGACCATGGCAGTGGTGCCTGGTTCGGCGGCATACATGACGGACAAATACCTCAAGAGCCAGGGCATCGACCCGAAGAGCATTCACTTGGTCACAGCCGCCTTTCCCGATATCCCCGCAATCATCAACCGCGGTGATGCGGATGCCACTATTGCGATCCAGCCGTGGGCCGACCGTATCGTCGCCCAGGCAGGCGGAAAGATCGTGGGCGACATTGGTGACTACGGCGCGTACTACGCCCTGTGGCTATCGACCTCGAACAAGTGGCTCGCGACCCACCAGGACGAGGCAGCTGGCGTGTTCGGCGCGTTGCAGGACGCGAGCAAGTACGTCCAGGCATCCCCTAACGAGGCTGCAGCCCTGACTGCTAAGAAGCTCGGAATGCCCACGGAGGAGGCCCTCAGGGTGCTCAAGAGCACGGACTTTACCTTCCGCGATTTTAGTGTAAAGGATGCGGAGCAGGTGAAATCGGCAACTGAATTCTTCGTCAGCCAAGGAAAGATCAAGGCGGGTCCTACCGATTCGCAGATCCTCAAGGGCTGGTACCCGCAGCACGTGAAGTAGGCCGAACCGCGACTTTTTCCTCTGTCTCTGAAAAATCGAAATCAGGCGAAGCCTGAGCACCTGGGCCAAGACTCGTCGTCTCGGCCCAGGTGTACGTCCACTCGCCCTCTCGTCCGGGAGGTCGGCAACTCAAGGAGCCACCGTGCCCATCGTCAGAGTGACTCTCACTGCAGGCCGTGACGAGACGGTCAAGGCGTTCATCGCGCGAGGGGTCGTGGACTCAATCGCTGAGTTCGCTGCCGTCTCGCCGGACGGCATTCACGTCCTCTTCACGGATCTCGAACGACAGGCATGGGCCATCGGGCCCCGCCTACTGTCAGAGAGCCAGCCCCCACCCCCAACTGTCCGCTCGATGCCCTATCAGCACATCACCTCCTTGGAAGTTGGGTATGAGCGTAGGGACAGCTATCTCGACTGGCGGCGAACGCGGTTGTACCCGAACTTGGCAGTCACTAAAGGCTTCTTGACGACCTCGGTGGTGCTGCCTGAGGACGAGGCTGACCGGCTCGTCGTTATGGAGCGGTGGCGCACGGAGCAGGCTCGGCAGGAGTTCATGAGCATGCACGCAGAGCTCCTCAATGAAGCAGCCGACATCGTCGCCGACGCGAAGACTCTGGCTAGCGGCACCGTCGCCGACACGTGGGGAAACGCGTCGAGATGACAGCCTTGACCCGTCGAGTCGTTGTAGTCGGCGCTGGGAGCGCAGGGTGCTTAGTTGCAGCTCGCCTCAGCAAGGAACCTCACCTCAGTGTCGTGCTTCTCGAGGACGGCCCCGACCACTCGACCGAGAGCGTCGACGCGAAGCTGTCGTCCTGGAACTGGCTTGACGCTCTTGAGGCGACCGAGGCCTTCGTCCCGGACCTCACGGCCCGCCGGCACGTTACTGATCTGCCTCGCCTATACCGGCGAGGGCGAGGTCTGGGAGGTACGGGCTTGCTGAACGCGATGATCGCGATGCCGGGCCTCCCGGCTGACTACGACCGATGGGCCTCGGAGTTTGGCTTGTCTGATTGGTCCTGGAAAAAGGTTGGACCAGTGTTCACGAAGCTGGAACACGACCTCATGGTGGCACCGCACGCGTCGTTGACACCCCTCGATAAAGCCCTGCTGTCAGCCGCCCCCGAGCTGGGACTCGAAAACGATGCCGATCTGCTCGGTGCGGACGACGGTGCTGGTCGACTCTGGCTGAATGCTGTTCAGGGGCGAAGGCACTCTAGTCGCGAGCGATACCTGAAACCCGCCATGCGATCTGGGCGCCTCGATGTTCGACCGGGCGCACGGGTGGATCGAATCATCGTTCGCGATGGCACAGCCACTGGGGTCCGGCTTGTCGACGGTTCCGAGGTCGATGCGGACCTCGTCGTCCTCTGTGCCGGCGCGCTCGAGACGCCTGCCATACTTCTGCGCAGTGGCTCCAGCCGTCCAGGTGTGGGGTCCAACCTGTTGGACCACCCCTCGGTGAGCATCCTCCTGAAGCTCCGCGAGGGATTCCGCATCGTCGACAGAGCCAAGCCCACCATCGGAGCCGCCCTACGTGCGTCGTCGACGTCCGGCCAGAGCGACCTTCACCTTCTGCCGGTGCACGGGCTGCCGGCAGGGATACCCGGAGGCTTTGACGGTCGCATCATCATCGAGCTAATGGCCGCAGAGTCCAGTGGCACCGTAAGATTGACGTCCTCCGACGGGTGTCAGCCTCCCAGGGTTGACCAGCGCATGCTCGGGACAGCCCGTGACCGCGCAGCGATGCGCGAGGGCGTTGACCTGGCGATGAGGCTCCTCGAGACCGACGAGTTCGCCAGGGTCGTCTCCGAAGCCTGCGTCGACGACGCCGGAACCCATGCGCATCGCCTCAGGGATGAGGACTTCTATCAGTCCTGGGTCACGAGCTCACTGTCAGGAGCTCACGCGGGTGGAACCGCTCGGATGGGAACGGTGGAGGATCCACAGGCGGTACTCGACGGTCGCGGAAAAGTCATCGGCTGGGATAACTGCTGGGTCATCGACGCCTCAGCCATGCCTGTTGTCCCCACGGCGAACCCGCACCTCCCCATCCTTATGCTCGCTACCCGGCTGGCTGAGTACCTAGTCGAGGACATCGCCTGAGCTGGTTGCTCCGGCCACCAAAGCAACGTCCAGAAAAGGGCCCCTCCTGCTAACGGCGGCAGGAGGGGCACTTTCGCCCGTCAGTGAGTCGGCCGGACTGGACGATGCCGCCTCAGAAGCGGAGACCGAACCGGCGCAGGAGGGCCGTTGACACCAGGCGGATGACGCGGTCACAGAGAAAACCGAGAATGCCGAGGGCAACGATTCCCACGAAGATCGAGTTGATCTGACCGAAGTTGCGGGCCTGCCACAAAAGGGCTCCCAGGCCAGTGTCCGCGGACACGATCTCCGCGGAGACGATGGTGAGGAAGCAGTTGGCCAGTGAGAGTCGGGCCCCCGTCACCAGGTGCGGGACCGTCGAGGGGAGCACTATCCGAGTCAGAACCTGCCAGCGATTGGCGCCCAGGCTTTCCGCTGCACGCAGGCGCGAGTCAGGAATCGACGCGACGCCGGCGATGGTGTTGAGGGTCACGATGAAGACGCCTGTGTAGAAGATGAGAACGATCTTCGATGTCTCACCAATTCCGAACC
>Ga0247818_10001488_pt1 | contig 14873 bp, 20 predicted proteins | sample 13C_Glucose_Day1_FD_192424 | JGI IMG/M metagenome (GOLD analysis project Ga0247818, IMG submission 192424) | Soil microbial communities from agricultural site in Penn Yan, New York, United States - 13C_Glucose_Day1 | ecosystem: Environmental > Terrestrial > Soil > Agricultural land | place...
GTGACAGTATCACGGTTGCGCAGGTTGCACAACCAGGCTCAGAGAGCCATGAAGACCACGTCGGGCTCACCCGGCGTCCAGTTCGGGACCCGCTCCGTCTCGACGAACCCGAACCGCTTGTAGTAGTCGGGGAGGAAGCCGTCGAAGCAGTCCAGCTTGGACGCGCCCTTGTGGAGTACCGCATCCCACATCAGGCCCTCGCCGCGCCCCTTGACCGTGGAGTACAGGCCGATCAGGGTGCCGTCAGGCGTCACGCCGAACCCCGACTTGAAGTCGGAGGTCATGTAGTACCGGGCGTCGTCCGGCATCTCGTTGGGGTCGGAGGTCATGGCAGCGATGCGCTCGCTGTCGTGCCTCGCGACTCCGAGAGAGAGGGCGTACTCCCAGGGCTGGACGAGGTGGACGGTGATCGGGGTCATGGCAGTGGTCACTCTGGACTCCTTCGATTTTGAGCAGGCTGGCTCATCAGCGGTCGGCATCCCAAGCCGGCCGGACCCCCCTCGGAGGGTTTCGCCTTGTCACACTTGCACGATCACCGCCCGAGGACGGCCTCCCTGTGCGCTTCGAGCCGCTTGACCTCGGCGAGGTACTGGCGCTCCCCGAACTCCAGGGACAGGGCGCGGAGGTTGTTCCTGCGGACACCGTCAAGGATCTTCGAGCGCATCCGGCCGTACGAGATGGACATGGGGGTCTTGTCGAGGCTGACCATGGGGACTCCTTGGGAGGGATGCAGGCTGGCATCATCAGCGACCGGGAACCACCCCGGCCGGACCCCTTGCGGGGTTTCGCCTTGTTGATGTAGCTACCGTACCGCACTTGTCACACTTGCACAAGTGCCAGGCAAGTCACGCGGGTGACCTCGACGTGCACGTCCTGGGCCTCCAGGAACTGTGCCTGGTAGGGGTGGTACGCCGCGTCACCGACCAGCCACTCGGCCGACCGCTTGTCGCAGGCGCTGATGTTCTGCACCCACCACTCAGAGAGCTCTTCCTCGAAGGGCCAGATCTCAGCGGTCTCATCGCCGTTCCCGCTGCCGTCCCAGAACTGGATGACGTACCCAGGCACTCGGAGTGCAGGCTTCGGCGGGTTGATCTCCACGAGGTACTGCGGGTAGCCGAACTGGTCGGCGTGGTGCTGGCACCGGCCAGCGTTACCCCTGGAGACAGTGGCGAAGTAGTGCGTCGCGGGCAGGGAGCAGATACCGCAGATCATCGGGTGACCCTCTCGGTGTCGAAGTCGAAGATGTTGAAGCAGTTGGAGCACTCGGGGTCGGCGATGTAGTCGGCCAGCGAGCCGCCGGTCAGCCAGTCCATCTCGCCGTACTCGGCGTCGTAGACCTTGATGACGCCCTCGTCGGTGACCTTGAAGGCTTCCAGGCACCCCGTGCAGCGGATGTGAATCTCGCTGGTCAGTGTCGTTCCGGCCATCGTGCTCCCCCCTCGTGCTGTTGCTACACTTGCACACTCTGTGCGAAGAGTCAAGCCGACCGCGTCGGCGACTCAGTGACCCCGTGTGCTTCGATGCTACGGGCCCCGCTCCCGTACTGGCGAGCGGTCCCGAGGGGCCTTTGCGGGAGCCCGTAGTGGCGCTCCCCCGGTCCCTTACTGGCGACCGGTACTTCCCGTTCTTCCCGCTGTGCTTCCGTCCGTACTGTCGTCCCGCACCGTGTGGCGCGTTCCGTTTCCGGACCGTCCGGGAAGGACGGTTGGGCCCTGGATTCCTGCGACTACCGATCGATGACCCTTCCCCCGTGTGGCATCCCACAGGGGCCGGGAAAGCACATCTTCGATCTTCGAAGGGGCACTGTACCCTGACGTTCGCCGGAGGAGCGGGTTCGATTCACGTTCGGACTGCGTCGGATACCCGACCCTCTCGCTTCACTTGCCCACGCTCTCAGTCACCGTCTACACCGCGAGCGGTGCGTCGTACCAAGTTCGTGTGTGTTGCTGCCTTGCTGAGCTGTACTCTACCAGGTTTTCCTGGGCTGTGCAACTTGCGCTTCGCTCGGCTTGCACATTCGCAGATGAGCCGCTGTTCGCCACTCGGTAACCGTTCCCCGGACCATCGACATCCCGGTTCACCCATCCGCTGTGCTGCCTTGCTGAGCTCGACTCTACATGATCCGAACCCGTTGTGCAAGTGGCGCTACCCGCTTGCCTGGCGTCCCGTGGTGGCGACGGGTTGAACACTGCCCCACTTGCACAGATCTGTCAAGCCTCGCAGGTCAGAGGCGGTGCGCGCGGCCCTGTGCGCCGCTCTCCGGGCCCGCTGGCCGCTCGCTGGCCCGTCCGTCCGCCTCGCTGGAGAGGGACCGCGAGAGCGCGACGCAGGCGGGCGCGCGAGGGTAGCACAGCCGCGCGGGGGGTGGGGCGTGCCCCCCGGTGAGCGGCAGCCGGCACCGCCGTGTCTTACCGGCCAGGATCTTGCCACGGTTTCAAGGTCGATCAGGGGAGCCGGGGCAGGGTGCCGGCGATGGCCCCCCGAATGTGCTCAGGCCCCAGCTCCACCCCAGGATTGGCGGCGGCGAAGAGACGCAGCCGGCCGAGCGGGGAGTCGGGAGACGGGGGCTCCGTGGCCAGCTCGGCGCCAGCCACCTGGAGCGCGAAGGTGAGGTCATCGTCAGAGGTCATGGCCCCAGCGTAAGCGGTAAGCGCGCTTGCCGGCTCTGGATTACTGGGCGCGGCAGCGCCCCCAGAGAGCTTGCCGGCTCTGCCCTGTGGCGCCCTGCGGGCGCCCCTTCGTCAGCGCTCCACTCATCCCTTCGCCGCTGCGCTCAAGGCCAGACGGCCGCCGCCAGGCGGCCCAGCCCGAAGCCTCGAAGCCTCCATGTGCAAGTGTGACCACGGTCACATCGAGATGATGGAAACTTCCTCACCCTGGGCTCCGTATCAGTAAGTACAAGGGTAAGTACGAAGAGCGGAGTAGCAGGCTGGAGGCCCTGTCGGGCCTCGCTTGGCAGAGCTACTTACCGCTTACTGCTTGCGTAAGTACAAGTACTTCCCCTCGGGTTGACAGCGATCGAGCAGCTACCTGTTCAGGTAGGACGTCACCGAGGGGATCAGCTTCCACGTCGGGGGGTGATCCGGTTGCCGAACTGGGAAGGGTCCGACAGGCGCTCGCGCCTACCGAAGGACTGGTCCAAGATCCGGCTCCGGGTCCTGCGGCGAGACGGAGGGCAGTGCACCGCGCTGACACAAGCGGGTGAACGCTGCGACTCGTCCGCAACCGACGTGGACCACATCGTGGCGGGCGATGACCACAGGCTCTCGAACCTGAGATCCCTGTGCGCCTGGCATCACAAGCAGAAGAGCAGCCGGGAAGGCGCTGCGGCCCAGGCCGCCAAGCGTCGCGCGATCCAGAAGAAGTTCCAGCGCGGCGAGCAGCATCCCGGTCTCCTCTGAAGAACCGCGCTCCAGGCCCTCCCCGCCTGTAGAGCGTGAGCGCCCCCGAGTCCTCCTCTCCTCGGGCGAGGCGCCGGCCCCAGGATTGCTACCCCTGGGGCCCGAGAGGGCCGGTAGCTCAGTTGGAAGAGCGGCGGAGTGAAATCCCGCAGGTCGCAGGTTCGAGTCCTGCCTGGCCCACAGAGAGCAACGGCGATGCGCTCTCTCTCAAAAATCTTCGTCCCGCGCTTACCGGGCCGCGCGTCGTAACGCCCGAGAACTTCAAGGAGGTGTGCCCTTGCCCTGTACTGGCTGTCCCGGCCCATGCGCCGGCTGTCCGCTCGCCGGCCTTCGGTGACCGGGTTCGAATGGGCCTGGCTCGCATGGGGTGGCGCCTTCGTCGTGATCGAGGGGATCGCCCTCAAGCGCAAGGACAAGAACGACACCCTGTCCGAGCAGGTCTGGAAAATCTTCCACACCGCGCAGGGCCAGGAGAAGACGAAGACCACGCAGGCGCGACGCGCCGTTCTGGTCATGTTCCTCGCCTGGCTCGTCGCCCACTTCGTCAGTGGCGGCAAGGTCTGACCGTTCCGGCGTAGGCCGGTAAGAAAGAAGGTCCCCATCTCGGCATGTGTGCCGCGCCCGGCATTGCGCCCGGCGCGGCCTCTGCTGTCCGGGATCGCGATGAGAGGAGGTGAGGGTCATGGGAGCCCGTGGACCAGTTCCGAACCGCTCCGAAGACCTCGCCCGGCCTCGGTCGCGCAAGGGGGGCGACGAGCAGCCCGTCACCAAGGGCGAGATGAAGCCGACCAAGGTCCCCAACGCGGACAGTGGCTGGCATCCGATCGCCCGGCGGCTGTGGGATTCGCTCAAGACGTCCGGCCAGGCCGACTTCTACCAGAACTCGGACTGGGCGTTCGCGTACTCGCTGTGCGAGGACTTGTCGTACTACAAGAAGTCCGGCAAGCGGTCGGGGCAGATGCTCCAGACCATCTACTCCGCCTTCGAGCGACTCCTTGTCGCCGAGGGCGACCGGCGCCGTGTGCGCATCGAACTGACCGAGCCCGTACCCGAGCAGGACTCTGCCGCCGTAGTCGCCATCGCGGACTACAAGAAGGTGCTGGGGGTTGACTGATCGGGGGTGACGCATGGCTGCTTCCGCGCCGCTCACCATCGAAGAGATCGAGGCCCTGGAGCCCGAGTACCTCGGGCCTACCTGGCAGAAGGACGCCTTCGGCAGATGGAAGCTCCCCGAGTTCACGCTCGGGTGGCAGATCGCCGGCTGGTGTGCCGAGTACCTGGACGGCGAAGGCTCGACCGACGAGAAGCGGGTCCCGTGGAAGTTCACCACGGAGCAGCTCCGCTTCCTCCTGTGGTGGTACGCCATCGACAAGGACGGCGAGTTCATCTACCGGACTGGAGTCCTCCAGCGCCTGAAGGGCTGGGGCAAGGACCCTCTCCTGGCGGTGATCTCGCTCGTCGAGTTCGTCGGGCCGTCGCGCTTCTCCCACTGGGACGAGGACGGTAATCCGGTCGCGAAGGCTCACCCGCAGGCGTGGGTGCAGATCACGGCCGTGAACCAGGAGCAGACCACCAACACGATGGGCTACCTGCCCATCCTGATGGGGCCGAAGCTCATACAGACCTACGGCATCAAGGCCGGCGCCGAGCTCATCCGCGCCGACCGGGGCCGCAAGAAGCTCCAGGCCGTGACCAGCTCGTACCGGGCGATCGAGGGTAAGCGCACGACGTTCACCCTGCTCAACGAGACGCATCACTGGGTCGCCGGCAACGGCGGCCACAAGATGTTCGAGACCATCGACGGTAACTCCACGAAGATGGACTCCCGGTACCTGGCGATCACGAACGCCTACCTCCCCGGCGAGGACAGTGTGGCCGAGCGTACGCGCGAGGCGCACAACAAGGTGCTCGAAGGCCGCGCGATCGACGTGGGCACGCTCTACGACTCGATCGAGGCCCACCCCAAGACCCCGCTCACGCCCGAGGCGCTGCGGATCGTGCTCCCCAAGATCCGGGGTGACGCGGTCTGGCTGAAGATCGAGACGATCATCAAGTCCGTCATGAACTTGACGATCTCGGCCTCGCGCTCCAGGCGCATGTACCTGAACCAGGTCGTCGCTGAAGAGGACGCGCTGTACGGGCCGGCCGAGTGGGACCCCCTCGCTGACGAGGGCAAGGGCTTGAAGCCGGGCGACGAGATCGTCCTCGGGTTCGACGGAGGCAAGACCTCCGACTCCACAGCTTTGGTGGCTCTCCGCGTGCGCGACATGCACGCGGTGCTCCTGAACATCTGGGAGCACCCGGAGGGCGAGGCCGCGAAGGACTGGTCCGTGCCTCGGCACGAGGTCGACTCGGCCGTGCATGAGGCATTCCGCCTCTTCGAGGTCCGGGCGTTCTTCGCTGACGTCGCCCTGTGGGAGTCGTACATCGCCGACTGGTCGGAGGCGTACGGCGACCAGCTCGGTGTCCGCTCGCCTTCCGGCAAGGACGCGATCGGCTGGGACATGCGTAGCTCGCAGAAGACGGTGACGCTCGCGCACGAGCGCCTGATGCGCTCCATCTTCGACGGGAAGCTCTCGCACGACGGGGACCTGACGCTTCGGCGTCATGTGCTCTCAGCTCGCCGACGCACGAACAACTACGGCCTGTCCTTCGGCAAGGAGTCGAAGGACTCCCCGCGCAAGATCGACGCCTACGCGGCGCTGATGCTCGCGCACGAGGCCCTGAACGAACTCCGAGCTCGCGGCAAGAAGGTCCGGAAGCGGACTGGTCGCGGCTACTTCATGTAGTGCAAGTGTGACACGAAAGGTGGTGAGGCATGGCCGACACCAGCCCAGCATCGCTGGCGAAGGAACTCCTCGCCATCCTCGATCGCGACGAAGACCGCATTCAGCGGATCGACGACTACATCCACGGCAAGCATGACGACCCGTACATGCCGCCCCATGCGGACGACGAGTACCGGCTGCTCGCGAAGCGGGCGGTGTCCAACTGGATGCCGCTCCTGATCGGGACGCCGGCTCAGGCGCTGTACGTGGACGGCTTCCGTCCGGGCACCAGCGACACCGGCCTTCCGAAGGCGTCGTCCTCGACGAGCCCGGCCTGGAACCACTGGCAGCGCTCGCGCATGGACGCGAGGCAGGCTGCGATCTACCGTGGGGCGCTCGGCTTCGGTCACTCCTTCGTCCTGACGGAGAAGACCAAGAAGGGCGTCATCTCGAAGGGCCTGTCCGCCAAGCGGACCGCAGCCCTGTACGAGGACCCTGCGAACGACGAGACCCCGTACGCCGCGATGACCGTGACGGCCTGGCCCCGAGGCGAGAACCTCGGTAAGGCCCGCCTGTTCGACGGCAAGCGCGAGTACGCGGTCACCTTCAAGTCGAAGACCGACCCCAAGTCGATCAGGGTTACGGCCGGCAAGCTGCACGGCGCGAGCGAGTGCCCGGTCACCCGGTTCGCCGCTCAGGTCGACCTCGAAGGCCGCACGATCGGCGTCGTCGAGCCGATGATCCCGCTCCAGGACCGCATCAACCAGACCATCTTCGACCTCCTGGTCGCGCAGACCTACACCTCGCACGAGGTGCGGTACGCAACCGGCATGGCTCCGCCCATGCAGATGGAGATGCTCGACGAGAACGGCGACGTCACCACCGACCCGAACCTCGCGGTCGACAGCCGGCCCAAGCTCGACGACGAGGGCAACCCCGTCCCGGCGACCATCAATCACAACGCCCGCAGGTTCTTGTTCGCGGAGGACCCGGACGTGCACTTCGGCTCACTGCCCGCCGGCCCGATCACACCGCTGATCGAGTCCGTGGACATGAGCATCCGGCACCTCGCGGCCGTCAGCCAGACCCCGCCGCACCACCTGCTTGGCCAGATCGCCAACCTCTCCGCCGAGGCTCTCCTCGCCGCCGAGACGGCGCTGGCCCGCATGGTCGCGGAGTTCCGGTCGATCTTCGGCGAGTCCTGGGAGCGAGTCTTCCGGCTGGCGGCCGAGATGGAGGGCGAGACCACCGGGACCGAGGACTTCCACGGTGAAGTCCAGTGGCGCGACATGGAGTCCCGCTCCCTGGCGCAGGCCGCTGACGCTCTCGGCAAGCTCGCCGACATGCTCGGCATCCCGAAGCGCGGCCTCTGGAAGCGCGTGCCGGGCGTCACGCAGACCGAGTACGAGGACTGGGAGCAGATGGCCGAGGAGGACGACTCTGTCGGCCAGCTCGCTACCGCTCTCACTCGGGCCACGCCCGAGGCGGCACCTGCCCCTGATCCGGGGGTGATCGCCGCGTGACAACCCCAGCCAGACAGGCTGAGGCTGATCGTGCGGCGGTCGCGTTCCAGACGGCGCTCACCCAGATCGGGGCGGGCACCATCGCTGAAGCGCTCACCATGTGGGGGGACGTCCCGGCTACCGCTCGGGCGTCCACCTCCGCTTCCTGGTTGCGCCGGGCCATCACGATGGTGATGAGCCGGCGCCGCATGAGCCGAGACCTGGCTCGTGCGTACTACCGCCTGGCCCGCGCGCTGCGGACCGGGACGACGGTAGCCGATCCGTACCATCCCGAGCCCACGTACATCACTCTCGATGTGCTGCGCCGGGAGTTCGCAGAGCTGGTGGGGGAACCTGCTGAGCAGCCCCAGGAGGGCCGTTCAGAGCCCTCCGACACCAGCACCCCAGAGACCCCGTCATCGGCCGCGAGCGGCGAGTACGTGGAAGCTGATGACGACGATTCACCCTCGGCCGACCAGGAGTCGGAAGACGAGCTCGACCGCATCCTGGTCGAGGAGATCGAAGGTCTACGGGAAGCGGAAGCGCGGATCGAGCAGGAGGCGGAAGAGGAGCTCCGCACCGTGCTGGAGGCCCTCGGGCCCAACAACCTCCAGGGGAAGGTCGACAAGATCGACAGCGGCAGGACCGCTGACGAGGTCGACAAGCTCCGGGACGAGGTTCACCGGCAGGTGGGCGGGCAACAGGCCGCAGCCGCAGAGCGCGTCGCCATGAACGGTGGCCGCTCGACCGTCTGGAACCACGCAAGCCGCGACCGCCGAGCCATCGGCTACATCCGACTTTCGCGTACCGGCACCCCTTGCGGGTGGTGCGCGATGCTCATCTCTCGTGGTCCCGTCTACCGCAGCTCGGCCTCGGCCCAGTACGCGGACGGTGACCGGTACCACGACAACTGCCACTGCTACGCCGAGCCTGTGTTCTCGCGCGAGCAGTACAACAGCTCGTCCCTGTACGAGCTGAACCGCCGGTACGAGGAGCTGTGGCCCACGGTCACGAGCGGCCTGTCCGGCAAGGCGGCAGTCGCCGCCTGGAGGCGGTTCATCCGCCAAGAGCAGAAGGCCGCAGCCCAGGAGGCTCGGCGACAAACCCCGAACGTCCAGGAGGCGTAACAGTGTCCGAGCAGGAAACCCCCAGCACCGAAGAGACCACCACGGAAGAGACCGTCGAGACGCCCCCGGAGGGCACCGCGCCTGAAGGCGGCGAGACGGAGTCGACCGAGGAGAAGCCCAGCGAGGAGAGCGTGCCGGCCGAGGTGCTTCGCAAGAAGCTGACCGACGCCAACGCCGAGGCCGCCAACTACCGCACGAAGCTCCGCGAGACCGAGGCCAAGCTCAGCTCGGCCAAGACCGTGGAGGAGTTCGAGGCGGCGACCACCGACCTCCGAGGGCAGATCGAGGCGCTGGAGCGGACGATCCTGCTCAACACCGTGGCTGCGAAGTACGAGCTCCCGGCCCCCCTCGCGAAGCGCCTGACCGGCGCCACTGCGGAGGAGCTGGAGGCTGACGCGAAGGAGCTCCAGAAGCTCGTCGCGGCCCCGCAGCCGGAGTCCCTGTCCGGGGGTCTCGACCCCGAGGACGACGAGGACTTCGACCCGGTCAAGGCGGTCCACACGGCCCGCCGTAACCGGTACTGACCGACCCATCACTCCTGGCCGCGTGTGCAAGTGGCGCACGTCGAGCCTCCCTCCCCTACTGAAGGAGTAACAACCAGTGGCTCACACTCCCATCAAGCCGGAGAAGATCGCCGCGACTGCGGCCGTCGCTCTGGAGCAGTCGCTCGTCGTTCCCGCGCTCTTCCAGCGCGAGGGCATCGACGCCTACAAGGGCGCGAAGAACGACACCATCAACGTCAAGGTCGAAGGCGTCCTGCCGTTCCGGATCTACGAGTGGCGTTCCGGCGAGCCCGGCTCGTCCACCCCCGGCGTCCGTCAGGCGATCCAGTTCGACGAGTACACCGAGCGCACCGTCGCGGTGAAGTTCGGCGGCAACATCTACTCGGCGGTCAAGCTGACCGACGAGCAGGCCGAGTTCGACCTCCCCGGCTGGGCCAAGCTCATGTCCAAGCAGACCGAGGCCATCGGTCGCGGCCTGGAGCACGAGGCGGTTCAGCACCTCCTGAACCAGGACTACGCCGTCACCCTCGGCGGTGACGTCGCTGCGCGCGGCGGCCAGGGCGACCTCCGCAAGACCCTGATCCGTGCCCGCGAGGTGCTCAACCGCTTCATGGTCCCGAAGGAGGGTCGAGTCCTCGTGGTCGGCACCGGCTGGGAGACCGCCCTCCTGTCGGACGAGAAGCTGAACTTCGCCGGCAACGTCGGCGAGCAGGAGGCCGTCAGCGCCCTCCGCGAGGCCACCATCGGCCGGCGCTTCGGCTTCGACATCGTGGTCTCCCAGGAGGTCCCGAGCGACGCCGCGTTCGCCATGCACCGCTCCGCGTTCATCTTCGCGACCGGCGCCCCGAGCGTCCCGCAGTCCATCAAGGCCGGCGGCACCTCGTCCTACAACGGCGTCGCGCTGAGGTGGCTCCAGGACTACGACGCGGACCACCTGACCGACCGGTCCGTGGTCAACACCTACAAGGGCTTCCGTTCCGTCGAGGACATCCTCCACGGCACCGACCCGGAGGGTCAGTCCTTCATCTCCGCGAACGAGCACTTCGTCCGCGCGATCCGGCTCGACCTGGACGCGACGACCGACGTGCTGCCCGACGCGGACGGCCCGGACGCCAAGCAGAAGGAGCTCTTCGACATCACTGGTGTCGGCGCTCCGATCGTCTGATCTGCCTGACCGAGTGAGCGGGCGGGGTGTGCAAGTGACGCACGCCCCGCCCCTCCCCGTGAGCGAAGGAGAATCACCTTGGCGGACTTCGCCACACTCGACGAGCTGAAGGCCCGCCTGGACTGGACGCTCGACGCTGACGAGGAGCGCATCGCTACCGCCTCCCTCGAAGACGCATCAGACCTCGCTCGCGCCTACGCAGGGCGCGACTGGGACCCCGCAGCTACCGCCCCCCGCCTCGTACGGACGATGGTCCTGAAGGCGTGCAAGCGGTACATGAACAACCCCTCCGGCTACACGCAGTCCCGCGCTGGCGACGAGACGCTCGGCTGGAGTGATGACGCTGGCGAGAACGCGGGCACCGTCTACTTCACCAGGGACGAGCAGGAGATGCTCGCCAACCTCGGCGGGCGCAGGTCCGGCCTGGTCTCCGTAGGCGTGACGGCCTGGAACTCCAACATCCAGCGCTACCGCAACCGGCAGAGCTGGAGCAGTGGCAACGACCTGCCGGCCGGCTTCGTCCCGGCGGACGGCAAGAACGTCCCGTTCTTCGGTGACGAGGTGGAGCCCTGGTGAGCTCCATGCAGCGCAGGCGCGGCGTGACCGCGCGGATCTGGAAGACCTCCAAGCAGATCGACAACCGGGGCAACGAGGTTCTCGTCGCCGACGCGGACGGCCCGTACGAAGTGCGCTGTGCCCTGATCCCGCAGCGGTCGGCCCGAGCCGAGGTCCCCGGTCAGCAGCAGATCAACATCACCCGCATGATCGTCTCCGCCGATCTGGAGAACGTATCCCTCTGGTCGCGTGTCGAAGTACACGGCGCCGTATGGGACGTCGTGACGCCGCCGGCCTACCACCACGGCGAACGCAAGACGCGGCACTGGTCGATCGACATCCGCGAGAGGCCGAGCTGATGGCCTACATCTACAAGGGCCTGAACGGCAAGAAGATGTCCGAGGTCATCGCCTCCCTCGACGAGGTGCAGGGCGAGATCTGGGAGCGCACCTTCGAGATCGCGGCCCGAGCCGAGGCCCTCCTGGTCCAGCACCGCGCCGAGGGCGTCGCACAGATCGACATGGCCAAGGGCGACATCGACGCCTACGTGGTCCTCGAAGACACCAACCGGACCAACAAGAAGCACGACCCGAAGAAGCCGTACTCCAACTCCGCTGCCTCGATTGAGTTCGGCCGCTCCGGCTACGACGTCGAGGTTGTCGACAGCTCGGGCCAGGTCGTCAACGAGTACGAGGTCGGCGAGATGGAGGGCCTCTACATCCTCACCGAGGCATCTCACCTCCCGAAGAAGCGCCGCGCGGTGCGGACCCCCAAGACGGTCCGGATCAAGCAGAAGAAGCGCAAGACGAGCGGGGGTGACGGCTGATGGCTGGACTCCCCCCGGAGATCAAGGCGCTGGCCGAGCTCTCGCCCGTCGAAGACCTGATGCTCGCGGTGCTCCGTCAAGGACTGCCCGGCATCCAGGTCAACTCCCTGATCGCGAAGGGCCAGACCTTCCCGCTCGTGCTCGCGCGCCGCGACCCTTCCTTCGGGAACTGGGGCGGCGACACCCGATTCCTCGACGCGGCCCGCGTGGCGATCCACACCTTCTGTGCGGACCCGGACGGAGACGAGGACGCGGCGATCCTCTCCGAGGCCGTGCGCGTCGTCATGCGCGACGCCTGGCTGAAGCAGACGGTCTACCCCGGCCTGGGCCACATCACCCGAGTCGACCTCATCTCCGCTCCGCGTCGAGTCACGGACTGGGCCACCTCTACCGGACCCGTCCAGTACGCGGACCTTCCGACCGGTGTCTGGCGCTACGAGGCGACCTACGACATCGAGATCCGCAAGCCCCGCACTCGCCCATACCCCACCCCGTAAGGAGAACCCTTCGTGGCACTGAACGACAACGCCACCCTCGTCATCGGCTCCGGCAACTACTTGACGGCCCCCGCCGGTACCGACATCCCCGATGACCTGCTCGTCCCCGTCTCCCCGTGGGAAGCCGTGGGCCACACCAGCCTGGAGGACATCTTCTCGATCACCTCCGAGGGTGGAGAGGCCACCACCATCGGCTCCCTCCAGAACAAGAGCCTCCGCACGAAGTACTCGGCGCGCACCGAGACGATGGCCTTCGTCCTCCAGCAGTTCGACGTCAAGGGCCTGAAGCTCTACTACGGCTCGAACGCCCCGATCCTGCCCGATGGCAGCGTCGGCGTCCCGACCGACCCGGTCCCGACCACGGCCGCGTTCCTCGCCGTCTTCGTGGACGGCGAGAACGTGTTCGCGTTCTACGCCCCGAAGGCCGAGATCTACCGTGGCGACGACGTGTCCTTCGGTGACACGGAGAGCCTGGCCGGCCTGCCCCTGGGCGTGAAGCCGATGGCCTACGGCGCGAACTCCTGGACGTACGCGATCACCCCGCTGGGGACCGTCGCTGCGACCGGCGCGACCGCCGGCACGCCGGGCACCTTCAGCCCGACCGGCTCGCTCGCCCCGTACGACCTGGTCGACCTCGACCTCGTCACCGCCGACCCGGCGACTGCCTGGACCACCGGTCAGTACGTCACCCTCGGCGACGGCTCCAACGCCTACTGGGACGGCGCCGACTGGGTCACCGGCATCGCTGCCTGATCCTGAACTCCCCGGCTGTGCAAGTGACGCGGACCTCCTTGCACGGCCGGGGCCCCTCCGGGGGCCCTCTCCTCAAGGTCCGCACCGCATCGCATTCCCTACAACTTGGAGGTCCGCAACCCCATGCAGTTCACTCTCGACGACATCCGCGCCGCAGCCGACTCGAAGTACAGCTCGACCGACATCGTGGTGGACGAGAAGACCACCGCCCGCCTGCTCAACCCGCTCCGCCTGTCGAAGGAGAAGCGCGAGCAGCTCCAGGGCATCCAGGACCGGATGGACGCTGACGGCGTGGACCAGGAGGCGCTCCTGGCCGAGGCCATCCTCATCGTCGTCGACCACCCCAAGAAGGGCGAAGTCCTCCTGAAGGCCGTGGGCGACGACCTCGCGGTCCTGGCGCAGATCTTCAACACCTACATCGAGGGTGCGCAGGTGGGGGAAGCCTCAGCCTCTGCCGCCTGATCGACGACTTCGGGGAGGGGCTGTACGCCGACCTCCGCTTCCACTACGGCATCGACCTGGTGGACGTGATCGAGGGCCGAGGCCCCTCCCCGCTGTTCGTCCTCGCGCTTGTGCGGAGGCTGCCCGACACCTCCCTGACCGTCGCTCTCGCATCGGGCGGCCGGGAGCACTTCGGCTGGGGTATCGACCGTCACCTCTCGGCCGACCTCTTCGATGCGATCAACCAGAACACCCGGTCGACCGGCCAGTGGGCCAAGGGCAAGGCGCCCAAGATCCCGGCATGGCCGCGCCCGAAGGCGCTGAAGAAGCCCACCAAGTCCAGCGGCCCCAAGACGGCCGGCAAGAAGGTCTCCGTCGCGGAGATCTACAAGCGGTTCACAGCCCGGAGGTAGCCCATGCCCCAGGGTCAGGTAATCGGTCGCGTCAGCGTCCGTGTGCTACCCGACACCGACGAGTTCCGAAGCAAGGCGAGCAAGCAGCTCACCAAGATCGAGAAGCAGCTCAAGGTCGAAGTGCAGGTCATGCCCAACATGGCCGGCTTCGAGCGCGAGATGCTCGGCGAGATCGGCAAGATCAACCAGCGCAACCGTCAGTCGGACGCGCGCAAGGTGCGGATCTACACCCGCATCGACACGAGCACCATGAACGGCGAGCTGGCGCGGGCGATCCGCGCCTACACCAACCGGGCCAAGAACGGCCAGAAGGTGAAGCTCCAGTCCACCTTGGACGCCGGTGCGGTCGATGTGGAGATCTCGGCTCAGTCGCTTCGGAAGATGACCGACCAGCTCAAGGACTGGCGGGACGACAACTCCCCGCTCACGATCAAGATCGAGCCGGACGTCTCGGCCCTGAGCTCCGCCACCACGAACGCGCGCCTCGGCATCCTCACCCGTCCCCGCACGGTCTCGATCATCCCGAAGCTGAACGAGGCAGCTGTCGCCAAGGTGGCCACCGCGCTGGCCGCTCTCTCCGGTATCCGCGTGCTGAACAACCTCTTCGAGAGGTTCAGCAACATCCTGAAGAACCTCGACAAGAGCGTGCCGATCATCGGTTCGCTGGCGTCGGCGATGGCCGGCCTGGCTGCGATGGCGCTCACCTCGGCGAGCAACCTCTTCGCGCTGTCCGCGTCACTCGCGCAGATCGGGGCCTTGGCCCTGACCATGCCCGGCCTCCTCGGCGGCTTCGCAGTCGGCATCGGAATCACCGTCGCAGCGTTCAAGGACTTCAACAAGGAAGTCCCGCAGGCCAAGGCCGCGCTCGCGGACATGCAGAACACGATCAGCTCGAACTTCTGGGCGGAGGCCCGCAAGCCGA
>Ga0247818_10001492_pt1 | contig 14867 bp, 16 predicted proteins | sample 13C_Glucose_Day1_FD_192424 | JGI IMG/M metagenome (GOLD analysis project Ga0247818, IMG submission 192424) | Soil microbial communities from agricultural site in Penn Yan, New York, United States - 13C_Glucose_Day1 | ecosystem: Environmental > Terrestrial > Soil > Agricultural land | place...
CCAGCGCAGGCACCAGGAGTTCAGCGTATTTACAACGGTCATGCGTCACCTGTTTGTTTTTATCTGTGACGAAATCGAACCCGACACGCTCGTGACGCGGCGGAGTGAACAAGGCGGATAGCCTTGATGTTTGCGCAGATGCGCAGGAGGTCACAGGTAAAACGCGGCGCATTGTACACCGCTAACCCCCTGCTGCCAGACCCGCTGGATCAGCGTGTCGGTTGCCGGGATTGCCTGTGTCCGCCCCGAGTGGCTCGGGCGGCTGCAAAAAGGGAGTCAGGCCTTTGCGGGCCATGGACGCTGACGACGAAAAACTCGCCCCACGTTGGGAGGTGAAAATGGATTGCGGCGTTCATTGCGCCTCCTTTTTGTTATGCACCTGCACGACAGGCATGGCGCGCATAACACCTTGCATGGGGTGGGGAAACAAGCGGGTTAGAGCGGTGGGACGCTTTCGAAAAGCCTAGACATGGAAGAATTTTCTTACAGCAGTAGGGAGATGACGATTTCACGGGAGAAAACCATGGAATTCGTCAGGTTTTCTTTACACCGCGTAACGCCGGATTTCCATCCCGAAGAGGGTCGCGCAGGAGCTGACGCCATCGCGGGCAAGCCCGCTCCCACGGTGATTTGGGCTGCCCCTAAATTTCGCGCACACCCATAAACCTGTGGGAGCGGGCTTGCCCGCGAAGAGACCTTAAAAAAACAACACACAAATAAATCCAGACCAAAAAAAACGCCAACCCGAAGGCTGACGCTTTTTACTTGCCGCTTGTAGCTACCTTACTCAGGTTTTTTTCGTCCAAACCCCGGACGCTGACCCGAACCGGCCGGTGCGCCGCGGCGCTTGCCCGACGGCTTGTCACCCTCGACCAGTTTGATCCCCGGACGCTTCGGCGCAGGCTTGGCCGGGCGCTTGGTGTCGGCTGGGCGATCAGCTACCGGTGTACCGCGGCCTTCGCCACGCTCGGTACGTCCATTGGCCGGACGCGGAGTACGCGGGCCGCGCTCACCGTCCTGACGCGCAACAGGTTTGCGGCCTGGACGCTCGCCTTCGATATGCGGCTCGCGGCTTGCACGTGGAGCAGCGGGTGCACCCGGCGCAGCAGCGGCTGGACGCAGGGTACGCACGCGCTCGGTCTTGGCCATCGGCCGCGACGATTTACGCTGCATCCGGTCAAGCTTGTCTTTGCTCTTGGCGTTCATCTGCGGCATCGCGACCGGCGTCAGGCCGACCTCGGCACTCAGGATGTCGACTTCGTACTGGCTCATTTCGCGCCAGCGGCCCATCGGCAGGTCGGAGTTCAAGAACACCGGACCGAAACGCACGCGCTTCAGACGGCTGACCACCAGGCCCTGGGATTCCCACAGACGACGAACTTCGCGGTTGCGACCTTCCATCACCACGCAGTGGTACCAGTGGTTGAAACCTTCGCCACCCGGTGCCTGCTTGATGTCGGTGAACTTGGCCGGGCCGTCTTCAAGGACAACACCAGCCTTCAGGCGCTCGATCATCTCGTCATCGACTTCGCCACGCACACGTACCGCGTATTCACGGTCCATTTCGTAGGAAGGGTGCATCAGGCGGTTGGCCAGCTCACCGTCGGTGGTGAACATCAGCAGACCGGTGGTGTTGATGTCGAGGCGACCGATGTTGATCCAGCGGCCTTCTTTCGGCTTCGGCATCTTGTCGAACACGGTCGGACGACCTTCCGGGTCAACACGGGTGCAAATCTCGCCATCGGGCTTGTTGTACATGATCACGCGGCGGACCGACTCGGCAGCCTCTTCGCGCTTGATCACCTTGCCATCGATGGTGATGGCGTCGTGCATGTCGACGCGCTGGCCAAGGGTGGCGTCTTTGCCGTTGACCTTGATGCGGCCGTGACTGATCCAGGCTTCCACGTCACGGCGCGAGCCGACGCCGATACGGGCGAGGACTTTCTGCAGTTTTTCGCCTGCTGGGCCGATTTCCTGGTCGTCTTTCTGGTCTTTGATACTCATCTGGGCACCTCCCGGTGTGTTCTGAAAACTGGGTACTTGGGCGAAGGGATCGCCGAAGGGTCGCGAATCATACGCTCATGCGGGCGTTCGCGCATCAGAGACTAGCTGATGAATGCAAGGTTATTGGCTTTTCCGCCGGCCGGTGATAGCGGGGGTGCCGACCTTCTGTAGGAGCTGGCTTGCTAGCGATGCGGTCAACGCGGTGTATCTGAGTGACCGCGGTGATGCGATCGCCAGCAAGCCGGCTCCTACGGGATCCAGGTCAGTCTTCACGTTCGCGGCGTTCGGCTTGCCGGAGATACGTGGTATTTCCGCCGATCGGTGGCGCGGACGCTGTAGGCCTTCTGTGGGAGCTGGCTTGCTAGCGATGCGGTCAACGCGGTGTATCTGAGTGACCGCGGTGATGCGATCGCCAGCAAGCCGGCTCCTACGGGATCTAGGTCAGTCTTCGAACTCGCGGCGTTCGGCTTCGATGGCTTCGGCCAGGGCCAGCGCTTCGGCTTCTTCGTCACTGAGCTCGGGTTTCGGATGTTCCAGGGCAGCGACGGCAGCGAGGAGTTTTTCGCGCGCTTCGGCAACGCCGAGGATGTCGTCTTCCTGCTCAGGTTCGATTTCTGGCTCAGACTCCGCTTCGATCTGCACGACTTCGGTCTCCGGCTGAACGTCAGCGAATTCCGCATCAGGCTCGGACGCCTCACCATCGCGCAACAAGTCATCGAAGTCAGTCTTGAGCCCCTCCTCCATGGTGTCCAGTTCCAGCAACAGCGTATGGAAACTGGTCTCTTCCTTGGGTTCTTCCGGCTCGGCGCTGGCGTCCGCCAGTTCTTGCAAGCCTGGTGGCACCGGCGCGTCGTCGAAATCGAGTACCGGATCGGGCTCCAGTTCGCGCAGTTCGGCCAGTGGCGGCAGATCGTCGAGGTTTTTCAGGTTGAAGTGATCGAGAAACGCCTTGGTGGTGGCGAACATCGCCGGCTTGCCCGGCACGTCGCGGTAACCGACGATGCGGATCCACTCGCGCTCCATCAGCGTTTTGACGATCTGACTGTTGACCGCCACGCCCCGCACGTCCTCGATCTCGCCCCGGGTGATCGGCTGGCGATAGGCGATCAGGGCGATGGTTTCGAGCATTGCGCGGGAATAACGTTGCGGGCGCTCTTCCCACAAACGACCGACCCACGGCGAAAACTTTTCGCGGATTTGCAGGCGATAGCCCGAGGCAACCTCCTTGAGTTCGAAGGCGCGGCCATCGCAGGACTTGGCGAGAATCGTCAGTGCTTTCTTGAAAACCGGCGGCTCGGGCCGTTCGCCCTCTTCGAAGAGTTCATACAGGCGCTCCAGGGATTGCGGTTTTCCCGAGGCCAACAGAAAGGCTTCGAGCAAAGGTGCCAGCTCGCGGGGTTCACTCAGGTTCATGATTCGACTCGTTATTCGGCTCGGGCTCGCACGTGGATCGCCGCGAACGGCTCATTCTGCACCAGCTCGACCAAAGATTCCTTGACCAGTTCGAGGATGGCCATGAAGGTCACCACCACCCCCAGGCGCCCTTCTTCAGCGGTGAACAGCTCGACAAACGGCACGAATCCGCCGCCCTTGAGCCGTTCCAGCACATCACTCATGCGCTCGCGGGTGGACAGCGCCTCGCGGCTGACCTGGTGGCTTTCGAACATGTCGCCACGGCGCAGCACCTCGGCCATGGACAACAGCAACTCGGACAGACGCACGTCCGGCAACAGCTTGCGCGCCCGGGCTTCCGGGGCATCCAGCTTGGGCACCACCACATCGCGACCGACGCGGCTCAGGCCGTCGATGCCTTCGGCGGCCGCCTTGAAGCGCTCGTACTCTTGCAAGCGGCGGATCAGTTCGGCGCGCGGGTCGTCTTCTTCGTCTTCGACGGTTTCGGCGCGCGGCAACAGCATCCGTGACTTGATCTCGGCCAGCATCGCGGCCATCACCAGGTACTCGGCGGCCAGTTCCAGGCGCACCGACTGCATCAACTCGACGTAGCCCATGTACTGGCGGGTGATTTCCGCCACCGGGATGTCGAGGATGTTGATGTTCTGTTTGCGGATCAGGTACAGCAGCAGGTCGAGCGGGCCTTCGAAGGCTTCGAGAAACACCTCCAGCGCATCCGGCGGGATGTACAAGTCCAGCGGCATTTCCAGAACCGCCTGGCCATAGACCATGGCGAAGGGCAGCTCTTGCTGGGCTCCGGCCTGACTGTCGACGGGTTCGACTGCGGACATCTAGGCCTCGGCCATGAACGGCGTGGGGTCGCCGCAACCGACGCGAATCACTTCCGGCTCGCCATCGGCGAGGTTGATCACGGTAGACGCCTTGATCCCGCCGAAACCGCCGTCGATGATCAGGTCGACTTGATGCTCGAGCAACTGGCGCATTTCATAGGGATCGGTCAACGGATCAGTATCGCCGGGCAAAATCAGGGTCACGCTCATCAGCGGTTCGCCGAGCTCTTCCAATAAGGCCAGGGCAATTGGATGGCTGGGCACCCGCAGGCCGATGGTGCGTTTTTTCGGGTGCAACAACAGCCGCGGGACTTCGCGGGTGGCGTTGAGAATAAAGGTGTACGGCCCCGGCAGGTGCGCCTTGAGCAAGCGGAACAGACCGGTGTCGATCTTGGCGAAAAGCCCCAACTGCGACAGGTCGCTGCAAATCAGCGCGAAGTTGTGCTTGTCATCCAGCCCGCGCAAACGGCGCACTCGCTCCACAGCGTTCTTGTCGCCGATCTGGCAACCAATGGCGTAGGACGAGTCTGTGGGATAAATCACCACCCCGCCGTTGCGGATGATTTCGACAGCCTGTTTGATCAGGCGCGCTTGCGGGTTTTCCGGATGAATCTGGAAAAATTGACTCACATTCTCTACCTGTTCAGACGGCGGCAATAATTGGGTCATGTTTGAATCGACACCACAGGGGTGGCAGATCCTCCGGAATCGGGCGGTACTCACCGATCTCAGACCAGCCTCCAGGGCCATGAAAATCACTGCCGGCGCTGACCAGCAGACCGAACTCGCGGGCCAGAATGGCCAGGCTGCCCACTTGCTCGGCAGGCTGAAAGCCATTGACCACCTCGATTGCGTGGCCCCCTGCTTGAATATAGTCGGCAATCAGGCGCCGACGTTTGCTTCGGGTGAATTCATAGTGCCAAGGGTGGGCCAGACTGACCCAGGCCTTGGCCGCGCGCAGGGTTTCGACGGTATCTTCCAGGGTCGGCCAGTGTTGCTTGACGTCGCCCAGCTTGCCGGCACCCAGCCATTTGCGGAACGCTTCGGCGCGATCCTTGACGAAACCTTCGCGCACCATCCAGTCGGCGAAGTGCGGACGGGCCGGCGCGTTGCCGCTGTCGCCCAGTTCCTGCTGGATTTCCCGGGCGCCTTCCAGCGCGCCGGGCATGCCTTTCAGCGCCAGTTTGCGGCCGATTTCTTCGGAGCGCAGCCAGCGTCCCTCGTGCAATTTGGCAATCGCCTCGACCAACGGTGGGGCGTTGACGTCGAAACCGTAGCCCAGCACGTGAATGGTCGCGCCACCCCAGGTGCAGGACAACTCGACACCGTTGACCAGTTGCATGCCCAGCGAATTCGCCGTGCTGCGCGCCTCTTCGAGGCCTTCAAGGGTGTCGTGATCGGTCAACGCCAGGACTCGCACGCCGTTCTCGAACGCACGCGTGACCAGAACCGCAGGCGCCAGGGCGCCATCGGAGGCCGTGCTATGGCAGTGCAAATCAACATTCACAGGGCTTTGTAACCTCAAATCAGCTGGCGCTATCGCGCGCCCATATGTTTGTTATTATGCCGCCACATCCTGCTTCTGGCTGCCACTGTGAAACAATTCATCGATTTCATCCCGCTCCTGCTGTTTTTCATCGTCTTCAAAATCGATCCACGGGTCGTCGACATCGCCGGCCACGAGGTAACTGTAGGCGGTATTTACAGCGCCACCGCGATGCTGATCATCAGCTCCCTGGTGGTCTACGGCACGCTGTTCATCAAACAGCGCAAGCTGGAGAAGAGCCAGTGGCTGACCCTCATCGCCTGCCTGGTCTTCGGCAGCCTGACCCTGGCCTTCCACAGCGAAACCTTCCTGAAATGGAAAGCCCCGGTGGTCAACTGGCTGTTCGCCCTGGCGTTCATCGGCAGTCACTTCATCGGCGACCAACTGCTGATCAAGCGCATCATGGGCCACGCACTCACCCTGCCGGAACCGGTCTGGACGCGCCTGAACATCGCCTGGATCGCATTTTTCCTGTTTTGCGGTGCCGCCAACCTGTTCGTCGCGTTCACGTTCCAGAGCTACTGGGTCGACTTCAAGGTCTTCGGCAGCCTGGGCATGACTTTGCTGTTCCTGGTCGGCCAGGGCATCTACCTGTCCCGCCACCTGCACGACGCCGATACCACAACGCCGAAAACCGAGGACTGACATGCTTTACGCAATCATTGCCACAGACGTCGCCAACTCCCTGGAAGCCCGCCTGGCCGCACGGCCTGCTCACCTTGAGCGCCTGCAAGTGCTCAAGGGCGAAGGTCGTATCGTATTGGCCGGCCCGCACCCGGCGGTCGACAGCAATGATCCGGGCGCGGCGGGTTTCACCGGCAGCCTGATCGTTGCCGAATTCGACTCCCTGAGCGCCGCCCAGGCCTGGGCCGACGCCGATCCGTACATCGCCGCCGGCGTCTACGCCAACGTTTCGGTCAAGCCGTTCAAGCAAGTCCTGCCGTAATTTCCTCTCTGCGCGGTGAACCTTGTCGGTTCATCGCGCTCTCAATCGCTCATTATTCTCGTTTGCCGGCCGACAACTTCCCCAATACTCGTATTGGAACCAGGAGTCGCGATGCGCAAAGGTCCGTTGTGTCTGATGTTGGTCACGTTGTCGATCGTGGCCCCCGCCCACGGTGAAGAACACGCCGAGGGCGCAAGCTCGACGCCGCTGTCCCTGAGCGCCGGCACCCAGATTAACGAGTTGCAGCAACGCTTGAAGGAAAGCGAGCGGCAACGGGAAGAGCTGAACAAACAATTGCAAACAGCCGATGGTGAACGCGAAAGCGCCCAACTGGTCCGGTTGCGCCAGGAGAACCAGCGTCTGAAGCTGCAACTCAAGGAAGTGCAGGCCGGCAGTTCGATACCGCGCTTGTTGACTGATCAGCAGCAGTGGTTTGTCATCGGCGCCGGAGTAGCGCTATTGGCCCTGCTCTGCGGTATCTTCGCCAGTGGGGCAAGTCGAAAACGTCGACAATGGCTAAATTGAGTGAGTCATGAGCGAGCTGTTACTAATTGATGATGACCAGGAGCTGTGCGAGCTCCTGAGCAGTTGGCTGAGCCAGGAAGGGTTTCAGGTCCGTGCCTGTCACGATGGCCAGAGCGCCCGTCGTGCGCTGGCCGAAACGTCCCCGGCGGCCGTGGTGCTGGATGTGATGTTGCCCGATGGCAGCGGCCTGGAATTGCTCAAGCAGTTGCGCAGCGATCATCCGGACTTGCCGGTGCTGATGCTGTCGGCCCGCGGCGAACCGCTGGACCGCATCCTCGGCCTGGAACTCGGCGCCGACGATTACCTGGCCAAACCCTGCGACCCTCGGGAACTGACCGCCCGCCTGCGCGCCGTATTGCGCCGCAGCCACCCGGCGGCGGTGTCCAGCCAGGTGGAACTGGGCGACCTGTGTTTCAGCCCGGTGCGTGGCGTGGTCAGCATCGATGAACAGGAATTCACCCTCACCGTTTCCGAAAGCCGTCTGTTGGAAGCCTTGCTCAAGCAGCCCGGCGAGCCACTGGACAAACAGGAACTGGCGCAAATCGCCCTCGGCCGCAAGCTGACCCTGTACGACCGCAGCCTCGACATGCACGTCAGCAACCTGCGCAAGAAGATCGGCCCGCACCCCGATGGCCGTCCGCGCATCGTTGCGCTGCGTAGCCGGGGTTATTACTACAGCCTCTGACACACCGCGTCGCCTGGATCGCCAGCAAGCCGGCTCCTACAGGATTATGTTTTGTCAGGTACTGACAAAATCATCTTTACCCAAGCTTTACGTACCGCTGACTGCCGCTGACCTTGATCTGCGTAATCTGTACTCATCCGGAACGTACCGGGAATGAGACAAGGAGATTCACCATGCGCAAGACTCTTATCGCTCTGATGTTCGCCGCCGCTCTGCCGACCGTTGCCATGGCCATGCCTGAAGGCGCCGGCCCGATGGGTGGCCCGATGGACGGTTCGCGCCACGGCGGTCAGATGCACGGCATGCACGGCAAAGGCCCGTACAGCCAACTGGACCTGAGCCGCGAACAGCGTGAACAGATCCGCAAGATCATGGGCGAGCAGATGCACGAGCGTAAGCAAGTGGTCGACAAGTACCTGGAAAAACTCTCGCCAGCCGATCAGAAAGCCATGAAAGACGAAATGGCTGCCAACCACAAAAAAGCTGAAGCCGACGTACGCGCCTTGCTGAAGCCGGATCAACAGAAGCAATTCGACGAGATCCAGAAGAAACAAGCTGAGCGTCGCGCCGAATGGGCCGAGTTCAAGGCCTGGAAAGCGCAACAGGCACAAAAAGCGCAATAATGCGCTAACCCCAGGCCCAACGGTTTACCACCGTTGGGCCTCATTGCTTTTGATCTACTGTAGGAGCGAGCCTGCTCGCGAAAAGCGCATAGACAACACCTGTTGCCTGATCCCCCGCGTTATCGTTGACGTCCATCGCGAGCAGGCTCGCTCCTACATGGATTTATGTTTGTTTGAGGATTTTCTGTGCGCTCATTGTTCTGGCGGATTCTGGCCAGCTTCTGGCTGGCCATCGCTCTGGTTGCAGGGCTCTCCATTCTGCTCGGGCACATGCTCAACCAGGACGCGTGGATACTCAGTCGCCATCCGGGCCTTAACACGCTGGCCGAGCAATGGACGCAGACCTACGAAACCCAGGGCGAAGATGCAGCCCAGGACATTCTTGAGCAGCGCAAACGCCAATATCATATCGACGTCCAGGTGCTCAACGAGAGCGGCGACCCGGTGGTGCGCGGCACCTTCCCAAGGCGCGCGGCGGCGTTTGAGGCGCGGCAGAACAACGATGATCGTCGCCTGCCGTGGCGGCGCCTCACCGATGAGTTCACCAGCGACAAAAGTGGTGACACCTACCTGTTCATCTACCGCATTCCACACCCGGAACTCGACGCCTGGCATCGCGAAAGCTTGCTGTGGCCGTTGAGTGCGCTAGGTATCGCCCTTGTGGTATTGACCCTGTTCAGCCTGCTGGTGACCTTTTCCATCACCCGCCCGCTCAGCCGATTGCGCGGCGCGGTGCATGACCTTGGGCAAACCACTTACCAACAAAACAGCCTGGTCAAACTGGCCAACCGCCGCGACGAATTCGGCGTGCTGGCCAACGACTTCAACCGCATGGGCGCACGCCTGCAAAGCCTGATCGGCAGCCAACGGCAATTGCTGCGGGACGTGTCTCACGAACTGCGCTCCCCGCTTGCCCGGCTGCGCATTGCGCTGGCGTTGGCCGAGCGGGCCAATCCGGAAGAGCGGGAAAAACTCTGGCCGCGCCTGACTCGCGAATGCGACCGGCTCGAAGCGCTGATCAGTGAAATCCTGGTGCTGGCGCGGGTCGATGCCGACAACGCCAGCGCTGAAGACGTGGATCTCAACGCTTTGCTCAACACCCTGCAAAAAGATGCGCAACTGGGTTCACCGGATCAACTCGTCCATCTCGAGGCCGAGACGCAACTAAGTCTGAAAGGCTGGCCGACCATGATCGAGCGCGCCGTCGACAACCTGCTGCGTAACGCCCAACGCTTCAATCCGGTGGGCGGCCTGCCGATTGAAATGCAGGCGTTGCGTCACGGGGAGCGGATTGTGGTGACCGTGCGCGACCATGGGCCGGGGGTCGATTCGGCGCATTTGAATCAGCTCGGTGAGCCGTTCTTCCGAGCGCCGGGGCAGACAGCGGCGGGGCATGGTTTGGGATTGGCCATTGCACGCCGAGCGGCGGAGCGCCACGGCGGGAGTCTGGTGCTGGCCAATCATCCGGAGGGTGGGTTTATTGCCAGTCTGGAATTGCCGTTGGTGCCGGGGGCCGTCGTCCAACCTTGAACCCCTGTGGGAGCGAGCCTGCTCGCGATAGCGGTCTATCAGTCACTTCAGTGTTGAAGCTTCAGCCGCTATCGCGAGCAAGCTTGCTCCTACAGGTTTTGTGGCGTCAGGCTTTACCGGGCCAGGCGCTGACAAACTCCGCCAGATCAACCTTCTCCGCTACCCGAGGTTCTTTCTGCGGCGTGCCAAGGTAAAGAAACGCAATCACCTCCTCCCCTTCCGCCAGGCCCAACCCCTTGGCCACATGCGGCGAGTAAGCCAGATCACCCGTACGCCACACCGCGCCAATCCCTTGCGCATAGGCCGCCAACAAAATTCCGTGAGCCGCACAACCCGCCGCCAGCAACTGCTCGGACTTCGGATATTTGACGTGATCCTGCACACGCGCAATCACCACGACCACCAGCGGTGCACGCAGTGGACCGTTGCGCGCCTTGTCGATCGCCGCTTCAGTGACTTCGCCGTCCTGCTGCTTCGCCGCTTCAGCCAGCAACTCGCCCATTTGCTCACGCGCCGCGCCTTCGACAGTCAGGAAACGCCAAGGCTGCAAATGACCGTGATCCGGAGCCCGCATGGCGGCGCCAAACAGCGCTTCGCGCTGTTCCTGGGTAGGGGCCGGCTCGATCAGTCGCGGGACGGAAACACGGTTGAGCAAAACGTCGAGAGCCTGCATCGGCCACCTCCTGAAAAAAATGTTTGGCTATTCTAGCGGTATCCACCTTCAGAGTGCCGGTTTACATGCCCTGCCCCGCAGGTAGAATGGCGCCCTTCCTTATTTCAGCCGAGCGGAATTCATGGCGTTGCCGACCTTACGTCTCATTGGTTTCATCATCGGCATCTTCCTGATAACCCTGGCTATCGCCATGGTCGTGCCCATGGCCACGCTGGTGATCTTCGATCGCACCGGCGACCTGCCTTCGTTTCTCTGGGCCAGCATGATCACCTTTGTCGCCGGCCTGGCGATGGTCGTTCCCGGACGCCCCGAGCACGTACACCTGCGACCACGGGACATGTACCTGCTGACCGTCAGCAGTTGGCTGGTGGTGTGCATCTTTGCCGCACTGCCGTTTTTGTTGACCCAACACATCAGCTATACCGACTCGTTCTTCGAAAGCATGTCCGGCATCACTGCCACCGGTTCGACAGTCCTTAATCACCTGGACGACATGTCCCCCGGCATCCTGATGTGGCGCTCATTGCTGCACTGGATCGGCGGCATCGGCTTTATCGGCATGGCGGTTGCAATTCTGCCACTGCTGCGCATCGGTGGCATGAGGCTGTTTCAGACCGAGTCGTCAGACCGTTCCGAAAAAGTCATGCCCCGTTCGCACATGGTGGCGCGATTGATCGTAGCGGCCTACGTCGGCATTACCATTTTCGGCAGCCTGGCGTTCTGGTGGGCTGGGATGAGCCCGTTCGATGCGATCAACCATGCGATGTCGGCGATTTCCACCGGCGGTTTCTCCACCTCGGACCAATCCCTGGCCAAGTGGACGCAACCGGCGGTGCACTGGGTTGCAATCGTCATCATGATTCTCGGCAGCCTGCCGTTCACCCTGTACGTGGCGACCCTGCGCGGTAACCGCCGCGCGTTGATCAAGGATCAACAGGTTCAAGGTTTGCTCGGCATGTTGCTGGTGACCTGGCTGGTGTTGGGCACCTGGTACTGGTGGACCACCAAGCTGCATTGGCTGGAAGCGCTGCGACATGTGGCGCTGAACGTGACGTCAGTGGTAACGACCACCGGTTTCGCACTGGGGGACTACAGCCTGTGGGGAAATTTCTCGCTGATGCTGTTCTTCTATCTGGGCTTTGTTGGCGGCTGTTCCGGCTCGACGGCGGGCGGGATCAAGATTTTCCGTTTCCAGGTCGCCTACATCCTGCTCAAGGCCAACCTTAACCAGTTGATTCACCCCCGCGCGGTGATCAAGCAGAAGTACAACGGTCACCGACTCGACGAAGAGATTGTGCGGTCGATCCTGACCTTTTCGTTCTTCTTTGCCATCACCATCTGCGTGATCGCGCTGCTGCTGTCGCTGCTCGGTGTGGACTGGATGACCGCCCTCACCGGCGCGGCCAGTACCGTTTCCGGCGTCGGCCCGGGACTGGGCGAGACCATCGGCCCGGCAGGTAACTTCGCTTCCCTGCCGGACGCGGCCAAGTGGATTCTCTCGTTCGGCATGCTCTTGGGCCGACTGGAGATCATTACGGTGTTTGTGCTGTGTATTCCGGCGTTCTGGCGTCACTGACCGGCGCAGGCGTTTCCAGCAACCGCGCCCGGTACTCGCCGGGAGTGGCGTCGAACCAGCGGCGGAAGGCGCGGAAGAAGTTGCTCGGATCGGCGAACCCCAGCAGGTAGGCAATTTCCAGCAGGGTCATGGTCGGTTGCGCCAGATACTGCTCGGCCAGCTCACGACGGGTATCGTCGAGCAACGTCTGAAAACTTGTGCCCTCCTCCTGTAAACGCCGCTGCAAGGTGCGTTGCGACAGGTGCAGCGTCTGCGCCACCGCATCGCGTTTGGGTTCGCCCTGGGGCAGCAATCGGCATAACACCTGCCGCGCCTTGTGCGTGACACGACTCTCGGAGAACCGCGCCAGGTATTCGCCGGCAAAGCGGTCATGCAACAGCGCCATGGCCTCGTTGGCGGTCGGCAGCGGCGCTTCCATGTCCGCGCGTTCAAAAATCAATGCATCGTACGGCGCGTTGAACACCAGCGGCGCATGGAAAGCTTGTTTATAAGGTTCGAGATTGGCCGGTTGATCGCCCTGCACCAGCACTTTGCGCGGCTGCAGCGTGCGCCCGGTCAGCCAGCCGCACAGCGCCAGGGCGCAAGCCAGCGAGGCTTCAGCGCTTTGCCGGGTTGGCGGCAGATGATCGCCGTGCACGGTCAGGATCAACGCGTAGCCCTCATCCAGCAGGCGGAAACTCAGATCAGCGCTTTCGGCAATGATCCGCTGGTAGCGCACCAGTCGCTTGAAGCCTTCGGCCAGGGTCTGACTGGACATCAAGGCGTAGCCGGTCACATGAAACTGTGCCGGTCGCACCACTTTGCCCATGTTGAGGCCGATCGCCGGGTTGCCGGACAGCTCAACCGCACGTTGCCACAGTCGTGTCATGGAATCTTGCGGGAAGCGGGCATCCGGATCATCCAGTGCCGCGAAGTCAAGCCCCAGCTGTTTGAACAGAGCCCGGCAATCCAGGCCGTCCATTTCCAGTGCTTTGACAATCCCCATTGCCCAGCTTGCAGAAGTCGTTCTTTCGCTCATGGCGTTTACTGTCTTGGTGAGCCGTCTGTCGCGGCGAATTTACCGAAGGATACTAAAGTGGCGCCTATTGTCACTGGCTGGCGCCAATGATCACTCTAGACTCAAATAAGCTACCCGCAGAACAACTTGCAGCCAGAACAATAACCACAGAGACCGCGGTCGTGGAAAACATCAAGCGTTTCAACAGCTTCGCTGAGTTTTACCCGTATTACCTCAGCGAACACAGCAACAGCACTTGCCGACGACTGCACTTCATCGGGACCACGCTGGTTATTTTCATTTTGGCGCTGACCATCGGTCGTGGTGCCTGGATGTTGTTGTGGGTGTTGCCGGTCGCAGGTTACAGCTTCGCCTGGGTCGGACATTTCTTCTTTGAGAAGAATCGTCCTGCAACCTTTCAGCACCCTTTCTACAGCCTGCTCGGCGATTTCGTCATGTATCGGGACATGATTCTGGGACGCGTGCCGTTCTAGATCACAAGAGGATTGCCGATGAATGCCAATGCCCGTTTCACCCATATGAAAGATGGCACGCAGGAAGACTGGGCGATCATCGCCGCGGATTTCAGTGCCTACGCCCGTCAATTGCCGAGCCGGATCGTGGCGCACCTGAAGCTGCTGGAGGGTGATTTTGGCGGTTTCCCGGTGGATCGCCTGACCCACTCGCTGCAAACCGCCACCCGTGCCTGGCGTGATGGCCGCGATGAAGAATATGTGGTCTGCGCCCTGCTCCACGACATCGGCGACACCCTGGGCTCCTACAACCATCCGGACATCGCTGCGGCGATCCTCAAGCCGTTCGTCAGTGCCGAGAATTTATGGATGGTGGAGAAGCACGGGATTTTCCAGGGCTACTACTTCTTCCATCACCTGGGCATGGACCGGCACCTGCGCGAGCAATTCAGCGACCACCCGCAATACCAGACGACCATTGAGTTTTGTGCCAAGTACGATGCGGCAGCGTTTGACCCGGCGTATGACACCCTGCCGCTGAGTTTCTTTGAACCGATGATGGCGCGGTTGTTTGCGCAGCCGAAGAACTCGATTTACAAGGCTGCGATCTTTTGATTTTGCTCTTCATGCCGGCTCGGCAATTTTCAATGACTTCAACACCGCCTCACGCGCCTGGGCATCCGCCAGCCGATACAACTCGATCGTGCCATCCCAATGCTCGATCAGCGCCGTGCACGACTCCACCCAATCGCCGCAGTTGAGGTAGTCCACCTCGCCCACCTTGCGAATCTCGGCATGGTGAATGTGCCCGCATACCACGCCATGCAGCTCGCGCTTGACGCATTCATGGGCGATGGCTTCTTCGAAGTCGCTGATGAAGCTGACCGCAGTTTTCACTTTGTGCTTGAGGTACGCCGACAGCGACCAATAACCGTAACCATAACGGGCGCGCCAATGGTTGAGCCAGCGGTTGAGGGTCAGGGTGAATTCGTAGGCCGAGTCGCCGAGAAACGCCAGCCAGCGGTGATAACGGGTAATCACGTCGA
>Ga0247818_10001495_pt1 | contig 14864 bp, 29 predicted proteins | sample 13C_Glucose_Day1_FD_192424 | JGI IMG/M metagenome (GOLD analysis project Ga0247818, IMG submission 192424) | Soil microbial communities from agricultural site in Penn Yan, New York, United States - 13C_Glucose_Day1 | ecosystem: Environmental > Terrestrial > Soil > Agricultural land | place...
CCCTATATATATATATTTATTGAGTATCTAGTGTTATATATATAGGGCTTTTTGGGGTAACCAGAAAGGTAACCGAGGGGGTAACCGGTGCTTTTTCCGGGGTTACCCGGTTACTCCTGGCTGAATGCTGCAATGGCATCCAGCCACCAGCGCCGCAGGCTTGCTTGTAATCGCTGAATGGTTAATCATTCTTGCAGCACGCATCGCAACCGACGAACGGCAGGCAATGTGACTTTGGATCCCTTCCGCGACAGCAGAGATAACCGTATGATCCCCGGCACTCCCATTGACCGACAGGCGGTAGTGATGCAATCGGATACGATTGAATACTTCACGTTTCCCGAACTGCCTGATCGGCCGATGTTCGAGTGCAAGGAACTACGGGCAACGCTCCAGGTTGAACGCTGCGCCGGGATGTGGACCGAGGCCAATGGCAAGACGCCGCCTGAGCGCCTGGCCAAGTGTCGCAACTGCCCGATCGGGGCAAAGCATGCCGGTGAGGAGTCGTTCGAGGTGTCGGTCTTGAGAGGGACCGGGATCTGTGCACGGTGTCATCGCGGTGGCATGCGATTGATCGGGGGAGACATCTGCGTCAGCTGCTGGAACCGGGCCAGAGAGGTCATCGTCGGTCGCAATGCCAAGGGCAAGCCGCCGAAAATCCATCCTCCCCTGGCTGCAAGAACCATCACCGTTCGCAGTGGTGGCGAGAACATTACGATCAAGCGTGAACACTCAGTCAGCACCGATGAGCTGATGGTCGCAGGGCTGAGGGATTGCACCCGGCAGGTTCTGTTCGGGTTTACTGCGGTGAGAAAGGTTCCTATTTGCGTACAGGGGGAGTTGTTCTGATGAGTGATGAAAAAATTGAAAATTGCGCGAAAATTACGGAAACGGGCAAGGTCTACGACTTTGAGGCTGAAAAACGTGCGCGCGAGGCTAAGTCTGGGCATTCCACGCAAGATTATGCTTGGCACCTGGAGCCGCATGTGTGCCGGGCCTGCTTCGGCCGCATGGCGAGTCGTGCCCTGAGCGAGACAACCAGCGAGTTCATGTGCACGAACTGCATGCTGCTGACCGTCAGCGAGTCACACACCGATGCCTGCTGCTGCGGCATGAAAATTCGCAAGCGCAACGGATCCGGCCGCAGTGGTGGGCCAATGGTCGACGCCGGCGTGCGCTGCATCGTAAATCCTGAGAAAAGTCCAGCATTTCCAAGCGCTTACGTCGCTTCCGAGGTCGTCAAGAACAAGCGCTCCTGATTGCGAATCAGGGCGTCACTCGCCGCAAACCCGCGCAACACAAGGACTGCAACCGCGCCGATAGTATTTCGGGCGCGGTTAGGGCGCAGACACAAAACTGCACTTCCAGCCGCATTTGTTAGCGCATTGATCATATTTGATTGATACAATGGGCGCCTTTCCACGCATCCACGATTTGGGGGATTCACCATGGTTTCATCGTCACGCTTGCCGGTGGTGTACATCGCTGGCCCATACCGCGCCGCGACGCCGGCCGGGATCGAGTTGAACATCCAGGCGGCACGCGCTCTTGGCCTGCAGGCCGTTCGCCGTGGCTGGGCGCCGATCATCCCGCATTGCAACTTCGGTCTGCTGGACCTGGTCGATCCGAACATTGGCGACGCCTTCTGGCTGGCCGCGACCATGGAGCACATGCGCCGGGCCGACGCGGTGCTGCTGGTGCCAGGCTGGCAGAATTCGTCGGGTACTCAGGCCGAGGTGCGTGAGGCTGAACGCCTGAACATCCCGGTTTACCACTCGCTCGAAAAGCTTTGCGACGGCGCCGAGTACATGGCCAACGCCGCAAAGGTTCGTGACCTGCGCGCTGTCGTGATGGCAGGTTCGCAGGCATGAAGCCAACCACCCAAACCCCGTACACGCTGCATCTGGGCGACTGCCTGGATGTTTTGCGCACGCTGCCGGATAACTCGGTCGATAGCGTGGTCACGGATCCGCCCTACGGAATCCGGTTCATGGGCAAGGCGTGGGACGGCAAGGACATCGAAGCGCGAGCCGCGTACCGGGCCGACATGCCGTCGCATGCTGCGGCCTGCGGTGCCACCGGTGGGCATCGATCGGTTGCGGCCGAGGCTGGCAAGTACGATCTGACGCCGACCGGCATGCGCGCCTTCCAGGCCTTCACGCTGGAATGGGCAACCGAGTGCCTGCGCGTGCTCAAGCCTGGCGGTCACCTGTTGTCGTTCGCCGCTGCTCGGACCTACCACCACATGGCGGTGGGGATTGAGATGGCCGGCTTCGAGATCCGCGACCAGATCATGTGGGTGTTCGGCTCTGGCTTTCCGAAGTCGCACAACCTCAAGGGCGACCACGCTGGCTGGGGCACTGCGCTCAAGCCGGCGCATGAGCCGATCTGCATGGCACGCAAACCCCTGGTGGGCACGGTGCTGGCCAACGTCCTGGAATTCGGGACGGGCGCGCTGAACATCGACGCCTGCAGGGTTAGGCCGACTGGTGAGAGTCGCGAGCGAATCGGTGAGTCATCGCAATCCCAGCGCTACACCGAGCAGGGTGGAACCAACTTTGCCGCGACGCCTGGTGTTCGCGGCGGCGACCCATCCGGCCGCTGGCCAGCCAACCTGATCCACGATGGCAGCGAGGCCGTCGTCGCGATGTTCCCGGCCGACGCTGGGGCGAATGCACCGGTCACGGGCAACGAACCAACCGCCAACGGTTTCAGCGGTGCCGTCGCATTCAGCGGCCTGATGGGGCGCGTGGTCGGCGCATTCCACGACGACGCTGGCAGCGCGGCACGGTTTTTCTACTGCGCCAAGACCAGCCGCAAAGACCGCAACGAGGGTCTGGTCGATCCCGGTCCGCAGTTCAAACAGGGCACCACCCTGCGCAAGGTCGAGAACACCGACACCAAGGGCAACAACCACCCGACGGTCAAGCCGACTGAGCTGATGGCCTACCTGCTGCGCCTGGTCACGCCACCTGGTGGCCTGGTGCTGGATCCGTTCCTGGGCAGTGGCAGCACTGGCAAGGCGGCGATGCAGGAGGGGTTCCAGTTCATCGGGATCGAGATGGAAGCGCCCTACATGGCCATCGCCGACGCTCGCATCCGACATGCCTGCGCCCGTGCTCAAGTCGCCGCTAACCTGGCGGACGCTCTTGCTCGGCCGGCGCAGGCTGACCTGTTCGGGATGTCCGCATGAACGTCTGCACCTGGATCCCGGCCGTGGTCACGCTGGCCGATGGCAGCAAGATCGCCGACGACTCGCCCGAGTGGCGCGCTGAGTGTGAAGCCCGGCGCATCCTGGGCATGGGGCACACCGAACGCATCGAAGCCCTGGCGGTCATCGAGCAGCGACGCGGGGCCAGCGGCCTTGCCGCCCTGCTCGGCACCATCGAATCGGTCGAGCCGGCCTATGTCCTGGACCTGCCGAACAAGGCACAGCGCAACGGCTATCTGCGCTCGGTCGAACTGCACCAAGGCGAGAACGCATCCACGCACCTGCGCAACCGCTGCATGGAGCTCCACGGGAAGCGTGAGAACGCTTGCGGCGCCGCTGCTGCGTAGCGCATAATTGAGCAATGCCGCCGTGGGCGTCACGGCTTTTACGGGGGTGATGAGTGAAACGACTCAAGGGATTTTTCGTCAAGGCGGCGCTGCTCGCCTGGAACACGCTGGGCGACAACCGATTTGCGCTGCTGGGGTCTGGCGCGCTGCTGGGCTTGGCTGTTCGAGCAGCCCAGCGCGGCGACTATTGGGATGCGCTGGGCTGCGTGGTTATCGGTGCGCTGTCCGGCGCCGTCTCCTGGTACGACCTCGGTCAAGGCCGGATGGTGACCCGATGACCCTGAAAAACCTGACCCGTGGCCAGCGCTTCCTGGCCTACGTCTACTGCGCCCTGTTTTTCGTCATGGTCGCAGTGAACTGCGCGGCACAAATCCAGCGCGATCGTGCTGTGCGCGAACGTGATGCCGCCATCAGCGAGCGCAACACCGCCAACGCCATCAGGGATTCCGTAATGACCGTCTGCAAGATCAAGTTCGCTGTCGAGGTCAGCCCATGAAAGTCCTGACCATTCTCTACGCGCTGGATCTGCCGATCGAACACGAACTGCGCCGCGTCCTGATGCTGCGCCTGCGGGGGTTTCGATGAGCAACGTCTACCCCTGCATCGGTGGCCCGCTGGATGGAAAGGCCCGTGGCGAGCCAAGCGGCATCGATCATTTCAGCGTCGCCGGTTCGCATGCCCTGCGCGGCCATTACTCCGACCCCGGAAAGATCGATGTCACGGCCTCCGTCGTCGTGCACCGCTACCGGCTCTGCGAAGTGCCCGGCGTTGGCCTGGCGTGGGTGCACCAGCCATGAGCCTGACCGGACGCACGCGCTACCGCACCGGCTGGTTCGGCTGGATCATCCTGCAGGTCGAGGAGATCGATCGCCGCTACCGCGATGAAGGCGAAGCCATCTGGCGCGACGCCAAGGCCGTCGACTTCACGCCTGCGGATACCCGCGCAATCTTTCGTGATGCTCCAATGCCATACCCGGGCCAGGTTCCCGTCAGCGGCTATCAGCCGATCGGCGACTGCAACCCGAATGCCAGACCACCAACCGAGCGATAGACCATGAACCAACCAACCACGATGGAGCGCCTGTTCGCCGACGATGGCAGTTACGTCGGTGTCGCCGAAGTCACCACGGAAGAAGCACCGCGCATGATCGCCCTGCACCGCCACCGCCCTGGCGCGATCATGTCGCTGAGCCGCATGACCATGGCCGTGCGCCTGGGCATCACCCGGATCCTGTTGGAGCGGCGCGCATGAGCCTGCTGATCCATCTGCCGCTGTACCAGCACATCAACGCCCGGCGGCAAGTGCGAGCGCTCAAGATCGCCCACGTCATCCCTAACCCGCGTGGCGTCGAGCTGCATTCCGAGAACACCCGCTTTGTGCCGATCCAGGTCCCCACCGAGTGGGCCGAGGAGTGGGCACCAGAGCCGGGCGGCTACTACGGCCACAACCAGAACGGCGAACCGTTCTACCTGGAGCAGTCCGCGTTCGAGCACGCCTACACCATGATCGAGGTCGGCGCATGAGCACGCCAAGCTGGCTGGACATCCTGATCCCGCGCTTCATCACCGAGGACGCGGCCGCCAATGTGACCTATTGCGGACACTGCGATCTGCCGCACCCGCAGCCGGTCATGCCGATGAGCAACGTCGAGCCGGGCAACGTGTTCGACGGCATCATCACCGTGCGCTACTTCAACCTGTTCGGCAGTGCGCTTTTCATGCGCTGGAACACGGCAATGCGCCCATGGGTCAACCCACACGACAAGGCAAAAACCTGATGGCCAAGGACTCCGAAGAACTCCGGCAAGACCGTAGCGCTGATCGTTCGGCGCTGGGCAGCATGATGGACGACTACCTGCGCAATGGCGGCCTGATCAGCCAGCTGGACTGGGCTGGCAACCTGACCGGGCTGGCCGCTGAGCAGCCTTCGGAGTCCAAGCCGCTGGCCAAGGTCCTGCCGTTCAATGGCGCGATCAAGGGTGACCACTTTCACCGCCCCGCTCCCACAGGTAAGCCCCAGCAAAAGCTGGTGGTTAAGCCCATTCAAGGGGTCAGAAAGGCCGATCCCGCTCCTACAGTCCCAGCGACCGAAACGGTGGCCGATTGGTGCGAGCGAGTGGCAGCCTCGGCGCCGTCTGCCGTGGTCATCGACATCGTGCCGGAACTGCGCCGCATCCGTGAGGACGCCCGCCGCGCCCTGGCGAACCTGAACGCCGCTGCTGAAAGGCGCTACGCATAACCACCCTGACCAATGATCAGGGCGTCAGAGCGACAAACCCCAGCAGACGCTGAGTACTGACATCAACAACGACACTTCGGGCGCCATCTGGGCGCCAGGGCAAGGAGAACCGCGTGATCGAAGTCCAAGACAACTGGGAAGTGCTGGCCAAGTCCAATATCCAGCAGTGCCGCAAGTGCGGGCAGTGCTCCGGCCAGGGTGGACAGTGCGCCGCGAAGTATTCCGATCGGCCGCTGACCCCGGGCCAGCAAGCGATCGTCGATAGCTTTGGCCCCGGGCCGACGCTGCAAGAATTGACCAACCGGGATCGCCGGCGATGAGCAGCAAGTACAACGGCGCCCCGGCCACGCACACCACCTGGATCGGCACCGCGTCGCCTTGCAGCAAGCGCAAGCCCAAGGGTGGCAACCGTGGCCGCGCCCCGCTGCTGACTGATGCGCAGATCCTGGAGATGCGTGCGCTCAATGAGTTCGCCGGCTGGAGTGCCAAACGCCTGCAGGTGCGCTTTGCCGTGAACGCCGAGGCCGTGCGCCGGATCCTGCAAGGCCAGACCCGCGTCAACCTGATCGCCACCCGCAACCACTTACCGCAAGACCTGGAGGCCGCATGATCGACAAAGAGCTATCGCTGATCGTTTACCCTGACTTTGGCCGCTGGATCGCCGAGTCGCAGACGTTCAAATACCTGCACCCGCTCGATGGCAAGGAGGAGGTCCACCAGTTCCGTCAGCGCGAATCCAGCGAGGAGCTGGCCAAATCCAAGGCGCAGGCCCAGCTTGATTGGTTCATGGGCGATCGCGGCAATTGCATCACCGAGATCGACGACTTCACCGCTGCGCAACTGGCGAAACTACCGGTCGAGATCTCCCCGGAAACCATCGCCGCCGCGCATGAGCTGGCCAACGCCACGGCCGATAACCTGCGCAAACTCGGCGCCACTGTCGTCGAGGTCACCAGCGACGCCAATGGCCTGCCGGTTATCAGCTACACGCTGCCGCCGGCTGTAGAGCGCGTGACAGTCAGCATCACCGTGAGCCGTGCGCAATGATCGGCAAGCATCCGCTGCCACCGGCTCGATCGCCGCGCGAGCCTGAGACCGTCGATATCAACGAGACGCGCGACATCCCGTGCGGGCTGATTGCCGTGGCGCTGATGTACCTGCACAACGTCAAGTGGTTTGAGTGGCGCTTTGCGGACGCCCGCTCAAACTACATTCTGAGCCGACAACCGCTGGCAGCGAAGGCCGCCGCACTGATCGCGCATGACCGTATTTTGAACGGCGAGTTGGAAAAGCGCGGGCTGCCACCGATTTTCATCACCTGATACGGAATCAGGGCATCAACGCACGCCAGACCAATAAACACGGGCATCCCGCCCACGCTGCAACGCTTAGGGCGCCGATTGGGCGCGAAAATCGAGGGGAATACATGAGCACGAAAGAGAACCTGAACAACGCCAACGAACTGGGGCGCACCGTCGCCGCGCTGATGGCGCAGCCAATGCCACGTTCTACCGGTATCACCCAAGCCGTCGAAAACCTGATCGCCGCACTTGCCACCAAGGCGCATGAGTTGCTGAACCCACCAGCGGCCAAGGCATCCACCCCGACTGACGAAATCGTTCTTGGCGCCGGTGACACCGCGACCATCCACGGCAACGGCGCCGTCGAGCTTGTCCGTTCCGGGACCATCAACTACATCGGCCCCGCCCACGCTTCCGACTGCTCGACCAACAATCGCGGCGTGCCTGAACTGCTCGGCCCGTGCGACTGCAAGCAGGTGCCGTGCGAGCATTCGTTCCCCGTCACCATGAGCGCCCCTATCCGGCTCTTGAACCAGGACCTGACGCGCTACCTGAGCGAAGCCTTCCGCCAGGGCAACATCGACCACGTCGTTCGCGTGGTGACCGCCCACGATGGCCAGGCCGAGTTCTACATTCGACCGATGAACGCTGATGGCGAAACCGTCCAGTTCTCGGCCTACACCACCAACGTCAACGCCTGACCTGCCAGCGCCACGGACGGCGCCCCACCGAGAGCACCCATGAATCGCATTGCCCTGTTCATTGCCCTGATCGGCCTGTACACCAGCGCCAACGCTGCCACCGTGGTAACCGTCGCCCGTCCGGTGATGGTCTCGCGCCCGGTGGTATCTGCCCCGGCACCGCGCCCAGCTGCTGCACCAGCTGCTGCACCAGCTGCTGCACGCCCAGCCACCGCCACGCACACCGAGCCAACCCACACCACGGCGCCGTCATCGTTCTGGCCGATGTGGATGCACACCAGCAGCCCGGCACGCTGCGACAACGAAGGCCGCAAGACCAACCGTGAGGACTGCACCCAATGAACCCTGTTGAATTCTGCTACTGGCTGCGCGGCTCGACCGAGCAGCACCCAATGGCCCAGCCAACCACCGAACAATGGGCCTCGATCCGCGAGCACGTCGCGCTGGCCACCTCCGACCTGAGCCCGGCGCCGATCAACATGGCGGCCGATCGCTTCTGCCAATGGCTGCATGGTCACTGCCAGCTGGGCATGGAAGCAACCGCCAACCCAGACCAATGGCTGATGATCCAGGAGCGCCTGCGCCAGGTGTTCGTCAAGGTCACGCCGATGCGGTCATTCCACATCGACCAAGGTGGTCTGCGCACTATGGAGCTCAGGCCCGAGGACCGGTTGCGCGAAGCCGTGCGCGACGTGAACTGGCCGCTGACCAGCACGCTGACCCTGACCTGCTGACGATTACGCCGAACCCAGCCCCGCCAGATCGCGGGGCTTTTTCATTCCCACCCTGAGTAATAATCAGGGCATCTGACCACGGCGCCGTCAGTAAACGCTGGCACTTCCACGCCATTCCCCATGCATCGGGCGCGCATCGGGCCACCCTGCCCCCGCCCCGTCGTGACTGTACCGTCGAGCAATCCCCCACCGAACCATGGATTGCACAGTGTCAGCCGACGAAGAATTTGAAACGCACATAGGGGCCGCGCGGATCCTGTACGAGGGCACGCACGGGATGACCATTGCCCAGCTTTCGGAAATCACCCAGATCGCCCCGCGCACCCTCAAGATCTACTGCCGCGACCAGAACTGGAAAAAGGACCTGGAGACCAAGCACGGTGGCAGCACCGAGGCTGCCCAGCAAGCCGCCGCCATGTTCCAGGGCGAGCAGTTCGAGCGCGAGCAGAATGGCGTCACCGAGGCCGAGGCCGTCAACGAACTGACCGCGCCACTGCCCACCGAGCGCGAGGCGTTGCTGGAGCGGCACAAGGCTGAATGGTCGGTACCGCGCACGATGGCCAGCGAAGCGGTGCGCCTTCGAGCCACCAACCCGATGGGCGCCTTCGAGCGCGCCAAGATGGCCAAGATCACCGGCGAGACCCTGAAAATCATCCAGGACGGCGAGCGCCGCGCCCACGGCATCGACAAAGCCCCCGATGGTATTGACCCGCTGATCCTGGAGCGCACCTGATGGACTTGAAACGCATGATCGGCCTGGACGTCGACATCCCGCAGATCACCCTGCGCCCGATCGATGGCATGGTGGCCTACCACAACAATTCCCGGACGCACTCGGCTACCCAGCTGGCCGAGATCGGCGCGAGCCTGATGGAGTTCGGCTGGACCAACCCGATCCTGGCCGATGCCATGGGCACCCTTGCCGGCCACGGACGCACCATGGCCGCCGCCGAGCTCTATCGCCAGGGCAAGCAGATCAAGTTCCCCAATGGCGCCCCGATCCCGATCGGCATGGTCCCGGTGGTCGACTGCACTGGCTGGAGCGATGCCCAGCGCCGCGCCTACATCATCGCCGACAACAAGCTGGCCCTGAACGCCGGGTGGGATATGGACCTGCTGAGCCTGGAACTGACCGAGCTGGATGAGATCGGCTTTGACCTGTCGCTGACCGGCTTCGATGAGGAGGAACTGGCCGACCTGCTCGCGATCGATCCGGATGAGCCGCCCGACTCCGACCCGGACGCCGCGCCCGAGCTCCAGGACAACGCCGTCTCGGTCCCTGGTGATGTGTGGATCCTCGGCCCGCACCGCGTCTGCTGCGGCGACAGCACCAGCCTGGACGATTGGTTCCGCCTGATGCAGGGCGAGCGCGCCGACATCTGCTGGACTGACCCGCCGTACAACGTCGACGTCGGCCGGAAAAACCGCCTGATGGATGGCGTCGATGGCCAGCAGCGCAGCGCCACCGGCTCGCTGAAAAACGACAAGATGAGCGACGCCGACTTTGCCGACTTCATGAGCGAGTTCTACGGCGCCGTGCTCGAACAGCTGAAACCCGGGGCGCCGATCTACGTGGCCCACGCCGACCGCACCGGCGACGTGTTCCGCAACGCCTTCACCGGCGCCGGCTTCCATTTCAGCCAGACCCTGATCTGGCGCAAGAACAACCATGTGCTGGGCGTGGCCGACTACCAGTCGATCCATGAGCCGATCCTGTACGGGTGGCGCCCTGGCTCGAAACACAAGTGGCACGGCGGACGCAAGAACAAGACCGTCATCGAAACTGGCGAAGGCGGCCCGATCACCCAAGCCGAGGATGGCCGGTGGATGATCAAGATCGGCGACCAGGTGCTCATTGTCGATGGCCAGGCGACCCTGCAGGAAAGCCCGTCGTCGGTGCTGTACGAGCCGAAGCCGTCGAAGTCCGGCCTGCACCCGACGCAAAAGCCCGTGGCCCTGGTCGAGCGGATGTTGAAGAACAGCGCGCGCGGCGGTGACCTGGTCATCGACGGCTTCGGCGGATCCGGCACGACCCTGCTCGCGGCCGATCGCATGGGCATGTCGGCCCGACTGATGGAACTGGACCCGCGCTTTGTCGACGTCATCGTGCGCCGCTGGCAGGACTACACCGGGCGCCGGGCGCAGCATGCCGACACTGGCGAGCCATTCCCGGGCGAGGGTGAAGTCCGCGATGAACCGCCAGCCCCGAACCTGGATGAAGGTGGAGACATTTTCTGATGACAGACGTGGCCCTGGTGGAACTCGGCACCCTTGACCCTGGTGAGTGGGTCCGGTTGAAGTGCGGCGATATCGGCATCATCCGCGACAAGGTCAACCAACCTGGTTACCGCAAAGCCAGCGTCGAGGTGCCGGGCCACCGGTACCCGATTCGCATCATCCAGTTCGTCGAGAAGGTCCAGCACCTGCCGCTGCGCCACCCCTGACTACCAATCAGGGAGTCAACCAGAGGACGCGCCGCTTGCAGCGCGTTTTCTGCTTTTCGGGCGCCGATAGTCCGCACGCTCAATTAGCCTATTGCTCAAATACGATTAATGAGTGCATAATCCCGCCATCAATCAACCGATGGGGTAGGACCATGAATCAGCGCGCTCCCAAGTACGGGCTCAAGCTCAACGACTGCGACACCGCCACCTATGTGACCGGGCCAGATGGCAAGATCATTGCGGATACCGGCATCGCGCGGATCTGCAAAACGCCAGACCAGGCCAACATGGTCACCTGCGACAACATCGACATGGCCCGGCGCATCGCGGCCTGCCTGAACGCCTGCGATGGTGTTGCGACCGACGAGCTCACGGCACTCCCGGCCAGCTTCGATACGCTACTGTCGGATGACTTCATGCGGATCCTCAAGCAGCCGGCGATCATCGCAACATTTAGCGATGAGGAGGCGCAGAAGTTTATCGAGGCGTGGAACGCGGCGCCGAAGAATGAAAGCGTCCTCCTCCCAATGCGGCATGTCGAAGTGCTGCCGCCGATCGAGGTCGAGCAGATCGCCTGGCTGCAAAAGGCCAACAAACTCCACCGGCAGGTTGAAATTCTGTACGTCGTCGATGGCTACACCGTCACCGTGACATGGGATGAGCAGCCGATATCGCCGGACTTCCATGGCGAGACTCTGCGCGAGGCGCTGAGCAAGGCCATGGCCGAGTTCGACCTTGATGCCCAAGCAAAATTTCAGGATGCCAGCCCGCGCTACCTGATGGATGTTCAGCTCAATGCAATGGAGGCGTCACTGGCTCGCGCCAATGATCGCTGGATGGCCGCCCAAAAAGATTGCCAGCTGATCACTGCCCAGCGCGACGAACTGCTGGCCGCGCTGGAAAACCTGCTCGAGGATGACCTTTACGCGGAAGGCGAAGGCCTGATCAGCATTGAAGACAAGTCCGACCTGTCTCCAATCACGCGCGCTATCCTCGACAAAATCAAAGGTGCCCTATGACCCAGAAAACCCTTGTATCCGAAGCCACCCCTGACGCCCGCTACGGCGCCGTGCTGTTTGAAGGCACCCGTCTGTTCGGCAAGATCGACACTGCCGAGGAGGCTGAGCGCGTGGCGGCCTGCTGGAACGTCTGCGACGGCATCAGCACCGAGGTGTTGAAACTCAACGCTACGGCCGGCGGCGTGGCCCACCTGGAACGCCAGCGCGATGAGTTGCTGGCAGCGCTGACCGACCTGCTGACCCCGTCCACTGAGGCCAGCCCGCAACGGTGGCACGCGGCAAAGAAAGCCGGCCACACGCTGATCGCCGAGATCAAGCGCCTGGAGATCGAGCCGCCGACCTACCACGACGTGGTGGTGTTCGTTGAAGGCCAGCGCATAGGCCTGTTCAATAGCTCCTACGGCCTGCAACTGCATTGCACGCGGTCGGCCGGGTGGCAGCTGTGGAACGTATGGGACGGCAAGGAGGAGTTGCTGGGCGGTGAATACAGCAACAAGGATTTCCGCATCGAGGTACGCGGCGCGGTGATTTGCCAGTCGAAGCCATCCGAGGATGATGAGTTATGAGACCAATCCCCATAGCTGCTGCCGAGCGCGTCGCCAAGGATTACGGCTACGACCAAGTCATCATCATTGCTCGTAAGGTTGGTGACGCCCCAGATCCGCATGGTGAGCACTGCACAACCTACGGTGTCACCAAAGCCCATTGCGAGGTTGCCGCCCGCGCTGGCGACTTCCTGAAATACAAGGTGATGGGCTGGGCTAAAGACGATGCTGCTGGGGGCGGAAAATGATCCGCTGCATCGGCAAGGACTGCGGCTGCCCTGACTGCTCGGCAAAGCGCTGGCCGCAGTACGCCAAGACTACGCCTGAACAAATGGCGGGTATTTGCGGCGGTTGCCAGGGAATGATGGTTTACCGCAACGGTCAGCTGGTGCATTCCAGCCCACTCTCTACCTGTCCAGGATTGATAAAGCGATGAGCGATGTTAGAACCATACCATGGGAAACAATTGCGGACTGGTACGCGGAAAACGAACAAGCTATCCGCGACGTTCTGAAGTTTGAAGGGCTTCGCGGTGCGGTCAATGAGGTGTTGCGGCTTGCACCTGAGCAACCGGAAATCGCTGCCTTGCGGGAAGATCTGGCCGAATCAGGCAAGGCCGATCATTTGCGAGCGCGCATTACTTTCTTGACCACGGAAGTTCACGCGAGAGCTGGTGAGCGCGACGACCTACAGCAGCGCCTTGCGGCCGCCGAGCGGCGGAATGCGGAGTGCATGGCACTGCTTGCCGAAACATCGAAATCTATTCTTCGGCATCAGGCAGAACAGCCAATGTCGAATCGCCTAGCCGGCTTGCTCACAAAGGCCAGAGCAAAAGTTGATCGCTATCTGAAAGCCGCCCTCAACCCCAATCCAGATGCCGCAAGCCATGATGTCTGCTCTGCATGCGGCGGTGACTCTTTTGTTCCTTATGCGGAGTACCACAGCCATGACGAGTAAAACGATTGACGGCGTGTCGCGTGAGTTGCTGGAGCGAATCGCCAAGACCTGCATGTTCACCATGCTTGAGCTGGATTTGCATGAGGTCAATGCCCTGCTCGCAGCCCCGGAAGCGCCGCGCCAAGAGCCGGCGGCGCGCTGGAAAAATTCTACTGGTGACCTTTACCGCCTTTGCCCTGTAGTGGGGAATTTGCAGATTAAAATCTCAGCATACGGAGACGCCGAAAGGTGGCGTGATGTCCAGATGAGCCCTGCGCAAGCGCTTACAACGCTATCCCCGCTCGCGCCGGTATTGCCAGACCATTCCGGTGACACTGCCAATATGGTCGCGCTCACGGCCGTCGCCACCCTGGTCGACGATGGCGATGGTGGCCTGGAACCGAGCTGGCTGCTCGAAGGTGGTACCGCTGAACTGGTCGAAGGCATGTATCTGCTGGTCGCGGATACTGACCAGACGCTGTGCGTGGAGGATGGGCATTGCGAGCTGTATAGGGCTCCGCAAGAGAAGGACAACACGAACATCGCCCTGGCAATCGCCATTGCCCGCCGCTCACTTGCATCGGCCGAGTGGATGATTCGTCGCTACCTTCCTACGCACAATTGGCTGCCGCACATCACCAAGGATAATGAGCGTTTCATGGCCTTGCTCAAAGGCGAGACGCCTACCGATGAGCAGCCTGCCGAGGTCGACCGCGAAGTAGGGATAAAGGAAATAATGGACATCCCGGGCGTCGGTCGCCGAATGGCCGAAAAGGTTTGGGACGCTGGTTACCGCTGGAGCCAACAAGCATTCATCAAGGAGCACCAATGAAAAACACCATCCCGGTACCAGTCGCATCAGCCAAAGTCCTGGCCGAGTTCTTCGAGGAGCCGAACCCGCATCACCTGGTGGTGGCTGCGGTGTTTGCGGGGAAGGAACTGCGGGCGCTGCTGGATGGTACCCTCACTGATGAGGGGACCATCGCCGATGAGCGCGAGGCTTTCGAGGCGTCATTCCAGCGCCGCCACTCGAACTTTGTCCCTGGCATCGACCTGGCCCGCGACGAAAATGGCGATTACAGCTACCAGCCCGCCAGCGTGGAATGGCCGGTCTGGCAGGCCCGAGCCGAGCAGGCACCCGGACCTGTCATCACCATGCGCAGCGTGATGCTCGCGATCGAGTCGGCCAACGCCACCAGCTTCATCAAGGGAACCAGCAACTGGTGCGCCCATGTTGCGCGAAAGCTGAATGCTGGCTTCCCTGAGCACGACAAAGCCAAAGGCCACTGCATCAATGGCGATCACTGCGTCTGCGGCGGCGACACCGCCGGCGTGCGAGCGCAATGTGGCAATTGGGTGCATCCATGAGGCCGGCCAACACCGGGCC
>Ga0247818_10001496_pt1 | contig 14861 bp, 23 predicted proteins | sample 13C_Glucose_Day1_FD_192424 | JGI IMG/M metagenome (GOLD analysis project Ga0247818, IMG submission 192424) | Soil microbial communities from agricultural site in Penn Yan, New York, United States - 13C_Glucose_Day1 | ecosystem: Environmental > Terrestrial > Soil > Agricultural land | place...
GATGACCACGCTCACCGAACCCGACGAGGGTGCGAACGAGCTGGCCTTCAAGAGGTGGGAGCGGAGCTGCGACCGGTGCAACCGGTACTGCCCACCACACCTGGACTTCTACACCGGCTCGCTCACCCGTGAGCTGGCCAAGTACCCGGGCATCCAGGTGATCGTCACCTTCGGGGTGTGCGGTCGCTGCCACGCCCGCTTCCCGCTGGGCTGAGACGGGTGCACACTCCACTCATGAGAACGATCGTCGAAGTGGAGGAGGTGCGCTGCAACAACTGCAGCCGCATCATCGAGAAGGAGTCAGATCTTCACGTCGTCACGCTGAAGATCGACGACAAGGACTGGGACACCGACTGGTGCCCGGCCTGCCACCACCGGCTGATGCAGTCGGTGGAGAAGAACGGAACCAACCCGCTGGCCTGCGGCTGGCCGGAGTGTGAGTTCGTCGGCAAGACCGAAGCCGGTCTCGCCTCGCACCGGACCCGCAAGCAGCACCCGAGGACACGTCGAGCCCAGCTCTGACGTAACCTCCGCAGACGCAGCGCCGCCCGATCTTCCCAGGTCCGGGCGGCGTTGCCCTGTCCACACCACTGTCTTCCAGCGGTACGTGTCCTGACATGCCGGACATAGACTGCTGGACTTGTGGTCACGGGCCCGTGGCCACACCATCCATCACCCTGAAGGGATCGCAACATGGGTAGCACCACGAAGACCGCCAAGGACAAGGTCAACGGCCGGACCGAGGCGGACAAGCCGAAGGTCGAGCGCAAGCGCCTGACCCCGGCCGAGCGGATCGCGCGCGCCGAGCAGGAGCTGGCCGCGGCCAAGGCCAAGGCCGAGGCCGAGGTCAAGGTCAAGGCGGACAAGCTCGTCGAGAAGCGCACCGCTCTGGTCGCGCAGATCAAGGAGCGCCAGGACAAGGTCGCCGCCATCGACGCCGAGCTCCGCGAGCTGGGCGTCGAGACCGACGCGCCCGTCACCGAGGGCAGCGTCGAGGCGCCGGCCGAGGACAGCGCGGCCTGACGCCATGTCCGCGTCGGCCATCATCGCCGACGTCCGTTCACTGCTCGCGGGGGAGCCGGTCTACCTGGCCGGCTCCCTCGTGGCAGAGGAGACGTACGGCAAGAGCAACGCGCACAGCGACGTCGACCTGTTCTGCCCGACAGATCAGGTCCTCATCGCCGTGGGACAGAAGCTGCTGTGCAACGGCTACAAGCTGGACGACCGGTTCGACCGGGTCTGGCACCGGTGGCTGCGGTACGGCTTCAAGAAGTGGCACACCAACAGCCTGCGGCTGATGTCGCCGGCGGGGGTGGAGACCAACCTGGTCTACAAGCTGACCGACGGACACCCGACCACCAGCCTCGGCCAGGTGTTGGAGTCCTTCGACTTCGGTCTGCTCGCCACGGGCTACGACCTCGAGCAGACCAGTACAGGGACATGCGTGGCTACCTGTTCCCGGGTCTCGACCCGGACGGGCCGCTGCCCATGATGCCGAACAAGCGGGACAACTGGCGCAACGGATTCATCAGCCAGTACAACGCGCTGCGTGAGCCGATGCGGTACGCCAAGTACCACGGCTACGGCTACGACCTGTCGGCGGTGAAGGACGACCTGGTCACCGGCTACCAGTCGGCAGCCTCCTACCTGGTCACGCACTTCGACTCGGAGAAGCAGCAGCTCGGCAAGATCTACGAGGCCATCTCCTTCAAGATCGATGACGACGACATCGACGACCTGGTCGCCGCGTCGAAGAAGATCGACTACAAGGACAGCCTCGACGTGATCATGGAGGCGCTCGAGTGAGCGCACGGAAGTCGGCGTACACCATCGTCGACGTGCCGTGCGACGGAGGGCAGTCACCCAACGCCTATGTCCCGAAGATCACGGCGGAGATCCGGGTGCACTACCCGCCGAGCACCGTGTCCTTCGACGAGGTGATGGCTGCGCTGCAGTCCGCTCACACCGAGACGGTCATCAAGATCTACGAGCACCTGAAGGGAGGGTCCACGTGACCACCACCGGGGAGGGGAAAGTGTCGGTGCCCACCGATACGGTCAGCGAAGACGACGAGCTCGAGGCTCTCGTCGAGCAGGACCGGAAGGCATCGGCACCCAGCCTGGCCACGCTGTTCCAGCGGGGCAAGGACTCCGGGCTGATCAAGCCCGGCAAGGAGTACGGCAGCGCTTGAAGAGAGAGGCTGGTCGAGACGCTCGAGGCGCATGGCTTTCGGAGAGAGACCATCGCGGTCGACCGAGAGACTCACACCCTGAGTGCAATCGACAGACTCAACAACCGCAAGGTCTTCACGCTCAAGGCCGTGATCCAGATGTACCGGCAGGACCAGCAGTAACCAGCACCATCCATCATCCGCATCACAACCTGAGAGGAACCGTCACATGACGTTCACCACCATCCCGCTGACCGGCGAGCGCACGCTCGTCAAGGGGCAGGACCAGTTCGGTGTCGAGGGCGAGGTCGTCCTGGACAGCGCCGAGTGGAACCACGTGCAGGCGCAGGTCGCCGTGCTCGAGGCGCACGAGACCTTCGACTCCGCGGTCGAGGCGTTCTTCGCCCCGCTGATGGAGGCGCAGGCCCAGCTCGAGGCGTCGCACTCGCGGCCGGAGATCGACCCGGTCTCCTACATCGTCCTCGACGAGGGCGAGGAGGGCACGCCCGCCCGCCAGCGCCACGTGCACAAGCTCGGTCGCGACGCGATCGTGCTGCGCATCCTCGAGGACGGGGACCACGACCGCCTGGTCTGGGTCGCCGGCCAGCTCGAGGTGCTCGCCACCATCCCGGGCACGGACACGCCCACCGCGCAGGCCACGGCCGCCGAGGTGCTCGGCGCCACGGCCGTCGACGAGGGCTGACGCAACACGAGGGCGGCACCTCCATCAAGGTGCCGCCCTCGTTCCATCCACCGGGTCGCAACTGAAGGATACACACGATGCTCGAAACCATCATGAGGCTCTACGTGATGGCGATGGCGCATGACGTGCGCTCACCGCTGCCACACCTGTTCGGCCCGCCGGGATGCGGCAAGTCCACCAGCGTGGAGCAGCTGGCCGAACTGCTCGGGGTCAACCTGCACATCATCAACGTGGCGCGGCTCAGCCCGCTCGACGTGGAGGGTGTGCAGATGCCGCACGGTAGCGGCGAGGACATGGTCCTCAAGATGCTGCCGGCCACGTTCTGGACCCAGCTCCAAGAGGGGGACATCGTCCTGCTGGACGAGTTCCTCCGGGGATTCCCCGAGGTCTACAACGCCCTGCTCGACATCCTCACCTCGAGGCGGGCCGGTGCGTTCCGACTCCCGAAGGTGTTCATCATCGGGGCGTCCAACTCCACCGTGTCCTACGACAAGGCGCTCGAGGATCGGCTGCTGCACCTGCCGGTGCCGGACCCGCGGTCCTCGAAGGTGGAGAAGAAGAACCAGGCGCAGCACCTGGTCGACGCTGTCGGCCTGCTGCCCAAGATGGTGACCAGCATGGAGATGCAGACCCTGCTGGACACCGAGGTGCTGCCGATGTACGAGATCCTCGACCAGATCAAGGGGAAGAACTCCTCGGCGCCGGCCATGCTCAAGGGCCGGAGCATCCGCAACCTGATCGGCCAGGCGCTGCTGCGCCAGGTCGAGTCGTCTGCGCTGCGCGAGCTGATCGCCATGAGCAACATGCAGGCGATGCGTGAGAGCAAGGCGCAGTACGTGGTGCTGCTCGACGGCAAGGCCAAGAACCTGCCGACGTACGGGGGTCGCTCGTACACCGAGGTGGCTGACGACCTGGTCAAGGTGAAGGACAAGCTCACCGAGAAGCAGCGCATCAACCTCGAGCTCAACCTCCAGCTCATCGAGATGGAGTCCATCCGCAACCAGAAGGGAGCAGTCGACGATGACTCTGTCCTCGACGACGACCTCTCCGATCTCTTCGACTGACCTGAGGGCCAGCCTCGAGATCGTGGAGGTGAAGCCGGGTCTGAAGTTCAGCAAGCGTGCCTTGCTCGACATCATCCCGGACACCAAGACCGCGCTGTTCTTCGGCAAGGTCTACGAGCTGGACTACCGCCAGCTCAGCCGTCTCATCCAGATCACCTGCCAGTCCGACGTGGTCGACGCCCTGCTCAACGAGGGCGGCGCACACTCCTCCTCGCTGCAGGACTACGTGGTCGACATGCTCGACTTCGTGCCCGACCTGAACGAGGGTGACGTCGAGTTCGACCCGGTCGCACCGAAGGGCGAGTTCCTGCCCGAGGTGTGGGAGTCGCTCGAGGTCGAGATCGCTCAGTCCATCAAGGACGTGGCGAACAAGCTGGGCTCGACGATCGCTGCGATGCCGGGCAAGCAGGGCCGGATGATGTTCAAGTCCATGGCCGTGCTCAACGCCAAGCGTCCGACGATCGGGGACTACCGGGCCGGGATCGCACACGACCCGGTGAAGGACAACCTCGTGATCCTGGACGTGTCGGGTTCGATGAACGCGAACACGGTGGAGCGCATCGCCGAGGACGTGGTGGCCCTGGCCTACAACGCCAACGCTGCGTTCGCCATCGTGTCGGACCAGTGCACCTACTGGGACGCCGGCTCGTACTCGGTCGAGTCCATCCTCGGTGCCGCCACCTACGGCGGCACGCACTACGAGGAGCTCGCCCCACTGTTCGACAAGGACTGGGGCACGGTCGTCACCATCGCCGACTACGACTCGGCGATCGACGCCCGGCACATCATCCGCCAGCAGTCGGGGCGGATCGACCTGCTGCTCGACATGAGCCTGGTCAACCGGCCGACGTTCATGGCCGAGTGCGTGGGCCAGCTGGCCAGCGAGGTGCGTCCGCTCCTCGTCGCCAGCGACTCCACGTACGGGGTGCTGCGCTAGCACCAACACCTGGGACTGCGGAGAAAATTTTCCGCAGTCCCAGGTGCATCAGAGTTTCATCCATCACCAGAAGAAAGGGGCCCCCCTGTGGGTACCGAGAAGAACCCGAAGACCGTGACCATCTACGGTCGCCTGTCGTTCCCGACCTGGACCGCCCAGGAGGCGTACGACCGCAGCCAGAAGGGGCAGTACCCCGCCAAGGACGTGGCCTCGGCCGCGCCCGACTTCCAGCTGCTCGTCGAGCAGGGTCAGTTCGACAAGTTCATGACCCACGTGGAGAACGTGTTCTTCCCGTACTGCATCGCGCAGAGCGACGCGGGCGAGAAGCGCGACGTCCTCGACAAGGGCGAGGTCAAGAAGCTGATGGAGGGTCTGCAGGGTGACCTGGCTGACCAGACCTTCAACACCCCGGTCAAGCCGGTGCACGAGAAGACGGCGCCGCTGGCGCCCGAGGCCGTGGCCGCGATCAAGGTGATCGGCAGCAAGGGCGACAACATGGAGCTGCGCGCGATCGTGCAGTCCGAGGACGAGCTCCTCGTGCCCGACCCCGACCAGCTCAACTACCCGATCATCAAGCCGATCGGGCAGACCGTGCACTCGATGTACCCCGGCTGCTACGTGGCGGTGACGTGCAACCTGTACGCCTACCACAACGGCAAGCACCCGGGCTTCAGCGCCGGCGCGTCCATCGCCATCTTCAAGGCGGACGGCGACCGCTTCGGCGGAGGCACGGCCATCGACGAGGACGAGATCTTCGCCGACTGATCGACCGGCCCCGCTCCTGCCCACGTGCAGGGGCGGGGCTCTCGGGGGTAGCGGGTCACCGGCGAAACAGAAGTAGCCAGTGTGCTCGGCCAGGTCTCCCCGCCTGACCGGGACGGTTCGACTCCGTCCACCTCCACGCAGCAGGGGACCAAGCCCCGTCGCACGCAACAGAATCCTGAAAGGACCACGACATGCCGAAGCGTTTCTCGGCAAGCGTGGCAGCCATGAGCATGGCGTGCCACGCATCAGCCAACCTGGACCTGGCCATCCCTGGCTGGGTCGAGCCAGTACGAGATGAGATGGCCGGCGCCAAGGGCGTCGGCACTCTCATGCACGAGGCGTTCGCCAAGGTGGTGGAGCAGCCAGCCTCGGACATCAAGCACATGATCTCCGCACTGCAGTACGTCGCAGACCTACGGTCGAAGCGCCGGTTCAAGGTGCTGGTCGAGCACGAGATGAAGGCTACCTGGCTGACGTCTGAGCCGAAGACCACCGCTGACCTGGTGCTCTACACCCAGGACGAGATGCACGTGCTCGACCTGAAGTGGGGAAAGATCGAGGTCGACGTCTACGACAACGAGCAGCTGATGTTCGGGGCCGTGACGTACGGAGCCCTTGCACCCAAGGCGAAGGGCGTCACCACCCACATCCTGCAGCCACGTGCCGGCGGCTTCGCCTCGGAGTTCGTCGACACGCTGCGGCTGCAGAAGTTCATGAAGGACGCGCAGGATGCAGAGCGCGCGATCCTCAACGGCTCGATCCAGTTCGGGCCGAGCGAGCACTGCACGTTCTGCCCGGCCAACCCGCACTCCCGCGGGGACAAGGGCTCGCCGCTCTGCCCGGTCATGATGCAGATGCTCTACCCGAGAGTCATCGACGAGGACGAGATCCTCGCACTCTGAACAGGAGGAACCATGCTGATCACCTCAGCACTCGGTCTCGACTTCGAGACCTACGGTGGCGTGGACCTCCCGACTCACGGGCTCCACCGCTACACCAGCTGCAGTACGTTCCGGCCGCTGATCGCCGGGACGAGCCAGTACGTGGACCGGGCGATCCTGCCGGGCCACACCCGCTTCGACTTCGTGGCCTCGGACTCAGCGGTTGCGGACCTGCGCCACATGATCAAGGAGCACCAGTACATCGTGGCGCACAACGCCGGGTTCGAGCAGCGCACGCTCGAGACCATGGGCATCAAGGTGGCGAGCGAGCGGTTCATCGACTCGGCCGTCGTCGCCCGTGCGTTGGGTGCGGGCAGCAGCCTCGAGGCTGCGGCGCCGCAGCTGCTGGGCGTCGACAAGATGGAGGCGGGCAAGCACCTGATCAAGCTGTTCTCCATCCCGGGTGTGTACCAGGAGACGAACGGCAGCCGAGAGTTCGACCCGGCGATCGTCGCGGATCACCTCACGGAGTGGCAGCAGTTCAAGGAGTACTGCGACCTGGACTCGCTGCTCGGTCTGCGGATCGGGCTGCGTGCCCAGGAGTTCGACGGCAACGAGATCTGGAACCAGGCCGTGACCATGGACATGAACAACATCGGCTGGCCGGTGGATGTCCCGCTGGTGGAGGAGATGCAGCGTCGCTACCTCGACAACATCGAGCAGGCCGAGCACGACTTCCGCCAGACGTACGGCGCGCACGACCTGAACCTCAACTCACTCAAGCAGATGAAGGAGTGGTGCGAGGCACGAGGGATCAAGGCCAAGTCCTTCGACCAGAAGGCGGTGGAGAAGATGATCGCCGCGATCGGGAAGAAGCTCGATGCCTTCGACGCGGGGACTAGCGCCCCCGCACCCTCGCAGTACGAGAACTACTGCGAGGTGCTCGCTCTGTTGGAGACCAAGCAGGTCATCGGCGGGTCCAGCCTGAAGAAGCTGCAGGTCATCCTCGACACCACGGGGAAGGACATGCGGCTGAAGGACCAGTACATCCACATCGGCGCCGGCCAGTCCTGGCGGACCACCGGTCGCTCGGTGCAGATGCAGAACCTGAAGCGGCTCGGCGGTGCGCCGGCGGACATGAGTGAGCTGGACGATCCGGCGAACGAGTGGGACAACGAGCAGCTGGCCGCCAACCTGCGGCAGACGTTCACGTCCAGCCACGAGCAGGGCCGGCTCATCGTCGGGGACTTCAAGTCCGTCGAGAGCCGAGGCCTGGCCTGGCTCGCCTGCGCCGACTGGAAGCTCGAGGCGTACCGGCAGGGCAAGGACATGTACCGGGTCCTGGCCGCTGACATGTTCGGCAAGTCGTACGACCTGATCCCGGAGAAGGGTGAGGAGCGGCAGGCCGGCAAGGTCGGCGAGCTGAGCTGCGGCTACCAGGCCGGAAGCGATGCGGTGCAGTCCTTCGCCGCGGGCATGAGCATCAAGATGACCGAGGCCGAGGCGGCTGACCTGGTGCGCAGCTGGCGGGCCACCAACCCGGAGGTTGTGGACCTGTGGGCTCGGCTCAACCAGTGCCTGCAGGAGGTGGTCGCGGAGCACCAGGCCGGCCACCGTACCAAGGTGGGGCAGGGCTTCATGGTCGAGGTCATGGCCTGCAGCACGCCAGCCTCGCTGCTGAAGCAGCACCCGAAGGGAGCGACGTCGATCCTCGTGCGGGTCATCGACCAGCACGGGTCGGTCTTCCTCGAGCGGTACTTCCACGGCTGCTACATGCGAGGCAGGAACATCTGCTACTACAAGCCGAGCATGCGGAAGACGGGTGACCTGTGGTCCAGCCACTTCATCAACCCGAAGACCAAGCAGCTGCAGTGGTACACGATCTACGGCGGGAAGCTCACGGGCATCCTGACGCAGTCGTTCTGCCGTGAGCTGTTCTTCCGGTCGCTGCGCCAGGTGCACCAGTGGACGAAGGGCATCGACAACGTCGACCTGATCGGGCAGTTCCACGACGAGATCGTCCTGGACTGGCACCCCTTGCTGGTCGGTTCGGACCATCGACAGGTCACCCTCGAAGGGGCAGAGTACATGCTGAATCAGTACATGTCGGACGCTTCGGGCATCCCGGGCTTTCCGCTCGAAGCGGACATCAAGCACGACTACCGCTACACCAAGTAGAAACCCCGGGCCCACCGCCAGCGCGCGGCGGTGGGTCCGGGGATCCATGGCCTGAAAGGAGCCGCCATGAGTGTGACACATGTAGCCGGTGTAGACCCAGGACTGGTCCACACCGGTGCCGTTCGACTCGAGTTCTTCCCCGAGGAGAAGGCCATCGAGATCGGGCACCAGGCGATCTCGGGGGCGAAGCCGGAGGACCACGCGCGGGCAGCCGAGCAGTGGATCTTCTCCGACATCGACCGCCCGCGGCCGCACATCTTCATCGAGAAGTACCAGCCTCGTGGACACCTGAACTCCGACGCCAAGATGGCAGCGACGGTGCACGAGATCAAGGCAGCCCTGCCCTCGGCAACGGTGCTGCTCAACACCGGGGTGAAGAAGGTGGTGCGCCGGCCGCTCATGGAGCTGCTCGGCGTGTGGTCGTTCACGACCGTCACCCACCACCAGGACTTGCGCTCCGCTGCGCGGATCGCCGTGCTCGGCATGCTCAAGTCCGACGTGCACAACCGGCTGCTGGCCGACGTCGTGCGCGACCACCTGAAGGGGGCGACGTGGGATGTTCGCCCTCAGCAGTGAGTTCGATCCTCCCTGCCTCACCGACACCGAGCGCTTCCTCGCCAGCGAGGAGCAGGCGAAGGCGATCTGCGGCACCTGCCGGGTGCAGCTGATCTGTCTGAGCAAGGCGCTCGAGTACGAGGAGCTGGCAGGCGAGAGACTGCGCGGCGTGCACGGCGGTCTCAACGAGGCCGAGCGCGCCAACACCAAGCTCACGCGCATCGCGTGATCCATCCATCGAAGGGACGCAACCCATGAACGAAGAGAGAGACGGCCAGGTCGGTGAGCTCATCGACCGCCGGGTGCAGGTGTACGGCAACCCGGTCGAGACCTTCGCCCGCATCGCACAGGTGTGGTCGGGGATCATCGGCCACGAGATCCAGCCGGTCGAGGTGCCGCTGATGATGGCCGGGATGAAGATGGTCCGGGCTCAGGTGATGCCGGACTACTCCGACAACTCCGACGACATCGACGGCTACCTGGACATCTTCCGGCAGATCGTGGGCGAGGACATGATCCACGCCCGCACGGTGAACGAGTTCATCGAGAAGAAGTGGCCGGCTCACATCGTCAGCTTCGACGAGCCGATCCCGTACCGGGTGGCGGACGCGTTCGACTGCATCGAGGCTGGCCTGCACCTGGCCAGCCAGCGCCACACCCAGGCCGAGTGCCCGGTGATGGGGCCTGAGCCGCAGTGAGCCAGGCACTCAACGACCTGGCGGCCAAGGCCGGGGTCCGCTGGTTCGACTACCAGCGGGAGGCGCTCGAGGCGGCAGCGGCTGCAGGAGACCCTGCAGTCCGCTTCTGCCTGTACTTCAAGACCGGCGCCGGCAAGTCCCTCACCGCCCTCGGACAGGTGGCCCTCACGGGTCACACCCGGGCGGTGGTGGTGGCGCCGCCGTCTACCCACAGCCAGTGGATAACCCTGGGGACGAAGCTCGGGATCGAGGTGGAGGCGATGAGCCACGCCAAGTTCCGGATGAAGGACACGAAGCTGAGTCGCCACGTGGCCCTGATCGCCGACGAGATGCACATGTTCGGCGGGAACACCGGCAAGGGCTGGGTGAAACTCTCAACCCTCGCGCGACACTTGAGGGCTCCGCTGATCATGGCGAGTGCGACGCCGAACTACAACGACGCCGAGCGGTGCTACTGCATCGAGGCGGTGCTCGACCCGGCGCGCACCAAGGGTGGCTACCTGAACTGGATCTACCGCCACTGCGAGACCGAGGCGGACCCGTTCTCGATGACGCCGAAGGTGCTCGGGTTCAACGGCGGTGAGTCTGCCGCCGAGTACCTGGCAGGTCTGCCGGGTGTGTTCTACCTCGAGGACGACACGGTCTACACGATCAACGACGTGGCGTACTCGACCCCGTTGCCGATGGCCTACGAGGTCTTCGGCTACAACGAGCGCAAGCACCGGCTCGTAGCGAGCGGGATGGAGGACCGGCACACCCGGATCTTCCACCAGCTCGTCGACGAGCAGGGCCTCATCCACGACCACGTGTTCGAGATCCTGCTCGACCTGGCCGCGTCAGCGACCACTCCGCTGCTGGTCTACGCGGACCATTCCACGGTAGCGGACGCCCTGGGTCAGAGCTTGAAGGTGGCCGGCACGAAGCACGCCGTCGTCACCGGACAGACGCCCAAGGCACAGAAGGACGAGCTGGTCACGCGCTTCAAGCGGGGCGAGTTCGAGGTGCTCGTGGGCACGGCGTCGATCTCGACGGGTACCGACGGGATCGACAAGATGTGCGACTGGCTGATCATCCTCGACGACACCACCGACGACGCCGCCCGGCGTCAGCTGGTGGGGCGCATCATGCCCCGCGGTGCCGACACCGATGCCAGTCGGAAGCAGGTCTACCGGTTGCTGCACGTGTGAGTCTCCTTTCCCGCACCCGGGGGTGGGGTCGATCGAGTTCAACCAGGACGAGACGACGCGACGAAGGAGGCAGCACCTGTGGCAACGATCGAGGAGCGGCTCGAGAGACTGCTCGACCAGCTCGAGAATCCCAGCCTGTCGGCCGGAGAGATCGAGCGACTCAAGCAGAAGATCGAGTACCTCCGCACGCTCGAGTCATGAGCCCATCGAGGTGGGCAGGGCTACCGCCCCGGTAGCCCTGCCCACCTCACCATCACCTGAAAGGAGTGCTGCACATGTTGCAGCTCAAGACGAAGAAGGAGCTGAGCCAGGAAGCGTTCAAGCTGGCTCGGAGCTTCGAGTTCGTCCGGTACCGCAGCATCACGTACATGCCCGTCGACTATGAGACGCGAGACAACCACGTCACGCCATCACCCGAACGGACTATCTGGGTGCCGCTCAACCGGGACGGAATCCGCCGGCGGGCTGCAGAGCAGTTCGACACGATGTTCGCCACGGAGTCCGAGCTCTCGAGCTTCGACTTCATGGTCGCGCAGTCCGCACACGGGCACTACCAGGACGTGCACGACCTGCTCGTCCGTACCGACGAGGGCCTCCGGGTGCTCGACGGAACCGGCGCGGTGCGGGAGACGGACGGCTCGTTCGTCCCGAACACGCTGCTGCCGGCGCTCAACACCGACCCGGACGAGAAGGCCCGGGTGCTCGGCATCATCACCGAGTGGGTGGACGGCGAGGAGGAGGCGCACTCCCTGCTGCGGCACCTGGCCACGGCGCTCGCGCCGGGCTGGTCCGCGGTGAAGTACGTGCTCCTGCTGGGCGGCGGGCGCAACGGGAAGAGCACGCTGATCAAGATGCTCAACGGTGTGTTCGGGAGCGACAACATCTCGAACGTCACCCGGCAGCAGATCAGCGAGCTGAGCCCGGTGGTCACCGACCTGAACGGGAAGCTGCTGAACCTGATCTACGACGGGCCGGCGGTCTACCTGAAGGACTCGGGCGCGGAGAAGTCGCTGATCGCTGGCGAGCCGTACTCGATCCGACGTCTCTACGAGTCGAACCCGACGGTGGTGCAGACCAACGCACTGTTCGTCGAGGGTCTGCAGCACGAGCCGAAGTCGAAGGACAAGTCGACGGCGCTGCAGAAGCGGCTGATGCGGTTCTACTTCCCGAACGTGTACCCCCTCGACCTGAAGTTCGAGGAGCGCATGCTGCGGGAGGACTCGCTCGGTGCGTTCCTGTCATTGCTCATCGACCACTACGTCCAGCGGGACGACGTGGCCGAGGCGCTGGCGCCGACGGATCGGGCGATGGAGCTGCAGCTCGAGCACATGTTCGCCAACTCGCTGGGCCTGCAGTTCATCAAGCACCTCGAGGAGCACGACCCTCTCGGGGCGCAGGGCCTGGTCGGGCAGGAGACGACCGAGCTCGCCCTTGCGTTCGCCAAGTGGCGGCTCAAGGAGAACGACCTGGGGCAGTGGGCCGAGCCGGACGTGCTCACCCAGTTCGCCCCGCTCATCAACACCGAGCGCAAGTCCAAGCGCGTGAGCGGCGCGGTTCGCAAGATCCGCGTCGTCACCGGGCTGAAGACCGAGGCGCTCGCATTCATCGAGTCACTGAAGGGAGACATGCAAGATGACGACATCCTTGCCCTGGTGGAGGACTGACACCTACGACTGGGACTACCCGGTGCCGGCGTCGATCCAAGACCTGGCGGGACCGAAGGGCCTGGCGCTGGTGAAGGCGTGGCCGGACGGCCGCACCGACCAGGGCTGGGGTCTGCAGGGCCCGAAGCACGACCCGACCAACGGGTTCATGCCGCGCTACATGCGGGGTGAGTTCAACGACCGGCGGGTGCTCTACGGCTACAACCGCGGGAAGTGGAACTTCGCCCTCATCATGCGCAGCGTGCGTGTGGTGTGCATCGATATCGACGGGAAGAACGGCGGGCTCGAGCACGCGAAGCGGCTCGGCATGCTGCCGTACACGCTGGCCGAGACCAGCAAGTCCGGCGACGGGTACCACCTGTTCTACGAGGTGGACGAGGAGTGGGACGACCTCAAGGGGTTCGGCCTGCTCGGGGACCGGATCGGTGTCGAGCAGGGCGTGGACATCCGGGCGACCGGGTGTGTCTACCACTACCCGTCCCAGCGGTGGAACGACGACCGGCCAATCGCGCCGTTGCCGGACCACCTGCGCGAGCTGATCGTGCACCGCGAGCAGAAGCTCGCAGCAACCACCGCCCGGATCGACACGATCCTGGCAAACAACGACGACATGGAGGTACTGATGATGCAGGACGAGATCCTGGTCGACCTGGCGAAGCCGATCCCCGCGGGGAAGCGGAACGTCACCCTGTTCGCGATCGGCAACCAGATGCGGCAGGCAACGATCCCGGACTGGCAGGACAAGCTCACCGAGCGCGGCATCGAGGTCGGGCTCGACAGCACGGAGATCGAGAAGATCGTCGAGAACGTCGAGCGGTACGGGGACAACGCGTGACCCCCGAGGAAGTCCTCGCGGAGCTGGCTGCCTTCCGGGCCCAGTGCGAGGGCGCCGAGTACACCGACACCGGTGAAGCGTGGCGCATCATCGAGCTGCTCGAGGACGCGCTGATCGCAGAGGTCAAGGCGTCGGTGCAGCCATGAGGTACCTCAAGAGCACCCGGCTCAACGGGGTGCGACAGCCCGACGAGGAGGTCGACGAGGACTACGTCCAGCGGTACGTCGGCAAGGAGACGCTGCAGTGGTTCCGCAACCTCGGTGGCAGCGAGGAGGTGCGCCGCCGTTCGGGCGGTGTCATCGTGGTGAAGTCCACCAGCCCGGACGGCAAGGAGGTCCGGGAGACGGTGTTCACCCCGCTGCCGGAGACGGAGCGGTGAGCGCCGGCAGGGCCGAGACCATGAAGCTGGTGCGCCAGCTGAAGAAGCAGGGCTTCGTGGTCGAACGTACCGGAGGTGGACACTGGAAGGTGACCCACCCGGAGCGGGAGGGCCACGTCACCATGGGCTTCTCGCCCAGCTCGAGCGGGACGAAGAAGTCCATGAAGCGGCTGCGGGAGCTGGGGTTCAAGCCGTAAGGAACAGGGAGGACACCGTGCGTAACGGTGTCCTCCCTCTCTTTTTTACAGGTACCCTACGGGCATGCCGGACATGCCCGAGAGCTCCCTGTTGACTGAGGTTGAGCAGGTACTGAAGAAGCGGTTCAACAAGGACGAGGCGGACAAGACGCGCGTGCCTTCGACGGCCCGCGCGGCAGCGTCGTCCGAGCGCGTCGACCAGCTGGTACTGCCCGATCACATGAGGGCGAAGATGCCGTTCACCAAGGACAAGTACCTCGTCCGGGAGAACCCGCACCTGGTGCAGTGGGAGCGCGAGACCCGCAAGTTCCTCCGCCAGCTCTCGCCCGTGCACGGACACCGGGTGTCCGCGGTGATGATCTACGAGTGGGCCACCGGCATCAAGGTGGCCGAGCTGATGGAGGCCGGCGGCTCGGCGCAGAGCGACCTGCGCAAGATCAACCAGGTGCTGCGCTTCTACTTCGACAAGCCCTACTCGACCTACATCATGGGCCGCAAGGTGCCGAACGCCTACAAGGTCCGGCCCGGCTACTACATCAAGCGGCACCGGCCGATGACGCTCACGCTCTACGCGGAGTACTGCGAGGGGACGCTGAACCCGTGACCCGCCACCCGATCACGGTGCTCGAGGACGGCACCCGGTAGGCG
>Ga0247818_10001497_pt1 | contig 14860 bp, 13 predicted proteins | sample 13C_Glucose_Day1_FD_192424 | JGI IMG/M metagenome (GOLD analysis project Ga0247818, IMG submission 192424) | Soil microbial communities from agricultural site in Penn Yan, New York, United States - 13C_Glucose_Day1 | ecosystem: Environmental > Terrestrial > Soil > Agricultural land | place...
CGCTCGACGGGACTGGCCGACCACGCTGCGGACGTCGTGGCCGTCGCGGACCACCTCCGACTCGGGCGGCCGCTGCTCGCCGGCCACTCGATGGGGGCCTTTGCCGCTGTCCTGGCAGCCGCCTCCTACCCCGAGCGGGCAGCCGGGGCGGTGCTCGTCGACGGGGGCCTGGCCTTCCCGAGCCCGGAGTCGAGCGACATCGACGCGGTCCTGCGCACCCACATCGGCCCCGCGATGACCCGGCTGGGGATGACCTTCGCCGACGAGGACTCCTACCTCGCCTACTGGCGCACCCACGCGGGCCTGCGGCCGTTCCTCGACACGCCGGAGGGCCACTACGTGCGAACCTTCCTCAGGCACGACCTGAGCGGCCCACGCGGCGCCATGCGCAGCACGACGTCCCTGGAGTGCGTCCGGGCCGACTGGGGCGACCTGCTGGCCGACCCTGCCACCCTGAGCGCGATCCACACCCTCCAGTGCCCGGCGCACCTGCTCTGGGCCCGCCGGGGCCTGCTCGACGAGCCCGAGGGGCTGTACACGCGCGAGCGGGTCAGCGCCGCCCTCCTGCCGGCAGACGTCGCCGTCACCGAGCTCGCGAGCAACCACTACGGGGCGCTGTTCGACCCGGTGGCCGTCAAGACGGTCACCGAGGCCGTGCGCGAGCTGGCCTCCCTCGCGGACTAGCCCCTGGGACCCTCGTCCGTGCGCGGGTTCTGGGTCTGCGGGTTGGTCGCCGCGTCCCGAGGCGTCTCGCCGGTCAGCGTGTCGTGGTGGCCCGGGGCCGTCTCGTCCACGGTCGGCGCGTCACGGGTGGGGTCCTCGCTGTTCAGCAGCGCGGTGAGCAGCGAGCCCCCGAGGCGCCGGAACGTGCGACGGGGCCGCTCGCGGTCGAGGACCGCGACCTCGAGCTGGGTTGGTGTGAGCGACCGGTTGGCCCCGCCGGCCGGGTCCTTGCCCAGGAGCTCGACAGCCAGGGAGAGGGCGTCGGCCAGGCTCATCCCGGGGCGCCAGCGCTCCTTGAGGGCGCTCTCGATCTGCTCACCGGCACCACCCATCGCGACGAAGCCGTGCTCGTCGGCCACCGAGCCGTCATAGGTCAGGCGGTAGATCTGGTCGTCGTCGGGGCCGGCGCCGACCTCGGCGACGACGATCTCCACCTCGTAGGGCTTGGACTCCTGGGTGAAGACCGCGCCAAGCGTCTGGGCGTAGGCGTTGGCCAGGCCCCGGGCGGTCACGTCGATGCGGTCGTAGGAGTACCCGCGCAGGTCGGCGTACCGCACACCCGCGACGCGCAGGTTCTCGAACTCGTTGTACTTGCCCACCGCGGCGAACGCGATGCGGTCGTAGATCTCGGAGACCTTGTGCAGGGCCCTCGAGGGGTTCTCGGCGACGAAGGCGATGCCGCGGTCGTAGCCGAGGACGACGACCGACCGCCCGCGGGCAATCCCCTTGCGGGCGAAGTCGGCCCGGTCCTTCATCAGCTGCTCGGGCGAGACGTAGAACGGCATGCTGGTCATCGCGCACCTCCCGGGTTCCCCTGCCGGCCGTCGATGACCTGCTCGACCACCGCCCTGAGCTCGTCGTCCGGGAGGAAGCGCACCCCGGCGTCGTCGACGACGGCGACACTGGGCCAGATGCGGCGGCCGACGTCCGGGCCACCGGTCGCGGAGTCGTCGTCCGCGGCGTCGTAGATCGCCTCGACGGCCACGCTGACGGCCTGCTCGACCGGCAGGCTCGGGCGCCACAGCTTCTTCAGCGCCCCGCGCGCGAACAGCGAGCCGGAGCCGACGCTGTGGTGGTCGCGCTCCTCGTAGCAGCCGCCGGTGACGTCGTAGGAGAAGATCCGGCCCTGGCTGCGGTCGAGGTCGTACCCGGCGAAGAGCGGGACGACGGACAGGCCCTGCATGGCCATCCCCAGGTTGGCCCGGATCATCGAGGCCAGCCGGTTCGCCTTGCCCTCCAGCGACAGCAGCGCGCCCTCGATCTTCTCGTAGTGCTCGAGCTCGACCTGGAAGAGCTTGACCAGCTCTATGGCGATGCCGGCCGTGCCCGCGATCCCGACGGCGGAGTACTCGTCGGCCGCGAAGACCTTCTCCATGTCGCGGTTGGCGATGATGTTGCCCATGGTGGCCCGGCGGTCGCCGGCCATCACCACCCCGCCGGCGAAGGTGGCCGAGACGATCGTCGTGCCGTGCGGCGCCTCGAACGCGCCGCCGGCGGGCAGCGGACGGCGCGAGGGCAGCAGGTGGGGGGCGTGCGCCCCGATGAAGTCGGTGAAGGAGGAAGAACCGGCCGAGAGGTATGCCGCGGGCAGCCTCCCAGCATCATGACCGAGGCTCACTGGCCGCCCTTCTGGACGAACCCGCGCACGAACTCCTCCGCGTTGGACTCGAGCACACCGTCGATCTCGTCGAGCACGCTGTCGATGTCGCTGTCGAGGTTCTCCTTGCGCGCACTCGCCTCCGGCGACGCCGGGGTGGGCTCGGGCGTCTCGTCGGGCGCGTCCTCGCGCCGCTGCGGTCGGCTCTGCTCCTGGCCTGCCATGTCGTGACCTCCGCTGTCGGCACCCCGCCCGCCCTCACGTGCGGGGTGCGTGTGTGTCGCTGCTGACGACCCTGCTGTTGATCAACCTAGTCGGACCCTAGCCCGATGCCGATGCCAACTCCCGAAGAAGGGCAGCCGCGTCCACACTCCGGTCAAGGAGTGGGCCCACGCTCTCGCGGGTCCCGCGCAGGGGCTCGAGCATCGGGACCCGCTGGAGCGAGGAGTGCCCGGGCACGTCGAAGATCACCGAGTCCCACGAGGCGGCTGCGATCTGGTCGGGGTACTTCGCCAGGCACTTGCCCCGGAAGTAGGCCCGGGTGTCGGTGGGCGGCTCGTGCACGGCGTCGTAGGCCTCGGCGTCGGTGACGAGCTCCTCCACCCGGCCGGCGGCACGGAGGCGGTGGAAGATGCCCTTGTCCGGCCGCACGTCGGACCACTGGATGTCGATCGCCTTCAGGCGGTGGTCGGTCCACTCGAGGCCGTCGCGGTCGATGTAGCCCTGCAGGACCTTGAGCTTGGCCACCCAGTCGACCTCGCGCGCCGCGGCCATGGGGTCGCGCTCCAGCGTGTCCAGCACGAGTGCCCACCACCGCATGACCTCCTCGGTGTCCGCGTCGAGCTCCCCGGCATACCGGTTCTTGAGGTAGCGCTCGGCGAGCTCGTGGTAGCGCCACAGCAGCTGGACCGCGGTCAGCCTGGTGCCGTCGCGCAGCTCGATGATCTCCTGGCAGGTGGGGTCGTGGCTGACCTGGTGCAGCGTGTGCACCGGCCGGTTGACGGTGAGGTCCACGTCGATCGCACGGTCCTCGATCATCGCCAGGACCAGGGAGGTGGTGCCGAGCTTGAGCAGGTTCGCCACGTCGCAGTGGTTGGCGTCGCCGATGATGACGTGCAGGCGGCGGTAGAGGTCGGCGACCGCGTGCGGCTCGTCGCGGGTGTTGACGATGGGCCGCTTCAGGGTGGTCTCGAGCCCGACCTCCACCTCGAAGAAGTCGCTGCGCTGGCTGACCTGGAAGCCGGCGGTGCGCGAGTCCTGGCCGATGCCGACCCTGCCCGAGCCGGTCATGACCTGGCGAGCGACGAAGAACGGGATGAGGTGACGCACGATGTCGCTGAACGGCGTCTCCCGGCTCATCAGGTAGTTCTCGTGCGTCCCGTAGGAGGCGCCCTTGCCGTCGGTGTTGTTCTTGTACAGGTTGACCCCGGGGGGCACCTGCGAGAGCCGGCGCACCGACTCCCGCATGATCATCTCGCCGGCCCGGTCCCAGATCACGGCGGCGCGGGGCGAGGTCACCTCGGGCGAGCTGTACTCCGGGTGGGCGTGGTCCACGTAGAGCCGGGACCCGTTCGTCAGGACGACGTTGGCCAGGGAGGGGTCGTCCTCGTCCGTGAGCTGGCTGGCGTCGGCCGCCCCGCGGCCCATCTCGAACCCCCGGGCATCGCGCAGCGGCGCCTCGTCGGCGTAGTCCCAGGACGCGTGGGCGGCGCGGATGCCCTGCGCCGAGGCGTAGGCGTGCACCACCTGCCCGGAGAGCAGCATCGGGTTGGCGGCGGGGTCCCCCGGCACGGAGATGCCGTACTCGGTCTCGATCCCCATCACGCGGCGCACGGTCATGGAAGCACCCTAAGCGCGGGAACCGCCGCGGGCGGCGGCGGGACCGGGACGAGATCACATCGCTGACGGCGCACGGTGCCGCCATGATGGGGCGATGCGCCACTCCCCCCTCGCGATGTCGCCCCTCACTGCGGGTCTGACCGCCCTTGTCGACGGCGTGCTCAGCAAGCCCATCGAGGCCCTGGACCTCGCCGAGATCCAGGCCGGCCGTGGCCGCGTCTTCCCCGACCGGCCGCCCGTCTCGTGGATCACGGGCGGCGGCGACCGCGCCGTCGGCATCACCTACGGCACCGCGCCTGCGCGCGACGGGTACGAGATCCCGCTGCGGATCTACCGCCCACGCGCCGTCCGGGACACCGAGACCGACGTGCCGGTCATCGTCTTCTTCCACGGGGGCGGCTGGGTGCAGGGCAACGTGGTGATGTACGACCCGCTGTGCACCCACCTGGCCCGCCGGGTGCGGGCGGTGGTGGTCAGCGTGGACTACCGCAAGGCCCCGGAGCACAAGGCGCCCACGGCGGCCTACGACGGCCTGGACGCCACCCGCTGGGTGGCCGGTCACGGCGAGGTCCTGCGCGCGGACACCGGTCGACTGGCGGTGTGCGGCGACAGCGCCGGCGGCAACCTCGCCGCGGTCGTCGCCCAGGAGGCGCGCGACGACGAGAGCCTGCGCGTACGCCACCAGGCGCTGATCTACCCGGCCGTGGACATGACCCTGGCCTCGCCCTCCATCGACGAGCACGCCCACGCGCCCATCCTCACCCGCGCCAACATCCACGCGTTCCGGGCGCACTACCTCGCTGACGGGGCGGACCCCACCAGTCCGCTGGTGTCCCCGCTCTTCGGAGACCTGGCCGGTCTTCCGCCCGCCCTGGTCCAGACCGCGGACCTGGACCCGCTGCGCGACGACGGGGCCCGGTACGCCGAGGCGCTGCGCGAGGTCGGCGTCCCCGTGCGGCTGACCAACTACGTCCGCGTGCCGCACGGGTTCGCCTCGTTCCCGGGCGCCGTGCCGATGGGTGCCCAGCACCGTGCGGAGCTGGTCGGCGAGCTCCGCTCACACCTGTATGCCGCCGGGGGCGACGGCGCGTCCCAGCCCCGTTAGTCTGCGAGAGACAGCGCGACCCCACCCCTGAGGAGTCCCATGCGCGACATCGTCATCTTCTCGGGCAGCGCCCACCGGGAGCTGGCCGCCCACATCTGCGCAGAGCTGTCCGTCGACCTCGCCCCCGCCGAGATCAAGCGCTTCAGCAACGACTGCCTGCAGGCGCAGCTCCTGGCGAACTGCCGCCAGCGCGACGTCTACATCGTGCAGCCCCTGGTGCCGCCGACCCAGGAGCACCTGATGGAGCTCCTCCTGATGATCGACGCGGCCAGGGGTGCCTCGGCCGCCCAGATCACCGCGGTGATCCCGCACTACGCCTACGCGCGCTCCGACAAGAAGGACGCCTCGCGCATCTCCTTGGGGGGCCGTCTCGTCGCCGACATGCTGGTCGCGGCTGGGGTCGACCGGGTGCTGACGATGACGCTGCACGCCCCGCAGGTCCACGGGTTCTTCTCCGTGCCCGTCGACCACCTCACCGCGATCGGGGTGCTGGCCGAGCACTTCCGGGGGCGGGACCTCACCAACTCCGTCGTGGTCTCCCCCGACCTCGGCAACGCCAAGACGGCGACCCAGTTCGCCCGCCTGCTGGGCCTGCCGGTGGCCGCCGGCAGCAAGCAGCGCCTGGGCGACGACCGCGTCATCATCGACTCGATCGTCGGCGACGTCGCGGGGAAACGGGCCATCGTGCTCGACGACGAGATCGCCACCGGGGGCTCCATCGTCGAGCTCCTCGAGCGGCTCCAGGACCTCGGTTGCCAGGAGGCCGCGGTGGCGTGCACGCACGGCCTGTTCGCCGGCAAGGCAGTCGAGCGCCTGCGCCAGCACCCGCTGATCAGCGAGGTCGTCACCACCGACACGGTGCCGGCACCGGCCCGCTGGCCGGAGCTGCGGATCCGCTCGGTCGCCGGCCTGTTCGCGGAGGCCATCTCCCGGATCCACGCCGGTGAGTCCGTCAGCAGCCTCTTCGACGGCGTCGACCCCGCCCACGCCCCGCCGCACCCGACGCTGTTCGACCGGGTCCGCGCGTGAGGCGAGCCGCCCCGGCCCTCGCCGCTGACGTCCTCTGCGTGCTGGTCTTCGTCCTGGTGGGCCGCTCCAGCCACCGGGAGGCGCTGACGCTGCCCGGTGTGGCGCAGACGGCGTGGCCCTTCCTCGTGGGACTGGGGGCCGGCTGGCTGCTCGCCGGTGCTGCAGCCCGGGGCAGGCCCCAGAGCCTGCGTGGCGGTCTCGTGGTGTGGGCGGTGACCGTGGGTGCCGGGATGGCGCTTCGCGCGCTCGCGGGCCAGGGCACGGAGCCGGCCTTCGTGCTTGTCGCGGCGGTGGTGCTCGGTGCGCTGCTGCTGGGCTGGCGGGCTGCTACTGCGGCGGTGGTCCGGGCCCGGACCGGCACAGACCGGCAGTCAGGGCGAACGGGCCGCGCCGGCATCCCCTCCTGAGGCGCTGCCCGGGCTGAGAGGTCAGGCGGCGGTGGCGACCCACATCGGGCCGGCGTTGGTCTGCACGACCTGGCGGATCACGCGGTAGGTGGAGCCGTCCCACGTGAACACGAACCCCGGGCGGATCTCGCGGTGCAGCGGATACCGCTTGCCGTCGCGAGTTCCTCCGTTGCAGAGGGCGTATCGGGGGATCATGCAATGAGCGTAGGCGCGATCGCTGGGGTGGGCACGACGGCTTACCGTCCCCTGACCCGGCTGAGATCGAATCCTTACAACGCCTGCGGACCTTCCTTCCGGAATGTCCGCAGGCGTCCAGATTGTCCCCGGAACGGGTTCTAGAGGTACTGACCCGTGTTGGCGACGTTGTCGATGGACCTGCCCGGCTCGGTGCCCGACTTGCCGGTGATGAGGGTGCGGATGTAGACGATCCGCTCGCCCTTCTTGCCCGAGATCCGCGCCCAGTCGTCGGGGTTGGTCGTGTTGGGAAGGTCCTCGTTCTCCTTGAACTCGTCGACGCAGCTGGCCAGCAGGTGGTCCACGCGGATGCCGCGCTGGCCCTGGGTGAGGAAGTCCTTGATCGCCATCTTCTTGGCCCGGTCCACGATGTTCTGGATCATCGCCCCCGAGTTGAAGTCCTTGAAGTACAGGACCTCCTTGTCGCCGTTCGCGTAGGTGACCTCGAGGAAGCGGTTCTCCTCGATCTCGGAGTACATCCGCTCGACCGCCGCCTGGATCATCGCGTCAACGGTCGCCTGCGGCGAGTTGCCGTGCTCCGCCAGGTCGTGCTCGTGCAGCGGCAGGTCCGCGGTCAGGTACTTGGTGAAGATGTCGCGGGCGCTCTCGGCATCCGGCCGCTCGATCTTGATCTTCACGTCGAGCCGGCCGGGCCGCAGGATGGCCGGGTCGATCATGTCCTCGCGGTTGGAGGCGCCGATGACGATGACGTTCTCGAGCCGCTCCACACCGTCGATCTCGCTGAGCAGCTGCGGCACGATCGTGGTCTCGACGTCCGAGGACACACCCGAGCCCCTGGTGCGGAACAGGCTGTCCATCTCGTCGAAGAACACCACCACGGGGGTGCCGTGCGACGCCTTCTCGCGCGCCCGCTGGAAGATCAGCCGGATATGGCGCTCGGTCTCGCCGACGTACTTGTTGAGCAGCTCCGGGCCCTTGATGTTGAGGAAGAACGACTTGCCGACAGGCTTGCCCTCTCGCTCGGCGACCTTCTTGGCCAGAGAGGCGGCGACCGCCTTCGCGATCAGCGTCTTGCCACACCCGGGCGGCCCGTAGAGCAGCACGCCCTTCGGCGGCTTCAGGTGGTGCTCCTTGAACAGGTCCGGGTGCAGGTACGGCAGCTCGACGGCGTCGCGGATCGCCTCGATCTGCCCAGCCAGACCGCCGATGTCCTCGTAGTCGATGTCCGGGACCTCCTCGAGGACGAGCTCGGCGACCTCGGCCTTCGGGATGCGCTCGTAGACGAACCCGGTGCGGGGCTCGAGCATGAGCGCGTCACCGACGCGGATCGGCTCCCCCTCCAGGGAGTCCGCGATCCGGCATACCCGCTCCTCGTCCGCGTGGGCGACCACGAGCACCCGGTCGTCGCCGAGGAGCTCCTTGATCATCACGACCTCACCGGTGCGCTCGAAGCCGCAGGTCGCCACGACGTTCATGGCCTCGTTGAGGCGGACCTCGCGGCCGGCGGAGAGCTCCGCCGGGTCGACGGCTGGGCTGACCGCCACATGCATCTTGCGGCCGCCGGTGAGGATGTCGACGGTGGCGTCGTCGTAGGACTCGAGCACGATGCCGTAGGCAGCCGGGGGCTGCGCGAGCCGGTCCACCTCGCTCTTGAGCGTGACGATCTGCTCGCGGGCCTCCTTGAGGGTGCGCACGAGCCGCTCGTTCTGGGAGGAGATCGTCGCGAGGTTGGACTGGAGCTGCAGCACCTTGGTCTCGAGCTCGCGGGAACGGGCAGGGGCATCGGCGAGACGCTGGCGCAGGGCCGCCACCTCCTCGGCGAGCAACTGCTGCTGACGCCGCTCCTCGGAGTAGTCGTGGTGGCTCTGGTGGCTCGACTTGTCGCTCATGTCGGCTCCCTCACTCGAAGGTTCCGACCGCTCTAGGCGGCCGATAACCGACCCTAACGCCGAACTAGTCTGAGTTGACGGAGGTTTGGGTCACAGATCGGCGCATCCGGCGAACCTTCTTGTCCGATGGGGTGCGCTCCCCGATGTCCTCGGGGCTCCACTCCCCCGTCTGGCCGAAGGCCTCGTGGTCGGCGGCGGTCGTGCCCTCGTCCCCCAGGGCGCCCTTCGCGGGACGCCGCTTGCGCAGGGGCGGGGTGACCCCGGGCGCGAGCCGCCGGGTGGTGATGAGGAACCCGGTGTGGCCGTGCATGCGGTGCTGCGGCCGTACCGCCAGGCCCTCGAGGTGCCAGCCGCGCACGAGCGACTCCCACGCCTCCGGCTCGGTGAAGCCGCCGTGGTCGCGCATCGCCTCGGCCACGCGGGAGAGCTGGGTCGCCGTGGCGACGTAGCAGATCAGCACGCCACCGGGCATGAGCGCGTCGGCCACCACGTCGAGGCACTCCCAGGGGGCCAGCATGTCCAGGACGACCCGGTCCACCGAGCCGTTCTCGACCGCGTTCGGGAGCTCCTCGACCAGGTCGCCGACCGTGACCTCCCACGCGGGGTGGTCGACGCCGAAGAAGGCCCGAGCGTTCCCCTTCGCGATGTCCGCGAAGTCCTCGCGTCGCTCGAACGAGTGCAGGCTGCCGTGCTCGCCGACAGCCCGCAGCAGGGACATCGACAGGGCCCCGGAGCCGACCCCGGCCTCCACCACGCGGGCCCCGGGGAAGACGTCGGCCATGGTGATGATCTGCCCGGCGTCCTTGGGGTAGACCACGGCGGCCCCGCGAGGCATGGACATCACGTAGTCGGACAGCAGGGGGCGCAGGGCGAGGTACTCGACGCCGGCCGTGTTGCGCACGACCGAGCCGTCGGGGGCGCCGATGAGGTCGTCGTGGGCCAGCCGACCCCGGTGGGTGTGGAACTCCCGCTCGGGCTCGAGCGTGATGGTGTGCAGGCGCCCCTTGGGGTCGGTCAGCTGGACGCGCTCCCCCACGGTGAAGACTCCGCGGCGCAGCTGCGCCCCCACAGGGCCTGTGGAAGGGGTGTCGGGGTGCTCTGCGCTGGTCATGGCGGGGAAGTCTAGTTGCGGCTCAGAGGCGTTCCATCGCCCGGTTGACGTCCGCCGCGGTCACGACGCCGAGGAGGCGCCCCTGGTGGGTCACGGCGACGAGGGCGGCGCCCACGGTCTGCATGGCGACGACGACCGGCACGATGTCGTCCTCGGGGCCGGCCTCCACCGACCAGCCCGCGGTCTGCGGCGCGGAGACCGCGCCGACCCCGGTCTGGCCATACCGGCCCGGTGGCACGTGGCCGACCGCCTCGGGGTCCACGAGCGCGGCCGGCTGGCCCTGGTCGTCGAGGACGACGATGACCTGCCCGGTGGTCCAGCGCGCCAGCACGTCGTCGAGGTGCTCGTCGTGGCGCACACCCAGCGCGGGACGCAGCACGGTGGCGAGCCTGACCTGGTTGACCGCCTCGAGGGCGTGGCCGCCGCGGATCGCGGCCGAGGCGCCCGCCCAGAGGAACGAGGCGATGAACAGCGCCCAGACGACGTCCAGGAGGTCGATGCCGCGCCCCTGCGCCGCCGGGCGGCCCAGGAACCACAGCATGACCAGCACGGTCACGGCCCGGCCGCACCAGCCGGCGACGATCATGCCCCGCGTGCGGCTGCCGGTGGCCTTCCAGACCCCCGACTCGACGAGCTGACCCCCGTCGAGGGGGAGGCCAGGGAGGAGGTTGAAGCCCGCCAGGGCGGCATTGAGGAACGCGAACCCCCCGAGCAGGGTGTTCGGTATGCCGGACTGCGCGGCGGGGAGCGCGAGCCAGGAGACGAGGGCTAGGACGCCGTTGGCGAGCGGCCCGACCACGGCGATGACCGCCGCGGACCCGGGCGTGGAGCGCCCGGACTCGAAGGCCGTGTGTCCTCCCCAGAGGTCGGCCACAATGCGCAGGACCGGGAGGCCGAAGGCCCTGGCGGCGACGGCATGGGCCGCCTCGTGCACCAGGACCGCCACGAGCAGCTGGAGCGCGATCACGGCCGCCACCGCATAGGCCCACAGCCCGATGTCCGGGCGCGTCCTGCTGATGGACGGGCCGATCAGGGCGATCAGGACCACTGCGATCAGGGCCCAGCTGCTGCCGATGTAGACCGGAACACCAGCCACGCTGGCGACCCGCACACCGGGACGGCGCTCGCGAGGCTGCATGGCCATGACCCTATGTCAGCGCCCTCTTCTAGAGTGCCCTGCATGGTTGCCGCACTCTCCCCCAGCCGGGCCTCGGACTTCATGCAGTGCCCGCTGCTGTACCGGTTCCGGGTCATCGACCGGCTGCCCTCTCCGCCGAGCGCGGCCGCCGCCCGCGGCACCCTGGTCCACGCGGTCCTGGAGCGGCTCTTCGACCTTCCGGCCCTCGAGCGCACGCCCGAGGCTGCCGCGGCGCTGGTCGCCCCCGAGTGGGCCGCGCTGAAGGCCGCCGAGCCCGACCTCGCCGCCCTGGTCGACGACGTCGACGAGGCGCTGCCCTCCCACGACTCGTGGTACGCCGAGGCGACGACCCTGATCGAGCGGTGGTTCACCCTCGAGGACCCGACCATGCTGGAGCCGGCCGAGCGCGAGCTCTACGTCGAGGCCGACTTCGACGGCCTGGTGCTGCGCGGCTACGTCGACCGGCTCGACGTGGCTCCGGGCGGGGCGATGCGGGTGGTCGACTACAAGACCGGGCGCTCGCCCTCCGAGCTGTTCGAGGGCAAGGCGCTGTTCCAGATGAAGTTCTACGCCCTGGTGCTCTGGCGGCTGCGGGGCGAGGTGCCGCGGATGCTGCAGCTGGTCTACCTCGGCAACGGCGAGACCGTCCGCTACAGCCCGGACGAGGCCGACCTCCGGGCGACCGAGCGCAAGCTCAAGGCCCTGTGGGTGGCCATCCAGCGGGCTGCGGAGACCGGCGACTGGCGGCCGAGCACGTCGCGGCTGTGCGACTGGTGCGACCACCGCGCGCTCTGCCCCGCCTGGGGTGGCACTCCGCCCCCGCTGCCCGACCACGCCTCGGACCTTGCCCTCGACCCGCAGCGCTCCGGCGAGGCCGAGAAGGCCGACGACTGACGCGAGGGTCAGCGGCCCACGAACACCGCGGTCAGGTCCTGGGGGGTCAGCCCGCGCAGCGACGGGACCTGCACCGCCCCGGACATGATCGGCACAGGCACGACGTGCGGCACCGCCAGGGTGGGGACACCGGCGTCCACCGCGGACCGGACCCCTGTCGGGGAGTCCTCGATGGCCACGCAGTCGCCCACCTCGACCCCGAGAAGCCGCGCCGCGGCGAGGTAGGGCTCCGGGTGGGGCTTGCCGTGCTCGACCTCGTCGCCGGTCACCAGCGCGGTGAACGCGTCCTCCGGCAGGGCGCTGACGACGGCGTCGGCCAGCGAACGCCAGGACATCGTCACGAGCACACAGGGGACGCCCTCCGCGCCCAGGGCGGTCAGCAGCTCGCGGGCCCCGGGACGCCAGGGCACATGCTCGCGCACCTGGACGATCACCCGCTCCAGCAGCTCGTGGATGATCTCCACCGGGGTCAGTGTCACGGGCGAGTGGGCCCGGATGAACTCGGCCGAGACCATCAGGTCGTTGCCCACCAGCTCGTGGGCGTACTCGTCGCTCCAGACCCCGCCGTGCTCCTCGACCAGCGCGTGCTCGGCGCTGATCCAGTAGGGCTCGGTGTCGACCAGGGTGCCATCCATGTCCCAGAAGACCGCCGCCGGAAGGCCGGTGGCGCGGGTCAGGGACGGGCTGTCAGCCGGCATTGAAGTACTTGGCCTCCGGGTGGTGCACGACGAGCGCGTCGGTCGACTGCTCGGGGTGGAGCTGGAGCTCCTCGGACAGCGAGACGCCGATGCGCTCCGGCTCGAGCAGCTGCACGAGCTTCGCCCGGTCCTCGAGCTCCGGGCAGGCCGGGTAGCCGAAGGAGTACCGCGACCCCCGGTGGCGCTGGCGCAGGATGTCGGCGAGCTCCGGGCTGTCCTCCTCGCCGAAGCCGAGCTCCTCGCGGACCCGGGCGTGCCAGGTCTCGGCGAGGGCCTCCGTCAGCTGCACCGAGAGGCCGTGGAGCTCGAGGTAGTCGCGGTAGGCGTCGGCAGCGAACATCTCGGCGGTGGCGCCCGCGATCTTCGAGCCCATCGTCACGAGCTGGAAGGCGATGACGTCGGGCTCGCCGTCGGCCTCGTAGCGTTCCCGGCTCTTGAAGAAGTCGGCCAGGCACAGGCGCCGGTCGCGACGCTGGCGGGGGAAGGTGAAGCGCAGCCGCTCGGTGCCCTCGGCCTCGCCGTCGGGGCCCGGCTCGTGCCAGAGCACGACGAGGTCGTTGCCCTCGCTGTAGCAGGGGAAGTAGCCGTAGACGACGGCCGCCTCGAGCAGGTCCTCGGTCTTGATCCGGTCCAGCCACATCCGCAGCCGAGGGTGGCCCTCCGTCTCCACGAGCTCCTCGTACGACGCCCCGTCCTTGCCGCGGCTGGGCTTCAGGCCCCACTGCCCCAGGAAGGTGGCGCGCTCGTCGAGGTAGGCCGCGTAGTCGGCCAGGGCGATGCCCTTGACCACCCGGGTGCCCCAGAACGGCGGGGTGGGGATGGTGTTGTCCGTGGCCACGTCGGAGCGCGTCGTGTCCCGCAGCGCGGCGTCGTCGTGGTCCTGGGCGACCTGGCGGACCCGGCGCTTGCGCAGCGCGGGCAGCGCGTCGGCGACGTTGAGGTCCGGGCTGGCCTTGGCCAGGGCCACGGCGTCCATGAGGCGCAGCCCGTCGAAGGCGTCTCGGGCGTAGCGGACCTGCCCCTGGTACACCTCCGCGAGGTCGTTCTCGACGTAGGCGCGGGTCAGCGCAGCCCCGCCCAACAGGACGGGCCAGCGCGCCGCGAGCTCGCGGGAGTTCAGCTCCTCGAGGTTCTCCCTCATCACGACGGTCGACTTCACGAGGAGGCCGGACATGCCGATGGCGTCCACGTTGTGCTCGTCGGCCGCTCTGATGATCTCCGAGATGGGCTGCTTGATGCCGAGGTTGACCACCTCGTAGCCGTTGTTGGACAAGATGATGTCCACGAGGTTCTTGCCGATGTCGTGGACGTCGCCCTTGACGGTGGCGAGCAGCACCCGCGCCTTGGCCTCGCGCTTGCCGCCGCCGAGCTGCTCCTCGATGAAGGGCTCGAGGTACGCCACGGCCGCCTTCATCGTCTCGGCCGACTGCAGCACGAACGGCAGCTGCATCTCGCCCCGGCCGAACAGCTCGCCCACGGTCTTCATGCCGTCGAGGAGGTAGTCGTTGATGATGTCGAGCGGGCCGGTGCCCTTGTCCAGGCAGGCCTGCAGGTCCTCCTCGAGGCCCTTGCGCTCGCCGTCGATGATGCGACGGGCCAGGCGCTCCTCGAGCGGGAGTGCCAGGAGCTCGTTGGCCCGTGAGGCCTTCATCGACGCAGCGTCGACCCCGGAGAAGATGTCCAGGAAGCGCTCGAGCGGGTCGTACCCCTCGCGCCGGCGGTCGTAGATGAGGTCGAGGGCGACGTCCCGCCGCTCGTCCGGGATGCGGTTCATCGGGAGGATCTTGGCCGCGTGCACGATGGCCGAGTCGAGGCCGGCCTTGACGCACTCGTGCAGGAACACCGAGTTCAGCACGATCCGGGCGGCGGGCGAGAGGCCGAAGGACACGTTCGAGACACCGAGGGTCGTCTGCACCTCTGGGTGGCGCCGCTTGATCTCGCGGATCGCCTCGATGGTCTCCAGGCCGTCGCGGCGGGTCTCCTCCTGTCCGGTGGCGATCGGGAAGGTGAGCGTGTCCACGATGATGTCCTCGACGCGCATGCCCCACTCCCCCGTCAGGGCGTCGATGAGGCGGGTGGCGATGGCGACCTTCTTGTCGCTGGTGCGCGCCTGGCCCTCCTCGTCGATGGTGAGCGCCACGACGGCTGCGCCGTGCTCCTGGACCAGCCGCATCATCCGCTGGTAGCGCGAGTCCGGCCCGTCGCCGTCCTCGAAGTTCTCCGAGTTGATCACCG
>Ga0247818_10001498_pt1 | contig 14859 bp, 7 predicted proteins | sample 13C_Glucose_Day1_FD_192424 | JGI IMG/M metagenome (GOLD analysis project Ga0247818, IMG submission 192424) | Soil microbial communities from agricultural site in Penn Yan, New York, United States - 13C_Glucose_Day1 | ecosystem: Environmental > Terrestrial > Soil > Agricultural land | place: USA...
GGTGCACTGATCTACGTGGCGATGCTGATGATGGGCGGCATGGCCCACATCGAATGGGACGAAGCCACTGACGCCATCCCGGCCATCGTCACCGCGATCATGATGCCACTGACCTTCTCGGTCGCCGACGGCATCGCGCTGGGCTTCATCACCTATGTGGCGTTGAAGGCCGGTACCGGCAAGTACAAGGAAATTTCCGTCAGCCTGTGGGTGCTCTGCGCGATTTTCATCGCCAAGTTCATCTTCTTGTAAGCGGCCCGCGGTTCAAGCTTCAAAACGGCCTCACCCTCGCGGGTGGGGCTTTTGTACATTCTCGATACCAACAAAAAAGGAGGAAAGTGATGAGTCTGGAAACCTGGCTGCTGTTCAGCGGCGCTGCATTGGTGGTGATCCTCATTCCGGGGCCACTGTCACTGCTGATGATCAGCAACAGTCTGAATTACGGTTTGCGCCGTTCTTACCCAGCGTTTCTTGGCGGGGTAACAGCATCGATCTGCTTGCTCAGTGCCTCGGCGCTGGGCCTGGGCGCGCTACTGCTGGCATCGGAACAGCTGTTCAGCGCTCTTAAAATTGTCGGCGCTCTTTACTTGTTCTACCTCGCCTGGCAGAGCTGGCAGCAATCGCGCCAGCCATCGACGGGGGCCGAAGTCCCGCAAACAGCGGCCGTACCACGCTTCCGCGCACTGTTCGGGCGCGCCTTCGTGCTAGGTGCAAGCAATCCGAAAGACATCCTGTTCTTCGCCGCTTTCCTGCCTCAATTTCTCAACGCCGAGCAACCATTCCTGTCGCAGTTACTGGTCATGATCGCTACCTGGACCGTGCTGGATCTGCTGTGCAAGCTGGCATACGGCCTTGGCGCCCATGGCGCAGCACGCTACTTGCGTAGCGGCAAAGGACAAAGTTGGTTCAACCGGATCAGCGCCGGTTTGTTTGGTGGAGCAGGCGCCGCGTCTTTGCTCAGCAGCCATTGATTGAAATAAACCCGTGCATTGAACAACCGCCAATGACAACCACCCTGAGCATTTAAATATGCAGGGTGGTTTCTCATCCCCGGTACGGCGTAGCGGCATTAATTGCCCGGCCTGACTAGCGCCCAATCGTAATACATCGCAATACCCCATCGATGTACAGCAACAAGGATTTGCTCATAACATCGCGTCTATTCCGTACAACAAATTGCCCTGAACAAGGATGTTCAAATGGCCACATTGATTCAAGACTCCGTCATACACCATGACGCCGTCGTCATTAACGACATCGATATTCATACCAATGAAAAAACAACTTCGACTCTGGATTTGAACAGTCAGTCGGACAATTCAGCGCTGCCTAAAAACCCTGCAAAGACCGCTCAACTGAAAATGGTCGATGACTTGTTCGGTCCGATCGAGATTGGTTCGCTGTCGGTGACCCGCGTTTCCCTCGATATATTGGGTGCCACGATCGACGGTCAGTCCTTGAACGGTCGAAACACTTTTTTCCGCACACCGAAGCGCTCTTTCATCAACTCGTTACAGTTCAACCCGGCCAATGTCGAACTGCAGATGCGGCAATCGGCGGGTACAGACAGTTATCTATTACCGTCGCTGCTATTCGAAGTTGCCAGCCGACGTCCACTGACGGCGCCTCCTGTAATGAAAGAAGCAGTTGGCGAGGAGATCGATGCGGACGGCTATCGCGGCAAACTGCAGAAACTCTTGAATGCGGCACAGAGACTCGATCTCAGACACGCGCAATTACCCCGAAAAACACATCGCTGGGTCAATATCGCCAAAAGTACGACGACGCTGGGTTCGAGCCTCGGTATTCAGGGGTTTGGAATTTACATGGGCTTGCGCGGAATTTATGACGGGATAAGAACCAACAATACCGACGAGATCGTGATCAACACCACCGGCCTCGCCTCCGAGCTGGGTTCCATTGCCGTTGATATCGCCGTGACCCGGTCCGCGACGCAGATGCTCAAAGCCGGACACAGTGCCTACACCGACTTTGTCAAAACCCGATTTGCGATCAGGTTGAGCCGCTCCGGAGGCCTGGTCGGTGGCGCCCTGACGCTGCCTTTCGATATCTATACCGCCGTCAGGTCATTCAATGCTGCCGACAATGCAAAAGGCAAAGAGGCCATAGACCATTACGTCAGCGCTGGTTTGAGTATCGCCAGTGCCGGCATGACAGTGATTCTCGGCCTGGCCGCACTGGCCGGTTTTTCATTCGCCGGGCCAGTAGGCCTTCTCGCTGGTGCGTTGCTTGCCGTCGGCTCACAGATTTATGGCGCCGTACGGATCGTCGATGACATTGATGATTACATCGAACTCACCGACGAGGAGCGCTGGCGTACAGGCTGGTTTTCGTTCGTGGGAAAGAGTCCCGACAAAGATGTCCAGGACCGCTATTCCATAGCCAAAGCCACGGTTGAACATAGCCGGCAATTAAAACGGACCGCCCGAAGATTGCTCGATGGGACCTGGGAGAAAAAGCTCGAAGCTGTCGTCAACGGCGCATTCGAAGTAGAACTCGAGCCGAGCCGCAGGCTGATCAGAAACTGGTGGACCAAGCAGGACAATTGGGAAACGGTCGATGTGCCAAAAATCAAAGGCAGGGATGACACGATCGATGCCCGAGACGGCGTCACACCTGATACTCCCGGCGCAGAACTGGGAACCGCCGCAGCGCACAAAGGCGTCATCTGGTTCATCGGCGACGGTAAAGACGTGATCAAAGGAGTGAAAGAAAAACCCAACACGGTTCATTACGGCGCGGGAAAAAAAGATCTCACGGGAGGCGAAAAGGATGACCGGTTTGTCTTCGAAGCGGCCGGGAAGCTGATCGAGACGGGCGCCGACGTGCCCGGGTATTCGAAGATCAGGGGCGGCTCTGGCAACGATACGCTGGTGCTGGAAGGCAACTACATCTCAAGATTGCCCGAAGGCTCCGGTCATGACGTCGACCTGCAGTTCGGTACGTTGCATGTCAGCGTGACAGACAGTGACCCAGAGGACGGGAAAAAACATACCTTCCATAGTTTGCTCGAAAGTATTGAAAACATTGAAACCGTGCCTGGCGCCACTTCAACCGTCAACGGTACGGACGGCCCCAATATCATCCGATCCCAAGGCAGGGACACGATCACCGCAGGCGGTGGCGATGACCAGATAGTCCTGTCTCACACCGGGGCCTCTGCACACGGAAACGCGGGAATGGATACTTACATCATTGCCCACGTCCCTGGCGATCTGGCCATCTTCGAGGACGGTGAACAGGCCAGCGTTATTGCGTTGAACTGGCGAGCGGATCAGATTGAAAGCTGGGCCATCAAAGAAAACAGCCTGGTAATCACATCACGATTCGACTTTTATGAGATGCCCAGGAATGTTGTTTCCGTCCATGACATTTATCAGCAAGTGGATAGCAGGCTCACGCTGAAAAACAATCAGCTGACGTTTATCACCAAGGATGACTTTCACCTGGTGCCGGACTTGCCGGAAACCATCGAACACAACAAGAACATTGATGTACATGCAGTGATTAGCAAAGTCGGGAGACGACAAGGCCCGATTATTCTTAACGCCGATACACATATCATCAAAGACGACAGACCGCTGGACTTGTTCATCCCGAAAACCCATGACCTGACCACGCTTTATCTAGCGAAAAAACGCAATTCGGTAACCCGTCTGTTTGTGGACTATGCAAGCGCAGAACTGAGCAAAGTCGAGGCCCGCTTCGGCGCCAGAATATCCGACGCCAATGGCGACCTGGTGGTGGGGTGTGATCTGTCCTGCCACTTTGCAGATAAATCGTTACTCATCAAAGGCTACTCGACCAAGCGTGGCGGCATGGACCCGATGAATCTGCTGAAGATCCTGAGAGCCATGGACACTTATCTCGATCATAAAGTGACACTGGTCTTCAAGGATGGGGTCGCAGCGAATTTACGCCTGACACCGGAAACCGAGGCACAACCGGCTGATGCCAAATTTGCCGTGTATGCCTTCACCGAATGGACCACTCCGATTTCACTCCCGCTGCAACTGCTGCCCGGCGACTACGCCTACGACCTGGCGCAGAATGAGCCGTACCAACTGAAGGCCAATGCCGGATGCGCCAAGCTCTACGCTTATGCGCTCCAGCCCGGGCTGGACACACTGGAAGGCCAGGGCTCGACATACCTGGTTCACCTTGCCGCCAACATGCATATCCGTCTGTGTACGCCGGGCGCCCTTGCCAGCTCCAGCCTGCGCCTGCCATTTGCATCCACCTGGGACCTGGACGCCACGGAGCTCGGCAAAGTCGACATCACCCTCGAAAACAACCAGTTGCAAATCGGCACCTGCGTTATTCACCTGCCGACTTACGACAGCGAAGACCTCATCGACCAGGTGCGCGTGATCACCGAAAAGGGCATCGTTCACACCGTCGACCTTTCCTTTGACTGGGTGTATCAGGATGGACTGGACGCGCGGTTCTTTGAAGAGCCCGATGCGACGGCGGCGTTGCCGGACGAATTCGCATCGGTTGCCGACAAAGTGTTGAAAGTCAGGTACATCGCCCTGGCCGACAATGAGCCCGGGACACTGAGTTACAGCTTGCCGATGCGGCGATGGATTCTGGACAGCGACAAGCGCCGAGTCATCGATTACTCGCAACTGCAGGTTTTCAGATATTGCACGCATCAACGACCAAGCCTGTTAACCCCGGCACCTCCATTGATCGAGGTTCCGGCGGCGTGAGCCTCCGTGCCGGGTAACGCCCGACAAATCTGCATCATCCGCAAGAACGATCACTGACGCCTCGAAACCTTCCCAGGCCCGACTCATCGGGGCTGGCAGCGTGTGCGTCCGGCGAATGCAAACAGATCATTTCCTTATTCAGAAACGCCTATCAACAGGATGTTGTTCATGGCCAAGCCCCCAAAGAAAGTCGCTGGTTCCGCCAGTACCGATACACCCGCCACCACACGACTACCCGAGGCAGAGCCCCTGACAAATCGTCTTCAGGCAGCCGGCCCTTCCACCGTGCGACTGCCTGGCGATCCGACGCCCATCGCGCATTTACCGAATGTGCAGGTTGACGCTGATCTGAGTCGACCCGCCGTGATCGTGAGCGACATGCCGCAACCGGCCGTCGAATCGGCGAGGAACGAAATCGCCTGGCCGCGCAGTCGCTATGCGGAACTGGCGCCTTTCGGAGCCGCGGATAGCGGACTGTTTGAGGGGCCGGATTTGCGCATATACGCAGAAATAGGTACCGAAGGCCGCTTTCAGGTCGAGCAGAACGCACAGGGGATCTACCACGTACCTCTTTCCTTCGCGCCCGGGGTTCCCGGGCCGGTCCTGGCGAAAATCGACGGCCAGCCACGCTGGCGTATCGAGCGCCCAGGCTGGCAATCACCACCGATCTCGGCCGAGTATCCCCCAAGTTCACGCTCACCCGCCTACCTTGCCCCTCAATTGACTGCTCTGCTGGAGCCGGCAATTTCGACGGACGGAATCCGTTACGACAAGCACAATAAAGCCTACGTCGAAATGGAAGGGGGGATGGTTCTGGTGGGCAAGCGCCGCGACGGGCACTACCAGGAAATATCCGCCAGCGAACGATCGTCCTCCGGTGCCGAGGTGGAAATGATTCCGGGCACGAAACTCTGGCGCCGGAAAATCCCGGTCAGTCCGATTGAACAGCTCCCCGCGCCATCAGGCCTGCGTCCCACTGCCGAGTCAGACGCTGCCCAGCCTGGCCCAGGCAAGCGAGCACGGCTCGACGCAGGCGCGGTTCCGGAACAACCAACCTCCGCTGACGCGGATCAAACACCGTATTTCTGGTTGCCGTGGGGCCATTTGAACCCACCGTCATCGGGAGAGTCGGTGCAATTGGGCTGGCTTCATTACTCGATCGTGCCTATCGGCACGGCTCCCAACCGCCTTCCCAAGGTGTACTTCCTGCAGCACCCGGAGTTTGCACCGGCGTATTTCGATGCCTTTGAACAGATGTTGCGCGACGCACCTGACTTGCAGCCGGTTGCAACCTTTCGCATCGGGTATGAGCCGGGCGAGGCGCGACCGGGCAAACGCTTCTTCGAGAAGCCGTTGTCGCAATCCGTCGCCGAGACCTTCGTGGATTTTTCCGCGTTCACTTCACGGGCCGTCGCCAGAAGACTGTTCGAACTGTCGGATTACCCACCAGCCATCACGGCCACCGGACTGATGAACATACAGGCCGTGTTGCATCAGTGGAACCACAAGCCCTTCCCCACGGTGCCTGCCTATGCCGACCCGCTCAACCTGTTGCCCGTCGCTTCCACCAGCGAAATCGCGGGCAGGAAAGTCATCAAACTGCTGCCGCAGGTCGAGGGTGAACTGCACAGGCTCACCTTCGATCCGCAGCATTTCGCGTTCGAATGGCGGCACTACTCGGCTGACCCTTCTGACTACAACCTGCGGCGTCTGGTCGGCGCCCTGCTGATCCGCAGTGGCTATGACGTTTTCCCGCTGACGCACGATCACCGCAGACCGGCGCTGGTCTTCAAACGCGCAGATCAGGAGACGGTTTTTTTCCTGAAACTGGGGGTGCTCAAACATGAAGTGGTGGTGCATAACACCCTGCCGGGTACCGAGTTGGCCGATCCGGATCTGCCCGCACGCATTGGCAGTGCCGCGCACCTCGCGCTGACGAGCGCCGAGGCACAAAAGAATCTGGTGTGGTTGATCGGCGGCGTGCTGAAGACCGAGTCGGCCGCCGATTCGGTGTTCATTCTCAGAGAGCGTTGAAGCCCGCCGGGAACCCCTGTGTCTCGCGCCTCGAGGGTTCCCAAGCGGCCACGGATACTCTTCGATATCACTGAAATACCTTGCATCATCTGGCCACAAAGCAAGACGTATATACCGCACGCCACGACTGCCGATTGCCGAACATAAGTGCTCTTGAAACCCGCCGCGCGATTTCAGAATCGTTGCGGCGCAAGTTCGCCTGATCATTTTGGCGCGTCCGCTGCAGAGCCTCGGATGCCGCTTTATCGGAGCACTTCAATGGCTAAGCCACCCAGGAAAATTCCGGCTTCAACGTCAGCCGATACATCACTGCCTCCGCCGAGGCCAGACACCCCGGCGGATACGCGCGCAGGCACCGGGCTTTCCATCGCCGACACGGCAGGCGGGAGTCCGACGCCGGGTTCATCCTCAGCGAGGATCGTCTCCGATGTGCCCGGCCAGCGCCCAAGCGTCATCGTCAACGCCCTGCCCGACCCGCTCCCGCTGCCCCACTCACCCGTCCAACCCACGCAAGCGGCGTCGGGAGCAGCAGACTCGACGCCGCCGCACGCAGGTGCTGTGGAGGGGGCCGGCAACATCAACATTGCACCTGAGCTGGCGGCACTGCTGATGAATACCCCGCACACGCCGGAAGGTTTTCGTCAGGACAAACGTGGTGCGTCGTATATCAATATGGAGGACGGCAGTCTCTGGCTGGTGCGCAGACAACCCGAGGGGCATTACCGGCAAGCCTCGGCCCATGACCGAAACTGGCTTGGCGCTGAGGTTGAACTGATTCCCACAAGCAAACTCTGGCGGCGCGTAGAGCCGACATCCACAACGGCAAAACGTCCGCAGGCAGATCCAGAGCTCCCGCCTGCTGAAACGGCGGGGCCGAGCAAACGGCCGCGTCATGAACAGGCCGACACCGCTCGGGCAGACGCATTGATGGAGTCGTTGATTTCGCGACAGCCGAAGGTTTTGGATCTGTCTGCTGGCCAATGGAAAAACTGGGGGAAAACCAGCAAACCGGAACAGGGCGACTCGATAGAAATAGACGGCGCCCACTTCTCGATTGTCTCCACTGGCGGTCAACCGCACACCGGCCTGGTTTACGTACAACATCCGCGATTTTCGCCCGAGGGCTACGACGGTTTTGAACACGTACTGATCAATGAGCCTTCACATCAACCGAAGTGGGCAATCCAGCGCGACGGCCAATGGCACGTCGTGGAAAACCATTTGCCGTTCGAAATGCCGATGGCGCAATACGTCTCCAGTGCCTTCAAATATTTGTCGGAACATACCGAGCGCGCCCTCGCACGCGGGGTATTCGATCACAGCAGACAATCCAAAGCCCTCGACAACCATGCGTTGTCGATGATGGTGTTGACCTTTCGGCACTGGCACGACCGCATCAATAACGAAGCGCCGACCACACGCGGCCTTCTCGACCCGTTGATGCTGTTGCCCAGACTGTCGGTACAACCCGACCCACTGTATCCCGGCGGCCTCCTTTCCTTGCCCCCGTCCAACGCGCATAGGTTTCAGCGGATCGATTTCGATCCACAGAAGTTTCCTGGTGAGTGGGCCGAATACGCAGCAGCACCCACCCCTGCCAATCTGCGCAACGTGTTCGGCACGCTTCTGCGCAACAACGGCTACACGCTCCATCCGTCCTCGCGCGCATTGCAGGAAGGCGCATTGATCTTTCACCGTGAAGGCGTCGCTGCGGTGTTCGTGTTGAAACTGCCGCGCATCACCGGTCACTCGATTCCTCGCCCAACGTTACCAGGCAGCGAAATCTCCGGTTCCGCGTTTCAGGCAAGGCTGACCCCCGCGGCCCAGCGCGAGTTGAACATTCACCTGGCCCAGAAACAGGTCATCTATCTGGTGGGCGGCGTGCAACCAACCGGGCCGGGCAAAAAGAGTTTCTTCATCGTCAGAGAAGGCTGAAAGCCGTTCGTAACCCAATAACCCAATGGAGCACCAAGGATGGTGAAGCCACCCAAAACAATTCCACTGACCACACCGTCCGACACCTTGTCGACCCCGCCGAGACCGGGATCGAATCAGTCCTCGGGCCCCCGTTCCGGCACCGACACTCCCGATCTCGCGGCAGGCAACGCTGTCCGCCCCCCAGAACCGTCGGCGGATGTTGCACCAGACGCGACCGGGCGCCTGCCATCGGTAGTGGTCAACGCATCGCCTGAATCGATTGCCAGGTTGCTGGAGAGCAATATGAATTCCATTACCTGGCCCGCTGCCAATGCTCATATGTTGCGCGCGATCGACAATGGCCTGTTTCACAGCCCGCAGGGCGGCACGTATGCGCAGGTCATCGGCGAGGGTTACCTGCAAGTCGAGCGTCAAACGAACGGGCGTTATCGAGTTTTCTGGCCTGAGTCTCTGGGGGAGCCCGGCCCGTTTCTGCAACAGATCGACGGCCAGCCCTTCTGGAGGCCCGATTCGGTTGATCGAGCGGAGCTCTCCCCCGAGGCAGATCGTGCGAGGGCAGGCGCATCAGGCGGCGAATTGCCCAGTCACCTCACGGCCGACCAGGCCAACTGGCGAACAGGAAATACCGCAGCCAGCCCGGACGGCCTCCGTCACGACAAACGCGGAGCGACCTATGTCGAGATGGAAGACGGCACGCTCTGTCTGGTGCGTCGGCAACCCGAGGGGCACTACCGGCAGGCTTCCGCCCACGAACGAAACTGGCTCGGCGCAGACGTTGAACAGATTCCGGGCAGCGGACAGTGGCGGATAAAAACGCCGCAATCATCATCGCAGCATGATTTACCGCACCCCGTGCACAAACGGCCTGCGAGCGAGGCCGACGAAAGTTCGCCCGCACCCGGCAAACGTCCCCGCCTGGCAGAGGAGCAAACACCAGACGACACAGGGTCAATATCCGGGACGACAGCTGATGCCCGACCGCTGGCACCGGCCACGTCTGCCGGGGAATGGCGGCACTGGGGGATGACCCTCAAACCCGAATGGCATGACTCCATAGAAATAGACGGTCAGCACTACGTGATCGTGCCGCAACGCGTACTGCCTGACACTACCCTGGTCTTCCTTCAACACCCGCTGTTCAGTCCGGGTCGATACGACGCGTTCGAGCAGATGCTCAAGAACAATCCGTCACTGCAACCGAAGTGGGCCATCAGGAAAGATGACCAATGGACAGTGGTGGAACTCCCGTCATTCGAAAAATCGCTGACTGAGTCTGTAGCCACCTCTTTCCGGTACTTGGCCGACCACTCCTTGAGCGCCATCGCCAGAGCAGCGTTCAACGAGGTCAACCACAGCGAAGTCATCAACGGTGATGGACTGCGCGTGTTGTTCGACACCTTCTATCACTGGGAAAACCGAACCCTTGCCCTCGCCTCCAGACGCGAGCTCGCTGACCCGCTGATGATGCTTCCCGTGTTGCCCACCCAACCCTCCGCCCATCTGAATGGACAGACACTGTTGCTGCCCTCGCCCTTTGCCACGGGTCTGGAACGCATCGACTTTGATACCCGGCTGTTCGAACAACGATGGCGTGAGGCCGTGCACGCCCCCGGCTCCAGCCTGCGCGCGTTATTCAGCGAGCTTCTGCAGGACAACGGTTATGCCGTGGATCGCACCAGTCGACTGTTCAGCGAGGATGCCTTGCTGTTCCAGCGCAGCACTCTGGACGTGGTGTTCGTCTTGCGTCTGCGTCCAAGCACCCCGGACGGGAGGGTGAATCGCAGGAGCGATCCTGGCGACGAACTGCTGGTACCGACACTCAGGGCCCGCCTGGCGCGATCCAGATGGCGGCAAATGCTCGAACCCGACAAGGTCGTTTATCTGGTCGGCGGCACGCAAACCGTCTCTGCGCAGCAGACGCTGCTGTTCATCGTCAGAGAAGGTTGAGCGCCATGTCCATCCCCAACCAACCCCATCGAGAATGACCTGCATGGCCAAACCACCAAAAAAAATCCCGGGTACCGCCGTAGCCGATTCCACCACGGGGCCTCGTTCACCGGCGGCGGAGTCGGCTGATATCAGTCCCGTCCCTGGCGCGGCTATCGACACCGTGCGGGTGGGTGAACAGCGCATGGCTGACCTCACGCCCCATGTGCCGACCGGCGAATTGACACCCCCACCATCGGTGCTGGTCAGCGACCTGCCTGCCCACCGTCCATTGTCACCCAATACAGCGTTGCGCTCGCTCACCTGGCCCGCTGAAAACCTGCATTTGTTGATTCCTCTGGATATCGACAGCGGCCTGTCCATCAGCGCCGATGGCAGGATTTATGCCGCTGTCGAGAACGAAGGCCATCTGCTGGTCGAGCGCCACTCCGACGGTCGCTATCAGATTCCCTTCGATTTCGCCCCCGGAGTGCCCGGCCCGTTCGTCAGCAAAATCAGGGACCAGTCATTGTGGCGTTTCGAGATCCCGGACTGGCTTGTCGAAGACTCAGGCAGACCGGCCCTCTTCACGCCCCCGCCTGGCCCGATTGCCGGTCACACGCCGACATACCTGGCGCCGCATCTGGCGGCCCGGCTTTCTCCAGCAACAGACTCACCCGATGCGATTCGGTATGACCGGTACCGAAAAACCTATGTGGACACCGCCGAAGGCACGGTCATGGTGGGGAAAAATGACAAGGGCGATTATCAGCAAACCTCCGCCGCAGATCGCCACCCCTCTGGCGTATTTCTGGAACGGATGCCCGGAACGCTCTACTGGCGGCAAAAAAATCCGCAAACCTCTGCCCGGCACGACAATCCACGTCAGGACAGGCGCCGACCTGCGACGCCGACCGACTCCGCACCAGGCCCCGGTAAACGCTCGTTCATGGGCAACGACGCAGACAGTGCCAGCGATACGCAGGCACTTGCCCAAAGCCTGATTTCGTCCAGCGATGGCACGCTTGATCTGTCTCATGGGGCATGGCGCGACTGGGGCAAGACAACCCCCTGGCCGCTGGAAACGCACATTGAAATCGACAACCTTTATTACCCGGTGGTGACTCAGACCCTAATCGCCGACACCCCCATGGCCTATATGAAACACCCACGGTTTTCACCGGATCTGTATGACAGTTTCGAGCGCATGCTTGTCACCGACCCCACCTTGCAACCCCGGTGGGTGGTCAAGATCAATGATCGTTGGAGCGTTCTGGGCCAGCGCTTGCCGTTCGAGTTGCCGCTGACGCAATACATTTCAGCCCATTTCAAATATCTCACCGAGGAATCGACCAGTTTCCTCGCCCGAGCCATGTACAACCAGGCCAACAGATCCGAAATCATCAACGGCCACGGTCTGGCGGTATTGAATCAGACGTTGCGCTTCTGGGCCGACCGGACGAACAACAAGGTGCAGCGACAGGATCTGGCCGAGCCACTTTGCCTGTTGCGCAAACTGCCGCCCTTGAATGAGGCCCAACGGTCATCAGCGCTTCCTTCCTCGCTGGGTGAAGGTTTGCAGCGACTGGATTTCGATCCGGGGCAATTTGCTCAGCTCTGGATCGATCATGCCGTGCTGCCGGCGACACCTGAACTGCGAAAACTGTTCAGCGCCGTACTGACGAAAAACGGCTACCGCCTCGAGCCTGCAACGCTCAGCACTGGTGAAAACACGCTGCTGTTTCACCGGGAAAAGATCAACAGCCTGTTTGTATTGACCTTCCCTGCAGTCAGCGGTCAGCAAATACAGCGCAACGCAACGCCCGGGATTGCCTGGAGCGATACCGACCTGCAAATCCGTATGGGTGAAAAACAGCAAACATTGGCCACTTATAGAGAGGAACAGCGGCTGGTCCATCTATTGGGTGGCATTGATAAACGCACGCAACGTCTGGCAACGCTGTTTATCGTCAGGGAGGGCTGAGTCTTTTCAGGACAAGTACAACCAATGAAATAACCCAACGTCGCAGGGCGACGATGGCCATTTGTTGCCTGCGGGACGACCGTTACAGGCACCCGGCAACAAACGCTGCACGGCCCGTTCAATCAACCCATGGCCCGACAACATTCAACGATCGATCACTTAGAGATACGCCAATGACTAAACCACCCAAGCCCCCGATAGGCAATCGAACGCCTGATACTTCTACGACCCGACCGGTGCAGGATCAGGGGCCGCCCCATTCGCCCGCCCTTATGATTGGCCCTATGCCTGGCCCGTTGCTTGCCTCGTTCCTCGACAACGTTCCCACCGCAAGTTCAGGGAGGGATACAAGCCCACAAGTAACGGTGACGTACATAACCGATCCAGTGACTACCGACCTCAATGCGAAACTCAGGGAGATTTCCTGGCCCGCCTTGCAGAGTCATCTGCTGCGACCGCATGAATCCGTGGACGGTTTGTTTTTCAGTCCAGAAGGTCACCTTTATGCGCATCTTGGTGAAGGTGGCTATTACCGCGCCGAACACAACGTCGATGGCGACTTGCAGATTCCCTGGCCCGCCGCTCCGGGTGTAACGCCTCCCCTGCTGAAAAAAATCGACGGTCAGCCACGCTGGCGTCTCGAGGCCGACTGGTATTCCCGCCCGCCAACGTCTGAAACCCGGTTACCGCCAGTGCTGGCACCCGCGCCTCCCTCACAGACGTCACTCTTTCTGCCCCCGCACCTCGCGGCGCTGCTGACCATTGCGCCAGACACCACGAACGGTATCCGTTACGACAAGCACAAAAATGCCTACGTCAACATGGCAGAAGGCACTGCCATGGTGCGCCGCAACGATGATGGCCAGTTTGAACTGGCGTGGTCCGGACAGCGGTCAACCGGCGATCTGGTCGAGCAGATACCGCAAACAACGCTCTGGCGTCGCAAGGTCAGCGGCGCGGTGCAAGCGGACAATCGCCGACCAGCCCCCGCCGCCGAGGAGCCGACAGCCGGGCCAAGCAAACGGCCACGTCTGGAGGCTGAACCGGACGCTACCGGGCCGTCTGCTCCTGTGCTATCTGCCAGCGACTGGCATGCCTGGGGAAGCGCCGTAAAACCAGGCACCGGAGACTCTATCGAGATCGACGGACAACACTATCCGATCGTTTCGCAGGCGGGACATGCCACTGACGCCCTGGTCTTTATCAAACCCCCACTGTTCGCCGCCGAAGGCTTCGAGGCTTTCGAGCAGATGTTAGGCACCACCCCGCAGTTGCAGCCCAAGGGCGCAGTGAAGTTGAAGGAAAGATGGGGAATACCGGTCAACGACAAATGGGAGGTCGTCGCTGGCCCTCCATTTAAAAAACCCCTCGCGCAGTACGTGGCCGATACTTTTCCATACATGGCAGAGCATTCGACGAGTGCCGTCGCCCGCGCCATGTTCAATCGCGCCAATCACGCCGAAACGCTCAACGGTTACGGGCTGAACGATTTGTTTGAAACCTTCCAGTATTGGGCAGTCAGGCCGCAAAACATGTGGGATCAAAAAGTCAGCCGATACGATCTGGTCGACCCGTTGTTGTTATTGCCTGCGCTTTCCAGACCCGGCGAGAGTTACATTGCCAAACCGTCAGGGTTCACCGAAGGCCTGCAACGTATCGACTTCGATTTGCAGCGCGTGCCTCAGCATTTGCGCAAGATCAACGACGAATATCGCAGCAAAAAACTGCGAACCCTGTTCCAGAGCATTCTGACGGAACAGGGTTATCAGGTTTCCTCTAGCTTTCGGGGATCGGTGGCCCAGCAAGATGCGTTGATGATTCAGCAGCAAGGTGTCGACCTTGTATTCATCCTGCGCTTCCCGGCCTTGATGCAGGGCAACTACCTGGATTTCGATGTCACGAACTGGCTGCGAACCAAAGCGCTGGTCAACAAACATGAGCCTTTCGACGAGGCCCTGTTGAACAAGGCACTCGCCGAAGACAAGGTCGTATATTTGATCGGCGGTCTGGAAAGAGATTCTTCGGGCCAACCGAGTCTTTTTGTTTTCCGACAAAAATAACGATCGCTTCGGTTCAAGCCTTAAGCCTGGCCAAGTCTGACATCAGCCCGACGCAGACGAAAAAAAGCCCGCAGTGTGAGCGGGCGAAAGACCAAAGAAGCTATATGCGCAGTCGCTTCCCGGTGGGGGCAGCTGCTTGGGGGTCAGCTGCCCCGGTACGTGGAATAGCTGTAAGGCGAAATCA
>Ga0247818_10001499_pt1 | contig 14854 bp, 9 predicted proteins | sample 13C_Glucose_Day1_FD_192424 | JGI IMG/M metagenome (GOLD analysis project Ga0247818, IMG submission 192424) | Soil microbial communities from agricultural site in Penn Yan, New York, United States - 13C_Glucose_Day1 | ecosystem: Environmental > Terrestrial > Soil > Agricultural land | place: USA...
GCTCGACGCCCGCCGGGGCCCCGCCGGGCGTCGAGCAGCCGACGGTCGCAGAGAAAATCGACGCCGACCTGCAGCTGCCGTGGTCCACGGTCTTCCTGCCCGACGGCACCGCCGTCATTTCCGAACGCGACAGCGCCCGGCTCCGGAGCATCGCGCCCGGCTCAGGCAACGGGCGGGCCGGCACGATCGGGAAGGTGCCCGACGTCGTGCCCGGCGGCGAAGGCGGGCTGCTGGGGCTGGCGTTGTCCCCGGACTTCGCCAGCGACCGGTACCTCTATGCCTACTTCACCGCTGCGAATGACAACCGGATCGCACGGCTGCGCCTGGAGGAGCGTGCCGGGAAGCTGGAGCTGGGGCCCCCGGAGGTCATCTTCACCGGAATCCCGAAGGCCTCCACGCACAACGGCGGCCGGATCCGGTTCGGACCGGACGGCCACCTGTACGTCGGCACCGGCGATTCGCAGCGCCGGGGTCAGCCGCAGGACGTCAACGCCCTGGGCGGCAAGATCCTGCGCCTGACTCCGGAGGGGAGGCCCGCACCGGGCAATCCCTTCGGCGACAACCCGGTGTACAGCCTGGGCCACCGCAACGTCCAGGGGCTCGCCTGGGACAGCGCCGGCCGGCTGTGGGCGAGTGAATTCGGGCCCGACGTCGACGACGAGCTGAACCTGATCGTCCCTGGCGGAAACTATGGCTGGCCGGAGGTGACGGGCGCTCCGCACCGCGAAAGTTTCCTGGACGCAAAGGTGGTGTGGCCGTCGACGGCGGAGTCCTCCCCCAGCGGGCTCGAAATCGTCGGCGACACGGCCTACCTGGGCGCGCTTCGCGGCCAGAGGCTGTGGGTACTTCCCCTGAACGGCGAATTCGCCGGTGATCCCGTGAGCTATTTCACACGGACCTACGGGCGGATCCGAAACGTTTCGCTGGCCCCGGACGGCCGCCTGTGGGTGCTCAGCAACAACAAAAACCCTGATTTCGTGCTGGTTTTGCAGTTGCCGGAGTAGCTCCGGGGCAGACCGTCGGGCCCGATTTCACACTCTGCCCAAACTCGTGTAGAGTTTCATGTCGTTGCGGAGAACAACGCGGGAACAAAAAGACCGCGGGGAACGAAAACAACAGATGCACCTCTAGCTCAACTGGCAGAGCAATTGACTCTTAATCAATGGGTTCCGGGTTCGAGTCCCGGGGGGTGCACCAACAAAGAAACCCCGTCTTTACTGGCTTAGCGGCCGGCAAAGGCGGGGTTTTGTTTTGCCCCAACTTCGTAGAAGTATCACTTTGGGGGTCACTTTAGTCCGGCAAGCCCCATCGACGTAACCATTCCGTGAACGGACCGTAGACTCGGCCCATGTCTGGTTCTGGGGGAACGAAAACAGTCCGCTGCGCTGCGGCACTCATTGTTGGCATGGTGCTGGTCGGCGGCTTGGCCGCCTGCGCCTATGAGGACGACGGAGATCCGCAGCTGGCGGCTGCCGGGCAGAGCCACCGAGCTGCACCGCCTTCACGTCCCGCGAAGGACCCGGGAGTCCTGGGTGTGGAGGCGAGCAATTACGCCGAGCTGCACGAGCGCCTGGCCAACGTTCCTGGGTCTGTGCTCCTTGCCGACGACGGCCCGGCCGATGGGCCAGGGGTTGGATTCAGCAAGGCCGCGACAGTCATGGCTGCCGGTCCGCACACTGTCACCGTAGCCTGCGTTGGCATTCCTCACGCCCAGATTTCCCTCACCCAGGATGGGGTCGGGGCACAGCCATTGTCCCTGGACTTTGATTGCTCGGAGGTCCTGTCGAAGGTCGTTGTGCTGCAGAAAGGGCATGTTGGGGCCCAATTGATCCGGCCCGACCCGACCGGTGCCTGGACAGGGGCAGTCGCCGGGATAAAGGTCACGGTCAAGTGAGTCTGACGAGCCTGAGACCCGGACGCCGGGGTCGGTGACTGGTGCGGTCTCGGCATTAGAGGTGGCGAAGGTAGGCGCCAGGGACGCCGGCCAGATCTGGCGGTCCAGAACGTTGCTCGGACCCTCTGTCAGCCGTCGAATCGGATAGTCATGCCGGGACATGCGCCTGTTCTTGCAGGCCCCATGGTCATCCCCGTGGTCGTACTGGGCCCAGGTGGAGCGGCCGGGCTGCCAGCCGTCAAGGGGACGCCGGACCTCTTACTCCTGCCGGATCTTGCGCATCACAGTGGAGATCCAACCGGTCTTGACGCGCGGCGCGAGCCACGACTCGAGCTCCCCGGCGCTCCACGACGGCGCCCGCACCAGGATCAGCTCCCGGTCCTCCCGGACGACCTCGAGTACGCCGGCCTTGCGGGACAGCCTGCGGACCAGCCAATCGACCTTGAGCGAATAGACGTGGGCGATCTCGTCGCTCAGCCCGATCTCGAAGTCGTACCCGTCCGGTCCTTCGCGGACTTCCTCGATCTCGAACGGAGGCTCCGGCTCATACAGCCAGTCGGTGTTTTCGTCGGGCCCGTTCAGCTGTTCGATGATCCGCCGCGCATGGTCCGCCATCGCGTCGTCCCTCGGCTCCCGTGCACCGTGAAGGACTCCGCGTGCGTCGATCAGGGGCAACGAGGGGAGGAAATTGTGGGTCTCACCCGAGCCGCTGACCAGGACCGGGTGCTTGTTGAGCAGGTAGCCTTTGACGCGATGGCGCGCGAACTCCCACCGGGCCAGCGGTGCACGCTCCTGCACCACGACCGCGAGGTAGGACACGAGCCCGTCAATGAGCTGCAGCGTCTCCAGGGACAGGGTCGTTTCCTTCCCGGGCAGGTACCGTTCCCATGAGGGCAGATCCTCCGGAGGCACGGAGTTGGGGTTGGTAGCGCCGGGAGCGTCCTGGCGCGTGAAGTGGGACAGCATCCAGCGCCACAGGGGAACGAGGCTTTCGGGTGTGCCGTCGAGGAATACTGCCGGGTCCTGGCCGTCGGCCACCAGGTGTTCTCGGAGCCGCTCCAGGGCCGGGCCGCGTTCGTCGAGATACTCCTGGAGAGCCGCGGCGGCCCTGGCTTCGCTAAAGTCGCGATAATTGGTCATGAATCCCCCCGTGTCGTTTCTCGCAGAGTACACAGGAAAAGGGCCGAGAGACGGCTATGCGGGGCCCAAGTTATTGCACCTGGAGCGACTCCCGGCATAACTCAACGAAAGGTCGGCTGGGCAATTTATCGTCATCCTCGCATTCATTTATGTGAGGGAAAAGAGAGACAGCATTCCGGGGCTTCCACGTGAAGCACAGCAGTGATGCGACGTGGCGGTCCCGGGCGGACCCGTCCGTTCAGGACTTACGCCGGACCGCAACGGCCAGCTGGAAGTGGATGGGCAGTGCCAGCTGTACCGGTGAGGCGCCGACCGGCTCGTCGAGCAGTTCGTTGATCGAGGTCTGCCCTTCCAGCTCAACAGTCGGTTTCGTGTCCATCCCTTGAGCCTATGCGCAGGGAGCGTCCGGTCCGCTGAGGGACACGGATCTGCCGGGCTCGTGCGGGTAGGGAGTCCAGGTCGTGCGTCGGCTGGAACCGCGGCTTAGTTGGCCTCGACCGGCAGGCTGGGTTCCACGGCGGTGACAATCGTCTTGGCGTCAGTCGAGGAAATCCTTGTTGCCAGCTCCGTGACGACTGCCTGGAGTTCCTGCCGCAGCACATCGGGGTCGATGGAGGCGGCGGCGAGCACGGACCGTTCCATGTCCGCCGCTTCAGCAACGGCCTCGCGGCCCCGGTCCGTCAGGGATACGACGTGGCTGCGCCGGTCGGAGGCGCTCCGCTGCCGGGAGATGTGGCCGTGGGCTTCAAGCCGGCTGAGGGTCTTACCCATGGTCTGCGCCTGAACGCGCACTAATTGGGCAAGTTGAGCCTGGGTCATGGGTCCGTTGACGGAGAGCACTTCCATGGCGATGACCCCGGCATGGGTCAGGCCAATGGCCCCCAATTTTTCGTTCCAGGAGTGTTCAACAAGGCGTGCTGCCGTGGACAATAGGCGCCCAGTGGGCCAGCGATCCATATCAGGCATACCAAAGAGTATAGCGAGCGAACGATTCGGCGCCGCCACCAACGCTCATTAGGCTGGTATCCCGCCACCCGGGGACCATCTGCTGTCCACCCGGTGTCCACCCAGAGAAGGAGCACAACATGCCTGAACGACTCATCCCCGGCGATACGGCGCCGGCATTCACGCTGCGGAATCCGGAAGGGCAGGACGTGTCCCTCGAGGACTTCCGCGGCCGCAGCACGGTCGTCTACTTCTACCCGGCTGCTGCCACGCCGGGATGCACGAAGCAGGCCTGCGATTTCCGGGATTCCCTGTCTTCACTGCAGCAGGCCGGTTACGAGGTCGTGGGCATTTCTCCTGACCCCGTGGAAAAGCTCGCCAAGTTCGCGGCCACGGAAGGGCTCACGTTCCCCCTGCTGTCGGACCAGGACCACGCCGTCGCCGAGGCCTACGGGGCCTGGGGCGAGAAGAAGAACTATGGAAAGACGTATGAGGGCCTGATCCGGTCCACGGTGGTCGTCGACCCCCACGGGAGAGTCGCCGTCGCCCAATATAACGTCCGCGCCACCGGGCATGTCGCAAAGCTCCGGCGGGACCTCGGAATCGATACCTAGGCGCACTCGTTCAGCCGCTCGGGGTGTCAATCCAGGTATTCCGTCAGGCTGGGCTGCGAAATGTACAATGGAGCCTGGCATCCGCCGTCGACGGTCCTGGGACCTGACAGGCGACGACGCCGCGCGCGAGTGGTGGAATTGGCAGACACGCAGGATTTAGGTTCCTGTGCCTTCGGGCGTGGGGGTTCAAGTCCCCCCTTGCGCACATGAGAGAGCCCCGGTCTTCGGACCGGGGCTCTTTGTCTTTAATCCGCCTAAACCCGGGTCCGCCGCTCAATTACGGGCCTTTGGCGGTAAATGTTGCGCTCAAAAAAAGAATTTCCATCCTCCACCCATCCGTTTCCCCGGACCTCCCGAATACCCATTGAGACACCAACCAAGGGTCGGTGCCCAACAAGTCGGAACAGGGCCAAAGCGGCAACAATTCGCCGCTGGCAACGATCGGCACAACAAAGGAGAAACCGAAATGCAGACCATCAAGCGCACGACTCTTTCCGTTGCAGGAATCGCCGCTGCAGCCATGCTCAGCCTCACTGCCTGTGGCGGAGCAGCCAGCACTGCACCTGCCTCCTCGGCTCCGGCCGCCACGCCGATGGAATCAAGCATGGCACCGTCGCCGTCCACCAGCTCGGCAGCAGCCATGGACCCGGCCGCCAACCTCGTCGGGGCCGGCTGCGCAGGCTACGCCGCACAGGTCCCCAGCGGCGCCGGATCCGTCTCCGGAATGGCCCTCGACCCGGTAGCGGTCGCGGCCTCCAACAACCCGATCCTCACCACCCTGACCGCAGCAGTATCCGGCAAGCTCAACCCCAAGGTCGACCTGGTGGACACCCTGAACGGCAGCGAGTTCACGGTCTTCGCACCGACGGATGATGCCTTCGCCAAGATCGACGCCGCCACGATCGAAACGCTGAAGACGGACGATGCCCTGCTCAGCAAGATCCTGACCTACCACGTTGTTCCGGGCAAGATCAGCCCGGACGAGATCGTCGGCACGCACGCCACGGTCCAGGGTGGTTCCGTCACGGTTACCGGCACCAAGGACGCCCTCAAGGTCGACGACGCCAACGTCGTCTGCGGCGGCGTCATGACCGCCAATGCCACTGTCTACATGGTCGATTCCGTCCTGATGCCCAAGTAGGCAGCACTAAGCGCTCCTGCTGCGGTTCCAGCCTGACTCACTGGACCAACTAGGAGAACCGAAGGCCCGCACCGATGGTGCGGGCCTTCGTTTTGTTCCCGCCGCGGTGCACTGGGCAGCGCCTTCAAATGGCCAGGGCAGGCCCCCGGCCGGCCCGGCCCCGCTCACAGCTGGCATCCGGACTGGTCAACTAGAATGGCCCTGTTCCGCAGCCGGCGGTCCATCCAGTCCCCCGAGGTGATACCCGAGTGCCGAAAAGTACTGTGTCCAGCCGTACCGCGCGCCCCAGCAATGCCCGTCCAGCGCGGGCCAACGCCGCGCGGGCCAACGGAACGCGGACCCGTGCGGTGCGCCGCATCGCAGCGGGTGTGGGCGCCGTGCTCCTAATGCTGCCGCTCGCCGCCTGCACCGGCACGCCCGGCCCGGGCCCCGGCTCCGCCAGCGCCACTGATGCCGCGCCCAGCTCCACCGGCTCCGGCCCCACCGCCGTGTTCACCTTCGGCACCGCCTCGCAGCCGCTCGGCCTGGACCCGGCCCTCGTGTCCGACATCGAGTCCTACCGGATCACCCGCCAGGTCCTGGAGGGACTCGTCGGCGTGGACCAGACCACGGGAGAGCCCACGCCGCTGCTGGCCACCGAATGGACATCCAGCGACGACGGCCTCGCCTACACCTTCAAGCTCCGGGAGCAGGTGACCTTCCAGGACGGATCCGCCTTCGACGCCGCGGCAGTCTGCAGCAACTTCAACCGCTGGTTCAACTTCCCCGACACGCTGCGGCAACAGGCACCGGGGACGACGTTCAAGGGCGTCTTCAAGGCCCACGCCGATCAGGCGTCGCTCTCCCTCTACAAGGGCTGTACCGCCGTGGCCCCGGACAATGTCACCATCGAACTGACCCAGCCCTTCACCGGGTTTCTGCAGGCCCTCACGCTCCCCGCCTTCGCCATCTCCTCACCCCAGGCCCTCGCGGCCCAGAACGCAGACCAGCTCAACCAAAACCGGGACGGCCAGCCCGTCTCCGGCTACGGGCTGCACCCGGTGGGAACCGGCCCGTACGTCTTCAGTTCCTGGGACCCGGACAGCATCACACTCGCCAGCAACAAGGACTACTGGGGGGACAAGGGCCAGATCGGCACGATCAACTTCGTCACCTACGATCACACCCAGACCCGGATGCAGGCCCTGCTCGACGGCAAAATCGACGCCTACGACGCCGTGACCGTCGGCAATTTCGACCAGCTCGTGAAACGCGGCCAGCAGATCATCCAGCGCGATCCGTTTTCCGTCATGTACCTGGGCATGAACCAGGAAGTGCCCATCCTGCAGAACCTGAAGGTCCGCCAGGCCATCGAAATGGCCCTGGACAAGGACACCCTGATCCGCCGGTTCTTCATTGACAACACCGCCCAGGCGACGCAGTTCGTCCCGCCCAAGCTGAGCGGTTTCAACAACAACGCCCCGTCCCTGGGGCACAACCCGGCGAAGGCCAAGGAGCTGCTCACCGAGGCCGGCTACCAGGGCGAGGAACTGAAGTTCTACTACCCGCTGAACGTCACCCGGCCCTATCTCCCGACGCCGGAGAAGGTCTATGCGGAAATCAGCAAGCAGCTGACCGCCGTCGGACTGAACATCAAGCCGGTGCCGGTCGAATGGTCCGACGGCTACCTCCAGCAGGTCACCTCCCCCGGCGACCACGCCCTCCACCTGCTGGGCTGGAACGGCTCCTACTCCGACCCCGACAACTTCGTCGGACCGCTCTTCGGCGAGAACACCGGCGAGTTCGGCTACCAGGACCCGCAGGTCTTTTCCAAGATCGCCCGGGCGCGCGGCCTGCCGGACGGCAAGGAGCGGACGGAGCAGTACCAGACCATCAACGCGCAGATCGCCGCCACGGTCCCCGCCGTGCCGATCGCCTTCCCGATCTCGGCCCTGGCCCTCTCGGACCGTGTGCTGAAGTACCCGGCGTCGCCCGTTCTCAATGAAGTTTTCACGAAGGTGGAGCTAAAGCCTTGACGGACGGGGCCAATTTCAGTAAGAGGCCGGTCCGGGGATATTCTGTGACAGCCAGACCCGCTGCTATCGGAGACTGATTGTGACTTTCATTTCCAAGACCCAACATGCCGACGTCGTCCTGATTGGCGGCGGCATCATGAGCGCCACCCTCGGTGCTTTCCTGAAGCAGCTTGAACCGAACTGGACGATTTCCCTGTTCGAGAAGCTCGATGAGCCGGGTCTGGAGAGTTCCGGCCCCTGGAACAACGCCGGCACCGGGCACGCCGCGCTGTGTGAGCTCAACTACTCCCCCGCGGCCAAAGACGGCTCCGTGGACCCCGCCAAGGCGATCCTCATCAACGAGCAGTTCCAGCTGTCCCGCCAGTTCTGGTCCCACCTCGTCACGAACGGCATGATCGGCTCCCCGAAGGGCTTCATCAACACCGTTCCGCACATGAGCTTCGTGATCGGCGAGGACAACACCAAGTTCCTGCGCACCCGCTACGAGGCGCTGAAGCCCAACCCCCTGTTCCGCTCGATGGAATACTCCGAGGACCACGCCCGGATCGCCAAATGGGCCCCGCTGATCGTCAAGGGCCGCGACCCGAAGCAGCGTATCGCGGCCACCCGCGCCGCCGAAGGGACCGACGTCGACTTCGGCGCCCTGACCCGGGAGCTGACCACCTACCTCGGGAACAACGGTGTGGAGGTCAACTACGGGCACGACGTCTCGGGCATCAAGCGCGCGTCCGACGGCGGCTGGGACCTTTCACTCAAGCACCCCCGGTCCGGCGAGCACGGCTCCATCCATGCGAAGTTCGTCTTCGTCGGCGCCGGCGGCGGAGCCCTGCACCTGCTGCAGGCCTCCGGGATTCCGGAAAGCAAGGGCTATGGCGGGTTCCCGGTCTCGGGCCAGTTCTTCCGCTGCACCGACGAGACGCTCGCGGGACAGCACAGCGCCAAGGTCTACGGCCAGGCCTCTGTCGGCGCCCCGCCCATGTCTGTCCCCCACCTGGACACCCGCTTCGTCAACGGCAAGCGCTCCCTGCTGTTCGGCCCGTACGCCGGCTTCTCCACGAACTTCCTGAAGAACGGCTCCTACCTGGACCTGCCGCTGTCCATCCGGCCCTCCAACATCATCCCGATGCTGGCCGTGGCCAAGGACAACATGGACCTGACCGCCTACCTGGTCAAGGAAGTTGCCAAGCGGCACGGTGCCAAGGTCGAGGCCCTGCGTGAGTACTACCCCGCCGCGCAGGACGGCGACTGGGAACTCATCACCGCCGGCCAGCGTGTACAGATCATCAAGAAGGACCCGAAAAAGGGCGGCGTGCTGCAGTTCGGCACCGAAGTCATCGCCGGCCGTGACGGATCCATCGGCGCCCTGCTCGGCGCGTCCCCCGGGGCGTCGACGGCGGTGCCGATCATGATTGAACTGCTCCAGAAGTCCTTCCCGAAGCAGTTCAAGGGCTGGCAGTCCAGGTTCAAGGAGATGATGCCCGGCTACGGCGTCAAGCTCAACGAGAACCCGGACCTCGCGGCCCGGCTCGAAGCCGACACGGCCAAGGCACTGCAGCTGGAACCGGTCAGCGCCGCGCGCAACTGACGCACGCTCCGGGTTGCGGCCGGTTTGACCCCTTGGAAGCACGTCCGTCGACCCATCAGGAGACCTTGAGATGTTCCGGCTCGCAAAGCTGTCACTGGCCAACCGGGCCCTGATTGCGCTGGTGACCGTCTTCGCGTCGGTCTTCGGCGTGATCACGATGTCCTCGCTCAAGCAGGAGCTCATCCCTTCCATCGAGTTCCCGCAGATCACGGTCCTCACGTCGATGCCGGGAGCCTCCCCCGAAGTCGTGGACAAACAGGTCAGCAGCCCGCTGGAGACGGCCCTCAAGGGCGTGGAAGGGCTGGAGTCGACGTCGTCCACATCGCGCAACGGCGTTTCCCAGATCAGCATGGTGTTCACCTATGGCTCGAACCTGGACCGTGCCCGGAACCAGATCGACCGTGCCATCTCCAATGCCAAACGGTCGCTGCCGGACGACGTCCAGCCCCAGGCGATCGCCGGAAGCATCAGTGATTTCCCCATCGTGTTCCTCGCCGTCTCCTCGGACAAGCCGCTCAGTGAACTGAACGCCGATCTGGCCCGGCTGACGGTCCCGCGGCTGCAGAAGCTCGACGGCGTCCGCGGCGCCGAGGTGACCGGCGGCGCCACGCAGCACATCAAGATCCTTCCCCGCCCCGAGGCCATGGCGGCTTCCGGCGCGAGCATCCAGTCCATCAGCGAGGCCCTCAGCAACAACGGGGCGCTCGTTCCGGCCGGCACCATCGAGGAGCAGGGCAAGACGCTGTCACTGCAGATCGGCAGCCCGGTCGATTCGCTCGATGCCATCAAGGCCCTCCCCCTGGGCGGCACCAAAAACGCCGCGACCATCGGCGGCGTGGCGGACGTCAGCATCACCGAGGACGCCCGCACCTCGATCACCCGGACCAATGGCGAGGAAACCCTGGCCCTGTCCGTCACCAAGAAGCCCGAGGGTGACACCGTGGGCATCTCCAACGCGGTGAAGGACTCCATCCCCGAGCTTGAGGCCGAGCTCGGCTCCGATGCCCGGTTCACACCGATTTTCGACCAGGCGCCGTTTATCGAGAAGTCCATCAAGGACCTCACCACGGAGGGCCTGCTGGGGCTCGGCTTCGCCGTCGCGGTGATCCTGGTGTTCCTGATGTCCGTCCGTGCCACCCTGGTCACGGCCGTCTCCATTCCGCTGTCCCTGCTGATCACGTTCATCGGGCTGTCGGCCACCGGCTACTCGCTGAACATCCTGACCCTCGGCGCGCTCACCATCGCGATCGGCCGCGTGGTGGACGACTCGATTGTGGTGATCGAGAACATCAAGCGGCACCTGAGCTACGGCGAAGCGAAAATCACCGCGATCCAGACCTCCATCCGGGAGGTCGCCGGGGCCATCACTGCGTCGACCCTCACTACCGTCGCCGTCTTCCTGCCGATCGCCTTCGTCGCCGGCCTGGCGGGTGAGCTGTTCCGTCCCTTCGCGCTGACCGTCACCATCGCACTGCTGTCCTCGCTGCTGGTCTCCCTGACCATCGTGCCGGTCCTGGCGTACTGGTTCCTGCGGAACCCCGCCGAGAAGGATGCCGCAGCCCCGCAGTCCTCTGCCCGGGAGATCGCGGCGAAGGCCCACGAAGCGGAACAGCGCACCGTCCTGCAGCGCGGCTACCTCCCCATCCTCACCAAGACCCAGAAGCACCCTGTGGTGACCCTTATCGCGGCCGCGCTGGTCCTGGCCGGCACCGCCGCCATGACCCCGCTGCTGGCCACCGACCTGCTGGGCAACTCCGGCGAAAACAGCATGACCGTCCGGCAGGCGCTCCCCGCCGGCACCAGCCTGGCCGAGGCCAACGCCTCGGCCGTCAAGGTCGAGGAAGTCCTGCGGGAGATCGACGGCGTCAAGGACGTCCAGGTCACCACCGGCAACGCCCAGACCGGCTTCTCCGCGCTGCTGTCGGCCGGAGCGTCGAACTCCAGCTTCACCGTGGTGACGGAGGAAAAGGCGAACCAGGGCAAACTCAAGGACACCGTCCGCAGTGAGCTCGCCGGCATTCCTGACGCCGGCAAGATCACGGTGGGCTCGCAGCAGGGCGGCTTCGGCACGTCCTCGACCGTGGACATCACCCTCAAGGCCGCCACCACTGCCGACCTCCGGACCGCGAGCGACGCCATGGTCAAGGCGATGGACGGCGTCTCCGGCTCCTCCGAGGTGGCCACCAACCTGGCCGCCAGCCAGCCCGTGGTGCAGGTCAAGGTGGACCGGGCCAAGGCCGTCGCCGCAGGCCTGAGCGAGGAACAGGTGGCCGGCGTGCTCGCCTCGACCATCAGCCCCATCCCGGCCGGAACCGTGCGGATCGACACCAACGACTACCCGGTCCGCATCGGCGAAGGCACCCGCTTCACCAGCATCGACGCCGTCCGCCAGACCCCGCTGCCGACGACGGCCGGTCCCGTGCCGCTGGTCAGCATCGCCTCCGTGGAGCAAGTCGACGTCCCCGTCTCGATTACCGCCAGCAACGGCCAGCGGACCGCCCGCGTGTCCGTCACGCCGTCGGGCGCCAACCTCGGCGCGGTCAGCACCGAAGTGCAGGCCCGGCTCAAGACCGTCCAGCTGCCGCCCGGCGTCACGGCGGAGATCGGCGGCGCCACGACCCAGCAGGCCGAATCCTTCGCCCAGCTCGGCCTGGCCCTGCTCGCGGCCATCGCCATTGTCTACGTGATCATGGTGGCCGCGTTCAAGTCGCTGATCCAGCCGCTGATCCTGCTCGTCTCGGTGCCGTTCGCGGCCACCGGCGCCATCGGGCTGCTGCTCATCACCGGTGTGCCGCTGGGCCTGCCGTCACTGATTGGCATGCTGATGCTGGTCGGCATCGTGGTGACGAACGCGATTGTGCTGATCGACCTCATCAACCAGTACCGCCGGCCGCAGAACGGCGAACCCGGGATGAACGTGGCGGACGCGATCACCCACGGCGCCCGCCAGCGCCTCCGGCCGATCCTGATGACCGCGCTGGCCACCGTCTTCGCGCTGACGCCTATGGCCCTGGGCCTGACCGGCGGCGGGGGCTTCATCTCGCAGCCGCTCGCCATCGTGGTGATCGGCGGCCTGGTTTCCTCCACCGCGCTCACCCTGGTCCTGGTGCCGGTGCTGTACCGCCTTGTGGAGGGACGGCGCGAACGGAAGGCCCTGGCCAAGGCCGGGACGGATGCCGGGCCCGGTCCGGAAGCCGCTGCCGCGGCGGGTGCCGCCCGTTCCCGCAGCCGCGGCCGCCGGGCTGCCCCCGGGGCCGTCCCGGATGATTTTCCGGATGACATTCCCGACGACGCACGGGTCCCCTCGGGCTCGCACTAGGGGCCCCCGGCCCGCTGCAACCCGTCAGACCCGGACGGCCTTATGGCTGCGCGGGGTGTGGATGCTGTGGGCCGCCCTCGCCGGCGTGTGGGGCCTGCCGGCCGTTGCCGTCAAGGCCCGGTGGCGGGGTCCGCTGGGGACAGGGGCCGGGCGCTGGCCACCCTGCGGGGAGCGGATCTCGCGTGCCGGGTTGCCGACGTAGATCGCGTTTTCCGGGACGTCCTCGCCTTTCATCAGGAACGCGTCGGCCTCGAGGGTTGAGCCGTCGCCCATCGTCACGCCGTAGTGGACGAAGGCTTCCACGCCCACCGTGCAGCGGTCGCCGAGAACAATCCGGCCGGACTTAAAGGTTCCGTCTTCCAGGGAATGGCCCTGGATGACGGTTCCTTCGTTGAGCGCACAGTCATCACCGATGGTCACGAGGGTCTTTTCCGGTATGCCGCAGCCAGCATCGTACAGTCGCTTGCCGACCTTGATGCCGAGCAACCGCATGAACATGGACTTGAACGGCGTCCCGCCGAACGGCGCTCCGGTCAGCAGCTTCCAGAGCAGTTCGTGTCGCCAGAAGTAGCGGTCGTAGATGGAACAATATTCAGGCTTCAGGCGGCGGAAGGCCATCACCGAGCGCTCCACGAGGATGGAGACCAGGGTGCTGAAGAGCATAAAGCCGAGCATGGCGGCGGAAACCGCCAGGACGCCGATGTAGCCGTGCGCCGATACGGCGACAGCGCCGGCGAGCGTGGCGGTGTACAGCAGGAACCAGCGGAAGGCCAGGAAAATGACCATGCTCCGGATGTTGTACCGGTTCTTGGCCGGAAGGAGCCGGTTCTTCGCCTCCTCAAGCTGCTCGTCGTCGAACTGGGCGTCGCGCTGCACTGTCCGGGGAATTTCGAACGGGGGTGATCCCAGCAGGCCCACGTCCGACCTGGTGGGGCCGTCGATCGGAATCATCACCTTGGTGCCCAGCAGGCAGTTCTCCCCCACGCGGGCGCCTATCGGGAAGGTGATGTCGTTGCCCAGGAAGTTGCGGCCGGCGACGCTGACGCGTGAGAGGCGGAACGAGGTGTTGGTGAAGTCGGCGTTCATCATGTTCAGGCCGTCCGAGGCCATGGTTCCCGATCCCACGCTGCTCAGGAAGGGCGACTCGTGGCCGACCGCCGGGCCGAAGTTGGATCCGGTCTGCACCACTTTGCCCAAGTCATAACCAAGGGCCTGCAGGTAATGCACGATGTAGGAGCTGTCGCCGAAGAGGTTCTTGTAGATGCCGGCGTTGGAAATTCCCGCCATCATCCGCTGCAGCGAATAGTGCACGCCGTACAGCGGATACACCTTGTCAGGCGTGAGGAAGATGTTCAGCAGCCGAGGAACGGCGAGGACAAAGATCAGCCCGCCGATCAGCCCGGCGATGAACATAAGCATCGTCACAGCCGCTGTATCAACAAAGAACTCGAGGGCGCCCAGCTGCAGGTGTTCCGTGTCCAGGTAGGTCGGCAGGAAGGCAGCCAGCCCCACGATTCCGACCGGGAGGACGAGGACAAGGCGGTTGAACAACTGGAGCAGGCTGAAAATGACCCGCCGGCGGGTGCTGCAGTTCGCGGCGGGAACCCTCCGGTAGTCGGTGGCGGTGCGTTCGGCGGGGGAACCGTGCCAGCTCTGCCCGGCGGGCACGGCCTGCCCCGTTTGCAGTGCCGAGGCATGCGCCAACTGGCTGTCATCCCCCATGGACGTGCCGATGTCGAAGGTGGTCTTTTCCGAGACCAGTACGTTCCTGCCGAAGGTCACGGGACCCTTTTCGAGGACACCCGGGCGTGCCCGGTAGCACAGGAAGAAGGAGTTCTTGTGGATCACGGTGTTGTCGCCGATGGTGAGCAGGTCCGTGCACACCGGCACGGTCCGGGAGAAGATCACCACCCCTTTGCCGATCTTCGCCCCGAGGAGCCTCAGGTACAGCACGTAGATCGGTGAGCCGGCAAACAGTGCGAGCGGGTTGGCCCGTGTCAGGGTCTTGACCGCCCAGAAGCGGACGTAGGCCAGGCTCCAGATGGGAATCAGCCCGGGCTTCCACCTCCCGACGAGGACCCATTTCACGAGGATCGGGGTCAGGGACAGGATCAGGAACATTGCGATCCCGAAGCCCACGGACCGCAGCCACATCTCAAGGGGCGTGGTCCCCCCGGACACCCATTCGAAGCCGAACACCA
>Ga0247818_10001501_pt1 | contig 14848 bp, 11 predicted proteins | sample 13C_Glucose_Day1_FD_192424 | JGI IMG/M metagenome (GOLD analysis project Ga0247818, IMG submission 192424) | Soil microbial communities from agricultural site in Penn Yan, New York, United States - 13C_Glucose_Day1 | ecosystem: Environmental > Terrestrial > Soil > Agricultural land | place...
CGGCGGGCAGGCGGGTGAGCGCAGCCACCAGGGGTGCGAGCTCGGGGACCTCCTCAGCGTCGCGCAGGGCGGTCTCGAGGACGCGGTCATGGGTCGGGCGCGCCCGCTTCAGCAGGGTGGAACCGGCGGGCGTGAGCTCGGTGTAGATGCCGCGGCGGTCGTCCTCGCACAGGATGCGGCGCAGCAGGCGCCGGTCCTCGAGACGGTTGACGAGCCGGGTCGTGGCGCTGTTCGAGAGGGCGGCAGCCCGGCCCAGCTGGGCCATCCGCATGTGCCACCCGTCCTGGCGCGAGAGGGCGTCCAGGACCGTGAACTCCACCACGGACAGGTCGTGCGCGGACTGCAGCTCCCGTTCGAGCGCGGTCTCGATGAGGGCGTGCAGGGCGGCGAGCGTGCGCCACCCCGAGGCCCGGATCTCCACGGCGTCATCAGCTATCCCCATGGCCTGCCCCTCCTTCTCTCGAGTTGGCTCGAGCGCCATCGTGTGGCCAAAGCATACCGCTTTTGCAATAACGCGCGCGTGCAACTACTTTGATGCACACGCCGTTAATTGCAGACGCCGCCTATCTGTTGGTGTCCATATCTGTTGATGCCACTGTGGAAGGACCTTTCTCAATGCCACTCGCACTCCTCGCCCTCGCGATCGGGGGTTTCGGGATCGGACTCACCGAGTTCGTCATCGCCGGGCTGCTCCCTGACGTGGCCCGTGACTTCGCGGTCGACGAGGCCACGGCCGGCTGGCTGATCTCCGGCTACGCGCTGAGTGTCGCCGTGGGCGCCGTCGGCCTCACCGCGGCCGTGACCCGCCTCAACCGCAAGCACGTGCTGACCGCCCTCATGGTGCTGTTCATCGCGGGAAACCTCGTCTCGGCGCTCGCCCCGACCTACGAGGTCATGCTCGCCGGACGGGTGCTCGCTGCGCTGACCCATGGCGCCTTCTTCGGCATCGGATCGGTGGTGGCGGCGGCTCTCGTCGCGCCGGAGCGCAGGGCCGGGGCCATCGCGATGATGTTCGCCGGGTTGACGACGGCCAACGTGCTCGGGGTGCCCTTCGGCACGCTGCTCGGGCAGCAGCTGGGGTGGCGCTCGACGTTCTGGGCCATCTCGGCGATCGGCGTCCTCGCGCTCGTCGGGATGGCGAGCCTGTTGCCCTCCCAGCCCGCCGACCGCTCCGGCACCGGCCTCCGCGGCGAGGTCGCTGCCTTCGGTGAGGTCCAGGTCTGGCTGTCACTGGCCGTGACCGTGCTGGGCTTCGGCGGGATGTTCGGCGCCTTCACCTACATCGCCTACACCTTGACCGAGGTCTCCGGCTTCGCGTCCGGGGCCGTGCCGTGGCTGCTGGTGCTGTTCGGCACCGGGCTCTTCGCGGGCAACTACCTCGGCGGCCGCGCCGCCGACCGGTCCGTGCCCCGGACGCTCTTCATGGTGCTCGGCGCGCTGGCCCTGGTCATGAGTGTGTTCGCCGCCGCCGCCACCTCCCAGGCCGTCACCGTGGTCGCGCTCGTGCTCATGGGTGCGTTTGGCTTCGCGACGGTGCCGGGCCTGCAGATGCGCATCATGCGGTATGCCGGGCAGGCACCCACGCTGGCCTCCGGCGCGAACATCGCGGCCTTCAACGTGGGGAATGCCGCCGGCGCCTGGCTGGGCGGTCTGACCATCACCGCGGGGCTCGGGTACGCCTCAACGCTCTGGGCCGGAGCCGCGCTCACGCTCGGCGGCCTGGTGGTCCTCGCCGTCGCCGAGGCGCTGGCGCGGGCCCGCCGGGGCTCGGTGGGCAGGGGCTCGGTGGGCAGGGGAACCCCGTCCGGTGACGGGCCGTCCGCCGACCGCGAGAGCGCTGGCCCCCGAACGGGGCAGGCCGGGGCTGTCGCAACGGAGCGCGAGCCAGCCCTTCGCTGAGGCCGCGCGCCGGCTCTGCGCTGAGGCCGCGAGCCGTTGCCGGGGTGGTCGGGAACACTGTCCCGACCGCCCCGGGAAAGGCATGTCTCGTCTCTACCCATTCGTCCGGCTCAGCGTTTATCTTTAAGCCGTGAACTCATCGCAGGCGGCCCCCGCCCCCGGGTCGCAGGCCTCCCTTCGGGAGTCGAACCGCCTGCGGGTGCTCGATGCGCTCCGCCTGCAGGGTGCCATGACCCAGGTGGAGATCGCCGGGCAGACCGGCCTGAGCCCGGCGACCGTCAGCAACATGGTCAAGGAGCTCGACGCCTCGGGCGTCGTGGAGCTCGCGCCGAGCATCCGCAACGGCCGGCGGGCGGTGCTGGTCTCCCTGGCGACGGGCAACACCCTGCTGGCCGGCATCGCGTTCGGTGACCGGGATGTGCGGGTCGCGGTGGGCTCGGGACCGCGGGACATCGTCGGGAGCCAGCGGCTGCCGCTGCCCCCGGACCACCACGCCGACGAGGGCATGGAGCGGGCGGCACGGCTGGTCTACGACCTTCTGGAGAAGGCCGGCAAGACCATGTCCGACATCAAGGCCATGTGCGTCGGACTGCCCGCCCCGGTGGACAGCGTGTCAGGTCAGGTCGGGTCCGAGGGCATCCTCCCCGGGTGGCGCGGGGTGGCTGTCGCCAAGGAGATGGAAGGCCATCTGCGGGCCCCGGTGGTGCTGGACAACACCGCCAACCTGGCTGCACTCGGGGAGCTGAAGTGCGGTGCGCTGCAGGGCGTCCAGCACGGGGTCTACATCAAGGTGTCCTACGGCGTCGGGGCCGGTCTGATCCTGGGCGGCGAGCTGTTCCGCGGCGGCGCCGGCACGGCCGGGGAGATCGGGCACCTCACGATCGACGAGAACGGCCCCGTCTGCCGGTGTGGCAACCGCGGCTGCCTGGAGACGTTCATCGGCTCCCATGCCCTGCGCGACGCCCTGGCGACCTCGCACGGCGCCCTGGGCCTGCGGGACATCATCGCCAGGGCCCTCGACGGGGACCCCGGATGTCGTCGGGTGCTCGCTGACGCCGGGCGCCACCTCGGCGTGGCCGTGGCCGGACTGGTCAACCTGGTCAACCCTGAGGTCATCGTCGTCGGGGGCCAGCTCGCCAAGGTCGGTCCGATCCTCACCGACCCGATGCTCGCCGCACTCGAGCGGTGCGCCATCCCCAGTGCGGCGGCGACGGTCAGCATGCGCGTCGGCGAGCTCGACGCGAACGCCGACATCGTCGGCGCCCTCGCGGTGGCCGAGTCCGTCCACGCCGCCAGCGAAGGGCTCATGGTCGCTTCGGCGTAGTCGCAATTGCATAAATATCTTGAATTCAAGTCTTGACGCCAAGACTTGAACAGCGCAAAACTCAGCGGAGCCGCACCAACGGGGTTGCCGGCGCAGACATTCAGGGAGCCTCAGCCATGACTACTCGATTCACCCGTCTCGCCGGCACCGCCCTCGTGGTCGGCCTCGGCATCTCCAGCCTCGCCGCCTGTGGCGACGGTGGTGACAGCGGTGGTGGCGACACCGGCGGCGGTGGCGGCGGGGGCGCCAAGAAGATCGCGCTGCTCCTGCCGGAGTCCAAGACCACCCGCTACGAGACCTTCGACCGGCCGCTGTTCGAGGAGGCCATCAAGGCCGACTGCGCCGACTGCCAGATCATCTACAGCAACGCCGACCAGGACCCGGCCAAGCAGCAGCAGCAGGCCGAGGCCGCACTGACCCAGGGTGCCAACGTGCTCGTGCTCGACCCGGTCGACGGCAAGGCCGCGGCAGCGGTCGCGAACAGCGCCAAGGGCCAGGGCGTGCCGGTCATCGCCTACGACCGGTTCATCGCCGACGTCGACTACTACGTCTCCTTCGACAACGAGACGGTCGGCAAGACCCAGGCGCAGACCCTGGTCGACATCCTCAAGAAGGGTGGCAAGGCCTCTGGCGACGTCGTGATGATCAACGGCTCGCCCACCGACCCCAACGCCGCCGACTTCAAGAAGGGCGCCCACAGTGTCCTCGACGGCAGCGGCTACAAGGTCGCCGCCGAGTACGACACCCCCGACTGGAGCCCGGACAAGGCCCAGTCCTGGATGGAGGGTCAGATCTCCGCGGTGAAGGGCAACCTCGTCGGTGTCTACGCCGCCAACGACGGCACGGCCGGTGGCGCCATCGCGGCCCTCAAGGGCGGCGGCGTCACCCCGCTCCCGCCGGTGACCGGCCAGGACGCCGAGCTTGCCGCCATCCAGCGAATCCTCACCGGTGACCAGGCCATGACCATCTACAAGCCGATCAAGCCGGAGGCCGAGGCGGCCGCCAAGGCTGCCCTCGCGCTGGCGAACAAGCAGAAGCCCGAGTCCACCACCGACTTCAAGGGCGTTCCCTCGACGATCCTGGACCCGATCGCGGTCACCAAGGAGAACGTCAAGGACACCGTCGTCAAGGACGGCATCTACACGGTCGAGGAAATCTGCGCCGGCTCTTTCGCGAAGGCGTGCGCGGATGCAGGCTTGAGCTGACCTGACGAGATCGCCCCTGTGGGCGGGTGGCCAGCCACCCGCCCACAGGGCCCCGGCACACCGGACCCACCCAGAGGACTGACATGACCACGACCGCCGCACCGGCGACCACCGCCGTGCTGTCGATGCAGGGTGTCTCCAAGCGCTTCGGCGCCGTCCAGGCACTCAAGGACATCGACTTCGACGTCAAATCCGGCGAGGTGGTGGCACTGGTCGGAGACAACGGCGCCGGCAAGTCCACCCTCGTGAAGGCCATCGCCGGGGTCTACACCCCCGACGAGGGGACGATGTACTTCGACGGCAGGGCTGCGACGGTCAGCTCGCCGGCGGAGGCCCAGCAGCTCGGCATCGCCACGGTGTTCCAGGACCTCGCCCTCTGCGACAACCTCGACGTCGTCGCCAACCTCTTCCTCGGCCGCGAGCTCTACCACGGCCGGGCGCTCGACGAGGTGACGATGGAGAAGGAGTCGTGGCGGCTGCTGCGCCAGCTCAGCGCCAAGATCCCGTCGGTGCGCATCCCGGTGGCGAGCCTGTCCGGCGGCCAGCGCCAGACGGTCGCTATCGCCCGGTCGCTGCTCGGCGACCCCAAGGTCGTCATGCTCGACGAGCCCACCGCCGCGCTCGGTGTCGCGCAGACGGCTGAGGTCCTCAACCTCGTCGAGCGGCTGCGCGAGAACGGCCACGGCGTGATCCTCATCAGCCACAACATGTCCGACGTCATGGCCGTCGCCGACCGCGTGACCGTGCTGCGGCTCGGCCGCAACAACGGCACGTTCAACGTCAGCGAGACCAGCAGCCAGGAGATCATCGCCGCCATCACCGGGGCCACGACCAACGCCGTCTCCGAACGGGCCCACCGCCGCGCCACGAAGGAAGACCAGTCATGAGCACCCCGACCGAGCCGAAGGCCGCCCCCGTGACGGAGGCCGTCGACACCACCGCCGCGCTGCCCGCCGACCTCCAGGACGAGCGCCTGATCGCCTCGCAGGGAGTCAGCGGCTGGGCCCGGGTCTTCTTCTCCCGCCTGCGCAGCGGCGACCTCGGCTCGCTGCCGGTCGTCATCGGGCTCATCGTCATCTGGGCCGTCTTCCAGAGCCAGAACGACGCGTTCCTGTCCAGCCGCAACCTCGTCAACCTGGCCCTCCAGAGCGCGGCCACCGGCACCATCGCCCTGGGCATCGTGCTGGTGCTGCTGCTCGGTGAGATCGACCTCTCGGTCGGGTCGGTGAGCGGTCTGGCGTCCGCCATCCTGGCCGTGGGAATGGTGAGCAACGGCTGGCCCGCCCTCGTGGCCATCGCCGCGGCCGTGCTGACCGGCGCGGTCATCGGCCTGTCCTACGGGGCTCTGTTCACCCGGTTCGGCGTTCCCAGCTTCGTCATCACCCTCGCCGGCCTGCTGGGCTTCCTGGGGCTGCAGCTGAAGGTTCTCGGCGCCGAGGGCTCGATCAACATCCCCTTCGAGTCCGGGGTCGTCGCGTTCGCGCAGCGAACCTTTCTCCCCGACGCCGTGGCCTACGGAGTCGCGATCGTCGTGGTCGCGGCCTACCTCCTCCTGCGGCTGCGCTCCAACCGCCGCCGGGAGGCAGCCGGCCTGTCCACCTCGCCGGTCGTCAACATCGTCGTGCGCTCGGCGTTCCTGCTGCTCGTGCTGGTCGTCCCCATCGCCGTCCTCAACCAGGACCGGGGCGTCCCGGTGATGTTCCTGTTCTTCGTCGCTCTCGTCGTGCTGATGGACTTCGCGATCCGCCGCACGCGCTGGGGTCGGTCGGTCATGGCCGTCGGCGGCAACGTGGAGGCGGCCCGCCGCGCGGGCATCAACGTCAGGCGGATCTACATCACGGTCTTCGTGCTGTGCTCCTCGCTGGCGGCCATCGGCGGCCTGCTCGCCTCCTCCCGCCTCGCGGCCGCCAACCAGAGCAGCGGCGGCACCGACACCAACCTGAACGCCATCGCGGCCGCGGTCATCGGTGGCACCAGCCTGTTCGGCGGTCGGGGGTCGGCCTACTCGGCGCTGCTCGGCATCATCGTCATCCAGTCGATCTCCAACGGCCTCAGCCTGATCAACCTCGGCTCGCCGGAGCGCTACATGATCACCGGCGCCGTTCTGCTGCTCGCGGTGATCGTCGACTCCCTCAGCCGCCGCAGCCGCGCCGCCCACGGCCGCGCCTGACCACACCCCTCTTCTGGTTCGGGGTATTGCCGAGCGCTCCTGCGCTCGGCAATACCCCGAACCCGTGGGGGCGCAGGTGGGGCGCAGCAGGGAGGTGGCGGTGGTCAGCGCCCGTGCATGCTCCTGAGCAGGCCGGCATACCGGCCGGTGATCTCAGACCCCTCGTGGCCGGGGTGCGGATCCGACTCCGTCTCGGTCCCCACCGGCCAGTCGGGGGGCGCGTCCCCGCCGGCCAGCGCCCAGGCCGCCTGGCGGGCAGCGCCGACGGCGACGTACTCACCCGGACTCGGCACCACCACGGGCACCCCGAACAGCATGGGGGCGATGGCGCGCACCGCAGCCGACCCCGAGGCCCCGCCGATGAGCAGCACCCGCCGCGCCGCGACGCCGAGGCGGGTCAGGGAGCCCACGCCGGCGACGAGGTTGCAGAGCATGCCCTCCACCGCGGCTCGGGCGAGGTTCTCGGGGGTCGCGTTCCCACGGGTGATCCCGCCGAGGGTGCCGGTCGCCTCCGGCAGGTTGGGGGTGCGCTCACCGTCGAGGTAGGGCAGCAGGGTCAGGCCGCCGGCTCCCGGGTCGGCGGCCAGGGCCAGGGCGTCGAGGCCGGAGAGGTCGGTGTCGAGCATCCGGGCGGCGGCCGTCAGCACCCGCGCCGCGTTGAGCGTGCACATGAGGGGCAGGTGACCTCCCGCTGCGCTGGCGAAGCTCGCGACGTCGCCGCCGGTGTCGAAGACCGGCCGCTGGTGCTCGCCGAACACCGCGCCGCTGGTGCCGAGCGACACCACGATGTCGCCGGGCGCGATCCCCAGGCCGAGCGCGGCGGCCATGTTGTCCCCGGTGCCGGGGGCGACGAGCATCCCGGTACCGGTCTCGCCGACGACCTCCGACGGGCCTGCCACCCGGGGGGTCCCGATGATGCGGCCGAACGCCCGCTCCAGCAGGTCGGGTCGGTACTCCCCGGTGATCGGTGACCAGTAGCCGGTGCCCGAGGCATCGCCGCGGTCGGTGGTCCACTCGCGGAAACCGTTCCCCTGCTTGAGGATCTGCCCGGTGAGCCAGTCATGGGGGAGGACGACGTGCTCGACCCGCTCGGCGTTCTGGGGCTCGTTCTCGGCAAGCCAGCGCAGCTTCGTCACCGTGAAGCTGGCGACGGGGACCAGGCCCACGGCCTCCACCCAGGCCGTTGCGCCGCCGAGCTCGGCGACGAGCTCGCTGGCGGCCCGGGCCGAGCGGGTGTCGTTCCAGAGGAGCGCGTCGCGCACGACCGTGTCGGTCTCGTCGAGGGCGCACATGCCGTGCTGCTGCCCGCCGACCGCGATGGCGCGGACCCCCTCGAGGAGCCCGTCGGCCGTGGCCGCCTGGTAGGCGTCCCACCAGCGGTCGGGGTGCACCGCCGTGCCCTCGGGGTGGGCGGCCCGGCCCGAGCGGACGATCTCACCTGTCTCGGCATCGCAGACCACGACCTTGGTCGACTGGGTCGAGGAGTCGACCCCCGCCACGAGCGTCCTGCTCACGTCAGTCCTCCCACACGATGCAGACCTTGCCGGACTCTCCGGCGTCTGCCACACGGTAGGCCTCCGCGGCGTCGGCGAGGCGGTAGCGGTGGGTCACGATCGCCTCGGGGTGCAGCTCCCACCGCACGAGGTGCTCGAGCAGCTGCTCCATGTGCAGCAGTGACGTCACCCACGAGCCGTGGAGGCGCACCTGCTTGTGGATGAGCAGGTCTGACACGGCGAACGTGACGGAGCCGCCCTCCCCGACGAACACGCACCGACCCCACGACCGCGTGTGCCGCAGCGCCGTCTCGCGCGCCGCCGCGTTGCCCGAGCAGTCGATCGCCACCTCGCACCCCAGGCCGCCGGTCGACTCGGTGACAGCGTCGTCCAGGGTGTCGGGGTCACTGACGGCGACGTCCACCAGGCCCAGCCGCTCCGCCAGGCGCACCCGCTCAACCGACGGGTCCATGCCGATGACCGTGGTGGCGCCCATCGCACGGCCCAGCATCGCGGTGGCGAGCCCGACGGGGCCCAGGCCGGTGACGAGGAGCCGGTCGCGGCCACTCACCTCGGCCCGCAGCAGTCCCTCGTAGGCGGTGCCGAACCCGCACGAGACGAGGGCGCCGTCGACGAACGTGAGCGGTTCGGGCAGCAGGATGCACGACGCCTCCTCGGCGAGCAGGTAGTCGGCATGCCCGCCGTCGCGCTGCCAGCCGTGCGCCGCGCGGAACGAGGAGTGGCACCCCACGGCATACCCGCGACGGCACTCGTCACACAGGCCGCAGCCGGCGATGTGGTAGATGACCACGCGGTCCCCGACACCGAGCCGGCGCGCACCCGGTCCCACGCCCACGACCTCGCCGCAGGGCTCGTGTCCGGCGATCACGCCCTGGTAGGCCTCGGCGCCGTGGCCGAGGTGCTCGCGGTAGATCGCCCGGATGTCGCTGCCGCAGATGGACGACGCGCGCATCCGCAGCAGCACCTGTCCCGGCCCGGCTTCGGGGACCTCAGCGGTGACGTTCTCGACCGTGCTGTTCCCGGGGAGGCGGATCCCCTGCATCGTGGCCACGCGGCCTCCTTGCCAGTGGTGGGTGGGACGTCGTGAGTGGGGCGCTTCACACCTGGGGGAGGATCACGGCCTTGATGGCCTCCGGGTCGTCGCGGGCCGCGGTCAGGGCCTGGGCGGTCTCGGCGAGGGCGAACCGCCGCGTGACCAGGGCGTCGAGGTCGACCTGCCCGTTCGCGACCAGGGAGATCGCCGTGGGCCACGTGTTGGCGTAGCGGAACGTCCCGGTCACGGTGAGCTCGCGCTCCTGGACGACCGACAGGGGAAGGGGGAACTCGTCGCCCCCCATGCCCACGAGCACCGCGGTCCCGTTGGGCGCGAGCGACCTGATGCCGTCCCCCGTGACCCCGGCGTGCCCAGAGCACTCGAGGAGCACGTCCGGACCGGGCCCGCCGGCATACGACTCCACCAGGCTGGTCTCGCGGACATCGACCGTCCGCGTCGCGCCCAGTCGGGCGGCGACGGCGAGGCGGTGCGGGTTCACGTCGGCGACGACGACCTGCGCGGCACCGGCTGCGCGGGCGACCTGCACCGCGACCAGCCCGATCGGCCCGGCGCCGGTGACGAGCACCGAGGTGCCCATGCCGACCCCGCCCTTGCGGCAGGACCAGACGCCGACGGACAGCGGCTCGAGCAAGGCCGCCGCCTCGTCCGACACCGAGTCGGGCACCGGGTGTGCGAAGGCCTCGTGGATGACCGCGAGCTCGGCGAGGGACCCATCGACCGGCGGGGTGGCGTAGAAGACCATGTCAGGGCACAGGTTGTAGCGGCCGGCCAGGCACTCGTGGCAGGTGAAGCAGGGGACGCCGGGCTCGATGGACACCCGCTGACCCACGCGGGCCGGGTCGACGTCGGACCCCACCGCCTCGATGACGCCCGCCGACTCGTGGCCCAGCACCATCGGCTGCTCCACGACGAACCGGCCGATGCGACCGTGGTCGTAGTAGTGCGTGTCGGAGCCGCACACGCCCACGGCGCGGACCCGGACGAGGACCTCGTGCGGACCGGGTGTGGGTGTCGGCCGCTCCACGACCTCGACCTCGCCGGGGCGGTTCAGGACGGCAGCGCGCACGGGAGCTCCTTCTCGACGGCGTTGTTCTCGACGGTGACGTTCTCTGTGGTCACCCGGTGGCCGACCGGTCGAGGCCGGCCCGGGACTCCAGCGTGGCCCGGGCGCCCTGAGCGTGCAACGCGTCGAGGGCGGCGGTGTAGGCCGAGGTGAAGCGCTCGTCGTCGGAGAGGCCGCCGAAGAGGTCGCGGTCGCGGATGAAGGCCAACGGGTCGTCCTTCTGCCGCGCGGCCGCCGCCATGACGCGGTCCTTGAGGCGGTCGACGACCTCGATGGGCTCGCCCTTCTCGTCCACGCCCTCGGCGTAGCGCGCCCACGAGGCGACGACGAGCGCCGACCGCTCGATCTCGCCCCCGGTGCGGAGGTTCTCGCGGATCACCGGTACGAGCCACTTGGGGATGCGGTCCGAGCTCTCGGCGCAGAGCCTCGCGAGGGTGTCGCGCACCTCGGGGTTGGCGAAGCGGTCGATGAGCTCGCGGCGGTAGGCGTCGAGGTCGACCCCCGGCACCGCGGGCAGTGTCGGCGACCCCTCCCGCTCCATGTAGGCGAGCAGGAAGTCGGCGAAGAGCGGGTCCTGGCAGACCTCGTGGGCGTAGCGGTAGCCCGACAGGTGGCCGAGGTAGCACAGCGCCTGGTGGCTGGCGTTGAGCAGCCGCAGCTTCATCAGCTCGTAGGGGACGACGTCGCCGACCATCTGCACCCCCGCCTCCTCGAAGGGCGGTCGGCCCTGGCCGAAGTGGTCCTCGAGCACCCACTGGGTGAACGGCTCGCACACCACGGGCCAGCCGTCCTGGACGCCGAACTCCTCGGCCAGGCGCTCGATGTCCTCGGGCGACGTCACCGGCGTGATGCGGTCCACCATGCAGTTGGGGAAGGCGACCTCGGCCTCCATCCAGTCGGCGAGGGCCGGATCCTTCAGGCGGGCGAAGGCGCACATCATCCGCTTGGCGACGTCGCCGTTGTCGGGCAGGTTGTCGCACGACATCACGGTGAACGGCGTCTCGTCGCGCTCCCTGCGCAGGGCGAGCGCGGCGGTGATGTAGCCGAAGACCGTTGAAGGAGTGGCCCCCTCGACGAGGTCGGCCTGAATGGACGGGTCGGAGGCGTCGAACTCTCCCGTCACCTGGTTGACGAGGTAGCCGCCTTCGGTGATGGTCAGCGACGCGATCCGGGTGGCGGGGTCGGCCAGACGGGCCACCACGGCGTGGGGGTCGTCCGGGGCGAACATCGTCTGGACGATCGAGCCGATCACGCGCGGCTCACGCCGGCCGTCAGGGTGCTTGACGACGAGCGTGTAGAGGCCGTCCTGCGAGCGGAGGGTGTCGATGATCCGGCGGTCGTGGGGGAGCGCCCCGACGCCACAGATGCCCCACTCCATCGCCTTGCCGTCGTTCATCAGGCGGTCGAGGTACATCGCCTCGTGGGCGCGGTGGAAGCCGCCGACCCCGAAGTGGACGATGGACGGGGTGACCTGCGACCGGTCGTATGCCGGCCGTGCGACGCGCGCGTCGAGGTCGCCGAGGGTGGACGAGGACAGGGGGGTGTTGGTCACTTGACGGCCCCCATCGACAGGCCCTGGACCAGCTTGTCCTGGGCGGCGAACCCGGCCGCCAGGACGGGCAGGGAGACGACCAGCGAGGCGGCGCAGACCTTGGCCAGGAAGAGCCCCTGGCTCGTGACGAACCCGGTGAGGAAGACCGGCGAGGTGGCCGCGACCGTGCTGGTCAGGACACGGGCCAGCAGCAGCTCGTTCCAGCTGAAGATGAAGCAGATCAGGGCCGCCGACGCGATGCCGGGCATGACCACGGGGGCGATGACGTCCTTGAGGGTGCGTGCCAGCCCGGCGCCGTCGACCTGCGCGGCCTCGAGCATCTCGACCGGCACCTCGGCCAGGAACGAGCGCAGCATCCAGATGGCGATCGGCAGGTTCATCGACGTGTACAGCACGATGAGCCACCAGATGTTGTCGAGCAGGTGTGCCTTCTGCGCGAACAGGTAGAGGGGCAGGATGCCGGCCACCACCGGCAGCATCTTGGTCGAGAGGAAGAAGAACAGCACGTCCGTCCACGCCTTGACGGGCCTGATCGACAGGGCGTATCCGGCGGGGAAGGCCAGCACCAGCACGAGCACCGTCGACAGCGCGGCAGCTGTCAGGGAGTTCAGCAGCGGCGGCCACGGGTTGGCGTCGAAGAACGTCTGGTAGCCCTCGAGGCTCAGTGGCGCGAAGACGCTGGGCGGGTTGGTGGCGGCGTCGGTCTCGCTGTGGAAGGAGGTCAGCACCATCCACAGCACGGGCAGGACGAAGAGCAGTCCGACCACCCACGCCAGCACGGTGAGCAGCATGTGCGACCGTGGCGGCTTCTGGTGGGTGAACGTGCGCCCGGCCAGCCGGTCGCCGCTGGTGGCGTCGGTGGAGCCCGGGGCGGCCTTGCGGGTCGTGGTGCTCATCGGCTCTCCTCCTTGAACAGGCTGAACGCGGTCCGCAGCGCCGCCGTCGCGATGATGATGGTCCCGATGACCACCACGACCCCGGCGGCGGAGGCGCGGCCGTAGTCCTGGGCCGTGTAGAAGGTCTGGTAGATGTAGTAGGGCAGGTTGGCGGTGCCGAGCCCGCCCGAGGTGATCGTGAAGACGTGGTCGAAGTTCTGCACCACGTAGATGGCGCCGAGCAGACCTGCGAGCTCGATGTACTGGCGCAGGTGCGGAAGCGTCATGTTCGTGAAGATCTGCCAGGTGCTGGCGCCGTCGATGCGGGCCGCCTCGATGACGTCGAGGGGACGGCTCTGCAGGCCCGCCAGCAGGATCAGCATCATGAACGGCGTCCACTGCCAGACGATGGCGACGATGATCGCCAGGAGCGGGGTGTTGCTGATCCAGTCGGGCTGGGGGGCGTCCTCGCCGAACACCCAGGTGAGGATGCCGTTGAAGAGGCCGTACTCCGGGTTGTAGAGCGCGTGCTTCCACAGCAGTGCGGCGGCCACGGGGACGATGAGGAAGGGCGTGATCATCATGGTGCGGACCGCGCTCCTGCCCCGGAACTTCCGGTCCAGCAGCAGGGCGATTCCGAGCCCGAGGAGCAGGCTGATGAGGACGACCGACGTCGTGAGGACGATGGTGACGATGACCGCGCTGCGCGCATTGGTGTCGGTGAAGATCGACACGTAGTTGTCGATGCCCGTGAACCCGCGCTCGTCGGGGTAGTAGGCGTTCCAGTTCATGAACGAGATGACGATCGTGGCCACGAACGGCAGCTGCGTCATGGCGATCACGAAGATGAGGGCCGGCAGCAGCGGCGCCCGTCGGGCCCAGTCGCCCGCTTTGCGCATGGTGGCCCCGTTGGTGCCGGCGGCAGATGCGGTGGCCATCACTGCTCCTTTGCCTGGTAGCGGTCTGCGACGTCCTCGGCGAGCTCCTGGCCCTTGTCGAGGGCTTCCTCGACGCTCGTCTGCCCGGCGATCGCCGCGCTGACGTCCTGGCTGACCTGCGTCCCGAGGTTGGGGAACTCGGGGATGTCGACGAACTGGATGCCGATGGCCGGTCGTGGCTGGACGCCCGGGTTCTCCGGGTCGGCGGTCTCGATGGCCTCCTTGGTGGGCTCGGCGAACGCTCCGGCGACTTTGAGGTACTGCGGGTTCTCGTAGGTGGAGGCCCGCTTGCCGGCCGGGACCTTCGACCACCCGAGCTGCTCGCCGACGAGCTCCTCGTAATCCTTGCCGCTGGCCCAGGAGATGAACTTCCAGGCGTTGTCCTTCTTGGTGCTGGCCTCCTGGATGCTCCACGACCAGGCATAAAGCCAGCCGGAGCTCTTGGTCTTCACCACGGGGGCGGCGACGTAGCCGAGCTTGCCCTTGACCGGTGAGCCGTCCGCCTCGAGCGAGCCGGCGGCCGAGGTGGCGTCGTACCACATGGCCGCGTTGCCCTGCGTGAGGTTGTTGAGGCACTCGGTGAACCCGGCCTGCGGCGCTCCGCGCTCGCCGTGGGTGCGCACGAGGTCGACGTAGAAGTTGACGGCCTCGGTGAACTCCGGCGCGTTGACCTTGGGCGTCCAGTCCTTCTCGAACCAGGTGCCGCCGAAGGTGTTGACCACCGTGGTGAGGGGCGCGAAGACCTGGCCCCAGCCGGGCTGCCCGCGCAGGCAGATGCCGGCCATCCCCGGCTGGGCCTCGTCGACCTTCGCCGCGATCTCCGCGACCTGCTGCCAGGTGGGTCGCTCGGGCATGGTCACGCCCTTGGCCTCGAGGATGTCCTTGCGGTACATCAGGAACGAGGACTCGCCATAGAACGGCTGCCCGTAGATCTTGCCCTCGCTGGAGAGCGAGGTCGTCATCGGGCCGAGGATGTCGTCCTGGTCGAACCCGCTGTCGGCGGCGATGAAGTCGTCCATCGGGGCGATCCACCCGGCCTTGGCGTAGATGGGGATCTCGAAGTTGCTCAGCGAGGCCACGTCGTACTGCCCGGCCTGGCTCGTGAACTCCTGGCTGATCTTGTCGCGAACGTCGTTCTCCGGCAGCACCGTGTAGTTGACCGTGATGCCGGTCTCCTTGGTGAAGTGCTCCGCCGTGAGCTGCTGCAGGTCGACCATCTGCGGGTTGTTGACCATGAGCACGTTGATGCTGTCC
>Ga0247818_10001504_pt1 | contig 14841 bp, 18 predicted proteins | sample 13C_Glucose_Day1_FD_192424 | JGI IMG/M metagenome (GOLD analysis project Ga0247818, IMG submission 192424) | Soil microbial communities from agricultural site in Penn Yan, New York, United States - 13C_Glucose_Day1 | ecosystem: Environmental > Terrestrial > Soil > Agricultural land | place...
TTGCCTACATCTTCATCGGGCGCTTTGCGGCGAACCTGGTGCAGAGCGTGTCGACCTTCGCCGTGCTGATCATCACCTGCACCACCCCATGGATGGTGATCATGATCATCGGCCTGCTGGTGCGTCGCGGTTTCTACTGCCCGGATGACCTGCAGGTGTTCACTCGCGGCGAGCAAGGCGGGCGCTACTGGTTCAATCACGGCTGGAACTGGCGTGGCCTGGGCGCATGGATCCCGAGCGCGGCGGTCGGCCTGTGCTTCGTCAACTTGCCGGGGCAATTCGTCGGCCCGCTGGGTGAATTGGCCGGCGGCATCGACATCAGCCTGCCGGTGACTCTGGGCCTGGCGTCGGTGGTGTACCTGACGCTGCTGAGCCTGTTTCCGGAACCGCGCGAAGTGTTCGGGCCCACGGATGCCCGCAGCCAAGTGGTAGCAAAATCTGAACTGCGTCAGGCCGCCTGACGCCCCCCCTGTGGGAGCGAGCCTGCTCGCGAAAGCAATCTGTCAGTCACTTCTTTGTTGAATGTGCCGACGCCTTCGCGAGCAGGCTCGCTCCCACAGTGAGCAGCCACACCGAACCAAATTTGTTTCACATAAAAAAGACAATCGGAGACACGCCATCATGGCTTTGGATTTATTCGTCGTCCTCATCTACGCCGCCGGCATGCTGTTGCTCGGCTACTACGGCATGCGCAAGGCCAAGACCAACGAGGACTTTCTGGTCGCCGGGCGGAACCTGGGCCCAAGCCTGTACATGGGCACCATGGCCGCGACCGTGCTCGGTGGTGCATCCACCGTTGGCACCGTGCGTCTGGGCTACGTGCATGGCATCTCCGGTTTCTGGCTGTGCGCCGCGCTGGGTTGCGGCATTGTCGCGCTGAACCTGTTTCTCGCCAAACCGCTGCTGAAACTGAAGATCTACACCGTTACCCAGGTGCTGGAAAAACGCTATAACCCGATGGCCCGCTCGGCGAGCGCGGCGATCATGCTGGCCTATGCCCTGATGATCGGCGTGACCTCGATCCTGGCGATCGGCACCGTGCTGCAAGTGCTGTTCGGCCTGCCGTTCTGGATCTCGGTATTGCTCGGCGGTGGCGTGGTGGTGATCTATTCGGCGATCGGCGGCATGTGGTCGCTGACCCTGACTGACATTGTCCAGTTCATCATCAAGACCGTGGGCCTGATGTTCATCCTGTTGCCGATCTGCCTGTACCGCGTCGGCGGTTGGGACGAACTGGTGCTGAAGCTGCCGGCAGCGGCGTTCAACTTCACCACCATCGGCTGGGACACGATCATCACCTACTTCATGATCTACTTCTTCGGCATCCTGATCGGTCAGGACATCTGGCAACGGGTGTTCACCGTCAAGACCGCCAAAGTCGCCCAGTACGCCGGCAGCATCGCCGGTATCTACTGCATCCTTTACGGTCTGGCCTGCGCGCTGATCGGCATGGCTGCGCACGTGCTGATCCCGGATCTGGACAACGTCAACAACGCCTTCGCCGCCATCGTCAAACTGTCGCTGCCGGACGGCATTCGTGGTCTGGTGATCGCCGCGGCACTGGCCGCGATGATGTCCACTGCCAGCGCCGGCCTGCTCGCCGCTGCCACCACCCTGACCGAAGACCTGCTGCCGAAACTGCGCGGCGGCAAACAGTCGAGCCTGGCAATCAACCGTCTGTTCACTCTGCTCACCGGTGTCGTGGTGCTGGGTATCGCGCTGGTGGTGAATGACGTGATCAGCGCCCTGACCCTGGCCTACAACCTGTTGGTCGGCGGCATGCTGATTCCGCTGATCGGTGCGATCTTCTGGAAACGTGCGACCACCGCCGGCGCCATCGCCAGCATGGGCCTGGGTTTCGCCACCGCGCTGTTGTTCATGTTCAAGGACGGTCTGGACGCCAACACACCGATCTACTACAGCCTCGCAGTAGGTCTGGTGAGTTTTGTAGTGGTCAGCCTGGTCTCCCCTCGCCCGGCGACGGTGGCGAGTGCAATCTAAGCTTTGATGTAACGACTTGATGCTTTCTTCGACGGGTGTGGCGTCGGTTGCCACACCCGTTTTTTTACGTCTGGAGAAATGGTTTATGAAGATCGTTTCGCGCGATCAGTGGTTCGAAGTTCTGAGTTTGAGCGACGGCATTCGGTTGATTCACGAGCCGTATATTCGCCCGTTCTACCGCTGCAACCTCTGGCACATTCAGGGCCGCGACAAGGATCTGCTGCTCGACAGCGGCTCTGGACTGGTCAGCCTGCGCGAGCAGTTGCCGTGGATCACCGAGCGGCCGCTGGTGGCCGTCGCCAGTCATTGCCACTTCGACCACATTGCCGGGCATCACGAATTCACCGAGCGCCTGGTGCATCGCGCCGAGGCCGACATCCTCGCCGCGCCGAACGGCGAGAACGACTTGAGCCGGGCCTTCGTCGGCGACGACATGTTCGAGGCGCACCCGGACTGCCCGCTGTGCTACGCCGAATACCGGGTCAAGGCTGCGCCGGCCACCGGTTTTGTCGAGGATGGCGACGTGCTGGATCTGGGCAATCGTACCCTGCAGGTGCTGCATACGCCGGGGCACTCGCCGGGCGGGATCAGCCTGTATGAAGCAGCAACGGAAACCCTGTTCAGCGGCGACATCATCTACGACGGGCCGTTGATCGAAGACGCCTACCACTCCAATCTGCAGGATTACGCCGCCAGTCTGCGACGCTTGCAGGCGCTGCCGATCCGCACCGTGCATGGCGGACATTTCGGCAGTTTTTCCGGGGAGCGTTTGCGCTCGATGATTGACGAATGGCTGCGCGGGCACGCTTGAGGCCTGAACCGTTTAGTGCCGAAGAGAGATCGGATGCTCAAGACCGCCAGGACGGCGAACAGCATTCGTGATGTTTGAGCACCACCACAAAAGCAAAAGATCGCAGCCTTCGGCAGCTCCTACAGGAAACACATTGCCCTGTAGGAGCTGCCGAAGGCTGCGATCTTTTGATCTTTGAATAGAGCACTACCGCCGGCGAGGCTGACGCCGGCGCTGTTCGTCATCGGTACGGATCGGTACGGGTTGCAGAGGCGGTTCGATCAAGCCGAGGGCGACACCCAAATCGTGCAGCCAGTTCTGAATTTTCTCTTTCATCGTCATGCCCCCTTCAGGGTAGTGCTGAGCGGCCGGAATTCTGAGGCCGCTTCGCACTGATAATAGTCCGAAGTCCTACGCAATGCTCGGCCAAATCCGCAATGATCTGTTACTGAATTGAACAGAATTACCATCGGTTGGTTCACGCCGTCTGCCGGGATTCATTCGCGGCCACGGGATAGAGCGCTTGCTGCTGTTCAATCCAGGCATTGAGGTTGGCCCCGACCATGCCCTTGCGCCACATGAGCCACGTTGTCGCACTGGCGAACGGCTCGGCCAAAGGGTGCACCGCGACGCTTTCGCGCCCCGGCAGACTGGCCAGCATCGACTCCGACATCAGTGCCACACCACTGCCGGCAATCACGCAGGCAAGCATGCCCTGATAGGACTCGATCTCCATCGCCCGGCCCATCGCCGCCTGATAGTGAACGAACCACGCCTCCAGCCGCGCGCGGTAGGCGCAACCATGGCGGAAGGTGAACACCGCCCTGCCCTCGACCTCCTTGGCGCTGCGGATCGGCGGGTGGTCGGCTTCGCTGATCAGCACCAGACGCTCGTCGCACAGCGGCACGCCGTCGATCCCGGCGAGTTGTGGCGGGCCGTCCACCAGCGCCGCATCGAGACGCCCGGAGACCAGGCCTTCGAGCAGTTCGCCGCTGGGTCCGGACTGCACTTGCAGATTCACCGCCGGGTATTGCTTGTGATAGCGCGCCAACAGCGCCGGCAAATGGATCGCCGCCGTGCTGTACAGCGTGCCGAGGACGAAATCCCCGGCCGGTTGCCCGCCCATCACCGCCGCACTGGCCTGATCGCGCAGAGCGAACAGCTTGCCGGTGTAGTCCAGCAGGACTTTTCCCGCAGGCGACAACTGCAAACGCTGACGCTCACGGACGAAAAGCTCGACGCCCAATTGCTCCTCCAGCTGTTTGAGCCGAGTCGACAGATTGGACGGCACACGGTGCAGACGCTCGGCGGCGCGGGTGATCGAACCCTCCTCGGCCACCGCCTGAAAGATCCGCAATTGGCTGAACTCCACCACCATTCTCCATAACAGAACAAGTTACTCACTATTATTCAATTTTAAAGAAAGTCAATCGCTTCTAGCCTGACGGTCATTGCTCCTTCAAAGGAATCCCGACCATGTCGCCACTGATTCGCTTATCCGCCTGTTTCGTCGCCCTGATGATGGCCATGGGCATCGGGCGTTTCGCCCTCACCCCGCAAATGCCGCACCTGCTCAGCGAAGGCCAGGTCGACCTGACGGCCGCCGGCCTGATTGCCGCGGCCAACTACCTCGGCTATCTGCTGGGCGCGGTGGACGCGATGTTCGCCCATCGTCCGCAGCAAGTGCAGCGTCGGCTGCATGGCGGTTTGTGGCTGTGTGTGCTGCTGACCCTGGCGTCGTTCTGGGCCAACGGCTTCTGGGCGCATTTGCTGCTGCGCTTTGGCACCGGGGTGGCGAGTGCCTGGGTGCTGGTGATGATTACGGCGCTGAGTCAGCCACTGGCAGCGGCGGCAGGCCGGCCACGGCTGGGGGCACTGGTGTTTGCCGGACCGGGGCTGGGGATTTTTCTCACCGGGTTGCTGGCACTGGTCTCACATCTGCTGCAGCAGACCTCGGCAACGCTGTGGCTGATCTACGCCGCCGTGGCGCTGCTGATGTTGCTGGGGATCGTGCGGATCCTGCCGCAATCGGGCGTGCACACGCCTGTCGCCACGCTCAATGTCAGCCATTCGAATCGCGGCATCCCGCGACTGGCAGTGGTGTATGCGCTGTATGGCGTGGGTTACATCATTCCGGCCACATTTCTCTCGCAAATGGCCAACACACAGTTTCACGGGCAATGGCAGGCCGATCTGTTCTGGCCGTGTTTCGGTCTTGGCGCGGCGATTGGTGTGCTGTTGGTGAGCCTGCGTCGTCACGACCCAAACACCACGCGGCACTGGCTGACCGCCACGTTGTGGTTGCAGGCGCTCGGGGTCTTCGCCTGTCTGTTGGGCAGTGCTTATGGCCTGGCGCTGGGGGTGATGTTGTGCGGCATGCCGTTCCTGGCCTGCATGCAACTGGTGATGCAACGCTCGCGCGAACTGGCGCCGCACAGCACCCAGCGTAACGCCGGGCTGCTGACGGCGTGCTTTGCCGTCGGCCAGCTCAGCGGCCCGTTACTCGCGGCGCTTAGCAGCCATTTCAGCGGCGGTCTGCAACCGGCGCTGATCATTGCCGGCAGCGGTCTGCTGATTGCCGGCGGGCTGGCGCTGCAATCGGTCAGCGCTGGCCGAGGACTTTGCGCAAACGCCGACGCACCCACTGTTCAGCGCTGACAAAGGTGATGCCGAGCAGCACCAGCACCGCACCGATGACGAAGTTCACGCTCAATTCTTCACCGAGCAGCACCACGCCGAACGTGACGCCGAACAGTGGCGTCATGAACGAAAACACCGCAAGGTTAGCCGCCAGATAGCGGCGCAGCAGCCAGAACCAGATCAGGTAACTGAAGAACGACACCACCAGGCCCTGGAACAACACGCTGGCGACCGCCACGGTGGTCAGGCTGACGTGGCTGATCTGGCCGCTGAACAGTGCGATCAACAGCAGACCGACGAAGCCGACGATCAGTTGATAGAACAGAGTCAGCGTCACTGGCGCCTCTGACAGACGCGAGGCGCGCACCACCACGGTGGTCGCGCCCCAGCAGGCACCGGCAATGACACCGAACGCATCGCCCAGCAGCATGCGCCGGTCGAGGTTGTCCCATGATACGCCGCCGGCAAAAGCGATGGCGATACCGACGAACGCGAGCAGAATCCCCAACCATTGCAAAGGCCGCAGGCGTTCACTGGCCAACAGAAAATGTACGCCGAGCGCGGTGAAAATCGGCGCGGTGTAGAGGAACACCGACATGTGCGCGGCGGTGGTCAGTTGCAGGCCTTCGGCGATGAAGAAGAATTCCAGACCAAACAGCGCACCGGCCAGCAGGCCGCCGCGCCAGGTGTTGCCCACCTGATCCCAGCCACCCTTCCAGCACAGCAGCAAGCCCACCAGCAACGCGGAAATCCCCGAACGCCCGGCCGCCTGCATCACTGGCGCGATGTCGGGTGCGGCCCACTTGATCATCACTTGCTGCACGCCCCAGATCAGGCACAGGCCGATCATCACCTGCAAGGCAAACCCGTCGGCATTGCGCCGCTCGACATTCACCGCAACACCTCGAAAACACACAACATGGCAGCCGTCCAATGGTCAGAAATCAGTGTCGGGGATTATCAGTCAGTCAGACGGGAAAAGCCGTCTGGAAAAGACATTTTGTGCTTCAGTGACGTCAGGGGTGAATGGCTGTCGGCTGCGCCGCCATTCGCGAGCAGGCTCGCTCCCACTTTGGAGTGCGTTCCCCGGTGGGAGCGAGCCTGCTCGCGAAGAGGCCGGCATTGCTTACCTACATTTCGAATCAGACCTTGCCCAACCGCCTCGCTAACAAAAAACCGACGCTACAAGCCACAGCAGTGGCAAAGGTCCCCCACGCCCAATCCATCAACGTCACCTGCACCGACCACCCGCGCAATGTCGCCCAGTTGGTCAGGTCATACGTGCCGTACGCCACCAGCCCAAATAAAGCCCCCCGCTTCGCGGCCCACTGCAGACTGGCCGCCGGCAACACCACAAACAGCACACAGCCGAAAACGTACAGGCAATAAAAAACCGCTGCCGGTAACAGCAGCGGTTTTTCGAGCATCAGCGAACCGAGCAGTTCGCGATAGGTCGGCGCCATCAAAACGCCGAGCCAGATACCGTCGAGCAACAGAAACGCCAGCAGGGTGGCGCCATAGGCAATCAACGCTTTTTTCATCTGCGAACCCTCATGTAGGAGCTGTCGAAGGCTGCGATCTGTTGATCTTCAAAAGGCAAAAGATCGCAGCCTGCGGCAGCTCCTGCATGGGGCCTGCGGTGACTCAGGTTAGTTCAATGCGATCGGCATGAATGACGATCTTGCCTTCCTTGTACAACGAACCGATCGCCTTCTTGAAGTTGCCCTTGCTGACACCGAACAGACTGCTGATCAAGGCGGGATCGCTCTTGTCGCTGACGGCCAGCGAGCCATCGTTTTCGCGCAATTTGGCGAGGATCTTCGAACTCAGGCTGCTGGCCGCTTCCTGACCCACCGGTTGCAGGCTGAGGCTGATCTTGCCGTCGGCGCGCACTTCCTTGATGAAACCCTTCTCGCGCATGCCGGAACGCATGAACTTGAAGATTTCATTCTTGTGGATCAAGCCCCAGTGCTTGTTGTTGATGATCGCCTTGAAGCCCATGTCGGTGGCTTCGGCCACCAGCAGATCAACTTCCTGACCGGCGCTGTAGTTGGCCGGGGTCTTGTCGAGGTAGCGATCCAGTCGCGCGGTCGCAGTGATGCGGCGCGTGTGTTTGTCCAGATAGACGTGCACCACGCAGTACTCGCCAGCGGTCATCTGACGCTTTTCTTCGGAGTACGGCAGCAACAGATCTTTCGGCAGGCCCCAATCGAGGAACACACCGATGCTGTTCACTTCAACTACTTTCAGGCTGGCAAATTCACCCACCTGAACTTTTGGTTTTTCAGTGGTAGCGAGAAGTTTGTCTTCGCTGTCCAGATAAATAAAAACGTTGAGCCAGTCTTCATCTTCGCTGGGAATATCTTTAGGGATATAACGGTTGGGCAAAAGAATTTCGCCGTCAGCACCGCCGTCCAGATATAAACCGAAGTTAGTGTGTTTAACCACTTGCAAACTGTTGTAACGCCCGACTAAAGCCATTTTCCAAAACCCTCATTGCGTGGGCGGCATTCTACCCGTTTTTGCCTCTGCCGTTCGCTGGCGGAGCACCCGTTCGAGAAAATCCGCGGGACGCCTTGATTTTCCTCGATCTGACGCCGCCGGGTTGCCACTCGTCAGACCAACGCGCGGCCTGACGCGTCATTTCACTCGGGATATTTTCACTGATTACAAATAAATGTTCTTATTCAAAACAGTGGCTTAGGAGAATATTTCGAATAATTAACCGAGAATACTCCACCCACGCGCTCAGTTATTCCGGGGGATATTTATCAAGCAATTGTCAAGTTATTCCTGTACGATGCCTGGCCGAGTTACTTTTCTACAGGTTAATGGCCGCCATGCGTGTAAAAGCATCCACCAGCAAAGCAAAGCCAGCTCCAGCCGTTGAAACCAGCGAATCGATCAACGATCAGATCGCAGCGTTCCTCAAGTCCGGCGGTGAAATCCAGCAAATTGCCAAAGGCGTCAGCGGCCAGACGTTCGGTCCGTCCAAGCAGATCAGCCTGGGCAAGAAGTAACACCCGGTAATACACCCGTCCAGAGGCGCTTTGAGCTTCGAAGCGTCTGGACTGGCACCCGCGTAATACTCTCCAATCTGTTTAATCAATCTTTGAAAATCGACGAACGGCCATCATTGCCGAGCATTCGTCGGTATCCTTGCACGCGTCTGGATCAAGCGTTTCAGCAGGCTCAAGCCCTGCCCTCGCTGTTCATGGAGTGACGCATGCTCAAATCTTCCCGTTTATTGCTTTTAAGCCTGCTGGTCTGCTCGTCCGCGCACGCGCAGATTTTCCAGCGTGAACTCGGCGACTTCGACCTCAAACTCGGCACCACGCCCAGCCGCAGCATGGCCCAAGGTCTGGTCAAACCGGCAGCAGTCGGCTCGTTCCACGGCGGCCTCGATCTGAGCCACGACAGCGGCCTGTATGTCGGCCAGTACGCACCGAGCATGGGCCTGACCCCGGGCAAGAACCTTGAAATCGACTCCTACGTCGGTTTCAAACAACCTTTCGATCAGACCCTCGGCTATGAAGTCGGGATGATCCATTACAGCTATCCCAAAGTAGACACCCTCGACAGCCAGGAGCTGTTCGGCGGCCTGACCCTGCTCGGCAGCCGCTTCGGTGTGGCCGTCAGTAACGACCCTGACAAACAGAACAACACGCTGTTCGCCGATCTTGGCGGCAATCAGCCGTTCGGCATCGGGATCAGCATGAAATACACCACCCACCAACTGAACACGCCGGTGTCGGTGGACGGTGGTTATGTCAGCAGTTTTACCGACTGGTCGGTGAAATTTTCCCGGCCGTTCATGGGCGTCGACCTAGACCTGATCTACAGTGATTCCAACCTCAGCGGCAGCGAATGCTCGGCGTACTCGGGACACAACAGTCAGTGTGACGGCCTGGTGACGCTCAAGGCCGAACGCGCGTTCTATTAATCGGCTGAACTGCCGGGAGTTCCCTGCGTTCACATAAGAATCAGACGTCAGGCTCTCGCAAGGATTCGCTCATGTCTCGCTGGTTCAAACACCTCGCCACCCTGCTGATCTTCACCCTCGCCCTCGGCGCCTGCAGCCGCGTCGGCCTGGCCTACCGCAATCTCGACGTGATCATTCCATGGACGCTTGGCGACTACCTGGACATGAACGGCGAGCAGAAGGACTGGTTCAACGAACGGCTCAAGGAACACCTGAACTGGCACTGCACCACACAGCTCCCGGGCTATCTCGACTGGCTGGATCGCTTGCAGGCGATGGTCGAAACCAATCAGGTGACGGACGCGGCACTGCAAGCGCGAACCGCCGAGGCCAAACAGGCCATCGCCGAAACCGCGCGCCAGATCACCCCGTCGGCCATCGAATTGCTGCAAGGGCTGGACGACAAACAAGTCGCGGAAATGAACGACGCGTTCGCCAAGGAGCTGCGCAAGCGAGAAAAGGAATATGTCAAACCGCCCTTGGCGCAGCAGATCGCCGAACGCGGTGCACGCATGGACAAGCGCCTGACCGATTGGCTTGGCCCGCTGAGCGTCACTCAGGAACAACGGGTGATGGCCTGGTCGACGGCGCTGGGTGATCAGAACACTCAATGGATCGCCAACCGCGCACATTGGCAGCAGCAATTCAGTAACGCCGTTGCCCAGCGTAAAAGTCCCGAATTCCCACAGCGAATCGAGACACTTCTGGTCAACCGCGAGCGTTTATGGACGCCCGATTACCAGAAGGCCTACGCCAACACCGAAGCACAGGCGCGCTCGCTGGCGGTTGATCTGATGGCCGAGAGCACGCCGCAGCAGCGTCAGCGGTTGCTCAAGAAAATCGAAGGGGTGCGCAAAGACTTCAACGATCTGAAGTGCCTTAAAGCCGCACAAAAATCTTGAGAGCGATGCAAAGCCCTGTTGGAGTGAGCCTGCTCGCCATGGCAGTGTGTCAATCAACATCACTGGCACTGAAATACCGCTATCGCGAGCAGGCTCACTCCTACAGGGGTAATAGGCAAATTCAGGCAATCTGCGCCTTTGAAGCCAGTTCATCAAACGTCGCCTCATCCAGCGCATCTTCCTGCTCATCCAGCACCTGACGCGGGTGGTCATTGCCGGGAATGCTGCTGTCGATCAGGCTCAACAAACTCGACCCACGGGGCGTCAGAACGAAATTGTTGCCCGTGCTGCCTTCATCATCCGGGCGCGGTGCAATGTACCCGCGCAAGAGCAACAACCGCTCATAGTCACAAGCCAGCGTTTTCAGGTGATCCAGATTCTCGATCGGCTCACCCGCACCGGCTTTCGCCGCCGCATAGTCCTCGGCATAAGCCCGCGGCGCGAAGCTGTGACCCGCACTGTTCTGCACTTCATGCAGCAAGCGTTCAATCAAATCCCAGTTATAAGTCGTCATCCTGATTCAACCTCCGGTGCACGTGAATTGGGCACTGTCATAAGTTGTGACCCGGGCGTGACGTAGCCGTTCAGCCGCATTTCTCGCCACGACCGACCGGCGGTCTGTCGAATTGATCGAGGGTTAAACGACTAGTCTGACAAAGACGGTTTCAACCCCCGCAGGAGAAATCATCATGAACGTCGAGAATCATCCGGTGGTATCGCGCGAAGAATGGCTCGCTGCGCGCAAACAGCATCTGACCGACGAAAAGGCCTTCACCCGCGAGCGTGACCGCTTGAGCGCCAAACGCCGCGCATTGCCTTGGGTCAAAGTCGACAAGGACTACCGCTTCCACGGCCTGCACGGCGAGCTGAAACTGGCCGACCTGTTCGGCCAACACAGTCAATTGATCGTTTACCACTTCATGTTCGCCAAGGACTGGGAAGAAGGCTGTCAGGGCTGCTCGTTCCTGTCCGACCACATCGACGGCGCGAACCAGCATCTGGCGCATCACGATATTGCGGTGGTGGCGGTCTCCCACGCACCGTTCGAACAGTTTCAGGCCTTCAGGCAGCGCATGGGCTGGAAATTCGACTGGGTGTCGTCAGACGGTTCCGATTTCAACTACGACTTTGGTGTTTGCGCCAGAGCCGAGGACGCCGAAGCCGGAAAGGCTACCTACAACTACGAAAAAACTGACAGCGCCGAGGAAGAAATGCCGGGGCTGAGTGTTTTCTATCGAAATGCGAAGGGCGACATATTCCATACCTACTCAACCTACGCCCGAGGTCTGGACATGCTGGTCGGCGCCTACAATTACCTCGACCTCACCCCCAAGGGCAGGAATGAGGACGACATCATGGAGTGGGTGCGGCACCATGATCGGTATGATGGAGGAACGAAGTCCATCTGCTGCCATAGTGATTGATATAAGTTTTTCACCGATGTGGGCAGCTGAATTTTCGCCAGCTACATCAACCCTTTACCGCAGTCGGACCAGCAGCAAATCGAATCATCCGAGCGGTTCAGATACCGACAAGTGGACACAACAGTTTTTCTGAATGTGCGATGCTAGCGACTCCGAAGGCTTCGGCCCGCTATAATAACTGCAGACTGTCAGTAAGGTGCCAAGATGGAAAAGCTCAGTTTGCAAGCCAAAAAAGTATGGTTTGCCAAGTACCGAAAAGGCAATTTCGCAGCCAGTTTGCGCTTGGAAGGTTTTGTACCATCGCCTTGTGAGGGTGATATCAAGCTGCCCACCAGAGACGCAGCCTTGAGGGCTGTGCGGCACGTGAAAGCTTGAGCACTGACAAGTACGGTACTGACCAGGCTCCGGATTGTTACCCCGGAACTGACGTTTTGATTAATTTGCTCAACCTGCAAAACGCGCAAGACCTTGATGAAGCCGAACGCTATATCAACGAGGTAGCCGCTGAAACCCTCGATTTCATCCTGCCTCCTTACAGTCTTGCGACGTTGAAACAAATCCATCGCACCCTGTTTGAACGAGTTTATTCTTGGGCAGGTGAAATTCGATCACTGGCAATTAGCAAAGGAACCACTCGATTCTGCAGCCCGGAATTCATTGAGCGAGAGGTAGCGAAGGAATTTGAAAGGATCGAGGCTGCGAACTGGTTCGAAGGATACCGCCGCGATCAACTGGTGGTATCCGTTGCCGAGTCCTATGGGACACTCAACGTAGCCCATCCATTCAGGGAAGGTAATGGTCGAACTCAGCGCATTTTGTTCGAATACATCATCGTCAATGCGGGCTATTCAATTGACTGGAGTTCGATTGGCCGACAGGAATGGATAGACGCGTGCATTCATTCTTTCTACACAAGTGATCAACCTCTTGCCGACATCTTTGATCGTTGCGTAGGTACTTCGCTGGTTGAATTGGACTACTGAGCGAGCACTTGGTGAGCAAGCCGGCGTACAAAGGCAATCTTCACTGAACTTTTCCAGAATGTCCCCCTCCACCGGTTAACCCGCCTTAACCGGAACGGAGGCCTGCCCCCATGAAAACCCTGATCAAGCTCACCCTCGCCGCCACCCTCGCCTGCGCTCTGCCCGTATGGGCGTGCACACCCGAGGAAGCCACCGCCAAACGTGAACAATTGGCCAAGGAAGTTTCCAGACTCACCGAACAGAATCCGGCCAAGGCCAAGGAGATCAATGCCGAGTTGCAGAAGATGGACTTGGGCACGGCCAGCGCCGATCTGCCGGACAAGTGCCAGTTGATTGATCAGCGGTTGAAGGAACTGGGGACGGCTGAGAAAAAAACCGAGAGCTAAACGCAAGATCTACAGATCGCAGCCTTCGGCAGCTCCTACACCGATCCCTGTAGGAGCTGCCGAAGGCTGCGATCTTTTACCCGTTAAAATGCATCAGTGCATTTATTTTATTGCATAAACGCATATCTTGACTAAGGTTACCTCGAGCAAGGAGATCGGCACCGTTCATCGCAGATGAAAACCGTTAACCACCGATCGCTCTGCAGCACCGCAACACACTCACAAGCTGGACGCTTGTTTTCATTCATGGAGGACTGAAAATGTTAACCACTCAAGCAACATCGTTCACCGGCGAGAGCCTGCCAAGATGCCTCGTTGGCCATCTGCTCGACCCGCAACTGGTCGAGGTTGAAGCCACTGCGCAAACCGCACCACTGGCCGCCGCCAGCCTCAACTTCAGCATGCAGAAACAGACCCAGACCAACTGGTGCTGGGCCGCCGTTTCCGCCTCGGTCGGCAACTACTACGGCACCGGGTCATGGACTCAGTGCGGCGTCGCCAGCACCCAGCTGGACCGCAATTGCTGCAGTCAGCCGGGGCCGTGCAACGTCTATGGCTACCTGGATTCGGCCCTGCAGACCACCCGCAGCTACAACGGGATGAATCAGGGTTCGCTGCAGATGTCGGCCATTCAGAACCAGATCAACATGGGTCGCCCGGTTGGCCTGCGCTGTGCCTGGTACGGTGGCGGTGCGCACTTCCTGGCGATCTACGGCACCAACGGCAACTACGTGCTGGTCGCCGACTCGATCTACGGTTACTCGACCCGCGCGCTGAACTCATTCCCGGGTTCGTACAACGGCGGCGGCAACTGGACTCACACTTACTTCACTGCGAAAAACTAGGAGGGCGACATCATGCAACTGACTTATCCAAAGGCGCCTTCCAACGGCGTACAGACTTTGCGTCCGGTGCTGCAAGCCGCGCTGCAAAACCAGGGCTTCGGCATCAATCGCCAGTTCGCCAATGCGGCACCGGCCAAAGTCAGCCTCAGCGAAGCCTATCGCGGCTACTCGCTGACGCTGGACGACCTGAGCCAGGGCAAGGGTCTGAAAGACGCACGCATCGGTGACTGGCATTACCTGGTATTTGCCGACGGCGTAAGCATTGCCGATGCGCAACTGGCCGAGGTGCGTGGCCATGTCGAGTTCGCTTCGCTGAACCACGGCACCCGGGCCGCCGACACCGTGGGCGCGTTGAAACTGGCGGAACAGGCGCCGCAGCTGCAGGGCAAGAGCGTCGAATTGCGTGTGCTGTTTGTCTCGGCGCTGCACGTCGTGGCGATCTGGCTGCACGCTGACGGTGAAGATGTGCTGATCCCGATCGAGCCGACGCCGAAAGAGCTCGGGGATTCGCGGTTGTACAGCGAAGCCACGCTGCTCGCGCTGCTCAAACCGGCGGCAGATCGCGCCAAACAGCGCTTTGACGCAGACACCAGCGGACAGTTGGGGAACTGACAAACCCTGCGCATAAAAAAACCCGGACACTGTCCGGGTTTTTTATTGGCCATTTGAGGCGACTTATTCAGCCGCAGGCTCAACCGGCTTGCGACGCTTGAGCGGGGCCATGCCGTCGCTGCTCACCAGCGAATCCGGCTTCGGACGGTTGGCACTCTTGCGCTTGGTCGGGGTCTTGGCGGCGGTTTTCTTCTTGTCGCCCTTGGCGTCGGTCTTTTTCTTCTTCACGCCGACGGCTTTGCCCGAGGCCTTGACCTTTTTCGGCCCGCCGTAGGT
>Ga0247818_10001505_pt1 | contig 14840 bp, 14 predicted proteins | sample 13C_Glucose_Day1_FD_192424 | JGI IMG/M metagenome (GOLD analysis project Ga0247818, IMG submission 192424) | Soil microbial communities from agricultural site in Penn Yan, New York, United States - 13C_Glucose_Day1 | ecosystem: Environmental > Terrestrial > Soil > Agricultural land | place...
GGGTGCGACTGGCAGGCGAGCACGAAACCGGCACCGGTCTCCTCCGGCTCCAAGGCGAAGTTGCGATCCATGTGCACTTCGCCTGAGACCAGAAAGGCCCTGCAGGTCCCGCACACACCTCCCTTGCAGGCGTACGGGGCGTCCGAGCGGCTTCGCAGCATGGTGTCCAGCAACGATTCGCCGTCTTCCACCGGCCAGCTTCCCGAACGGCCGTCCAGCGTCGCCGTCAGTCTGCTCTCCGACGGTGAGGACACCCTGGGCACCGCAGACGGAGTCGCCCCCTCCTCTGCCACGTGGAAGATCTCCTGGTGCACGCGCGTCCGGTCGGCGCCGAGTGCGCGCAGCGCACCTTCCGCCTCCCGGACCAGGCCGAGTGGCCCGCACAGGAACCAGCCGTCCACATCGGGCACCGACAACAGGGCGGGCAGCAGTTCGGTGAGCCGCTCGCGGTCCAGCCGGCCCGAGGTGAGGCCGGCTGCTTGTTCCTCACGGGAGAGTGCGGTCACCAGCTGGAAACGGTCCGGATAGCGGTCCTTGAGATCAGCCACCTCGTCGAGGAACATCGTCGACGCGGCCGTCCGGTCGCTGCGGATCAGACAGAAGCGCGCCATGGGTTCCCGCGCCAGCAGCGTGGCGGCCATCGACAGCACCGGTGTGATGCCACTGCCGCCGACGATCGCCGCGTAATGGCCCGGGCGTGGATCGAGGACGAAACGGCCCGTGGGTGCCATCGCCTCCACCAGGTCCCCGACGGCCAATTCCTTGAGGGCGTACGTAGAGAACGTGCCGCCGTCGACCATGCGGATACCCACCCGCAGCACGGGGTCGTGCGGCTGCTCCGCGGCAGGAGCGCAGATCGAGTACGAGCGCCGGATCTCCTCGCCGTCGACGCGGTAGCGCACATTCAGGTGCTGGCCGGGTGTGTGGCGAAAGGTCTCGCGAAGTTCGGGCGGCACCGACAGGGTGACAGCCACCGCGTCGTCAGTGATCCGTTCGATCGCGCTGACCCGGAGCAGATGGAACATCTACAACTCCTTGAAGTGATCGAACGGTTCGCGGCACGCCACGCAGCGACGCAGTGCCTTGCACGCCGTGGAGGAGAACCTGCTCAGCAGCTCCGTGTCCGTGGAACCGCAGTGAGGGCAGCGCACCGCGAGCGTCAGCGGCACCGGCCCGCCCGGTCCGCTGCCTGGACGCGGCGGGGCTATGCCGAACTCCGCGAGCTTGCGGCGCCCTTCGTCGCTGATGTCGTCCGTCGACCATGCCGGTGCGAGGACCGTGACCACGGAGACCTCCGCGACGCCGTGGTCGTGCAGCACACGCTCGATGTCGGCGGACATGGCCTCTATGGCCGGGCAGCCGGTGTACGTCGGGGTGAGCTGCACCGTGACCTTGTCGGCTCCGTCCACCCGTACCCCGCGCAGCACGCCGAGCTCGTCCAGGGTGAGGACCGGCAACTCGGGATCAGGGACGGAGCCGGCCAGCCGGTGGAGCTCCGCCTCCAGCGGGGTCTCCGTGGTCACCATGACGCCCCCGGGTGGCTGCGATGCAGGTGCTGCATCTCGGCGAGCATCCGACCGAACGACTCGGTGTGCAGGCCCTGGCGGCCCGCTCCGGCCGCCCAGGCCCCGGACTGCGGGCCCGACGGGAGGGTCAGGGTGGCGCGCTCCACCACGGAGGTGACGGCGGCCAGCCAGCCGTCGCGCAGAGCATGACGGTCCACGTCCACGCCCTCGACCGGCTCGAACAGCTCGCCGGTGAACCGCCACAGGGCATCGAGTGCGCGCTGCATGCGCTCGTGGCTTTCCGCGGTGCCGTCACCCAGTCGCAGAACCCACTGCTCCGCGTGGTCCCGGTGGTAGGCGACCTCTTTGACGGCTTTGGCCGCGAGATCGGCGAACTCGCCCTGGCCCGCGGCCAGCTTCTCGTAGAGCAGGTGCTGGTAGACGGAGAAGTAGAGCTGGCGGGCGATGGTGTGGGCGAAGTCGCCGTTCGGCTGCTCCACCAGCTGGACGTTGCGGAAGGCCCGCTCCTCACGGAGGTAGGCCAGCTGATCCTCGTCCCCGACGAACGACAGCAGCATCCTGGCCTGTCCCAGCAGGTCGAGCGCGATGTTGGCGAGGGCCACCTCCTCCTCCAGCACGGGAGCGTGACCCGCCCACTCCCCCAGCCGGTGCGAGAGCACCAGCGCGTCGTCGCCGAGGGCGAGAGCCGCGGTCACAGGTGCTTCACCCCGTCCGGGATCTCGTAGAACGTCGGGTGACGGTAGGGCTTGTCCCCCGCGGGTTCGAAGAACGAGTCCTTCTCGTCCGGTGATGAGGCGGTGATCGCCGTCGAGGGAACCACCCAGAGGGAGACTCCTTCCGACCGGCGTGTGTACAGGTCCCGGGCGTTACGCAGGGCCATCTCGGCGTCCGGGGCGTGCAGGCTGCCCGCGTGGGTGTGGGACAGCCCGCGCCGGGAGCGCACGAACACTTCCCACAGCGGCCAGTCGGTCGAGCTGCTCATGCGGTCGCCTCCACGTGCTGGGCGGCCGCTCCGGCTGTACCGGGCCGTGCCGCGTGCTTGTCTGCGTAGGCCGCCGCCGCGTCGCGGACCCAGGCGCCCTCTTCGTGGGCCGTGCGCCGCTGGTCGAGCCGTTGTTCGTTGCAGGGGCCGTTGCCCTTGAGGACCTCCTGGAACTCCGTCCAGTCGATCGCTCCGTAGTCGTGCTGGCCCAGGTCCTCGTTCCAGCGGATGTCGGGGTCGGGGAGAGTGAGCCCCAGCGCCTCCGCCTGCGGGACGCAGATGTCCACGAAGCGCCGACGCAGCTCGTCGTTGGAGTGCCGCTTGATCTTCCAGGCCATCGACTGTGCCGAGTGCGCCGAGGAGTCGTCGGGCGGACCGAACATCATCAGGGAAGGCCACCACCAGCGGTTCACCGCGTCCTGCGCCATCTCGTGCTGGGCGGAGGTCCCGCGGCTGAGGGCGAGCAGCAACTCGTACCCCTGGCGCTGGTGGAAGGACTCCTCCTTGCAGATCCGGATCATCGCGCGGGCGTACGGGCCGTAGGAGCAGCGGCAGAGGGGGACCTGGTTGGTGATCGCGGCACCGTCCACCAACCAGCCGATGGCACCGACGTCCGCCCAGGTCAGCGTGGGGTAGTTGAAGATCGAGGAATAGCGCTGCCTGCCGGCGTGCAGCTTGTCGAGCAGTTCCTCGCGGCTGGTGCCCAGCGTCTCGGCCGCGCTGTACAGATAGAGGCCGTGCCCCGCCTCGTCCTGCACCTTCGCCATCAGGATGGCCTTGCGTCGCAGCGAGGGAGCCCGCGAGATCCAGTTGGCCTCCGGCTGCATGCCGATGATCTCGGAGTGGGCGTGCTGGGCCATCTGGCGGACCAGCGAGGCCCGGTACGCCTCGGGCATCCAGTCCCGCGGCTCGATCCGGTCGTCGGCCGCCACCGCGGCGTCGAAAGCGGCCAGATGCTCCGCATCCGCCGTGTCCGCTGTCCCCTGCGTCTTCTGGTCCGCAGTCACTGCCGCCATCCCGGGCTCCCTACCGACCGATCGTTCGGTTCCTTGGCTTCAATGGTGGGTCGGGGGCCCGTAGGGTGTCAACCCTGTGGATAACTGAGTGGTGATCGACGGCGATCGGGGCGGGATGGACGCGGACCACGGTGGGGGCACCGGCGACGAGAAAAAGCTCGCCTGGCCCGGCGTGACGGATCACCCGAAGTCGGACTCGAGGCCGGATCACCCGGAGCCGGATCACCCGAAGCCGGACCAGGACGCGGAGACCGCACCTGCGGGGAGCCTGGAGGCCGAGGCGGCCCCGTCCTCTGCCACGGACGCGTCCGGACCGTCGCCGGCCTCGTCCGTCGCCCCTGGCCCCGCGGAGAGGCGCCCGGGAGCCGGTCTGGCCGCGCTTTCCTTGCCGTATCAGATCGTCGCGGCGATCGCCCTGTCGCTCATAGGCGTGGTGGCCTGCGCACACATAGCCATGATCTTTCTGCATGTCGCGCCGTCCAACACGCTGACGAAGCAGCACGGCGAGGTGGTCGACGACTGGGTCTATCCCGAGTTCGAGCAGAACTGGAAGCTGTTCGCTCCCAATCCGCTCCAGCAGAACGTCTCCGTGCACGTACGGGCCGAGCTGGCCAACGACGGCGCCGACAGCAACAGCGTCACCCGCTGGATCAATCTCTCGCGTGAAGACGGCGAGGCGATACGTGGCAACGTCCTCCCCAGCCACGTCGACCAGAACGAACTGCGCCGCGCCTGGGACTTCTACACCGGGTCGCACGACAGCGAGAACCGCTCCACCGGTCTGCGCGGCGAGCTGTCCGAGCGCTACATCCGCCGCATCGTGATGCTTCGCCTTGCCGAGCACGGTTACGGCGGCGCGGTCGAACGCATCCAGGTGCGGTCAGCCGTACGCCACGTCGGGGTCCCGTCGTGGAGCGCCGAGAAGATCAGTACCAAGACGGAGTACAGGGAACTGCCGTGGTGGAACGTCTCTCCGGCCGATCTCCCCAAGACCGACGCGACGGGTCGGTCCCCGGAGGCCGCGACGTCCCCGCAGGCCGTGGAGGCAGGCGAATGAGCTCCCCGGCCCCGCTTCGTGAGACCGCCGGAACCGTGGGCCGCTCGCTCGCCCGAGCCCTCCAGCGCGTGACGGCTTCGCCCCTCGGCGCCTACCAGAGCGCCGTCGTCCGGATCGGCGTCTCCGTCACCTGTCTGCTGTTCCTGCTGCGTGAGTGGCCCCACCGCCATGAGCTGTACGGGCCCGACGGGCCGTGGAGCTGGGGCATGGCCCGTCGGCTCATCAGCAACAACGATGCGTTCACCGCTCTGATGTGGTCGGACAGCACGATCTGGTTCGAGACCGTCTACGTGCTCACGCTGGTGTCCGCCGCGCTGCTCACGGTCGGCTGGCGGACCCGCGCGACGTCCGTCCTGTTCATGGCCGGCGTGCTCTCCCTGCAGAACCGCAGCATCTTCATGGGCGACGGCGGTGACAACGTCATCCACCTGATGGCGCTCTACCTGGTCCTGACGCGCTGCGCGCGGGTCTGGTCCCTGGACGCGCGCCGACAGGCCGACGAGGCTGCCCGTCCCACCGGAGACGGCCGCCCGGCCCGTGATGTCACGGGTGTCGTCCTGTGGGCGGTGCTCGGCTGTGTTCTCGTGCCTGCCTCGTTCCTGGGGGGATTCGGCGGCACCTGGTGGCTGCCGACCCTGCTGTGGCTGCTGTGGCTGGGGAACGGTGCATGGTGGGCGCTCGGCCGCTACGCACCTGGCCATGAGCTGCGCGCACTGTTCGACGTGCTGGCCAACCTCGCCCACAATGCGGCTCTTCTGGTGATCATGGCCGAGGTGTGCCTGATCTACGCGACGGCCGGCTGGTACAAGATCCAGGGCTCGCGCTGGCAGGACGGCACCGCGATCTACTACCCGCTCAAGCTGGACTACTTCGCTCCGTGGCCCGGGCTCTCCGGCCTGGTCGCATCCAGTGCTCTCGCCGTCATGGTGCTGACCTACGCCACGGTCATCGTGCAGGTCGCGTTCCCTTTCACGCTGTTCAACCGGCGGGTCAAGAACGTCCTGCTGGTCCTCATGATCGGTGAGCACGCCGGGATCGCGGTCCTGCTGGGTCTGCCCTTCTTCTCCATGGCGATGATCGCCGCGGACGCGGTCTTCCTGCCGACGGTCTTCCTGCTCTGGCTGGGACGCAGGGTGTCGCTCGGCCGCCAGCGCCTGTTCAGCCGGACGGCGGGCAGGATCCGGCTGCCCGGACAGCGCCGGGCCGGGGCCGGCGACGAGGAGGCCACGCGCAGCGCTGACAGCACTGGCCATACGCTCGTCGGGTGACCAGCGAGACCGGCAGTACAGAAGAGCCCCGAGCGGCAGTGGCGCCCGATCCGTCCACGGAACCGATCCAGTACGACGACGGGTACGGCGCCGTGATCGGCGTCGGGCCGCACCCGCTGCCCTGGCCCGAGGGAGAGCGCTACGACCCCCAGCTCCTCGCCGACGGGGACCGGCGCAACGTGGGCGACGCCTACCGATACTGGACGCGGGAAGCGATCGTCGCCGATCTCGACACCCGGCGTCACGACTTCCACGTGGCGGTGGAGAACTGGGGTCACGACTTCAACATCGGCTCGGTCGTGCGTACCGCCAATGCCTTCCTCGCGAAGGAGATCCACATCGTGGGGCGCAGGCGGTGGAACCGGCGGGGGGCCATGGTCACCGACCGCTACCAGCATGTGCGCCACCACCCGGACACGGCGGACCTGACCGCATGGGCGGCTGCCGAGGGGCTCCCGATCATCGGGATCGACAACCTCCCCGGGGCCGTGCCGCTGGAGCGTACGGAGCTACCGCGCCGGTGTGTGCTCCTGTTCGGACAGGAGGGGCCCGGGCTGACTGAGGAGGCACGCGAACACGCCTCGATGGTGTGCTCGATCGCGCAGTTCGGCTCTACGCGGTCGATCAACGCCGGGGCGGCGGCAGCCATCGCGATGCACGCCTGGGTGCAGCGGTACGCGGACATCACGGATCCACAGGCCGGGTGACCGGTGGAGCGGGGTCACCCGCTCCACCGGACGCCGTACGGGCCGCCCGCGGGGCCTGGCTCAGGCCTGGCGGCGGACCTCCACCATCCGGAACCGGTTGGACACGAACGCCCCGTCGCAGAGTGCCGCGTTGGCGGCCGGGTTGCCTCCCGACCCGTGGAAGTCGGAGAAGGCCGCTGTCTGGTTGACGTACACCCCGCCGGTGAGGTTCAGCGAGAGCTGAGCCGATTCCTCGAAGCAGACGTCCTCCACCGCGCGTTCCACCTCGGGAGAGGTGGTGTACGCGCCGACGGTCATGGCGCCCTTCTCGCGGATGGTGCGGCGCAGCAGATCCAGCGCCTCACCGGTCGAGCCGACGGCGACCGCGAACGAGACCGGGCCGAAGCACTCCGAGAGGTACGGCGCGTCGTCGTCGGACTCGGCGCCGTCGAGCTTCACGAGGACCGGCGTGCGGACCACGGCCTCGGGGAAGTCGGGGTTGACGACCGTGCGTGACGCGAGTGCGACCTCCCCCAGGGCCGAGGCGCCCTCCAGCCTGGCCTTCACATCCGGATTCACCAGGGCGCCGAGCAGGCCGTTGGCCCGTGCGTCGTCGCCGAGAAGGCCGTTCACCGCCGCTGCGATGTCCGTCACCACCTCCTCGTAGGTCTTGGCACCCGCGTCGGTGGTGATGCCGTCGCGCGGAATGAGGAGGTTCTGCGGGGTGGTGCACATCTGGCCGCTGTAGAGGGAGAGCGAGAAGGCCAGGTTGGAGAGCATGCCCCGGTAGTCGTCGGTGGAGTCGACGACGATCGTGTTGACGCCCGCCTTCTCCGTGTAGACCTGGGCCTGCCTGGCGTTGGTCTCCAGCCAGTCTCCGAAGGCGGTGGAACCGGTGTAGTCGATGATCTTCACTTCGGGCCGCACCGCGAGGGTCTTGGCGATGCCCTCGCCAGGCCGCTCCGCCGCCATGGCGACCAGATTCGGGTCGAATCCCGCCTGGGTCAGCACCTCACGCGCCAGCTGGACGGTGAGCGCGAGCGGCAGCACCGCGCGTGGGTGCGGCTTCACCAGAACGGGGTTGCCGGTCGCCAGCGAGGCGAAGAGGCCCGGGTAGCCGTTCCACGTGGGGAAGGTGTTGCAGCCGATCAGCAGCGAGATGCCGCGCCCGGCCGCCGTGTACGACTTGTGCAGCCGCAGCGGGTCGCGCTTGCCCTGGGGTTTCGACCAGTCGGCGCTGCGCGGGGTGCGCGTCTGCTCCTCGAAGGCGTAGGCCACAGCCTCGAGCCCGCGGTCCTGGGCATGCGGGCCGCCGGCCTGGAAGGCCATCACGAACGCCTGACCGCTGGTGTGCATCACGGCATGCGCCAGCTCGTGCGTACGCGCGCTGATCCGGGCGAGGATCTCCAGGCAGACCAGGGCCCTCGTCTCCGGTCCCGCCGCACGCCAGGAGCCCATGGCGGCACTCATGGCGGGAAGCAGCACGTCGGGATCGGCATGCGGATACTCGACGCCGAGCTCCGGGCCGTACGGCGAGATCTCGCCGCCGGTCCATCCGTCGGTGCCGGGCTGGCCGAGATCCAGCCGGGTGTTGAGCACGGCGTCGAACGCGGCCTTGCCCTCGGCCGCGCCGAGGCTGCCGGCGAGGCCTTCCGTGCCGTAGGCCTTCGGGTGCTCGGGGTGCGGGGACCAGTAGGCGCGCGTGCGGATCGCGTCGAGGGCCTGGTCGAGCGTCGGGCGGTGGATCTCGGACAGCTTCTCGGGGGAAAGCTCGGCGGCCATGACGGACCAACTCCTCGTCGAGCCGGGCAGGGATGTGCTGACGGAGTTAGAGTAACCGAACGATCGGTCGGGACAAGGGGCCCCGAGGGACCTGTGGACAACTCATGGGGGAGGATCGCGGTCATGACCACGGCCAAGCGGGACACGTACACCCCGGAGACGCTCCTGACCGTTGCCGTCCGCGTCTTCAACGAGCGCGGCTACGACGGCACGTCGATGGAGCACCTCTCCAAGGCGGCGGGCATCTCCAAGTCGTCCATCTACCACCATGTGGCGGGCAAGGAGGAGCTGCTGCGGCGGGCGGTGAGCCGGGCACTCGACGGGCTCTTCGGCATCCTCGAGGAGACGGGTGCGATACAGGGGCGGGCGATCGTCCGGGTCGAGTACGTCACGCGCCGCACGGTCGAGGTGCTCACGGCGGAGCTGCCGTACGTCACGCTGCTGCTGCGGGTGCGCGGCAACACGAGGACGGAGCGCTGGGCCCTCGAGCGTCGGCGCGAGTTCGACCAGCGGGTGTCCGAGCTGCTCAAGGCCGCGGTGGCGGAAGGGGACCTGCGCGCGGACGTGGACATACGCCTGGCGACACGGCTGCTCTTCGGCATGGTGAATTCGCTGGTCGAGTGGTACCGCCCGCAACCGGGTGGCTCACCGGAGGCGGAGCAGCTCGCCGACACGGTCGTCCGGCTCGCTTTCGAGGGCATGCGGGCCGCCTGACGCCGGCAGCCTGACGCCTGTGCACCGGCGTGCTCGCGACCGGTCACCACCGGATCGCTCTAGGCGAGCTCCGCCGGGCGGTCGGGGCGCGGGCCGAGATCGGTCTCCTCGAATACCAGCAGGGTGCGGGTCGACAGCACTTCCGGTATGGCCTGGATCCTCGTCAGGACCAGCTCACGCAGCGCCTGGTTGTCCGGGGTGTGCACCAGGAGCAGGACATCGAAGTCGCCGCTGACCAGCGCGATGTGGGAGGCGCCTGGCAGGGCCTGGAGCTGTTCCCGCACGGTGCGCCAGGAGTTCTGGACGATCTTGAGGGTGATGTACGCGGAGGCGGCCTGCCCCGCCCGTTCGTGATTCACGCGGGCGCTGAAACCGCGGATCACCCCGTCCTCGACGAGCCGGTTGATCCGGGCGTAGGCATTGGCCCGCGAGACGTGGACGCGTTCGGCGACGGACCGTATCGAGGCGCGGCCGTCCGTCCGGAGGATGCGCAGGATGGCCCGGTCAGTGGAGTCCAGCGGCCGTGCGGGCGGGATACGGCCCGGGTCCACGACTCCGTCGGCCATTTGTTCAGCTGCCATCTGCCCGCGCCTTCCTGTTGTGGACGACCTGTCCCTATCCCAGGCTGTGGAGAACCGTTTGTCCACAGGCTGGAGGTGCCTGTAGCCAAATTGCGTCGACGACCGAACAATCGGTAGGTGAGGCACGCCACACCGGCGCCTGCTCACCCCTCGACAATCCCGCAGATTTCGACACCCCCGATGTATCCCGATGCCAGGAGGTGCTTGTCATGACGGTCCAGGAGCTGCCCGGCGCAGCCGCCTACCGGCCCACGCCGCCCCCGGCCTGGAAGCCGCTCACGGATCCCGCGCCGCTGCTCCCGGACCCCGAGCCGTTCCGCGTGCTCGGTACCGATGCCGCAGCGGATGCCGACCCCGAGCTGCTGCTGAGGCTCTATGCCGAGCTGGTCCGCGGTCGGCGGTACAACGCCCAGGCCACCGCACTCACCAAGCAGGGCAGGCTCGCGGTGTACCCGTCGAGCACCGGCCAGGAGGCATGTGAGATCGCCGCGGCACTCGTGCTGGAAGACCGGGACTGGCTCTTCCCCAGCTACCGCGACACCCTGGCCGCGGTGGCGCGTGGCCTGGACCCGGTCGAGGCACTGACGTTGCTGCGGGGCGACCGCCACACCGGGTACGACCCGCGCGAGCACCGCATCGCCCCGCTGTGCACCCCCCTGGCCACCCAGTTGCCGCATGCCGTGGGGCTGGCGCACGCGGCGCGCCTCAAGGGCGACGACGTGGTGGCCCTCGCGATGGTCGGCGACGGCGGGACGAGTGAGGGCGATTTCCACGAGGCACTGAATTTCGCGGCTGTCTGGCGGGCGCCGGTCGTGTTCCTCGTACAGAACAACGGCTTCGCGATCTCCGTGCCCTTGGCGAAGCAGACCGCGGCGCCGTCCCTCGCTCACAAGGCCGTGGGTTACGGCATGCCGGGGCGCCTGGTCGACGGCAACGACGCGGCAGCGATGCACCAGGTGCTGAGCGAGGCTGTGGCGCGGGCCAGGCGCGGGGAGGGCCCGACGCTGGTCGAGGCCGTCACCTACCGCATGGACGCCCACACGAACGCCGACGACGCAACCCGTTACCGCGGTGACAGCGAGGTGGAGACGTGGCGCGCGCATGATCCCATCGTGCTTCTCGAGCGGGAGCTGACCGGGCGGGGGCTGCTGGACGAGGACGGCATGACGGCGGTGCGGGAGGAGGCCGAGCGGATGGCGGAGGGCCTGCGGGAGCAGATGAACGCCGATCCGGTTCTCGACCCGATGGATCTGTTCTCCCATGTCTACGAGGAGCAGACGGGTCAGCTGCGGGAACAGGCGGACCAGTTGCGGGTCGAGTTGGACGCGGAGCACGGTCCGCACGACGGGCACGGCGCGGAGGGAGTCCGATGAGCACTGCTGCCGCGACAGCCGGTGAGCGGACCGGCAGAGTCAAGCCGGCCACGATGGCGCAGGCGCTCGGGCGGGCGCTGCGTGACTCGATGGCGGAGGATCCGACGGTGCACGTCCTCGGTGAGGACGTGGGAACGCTCGGTGGAGTCTTCCGCGTCACCGACGGCCTGGCGAAGGAGTTCGGCGACGAGCGCTGCACGGACACGCCACTGGCCGAGGCGGGCATTCTCGGCGCGGCCGTGGGAATGGCGATGTACGGACTGCGGCCCGTGGTGGAGATGCAGTTCGACGCCTTCGCCTATCCGGCGTTCGAGCAGTTGGTCAGTCACGTCGCCAAGATGCGGAACCGGACGGGCGGGGCCATGCCTCTGCCGATCACGGTGCGGGTGCCGTACGGCGGTGGGATCGGCGGAGTCGAGCACCACAGTGATTCCTCCGAGGCCTACTACATGGCGACACCGGGCCTGCACGTCGTCATGCCGGCCACGGTCGACGACGCGTACGGGCTGCTGAGGGAGTCGATCGCCTCGGACGACCCGGTGGTCTTTCTGGAGCCCAAGCGGCTCTACTGGTCCAAGGCCGACTGGTCACCGGATGCGCCGGCCCTGGTCGAGCCGATAGGGCGGGCGGTGGTCCGGCGCCCCGGACGCAGCGCGACCCTGATCACCTACGGGCCGTCCCTCCCCGTGTGCCTGGAGGCGGCTGAGGCTGCCACGGCCGAGGGATGGGATCTCGAGGTGGTCGACCTGCGCTCGCTGGTGCCGTTCGACGACGAGACCGTCGCCGCGTCGGTCCGCCGCACCGGCCGTGCGGTGGTCGTCCATGAATCGTCCGGATTCGGCGGTCCGGGCGGCGAGATCGCGGCGCGTGTCACCGAGCGGTGTTTTCACCATCTGGAGGCGCCTGTCCTCCGCGTCGCAGGGTTCGACATCCCGTATCCGCCGCCGATGCAGGAGCGGCACCATCTGCCGGGCGTGGACAGGGTGCTCGACGCGGTCGCCCGTCTTCAGTGGGAGGCGGAGAGCTGATGGCACAGGTACTCGAATTCAAGCTTCCCGACCTGGGTGAAGGACTGACCGAGGCCGAGATCGTGCGCTGGCTGGTCGAGGTCGGCGACGTGGTCGCCGTCGACCAACCGGTCGTCGAGGTCGAGACGGCCAAAGCCATGGTGGAGGTTCCCTGCCCGTACGGGGGTGTGGTGACGGCGCGATACGGCGAGGAGGGCACGGAGCTCCCGGTCGGCGCACCACTGTTGACCGTGGCGGTCGGATCGGTGGAGCCGGTCGCGGGGCGCGATGACTCCGGTGGGTCCACCGGCGGCGGTGCCGCCGAGAGCGGGACGTCCGGGAACGTTCTCGTCGGCTACGGCACGGGTGCACCGGTCGCCCGGAGGCGCAGGGTCAGGCCCACCCCGGTCTCGGCCGAGTCCTCGGTACCGGCTACCGGGATCAAGGCATCGGCCCGGGCGGACGCGGAGACGTACATGGTCGCGGGGCCGACCCCCGCTGCGGCGGTGGCTTCGGCCCCGAAATCCGGAGTGGTGGAGCCTCAGGGGCCCGTTGCGGTCATCTCCCCTCTGGTCCGGAAGCTGGCGCGGCAGCACGGTCTCGATCTCCGGCAGATCGTCGGCTCGGGGCGTGACGGGCTGATCCTGCGCACGGACGTGGAGTCCGCCGTCAGGGCCGCGGACGAAAAGTCTGCCGCCGGGGCAGAGCCCGTGACCGCGCCGAAGGCGGAACCCTCGGTCGAGCGGATCCCTCTGCGTGGGGTCCGGGGCGCGGTCGCCGACAAGCTGTCACGCAGTCGGCGGGAGATTCCCGACGCGACGTGCTGGGTCGACGCCGATGCCACCGAACTGATGGCAGCGCGTGCTGCGATGAACGCGGCCGGCGGGTCCGCCGCGGGGCCGAAGGTATCCGTGCTGGCCCTGCTGGCCCGCATCTGCACGGCGGCCCTGGCTCGGTTCCCTGAGCTCAACTCGACGGTGGACGCGGATGCGCGGGAGATCGTGCGGCTCGCCGGGGTCCATCTGGGGTTTGCCGCGCAGACGGAGCGGGGCCTGGTCGTTCCGGTCGTCCGGGACGCGCACACGAGGAACGCGGAGTCGATCGGCGCGGAGATCGCCCGCCTGACCGGCGCGGCCCGGGACGGGAAGCTGACCCCTGCGCAGCTCACCGGCGGGACGTTCACGCTGAACAACTACGGGGTCTTCGGGGTCGACGGCTCGACTCCCATCATCAACCACCCCGAAGCGGCCATGCTCGGGGTCGGCCGGATCATGCCCAAACCCTGGGTGCACGAGGGTGAGCTGGCGGTCCGCCAGGTCGTCCAGCTCTCCCTCACCTTCGACCACCGCGTCTGCGACGGCGGCACGGCCGGTGGGTTCCTGAGGTACGTGGCCGACTGCGTCGAACAACCGGCGGTGCTGCTGCGCACACTGTGACGGAGGGCGGAAGCACGGGCACCCCCGGAGCGGGCTACTTGTGAGTTCGGTCTCCGGGGGACTGTCGGAGGCGGATGGCCCGCATACTCGGGGGATGACCGCGTATGACGCCATCGTTCTTGCCGGAGGGGCCGCGAAGCGCCTCGGGGGAGCCGACAAGCCAGGGCTTCACGTGGGCGGCCGCTCACTGCTCGACCGGGTGCTGACCGCATGTGCCGATGCCGGGTCCACCGTGGTGGTGGGTGGACGCAGGCCCACCGTGCGTCCGGTCACCTGGACTCGTGAAGTGCCCGAAGGGGGCGGCCCTGTGGCCGCGCTCGACGCCGGCGTACGGCACACGGACGCGGAGAGCGTCCTGGTGCTCTCCGCGGATCTGCCGTTCCTGGAAGAGGCGACCATCCGCTCGTTGCTGGCGGCAACGGAGCCGGGAGCCCGAGAAGGCGCCCTGTGCACCGACCAGGACGGGCGGGACCAGCCGCTGGTCGCGGTCTATCGGGCCGAGCCGCTGCGCCGTGAGCTCGCCCTTCTCGCCACCGAGCACGGCAGCCTCGCCGGACTGCCGCTGCGGATCCTGACCGCCGAACTGGACCTGGTCCGGGTCCAGGCCGGTCCTCTGGCCTCGTTCGACTGCGACACCTGGGAAGACATTGCTGCTGCCAGGGCGCGGATCAGGGAGCATGGGACCGTGCTGGACGAATGGATCACCGCAGTCAAGAACGAACTGGGTATCGAGCTCGACGTCGACACCGGCGTCCTGCTCGATCTCGCGCGAGACGCCGCGCACGGCGTCGCGCGGCCTGCCGCGCCGTTGACCACCTTCCTGGTGGGGTACGCGGCGGCGATGGCGAGCAGCGGCCGGAGCCCGGAGGCGGCTGCTGAGGCGGTTGCCGAAGCCTCCCGTAAGGCCACGGCTCTCGCGCTCCGATGGGCGGCGGAATCGGAGGCGGGTAGCGGGCCCGGCACGTCGTGACCGCGCACGAACGCGAGGCAGCATCGGCTGACGGAGGACGGTCGACCGAGGAGGAACGAGCGGCCGAAGAGGAGCGGGCCGTCGATCAGGCCCTCGCTCTCGTCGGACATCAGCCCCGGGCCGGGCACCGCCCTCCGGAAGGGCCCGGCGCGACACGCTCCAAGCCGCCCCCGTCGTCACCGGTATCACCCCCGTCAGCGGTATCACCCCCGTCTCCGTCTTCTGCGGCTTCGGCGTCGGCCGGACCGGAATCGCGGCCGGACTCGGGCCTGACCCCGTCCTCCCCGGCGCGTAGCGCACAGACCCCCGGCGCAGCCATGCCGAGCGCACCGGCGCCGAGCTCACCGGCGCCGGTGGTCTCGCCTCTGGCGGCACCTGCACCGGCAGCGGATTCGGCTTCTTCCCGTTCTCACGGGGCCTCCTCGGCCGATCGTCCCGCGTC
>Ga0247818_10001509_pt1 | contig 14823 bp, 13 predicted proteins | sample 13C_Glucose_Day1_FD_192424 | JGI IMG/M metagenome (GOLD analysis project Ga0247818, IMG submission 192424) | Soil microbial communities from agricultural site in Penn Yan, New York, United States - 13C_Glucose_Day1 | ecosystem: Environmental > Terrestrial > Soil > Agricultural land | place...
GATCCCACGGTGTCGGTCACCGTGTCGACGGCACCGGGGGAGGCCGGGGACGGGCTGGGCTCCGGCTGCGGGGAGGAGCCGCCTGCGTCGCCCGAGTCGCCCGAGTCGCTTGACCCGCCGTCTCCGGGCGAGCCGCTCGACGACGCACCGCGGGAGGGCTGTCCCGAGCTGGGGGACGTCGGCGTCGAGCCGGCGGGAGAGACCTGCGGCTCGCCCGAGGGCAGGTAGGGGGCGGCGTCGAGCTGCGCCGAGGTCAGCGCCGTCGCAGGTAGCGCCGTCACGCCGCGGCGGTAGGCGTCGGCGATCGCGACGACCTGCTGCACGTAGGCGTCACTCTGGTTGTACCGGAGCACGGCAGCGTGCAGGTCGGTGTGCTGGGTGAGGTCGCCGGGGCCGGAGCAGAGGTAGACCGCGGTCGCCGTCGCGGCGTCGGCGATGCTCTGCGGGTCCTTCGTGCCGTCGCCGTCGGCGTCCACGCCCACGGTCTCCCACGTCGTGGGGATGAACTGCATGGGCCCGACGGCGCGGTCCCACTGCGTGTCACGGTCGAGGAGCCCACCGTCGGAGTCAGCGACCGTCGCCGTGTTGTTGTGCCCGTTCAGGGGCAGGCCGTAGATGCCGGGGCGGACGACGCCGGAGTCGTCGATGGCGTTGCCGGCGTAGCGGCCGTGGTCGCTCTCGACCTTCCCGATGGCCGCGACGAGGGCCCAGTCGACCTGGCATACGGGATCCGCCGCGTCGACGATGGCCGCGGCATGGCGGTACGCCTCGAGCGCGCGGATGGGAACGCCGCTGGCGGGGTCCTGCGCGGAGCCGGCGGGGGAGAACGCGGGCGGCAGGGTCTCGGCCAGCTCCGATGGCACGGGCGGAAGAGCCGGCAGGACGGGTGCGCCCGGTCGGTTCACGGGCGACGACGGGACGCTGACCTGCGGGTGGGCCTGCGCCACGGGGAGCGGCGGCGCCTGCCTGCCGCCGGTGGCCGCGAGGGCAGCGCCCCCGCCGATGAGGGCCACGGCCGGCAGGGCAGCACCAATCCTGCGGATGAGCTGTCGGGTGTCACGCGGCATTGCGCTCGTTCTCCTCGTTCCGTACCCCACCCCCGGGGTGATGTACCGGGGTCAACGAGGAACCCGTGCGGAGGTTACGCGGAGGCCGGGCCTGCCACTGGTGGCGGGCCCGGCCTCCGGGTCTGTCTGCCGGCGTCGGCCCGGTGGGCGTCAGCCCTGGCCGACGATGTGCTCGACGCAGGCGATGAGGGCGGAGACGTCTTCGGGGTCGACCGCGGGGAAGGTCGCCACGCGCAGCTGGTTGCGACCGAGCTTGCGGTAAGGCTCGACGTCGACCACGCCGTTCGCCCGCAGGGTCTTGGCGATGGCCGCGGCGTCGACGTCGTCGTCGAAGTCGATCGTGGCGACGACCTGCGAGCGGTGGGCCGGCTCCGCGACATACGGGGTGGTGTAGGCCGTGCGCTCCGCCCACTCGTAGAGCCGCCCCGAGGAGTCAGCGGTGCGCTTGACGGCCCAGTCGAGCCCGCCCTGGCCGTTGAGCCACTCCAGCTGTGCCTTCAGGAGGGCGAGCGTGCCCACGGCGGGGGTGTTGTAGGTCTGGTTCTTGCGCGAGTTGTCGATGGCGGTCGGGAGCGAGAAGAAGTCCGGGACCCAGCGGCCGGTGGCGGCGATCTCGTCGACCCGTGCGAGCGCCGCAGGGGAGAAGGCGGCCAGCCAGAGCCCCCCGTCTGCGGCGAAGCACTTCTGCGGGCCGAAGTAGTAGACGTCCGACTCGGTGACGTCGACCGGCAGGCCGCCCGCCCCGGAGGTGGCGTCGATGAGCACGAGCGCCCCCTCGTCGGCGCCCTCGACTCGTTTGACCGGCGCCATCACGCCCGTCGAGGTCTCGTTGTGTGGCCAGGCGTAGACGTCGACGCCGGCCTCCGCCTGCGGCGCGGCCAGGGTGCCCGGCTCGGCCTTGATGATGGTCGAGTCACCGAGGAAGGGGGCGTTGTCGGTGACGCTGGCGAACTTGGACGAGAACTCACCGAAGCTCAGGTGCTGGGCGCGCTCGCGGACCAGGCCGAAGGCGGCGATGTCCCAGAACGCGGTCGAGCCGCCGTTGCCGAGGATCACCTCGTAGCCCTCGGGCAGGCTGAACAGCTCGCTGATGCCCTCGCGGACCGCGCCCACGAGGTTCTTGACCGGCGCCTGGCGGTGGGACGTGCCGAGGACCGTCGTGCCCAGCGAGGCGAGGTACTCGACCTGCTCGGGCCGGACCTTGGACGGGCCGGAGCCGAAGCGCCCGTCCTTGGGCAGCAGGTCGGCGGGGAGGGTCAGCGGGGCGCTGTCGGTCACAGGAATCACCTTTGCGGGTGGCCGCGGGTCAGCGGGCGGTCGTGAGGGCTGTCGACGCCGTTGTCGGCCCTCAGTCTCGCACCCTTGTCCGACCTGTGGGACGTGAGGTCCACCACCCGGACGTCCGCGGACGCGGACAGGGACGCTCTTCAGCCTGCCACGCGGCATACGCCTGAAGGACGTCCCTCTCGGCGCGAGGAGCGGGGTCAGCCGCGCCAGCCGGCGACGGACTCCACGGGCCGGGGGCCGGGGCCGATGTAGCGCGCGCTGGGCCGGATCAGGCGACTGGTCGTCTTCTGCTCGAGGATGTGCGCGGACCAGCCGGCGCTGCGGGCGCAGGTGAACATCGGCGTGAACATCGACGCCGGCACCTCGGCGAAGTCGAGCAGCACGGCCGCCCAGAACTCCACGTTGGTCGCCAGCACGCGGTCGGGCCGGCGGGCGTGCAGCTCGTCGAGCGCCGCCTTCTCCAGGGCGGCGGCCACCTCGAAGCGGGGCGCGCCCAGCCGCTCACAGGTGGCCCGCAGCACCCGGGCGCGCGGGTCCTCGGCGCGGTAGACCCGGTGGCCGAAGCCCATGAGCCGCTCGCCCTTGTCGAGCACGTCCTTGACGTAGGCCGTGGCGTCACCAGTCCGCTCGACGCCCTCGATCATGTGCAGCACGCGCGAGGGGGCGCCACCGTGGAGCGGCCCGCTCATCGCGCCGACCGCGCCCGACAGGCAGGCGGCGACGTCGGCGCCGGTCGAGGCGATGACCCGGGCGGTGAAGGTCGAGGCGTTCATGCCGTGCTCGGCCGCGGAGACCCAGTAGGCATCAACCGCCTCGACGTGGCGCGGGTCGGGCTCGCCGCGCCAGCGGATCATGAACCGCTCGACGATCGTCTTGCCCTTGTCGACCTCGCGCTGCGGGATCATCGGCCGGCCCTGGCCCCGGGCCGACTGGGCGACGAAGGACAGGGCGGTCACCGAGGCCCGCGCCAGGTTGTCGCGCGCCTCCTCGGCGTCGATGTCGAGGAGGGGCCGGAAGCCCCACAGCGGGGCGAGCGTCGCCAAGGCCGCCTGGACGTCGACGCGCACGTCGCCGGTGTGGATGGGAAGGGGAAAGGGCTCGGCCGGGGGCAGCCCCGGGTCGAACTCGTTGTCGACGAGCAGCCCCCACACCTGCCCGAACGAGACGCGGCCGACGAGATCGTTGATGTCGACGCCCCGGTAGCGCAGCGCGCCACCCTCCTTGTCGGGCTCGGCGATCTCGGACTCGAAGGCGATGACTCCCTCGAGTCCTGGCTTGAAGTCACTCTCGGACATCGGTACCTCATCCCTGCCGGCGTCGTTGTCGGGCGGTGCCATTCTGCACCGTAGGGGAATGGGGGACCATGGCGCCCATGTACACCCCTGGCGAGCCCTCACTGGTGTCCCCCGACGCGGACCTCGACGGCATCGAGCTGACAGGCGACCTGACGGGCCGGCACGCAGGCAACGCCCGTTTCCTCGAGTGCCGCCTGGAGGGCTGCGACCTGAGCGGCCTGAGCGCGCCGCGGGCGCGGTTCACCGACACCACCCTGTATGCCGTGCGGGGAGCCGGCGTCGACCTCGCCGAGAGCCAGTGGATGGACTGCTGCGTGGCCGGCGCCCGGCTCGGGGCCGTGCAGCTGTACGGCGCCGAGCTGCGGCGGGTGCGAGTCGAGGGCGGCAAGATCGACTACCTGAACCTGCGGGGGGCGGCCCTGCACGACGTGGTGTTTGCGGACTGCGTCCTCACCGAGCCCGACTTCGGCTCGGCGAGGCTGACGGGCGTGCGGTTCGACGGGTGCCGGCTGGTGGCCCCGGACTTCAGTCAGGCCGCGCTCGCCAAGGTCGACCTGAGCGGTGCCGAGATCGTCGCCCCGCGCGGGCTGACCAGCCTCTCGGGTGCCACGATCTCGCGGCTCCAGCTGCTCGACCTGGCTCCGGCGCTCGCCGACCAGCTCGGCATCTCCGTCGCCGACTGACGGGCGCTCGCAGCCCGCGGTTCAGACCCTGCCCTTGGCGTTCCGCTTGTCGCGCACCGCGAGGGTGGGCTTGCCCTCGTCCCTGATCTCGAAGAGGTCCGTCGCCTCGAGCAGCTTGATGAGCTTGGCGTAGCCGTAGTTGCGCGAGTCGAAGGACGACTGGTTGGCGATGTGGTTGCCCACAGCGCTGACCCGCGCCCAGCCGGAGTCGTCGGCCTCACCGTGGACCGCGCGGCGCAGCAGGGCCACCAGCCTGGCGTCCTGCTTCAGCTGCGCGGTCGGGACGCGCAGGCGCGCGCGGGAGGGTGCGCCGCTGGCGGATCTCGGGGCCTGGTCCGTCGCCGCGTCGTCCTCCTCCTGTTCCTCCTCGGCCTGCAGCCGGTCGAGGACGAGGAACTTCGAACACGCACTCTTGAACGGCTCTGGCGTCTTCTCCTCGCCGAAGCCGTACACGGCTGCGCCCTTCTCACGCAGGTGCATCACCAGGGGTGTGAAGTCGGCGTCGGAGGACACGATCCCGAAGGCATCGGGCCGGTCGGTGTAGAGCAGCGCCATCGCATCGACGACCATGGCCATGTCGCTGGCGTTCTTGCCGCGGCTGTAGTCGTACTGCTGCATGGGCCGGATGGCGTTCTCGTGCAGGACCGCGGCCCAGCTCTTCAGCCCCGGCTTGGTCCAGTTGCCGTACGCGCGGCGGATGCTCGTCTCGCCCAGGCCGGACAGCTCGCTGAGGATGAGCTCGATCTTGTCGGCCGACGAGTTGTCGGCATCGATGAGCAGGGCGATGCGCGGCTTGGGTTCCATGCGCATGCACGGTAGTGGACGGTGCATCGTAGGGTCCCGGTATGCCGCTGCTGCTCGACCTGACGCCCCTGCGCGCCAGCCCCGAGTACCGGCGGCTCTACATCGGCCTCAACCTCAGCAACGTCGGCTCGCAGATGGCGGTCGTCGCCATCGGCCTGCAGGTCTACGACCTGACGGACTCGACAGCTGCGGTGGGCCTGGTCGGTCTGTTCGCGCTCGTGCCGCTGGTCGTCATGGGTCTCTACGGCGGCTCGCTGGCCGACCACCACGACCGGCGCACCGTCGCCCTCGTCGCCCAGACCGTGGCCTGGGCAACGAGCATCCTCTGCGCTGCGCAGGCCTGGCTGGGCAACACGAACGTGTGGGTGCTCTACGCGCTGGTCGCCCTGTGGAACGCCGCGTTCGCGGTGTCCTCGCCGTCGCGCACCTCGATCTACCCCCGCATCCTCGACAAGAGCCTGCTGCCCGCCGCGAACGCCCTGTCCGTGTTCGCGATGAACGCAGCCCTGACCGTGGGCCCGCTCCTGGCGGGGGTGCTCGTCGACTGGGGCGGCTTCCGTTCCGCCTACACGGTCGACGCCCTCATCACGACGGGCGCTCTGTGGGGTCTCTGGCGACTGCGGGCGCTGCCGCCGGAGCCGCACGACGATGACACCGCGGCGCGGCGGGCGGGACTCCGCTCGGTGCTGGACGGGTTCGCCTTCCTCGCCACGCGGCCCAACGTGCGGATGACCTTCATCGCCGACATCGCCGCGATGCTGCTCGCGCAGCCTCGGGTGCTCTTCCCGGCAGCCGGCGCGGTCATTTTCGGCGGGGGCGCGAAGACGGTGGGCGCCCTGAGTGCGGCAGCCGCGGTCGGCGGCATCCTGGCCATGGCCTTCTCCGGACGGCTGGGTCACGTGCGGCGACAGGGCCTGGCCATCCTCGTGAGCGTCGCCGGCTGGGGCTTTGCCATCGCAGGGTTCGGGGTGGCGATGCTCGCCAGCGGCGGGGTGCTGTCGCAGTCCGCTGCACTGTGGGCCGGCCTGGTGTGCATGGCCGTCGCGGGCGCGTCGGACGCCGTGAGCGCCGTCTTCCGCACGACGATCCTCCAGTCCGCCACCCCGGACCGGCTGCGCGGGCGGCTGCAGGGGGTCTTCATCGTCGTCGTCGCGGGCGGCCCGCGGCTCGGGGAGCTCGTGGGCGGCCTCGCGACCACCGTTCTGGGCGAGGGCGGCACCGCAGTCGTCGGCGGGCTCCTCTGCGTGGTCGCCATCGCCATCCTCGCGCGCCTGCAGCCCGGCTTCGTCCGCTACGACGCGCGCCACCCGACGCCGTAGCCGCCAGGGGGCGACCACCGCGGGTGGCTCCCCGTGCCGTGTCCTCCGAGCCTGGCGCTGAGAGGATCGGGCCGCGCAACAGCGGCCAGGGGGATCGCCCGGGTGGCAAGCCTCATCACGCCATAGTCCGCCCAGCAGTCCAGCTGCGGGTGGCCGCGCCGCGCGGGAACGCTACGCCGAGTGGCGGTGTCGGACGTCCTCGTCGGGCCGCATGGCCCAGCGGACCACGGCCGTCGCAGCACCGCCGATGGGGCGTCCCACGAGGCGCTCCGTGACGGGGAGGTAGGGAAGGCGCAGAGGCCACCGGGCCCAGCGCGGCAGCATCGCCACGGCACCGGCGGCCAGCGCGGCATACCCCGGGCGTGCCGCCAGCGGCAGCGGAGGGTGGACGAGCAGGAAGCGGGCGGCCTCGCGGGCCTCGGGCGTGCTCTGGAGCTCCGGGCGGTAGGACTCGAGGACGGACCGCAGCTCCGCCACGGTCTGCGGAGGGTCGAGGACCCCGAGTCGCTCGTTGACGAAACCCGTCTGGGCGACGTAGCGGTCGGCCTCCTCGGCGCTGAGCGGCTCGGCGGCGTAGCGCTGGTAGGCGGTGAGGAAGCTGTCGGCCTCGGTCACGTGGACCCAGCGCAGCAGGTGCGGGTCGCTCGCGGCGTACGGCCGGCCATCCGGGGCGGTCCCGCGCACCCGGTTGTGGATCGCGCGGACCCGGGCGATCTGCCGTTCGGCGTGCTCGACGGTGCCGTAGGTGGTCGTGGCCAGGAACTCGCTCGTGCGCTGCAGGCGGCCCCACGGGTCACCCTTGTAGCCGGAGTGCGCCGCCACCCCCGCGATCGCCAGGGGGTGCAGCGACTGCAGGAGCAGGGCACGCAGGCCTGCCGGGAACATCGACGCGTCGGCGTGCACCCGCCAGATGGGGTCGTCGGGGGTGAACCAGCGCGGGCCCTCGGTCAGCCAGATCGCGTTCGCCCTCCGCTCGGCGTCCTCCCCGGCGACCCGGGAGCGCAGCGCACCGGCCAGCCGGCTCCGGGCGAACGACAGCGCGGGATCGATGAGCGTCACGTCTGTGAGCAACGCCAAGAGGGGTCGCGGCGTTCCGAGGTCGCGCCCTGTCTGGCTCGCTCAGGCCTCGCCGGGCCGCACGAGGCCGGTCTCGTAGGCGGCGACGACGGCCTGGACGCGGTCGCGCAGGCCGAGCTTCATGAGGACGCTCGAGACATGGGTCTTGACCGTGGCCTCGCCGAGGTACAGGTCGGCCGCGATCTCGGAGTTGGACAGACCCCGGGCCAGGAGCGCGAGCACGTCGCGCTCGCGGGCGGTCAGGGAGTCCAGCAGGGCCGAGCGCTGGGTCCGGCTCGGCGGCGCCGCCGCGAACGACTCGATGACCCGCAGGGTCACGGACGGGTCCAGCAGCCCTCCGCCGCCCGCCACCGCGCGCACAGCCTCGATGAGCTGTTCGGGCGGGGAGACCTTGAGCAGGAAGCCGCTGACGCCCGCCCGCAACGCTCCCTCGAGGTACTCGTCCTCCCCGAACGTCGTGAGGATGAGGACCCGAGCCGCCGGGCTGGCCGCCAGGACGCGGCGCGAGCCCTCGATGCCGTCGACGTGGGGCATGCGCACGTCCATGAGGACCACATCGGGGCCCAGCTCGGCGACGGCGGCGGCCGCCTGTCCGCCGTCCGCAGCCTCGCCGACCACCTCGATGTCGGGCTCGGCGGAGAGGACCATGCGCAGGCCGACGCGCACCATGGCCTCGTCGTCGACGAGGAGCACCCGGATCGTCATGACCACCTCCGGTCGATCGGGAAGAAGGCGGCGACCTCGAAGCCACCGCCGGGACGCGGGCCGGCTTCGAGCGAGCCGCCGAACATCGCGGTCCGCTCGCGGAGCCCGACGAGCCCGTGCCCACCGACACCCGTGGCGGCATCGCGGCCCGTGACGCCCGCGCTGCCCGTGCCATGCCCGTCGTCGGCCACCACGACGCGGATATCGTTGGCGCCGCGCAGGATCCGCACCTCTGCGGAAGCGTCGGGCGCATGCCTGAGCACGTTCGTCAGGCCCTCCTGGATGACGCGGTAGACGGCGACGTCGAGGGCCCGGGGCAGCCCGTCGACCTCGCCGCTGACGTCGAGGCGGACGTCGAGGCCCGCCGCCCGCACGTCCGCCACGAGCTCGTCCGCGCGCTGGAGGGAGGCGGGCGCCGTGGCCGGGGCCTCGCCACCCTCCTCGCGCAGGATCCCGACCGTCGCCCTGAGCTCCTCGACCGACTGGCGGCCCAGGCGCTCGAGGCCGAGCATGACCTCGTGCTCGGCCGGACGGCCCTCGAGCACGTCGGCCAGCTGGCGGCGCAGCCCGCCGATCTGCAGGGTCATCACGCTCACCGAGTGGGCGACGGAGTCGTGCACCTCGCGGGCGATGCGGGCGCGCTCCTCGACGACGGCGGCGTGGGCGCTCGCCTCGCGCTGCGCATCGATCTCGGCGGCCATCGCTGCCAGCTGCCGGCTGCGCTGCTGCTCGCGTCGCACGAGGGTCCCGGTCCACCAGGCGGGCACGAAGATCGCCGGGAAGAAGACGGTGTCCCAGGTGAGCCCGTGCTGCACCGCGTCGGTCGCGAGGAACACCGCCACGCACGCGACCACGGCCGCGCGCGAGCGCGACCGGACATCGGCGTACCCGGCCCACGCCACCGCGACGAGAACAGAGATCAGGCCCGTGCCCCCCGGTCCGGGGGCGCCGAGCAGGGTGCTGAACGGGTAGAAGCAGGCGACGGCGACGGCGCCGACCGCCGGCCAGCGGGCCGCCAGGAGAAAGCCTCCTGCGATCCACGCGGACGCCAGCGCGAGCTCCCCGAAGTGCGCCCGGAACTCGGGGTCGAACCACGCCTCGTTGAGCCCGAGCAGCCCGAGCAGCAGCGCTGCGGCATACGGGATCAGGCGCGGGTCGCGCACACGGCCGAAGGCGGACATGGCCGAAACCCTAGGGCCGCACCGGCACCCACGTATCCCTCTTGGGGAGGACCGCCGCGAGGACGTCCTCCCCCGCACGGGGGAGGGGCGCTCGGTGCTGCTCGGGGGAGCCGCGCTGAGTCGCCGGCGCCGCAGAGTTGGGCCATCGCCGAGACACGGCGGACGCCCGGGCCCGCCGGGCCACTGACGAAGGGGACACACCATGACCGCCACCTCGACAACCACCACCACCCCGGGCCGGCAGGCAGAGCGCGCAGCCGACGCCCGGCGCGCCTCGAGCCGAGCCATGCCGGTCATCGCCGGTGCTGCGCTCCTGGCCGGCCCCGTGCTGTGGTCGCTGGGGATGTTCACCTCGCCGCCGGCGGACTCGATGGCCGACGCCCACTACATCGCCTCGCTGGCCCGCGACACGACGATGACCCAGATCTCGGCGCTCTTCCTGCACTACGGCAACCTCGCGATCGCCCTGGGCGTCGTGGCGGCTCCGGCGCTGGTACGCGGTCTCCGTGGCACATGGCTGGCCGTGGTCGGCGCCGTGCTGACCGCCATCGGGTTCGCCAACGTCTCGGGGATGGTGTTCAGCGACTGGTGGAACGCCTCGGCCGGACGCGCGCTGAGCTCGGAGCAGGCCGTCGAGGTCTTCCGCGGGGTGAAAGAGGCCTCGCTGCTGTGGATGTGGGACGGCACCGAGCTGTTCAGCTTCGTCGGCCCGATCCTGCTGCTGGTCGGCCTCGCCCGGGCCGGGGTCCTCGGCTGGTGGGCGATCGCGCTGTTCATCGGGGGTGTGGCCGGGCTCATGGCGTTCGGGGCCGGCTCGCCGGTCCTGGTGGCCGCCATGGTGCTCATCGGCTTCTCGCCGTTCGCGCTCATCGGCCTTCGGCTCATCCAGCGCAGCCGCCTGGCCCGCGCCTGAGAGGCGCACGTCGGCGCCCGCCACCCCGGCCGGGGTGGCGGGCGCCGCTGCGTGCGACTACGGCTGGCGGCGGCGACGCCTGGGGAGCTGCTTGACCCGATCGCCGGTCGAGGGCATCTCGTCCGGCCGCTTGCGAGTGGCCAGGTCGCTGTTGGCGATGAGCTCGGCCAGGGGCGTCGTCGTCGTGGGGTGGGCGGCGATCGCCTCGTCGCCGGAGAAGACCACCCACACGGGCTCGCCGGTGTCGACGTGGGGGTCGAACGTCTTGAGCACCGTGCCCTCGCGGACGGTGGCCGCATGCTCGACGGCGCGTCGGCGGGCCTTCTGCCGGTCGAGCGCCTTCTTGGCGGCGGCGACGGCCGGGTCCTTGGCCTGCTGGGCCAGCACGACGACGTGCGGGCCGTACTTCACACCCCACTTGACGATGTTGCCGACCGCCTTGCCCCTGTCTGGCATCGCGCCTCCCTCTTCTCCCGCGGGCTCTCACCCTAATCTCGTCCCATGACGGATGTGCACCGCGTGGACTACACCGGCGAGGGACTGAGCGAGGCCGACATGGCGCCGACGCCCTGGCAGCAGGCTCGGCACTGGGTCGACGAGGCGCAGGCTCGCTCGCGCGACCTCGGGGACGTGCCCGAGCCGCTCGCGCTGTCCGTCGCCACGGTCGACGCCGACGGACAGCCCAACATCCGCACCGTCCTCATGCGCTTCTTCGACGAGCGGGGCCCGGGGTTCGTCACGAACACCGAGTCCATCAAGGGGATCGAGATCGCCGCCACCGGCGGCATGGCGGCCTCGCTCACGTGGCCCGCCATGTTCCGTGCCATCCGCTTCCGCGGCAGGGCCGAGCTGCTCTCCCGCGAGGAGGTCGCCGGCTACTTCGGGTCGCGGCCGTGGGCGTCCAGGATCAGCGCCTGGGCGTCGCGCCAGTCCCAGCCGGTCGCAGGCAGGGCGGTCCTCGAGCAGGCCTACTCGAGGTATGCCGCGCAGTGGCCGGACCGTGGGCGCCCGGACGACGTCCCGGTCCCCGACTTCTGGGGTGGCTACCGGCTGGTGTGCGACGAGGTGGAGTTCTGGGGCGGACGCCGCAACCGGCTGCACGACCGCCTCGTCTTCGCGCGGGTCGGGGAGGGCTCGCTCGACGACGTCAGCGCGTGGCGCCTGTTCCGCCGCCAGCCCTGACCGCGCACGCCCGCCCTCGCACCGTGGAGAGGGGGCCCGTGACTCGACCCCGGCGAACGGCCGGCCCGTGGAGGTCGGTCTCGTCAGTGGGGGATCAGCGCCGCGTCGGCTCGGGCTCGGCCCGCTCGGTCAGGTCCGGCTTGCCGTCCTCGTTGCGGTCTCCCTCGGTCGGCTCGCGCTCCTTGCGCCGCAGCAGGAAGCCCGAGATCGACAGGACGATGATCGTCGCGGTGAGGATCCCGATGAGCCAGATCATGTCGGCGAACTCGGGCTTGCCGAGCAGGTCGGGCGCCTTCACCGAGAGGACGACGATCTCCTTGAGCGAGGCGATGATGCCCACGAGGATGAACGGCTCAGCCACGAGCTCGCGCCGTGACAGCGTGGTCCGGACGGCGAAGAGCAGCTCCACCACGATGAAGACCAGCAGCAGCAGGTCGAGCACCTTGGCCGCGACGTCGGTGACGTCCGCCGTGCCGAGGGTCAGGAAGGTCAGCCCAGCCTGAACCAGGACCACTGCCGCGATGACCAGCAGGATGGCGGCGACCACGAGGTAGACGACGTTCTCGGCGCGTTCGATGGTCTTCTCGGTCCACTCCTTCACGGAGGCATCCTCGCGCACTACTCGTCCGTATGCCGGGAAGGGGCTCCCGAAGGTTGGCCACGACCCCCGGGCGGGCCCTACTGTGACGAGCACCACACGAGATGCGAGCGCCACCGTCGCCGTTCGCCGTGGCCCGTCCGGGCCGCCAGCGAACCGCGAGGAGAGTCCCGTGCCCCATCCCGTCCACCCCGTTCTCGCCGAGGTCACCGAACGGGTGACCGCGCGCAGCCGCGCCAGCCGCGCGGCATACCTCTCACGCATCTCCGCCGCGGCCGCCGAGCGCGGGCTCCGGCCCGCGCGCGCCGACCTCGGCTGCAGCAACCTCGCCCACGCCGTCGCCGCCTGTGGCGGCAGCGACCGCACGGCCATGTCGGGGGAGAGTGCCGCGAGCGTCGGCATCGTCACGTCGTACAACGACATGCTCTCGGCGCATGCGCCGTACGAGCACTACCCGCAGGCGATCAAGGCGACCGCCCGCGAGGTGGGTGCCGTCGCGCGCGTCGCCGGCGGCGTGCCGGCCATGTGTGACGGCATCACGCAGGGCCGGGCGGGCATGGAGCTCAGCCTGTTCAGCCGCGACGTCATCGCGATGTCGACGGCGATCGCGCTGTCGCACGACGTCTTCGACGCGGCGCTGATGCTCGGGGTGTGCGACAAGATCGTGCCCGGGCTGGTCGCCGGAGCCCTCACCTTCGGCCACCTCCCCACGGCCCTCGTGCCGGCCGGGCCCATGGCCAGCGGCCGCTCGAACGCCGAGAAGGCCGAGGTGCGCAAGGCGTTCGCCGACGGCCGTGCCGGCCGGGACGAGCTGCTCGCATCGGAGGTGGCGTCCTACCACTCACCGGGCACCTGCACGTTCTACGGCACCGCCAACTCCAACCAGCTGCTGATGGACGTCATGGGACTCCACCTGCCGGGCGCGGCCTTCGTGCACCCCGACGAGCCGCTGCGAACCGCGCTGACCGCCGCGGCAACGCGCCGCGTCGTCGAGATCGCCTCCTCGGAGCGGCCCTACGGCATCGGCGAGGTCGTCGACGAGAAGGCGGTCGTGAACGGTGTGGTGGCGCTGCTGGCCACCGGCGGCTCGACGAACCACACCATGCACCTGGTGTCGATGGCGGCGGCGGCGGGCGTGGACCTGACGTGGGAGGACTTCGACGACCTCTCCGCAGCGGTGCCGCTGCTCGCGCGGATGTACCCCAACGGCCCCTCCGACGTGAACCACTTCCACGCCGCGGGCGGCACGCCGTTCCTCGTGCGAACCCTCCTCGACGCGGGGCTGCTGCACGAGGACGTCCAGACCCTCGCCGGTCCCGGGCTCGTCCACTACACCCGGCGGCCCGTGCTCGACGCGTCTGGCGCCGTGGCGTGGGAGGACGCGGCGGACGAGTCCGGCGACCTCGACGTGCTGCGCCCTGCCTCGCACCCGTTCTCCCCGGACGGCGGCCTGCGCGTGCTGCGGGGCAGCCTCGGGCACGCCGTCATCAAGGTCTCGGCCGTCTCCGACGAGCACCGCGTGGTGCAGGCGCCCGCCCGTGTGTTCACCGACCAGGTGGGCTTCCTGCAGGCGTTCAGCCGGCGCGAGCTCGACCGGGACGTGGTGGTCGTCATCCGCGAGCAGGGTCCGTCCGCGAACGGGATGCCGGAGCTGCATGCGCTCACGCCGTCGCTCGGGGTCCTGCAGAAGCGCGGGTACGCCGTGGCCCTCGTCACCGACGGGCGCATGAGCGGGGCGTCGGGCTCGATTCCGGCCGCCATCCACGTGACGCCGGAGTCGGTGCACGCCGGGCCCCTCGCGCGCGTGCAGGACGGCGACGTCATCCGGCTGGACGCCCTGACGGGGACGATCGACGTCCTCGTCGACCCCGACGAGTTCGCCGCTCGCACACCGGCGCTGCGGGCTGCCCCGGACGAGTACGGCACCGGCCGCGAGCTCTTCCACGCGCTGCGCTCGGCCGTCAACCGGGCCGACGAGGGCGCCCATGTCTTTGGCAGACTGGGCCGGGCCTCCGAGAGCGCTGACCTTGCCCTCGTGCAGAACCAGGAGCCGAACCTGTGAGTGCTACCGCCCATCACGCCAACGCCCGCCAGATCCGGGGCGGCGCCGACGTCCTCGACGTCTCGCCCGTCATCCCCGTCGTCGTCGTCGAGCAGGTCGAGCAGGCCGTGCCGCTGGCCCAGGCCCTGCTGCGCGGCGGCATACCGATCATCGAGATCACGCTGCGCTCCGCCGCCGGGCTGGCGGCGATCGAGGCCGTGGCCTCGCAGGTGGAGGGCATGGTCGTCGGCGCGGGCACGGTCCTGAGCCCGGAGCAGGTCGCGCAGGTCCGCGACGCCGGGGCGCAGTTCGTCGTCACGCCCGGCTCGCCGCCGCGGCTGCTCGAGGCGGCCGTCGGCTCCGGCCTGCCGCTCCTCGCCGGTGCCGGGACGCTCACGGAGATGCTCATCCTGGCGGAGGCCGGTCTGACGGCGATGAAGTTCTTCCCGGCCGAGGCGAGCGGCGGCCGGCCCTACCTCTCCGCGGTGGCCGGGCCCTGCCCGCACCTGCGGTTCTGCCCGACGGGCGGGGTCACGCCGGACAACGCCGCCGACTACCTGGCCCTGCCCAACGTCGGCTGCGTCGGCGGCTCGTGGCTGACACCGCAGGACGCTGTGGCGCAAGGGGACTGGGCCCGCATCGAGGCCCTGGCCGCGGACGCGGCCGCACTT
>Ga0247818_10001514_pt1 | contig 14792 bp, 16 predicted proteins | sample 13C_Glucose_Day1_FD_192424 | JGI IMG/M metagenome (GOLD analysis project Ga0247818, IMG submission 192424) | Soil microbial communities from agricultural site in Penn Yan, New York, United States - 13C_Glucose_Day1 | ecosystem: Environmental > Terrestrial > Soil > Agricultural land | place...
GATCAATGTTAGACAAAGGGCTAACATGCCGTCCTGTTTTGCTTTTCGCGTTCTGCCTACCTATGCCCAATCAGACCATCAAGACCCCCTGCGTCGGCCTTTGCTCCACTGTTTACGGTGATCTGGTCTGCCGTGGCTGCAAGCGTTTCCACCACGAAGTGATCCACTGGAACGGCTACAACGAGGAAGAAAAACGCGCGGTATGGCTACGTCTTGAGCAGTTGTTGTCCCAGGTGATGGCTGCCAAGGTGGAAATTTTCGACCCGTTGCTGCTCAGAATGCAGCTGGAGCAGCGCAAGATCCGCTTCGTGCCCCATCAGTCGGAATATTGCTGGGCCTACCAGTTGATCGCCCGGGGCGCCCGGGTGATCAACAATCTGGAAGCCTACGGGATGGTGTTGTTGCCGGAATTTCGCGACTGGAACCTGCCGGAACTGCGTGATGCCATCGATCGGGAATTTTTCCTGCTGTCCGAGGCGCATTACCAGCGTTACATTGCGCCTGGATTCCTCAAAGACGCCTTCGGCGCGTAAAAGCATCGCGAGCAGGCTCGCTCCCACAGGTGAATACCTTTCGAGGTGGGAGCGAGCCTGCTCGCGATGGCGTCCTGAAAGGCGCGGAAAATCTCAATGCTTGACCGCCAGCTCCTCCAGGTGATCCTCAACCTCCCGGGGCTTGAGCACCAGCACATCGCTTTCCACCGCATCGAGCACCACTTCGGCGGTGTTGCCGATCAAGGTCCCTGACAACCCGCTGCGCGCCACCGTGCCGATCACCGTCACCGCCGCCTGCAGCTTGTGCACCATGAACGGAATCAATACATCCGCCGGGCCTTCGGCGATGTGCAGGTGTTCGTTGTCAATGTCGAACTCGGCCTGGAACGCCCTGCACTGTTCGCGATAGCGCGCCTCGATGGTTTCGCTCAGTTGCAACGTCGGGTCTGCTGCCGACAGCATGGGCGACGGATGCGCACTGATCACATGCAGGTGCGCCTTGGCCAGGCTGGCGATGTCATAGCCGTAATCGATGATGGTGTTGTGCAAATGGCGGTGCTCACTTTCCATATTGCCCACGTCGACGGCGGCCAGGATGACTTTGTCCTTCCAGGAACCGGCGGTTTTAACCAGCAGCACCGGGGTGGGGCAGGCGCGCAGCAGTTTCCAGTCCACCGGTGTCAGCAGGGCCTTTTTCAGCGAGCTGTCGGGGAAATGCTGTTTGATCACCAGCCCGCAGCCTTCCGCCTGCTGCACCTCGACGATGGTTTCGTGCAGGCTCTGGTTCCAGGCCTGCTCGGTGGTGACGCTGTAACCGTCTTCCAGCAACGCCGCCTTGAGCACGCTGAGCATGGCGCTGTGATCGTGCTTGGGATCACAGACCAGCAGGTGCAGGTGCGCCTGGGTCACGCCGGCGATCAATTTCGCCCGTTTGAGCGCCAGGCTTTCCGAATGTTCGGGGTCGATGACCACCAGGATGCTGCGAATGGCTTGCATGATCGGGATCTCCTGAAAATGAAAAAGCATGGCGTTGCACAACTATAGTTGCTGCGCGGCAGTCGGCGACTTGATGCATATCAACGGTAGTGGCTGGTGGTCTCTGGGCAGGCCGGTATAATCGGCGCCCTTCGTTTTATACCTATTTATTTTTCCGTGAGCCCCATGATCCTTCCCGAAATTCACGAGTTCCTTGGCTGCCGCACTCCCGACGGCTGGGTTCAAGCCGCGCTGGCCGACCAGGAAACGCTGCTGATCGACCACAAGAACTGCGAATTCAAGGCCGCCAGCACGGCATTGAGCCTGATTGCCAAGTATCACTCCCATGTCGATTTGATCAACATGATGTCGCGCCTGGCCCGGGAAGAACTGGTGCACCACGAGCAGGTCATGCGCTTGATGAAAAAACGCAAGATCGGCTTGCGCCAGCTGTCCGCCGGCCGTTACGCCTCGGGGCTGCGCAAGGTGGTGCGCAGTCACGAGCCGGTCAAGCTGGTGGATACGCTGGTCGTCGGCGCGTTCATCGAGGCCCGCAGTTGTGAGCGTTTCGAGGCTTTGGTACCGCATCTGGACGAAGAACTGGGCAAGTTCTATTTCGGCCTGCTCAAAAGCGAGGCCCGGCACTTCCAGGGTTACCTGAAGCTGGCGTACCAATACGGCGACGCCAAGGACATCGCCCAAGTGATCGACAAGGTCCGCGCGGCCGAGCAGGAGCTGATCGAATCGCCGGATGTGGAGTTTCGCTTCCACAGTGGTGTGCCCGTAGCGTCAGCGGCTTAAACCCAGCCGCTCATGCCAGTCGGCGATGGACTCTTCGGGATAAACATCAAACTGTTTATCCCTTGGCCGTACCTCGGCTTCCACCCAAGGCGCCCTGGAACTTAGCATCAAGTGCGTATGCTCCGGCGGCACCGGCAGCGGTGTGTCGATGGCCGACGCAAACGGATGGATCAACTCGGGCCACTCCGGGCTGAACAGCCATAACCCCGAGCCGCACAGCGAACAGAAATGCCGCTCGGCGCTGCTGCGATGGGCGCGTTTCTCGCCTTCGCCCTTGAGCAGGGCATGGTAGATCGCGATGTTCTTGCGCCCGCGTACCTTGAGGCTGTTGGCATCGCCGGCGATGTTGATCGCATAACCGCCACCGCCCTGGGTCTTGCGGCAGATCGAGCAGTAGCAGCGTTGATAAGGATAGGGATGGGCGCTGGTCAGGCTGAACGACACCGCGCCGCAATGGCAGGAACCTTCGAGTTGCATGAGAACCTCCGGCTGTCTTGAGCGAGCTTCAAGACAGCCTAGACCGTCAGCGCTCCTCGACCGCCACCCGTTTCAGTTGATCGCCGGTTTGCGCGAACAACTCGGCATGGGTAAATACCTGCTTCTTGCCGGCCTTCACCACGCGTCCCTTGGCGATGAACACTTCACCGACCGCGGGCGCCATCAGCATGGGTGATGGGCAGTCGGGGGCGCGGTGAATGGACTGAAGTCTTCGCGAGCAAGCCCGCTCCCACAGGGAACACCGCAGATCAACTGTGGGAGCGAGCCTGCTCGCGAAAAACGATAACGCGGTCCGACTGGACGCCCACGATCTACCGGGTCAGCATGAGCGCCTCGAACCCCGGACCCGACCCGATGCGACGATTACCTTCCCTGGCCGCCCTGCGAACCTTCGAATGCGCCGCCCGTCACGCCCATTTCGGCCGGGCGGCGGCGGAGCTGTGCGTCACCGACAGCGCCGTCAGCCATCAGATCCGCCAGCTGGAAGAACAGCTTGGGGTATCGCTGTTTGTGCGCGAAGGCCGGCAAATTCGCCCGACCATGGCTGCTGGACGGCTGATGCAAAGCTTGCAGCAGGCCTTCGAGCTGATCGGCGATGCCTGTGACGAACTGCGCGACCCATCGTCCCTGGCGGTGTTGCGCCTGGCGGTGACCGCCGAACTGGCGCAGAAGTGGTTGATGAGTCGTCTTTCGGATTTCTATGCGCGCTATCCGCACATCACCTTGCACCTCTATGAACAACCGATCGACGCCACGGCCCCGGGCGAGGACATCGACTTGGCGATCACCTATGGCACCGGTCCCGTGGACAGCAGTGCCTATTTCGTCCGGCCCTTGCCGGCGTTGCAGTTTTTTCCGGTGTGCAGTCCCGGGCTGTTCAACCAGGGCACCTTGAAAACCCCTAGAGACCTGGCCCGACACTGCCTGTTGCACGACGATCAGGACGGCAAGACCTGGACGGCTTGGCTCACCAGCCATGCCGGTGACCAGCGCCCCGAACGGCAACTGTATTTCGCCCACGCTGGATTGGCCCTGGAAGCCGCGGCCCAGGGGCAGGGCGTGGCCATGGGCGATAACCTGACAGCCCAGGAAGATCTGCTCAACGGTCGCCTGGTGCGTCCGTTCACTTCCAGCATGACGGCATTGGGACAATACGCGCTGGTGTGCGAACGGGTCCGGCTGGAGAGGCCTGCGGTGACGCAGATGCTCGAGTGGTTCAACGATCAGCTGATTGATTGATGAGTTCAATTCAAGTGTTCCGAAATAATCATCGTTGGCGAGGAGGGCGTGCGCAACCTTAGCCTGTGGTCATTCCAATCCCGGCTGATGAGGTTTGCCCATGGCACGTTTGCTCGATTCCACCCCCAAACTCGACGGTTTCCGTTTGCCTGGGGAATTCGAAACCAAGTCCGGATGCTGGCTCGGCTGGCCGGAGCGCACCGACGTGTGGCGCAATGGCGCAAAACCTGCTCAGAAAGTCTGGGTGCAGATCGTCACCGCCATCTCCCAAAGCGAACCGGTCACCGTCTGCGCCTCGGCCGCGCAATTCGCCACTGCGCGCCGGCAGTTGCCGCCGCAGGTGCGGGTGGTGGAAATGACCTGCAACGACACCTGGTTCCGCGACAGCGGTCCGTGTTTTGTGGTCAACGACCAGAGCGGTGAAGTGCGCGGCGTCGACTTCGAGTTCAACGCCTACGGCGGCCTCGACGGCGGCTTGTACTACCCCTGGGACAAGGACGACCAGATCGCCAGCAAAATCCTCGAGATCGAGCGCTTCGACCGCTATCGCGCGCCGTTGATCGCCGAACTCGGCGGCATCCAGAGCGACGGCCAGGGCAGCATCCTCACCACCGAACAATGTCTGCTCAACCGTAACCGCAACCAGCACCTGGGCAAGGACGAAGTCACTCGCCGCTTGACCGATTACCTCGGTGCCGAGCAGGTCATCTGGCTGCCGCGGGGGTGCAAGTTCGACGAAACCGACGGCCACGTCGACGACCTTGCGTGCTTCGTGCGCCCCGGTGAAGTGGTGTTGCAATGGACCGACAATCGCGACGACCCGCAGTGGGAAATTTATCAGGAGGCCTACGACATCCTGCGCAGCACCCGTGACAGCCGTGGTCGCGAATTGATCGTGCACAAGCTGCCGCAACCGGATGTGCTGGAATGGACCTCGGAGGAGGCCGAGGGCCTGGACCAGCAGGACAGCACCCATACCCGTCAGGCGGGTACGAAAATCTGCGCGTCCTACATCAACTACTACGCCGGTAACACTTCGATCGTGGTGCCGCTGTTTGGCGATCGCAATGATCAGGTCGCGCTGGCGACCCTGGCCGAACTGTTCCCGCAGCACAAGATCGTCGGCATCGAAAACTCCCGGGAAATCCTCCTCGGTGGCGGCAACGTCGCCTGCATCACCATGCCGCAGTACGCTGGCAAAGGAGTATAAAAATGGGCCTGCACAAACTGACCCAAGCCTTGATGCTGGTGCTTGCACCCCTGTGTGTGCAGGCCGCCGACACCGCCAAACCGGTGGTGAATCTCTACATCTGGGGCGAGTACCTGGCCCCGGACACGCTGACCAACTTCGAGAAAAAAACCGGCATTCATGTCGTCGCCGATCACTTCGACTCGCTGGAAACCGTCGAGACCAAACTGCTCACCGGTCGCAGCGGTTACGACCTGGTGCTGACGGCGGGACAGCATCTGTCCCGGGCGATCCAGAGCGGCGCGATCCAGGCCGTGGACAAGCAGCAGATACCGCACTTTGCCGGTGTCGGCGAAGAGTTTCGCCAGCACATGGCGGTGTTCGATCCGGGCAACCGTTATGCCGGGTTCTATGCCTGGGGCACCACCGGCGTGGGGTATCAGGAAGAGGCGGTCAAGCAGCGCCTGGCCGATGCGCCAACGGACAGCTGGGCCATGTTGTTCGACCCGGCGGTGGTGGCGAAATTCGCCGATTGCGGGGTCAGCCTGCTTAACGACCCCAATGAAGTGTTCGCCGCGGTCATGAAGTACATGGGCCTGGACATCAACCGCCAGAGCCTTGATGACCTGAAGCTGGCCGAACAGCAACTGGCGAAGATCCGCCCGTATATTCGCTACTTCGACAACGACCTGAATATCAGCGACCTGGCCAACGGCAATACCTGCGTGGCGATGTCGTGGAACGGTAACGTGGCCATTGCGGCTGGACAGGCAGAGGCGGCGAAAAAGCCGTTTTCGTTGAAGTACCGGATACCCAGGGAGGGCACGCTGATCTGGTTCGATGCCATGGTCATCCCCAAGGACGCCCCGCATCCGGAGGCGGGGTTGGCATTGATGGATTACCTGATGACGCCTGAAGTGATCGCGCCGATCACCGACACCATCCACTACGCCAACGCGATCACGGCGGCGGACAGCTTGATCGACCCGGCGATTCGCAATGACCCGGGGACCTATCCGGCGCAGGCGGTGCGGGCGTCGTTGTACAGCAAGAATGACAATGGCAAGGCGTTCAACCGGGCGTTGATTCGGGCGTTCAGTCGGTTGAAATCCGGGTTGTGATGACTGACGCTTTCGTGAGCACAAATGTTGTGCTCACGAAAGCGTTGTGGGAGCGGGCTTGCTCGCGAAGAACGATAACGCGGCCTACCTGTTGGACACCCGCCACAAATACCAGGCCGCCACGGTGCGATACGGACGCCACGCCAGCCCGATGTCGATCATCTGCTTGCGCGTCGGCTGTACTTCAAGCCCCTTGAGCCGGCGATAGCCCTCGCGCACGCCAAAGTCATCGGCCGGCAAAATGTCCGGCCGTTCCAGGCTGTAGATCAACAGCATTTCCACGGTCCAGCGACCTACGCCGCGCAGGGCGATCAGGCGCTCGATCAGCGCTTCATCGTCCATGGCCAGCGCCGTGGCGTAATCCGGTACCACGCCATCGAGCGTCGCCTGGGCTATGCCCTGGATGGTTGCGATCTTGCTGGCGGAAAAACCGCAGCTGCGCAGTCGATCAAAGTCCGTCGCCACAATTTGCTCGGGCCGTGGAAACGACACCGAGGGGTACAGCGCCAGCAACCGGCCGACAATCGCATCCCCGGCCTTGGCGTGCAGCTGCTGATAGGCAATCGCCCGCACCAGCGACTCATAGGGATCGCGGGCGGCATGGGGTTGATGCAGGCAGGGGCCGACGGCGTCGATGTGGCGACGCCAGTCATCATCCAGGTTTGCCAGCCATTGGCTGGCCAGCCGGTAGGGGTCAGGCATGAAGCTTCCTTGGCAGGCTGCCGAATGCAGCCTGTGATCAAAAGGCCAATTGCTCGGTGATCTGCACCGCCGCGTTTTCCAACCTGAGCAGGAATGCCTTGCGCGGCTGGCCTCCAGCGTAACCGGTCAGCGAGCCATCGGCACCGATCACCCGATGGCAGGGCACGACAATCGAGAGGCGGTTGTGACCGTTGGCCAGGCCGACGGCGCGGCTGGCGCCGGGTTTGCCCAAGGTGGCTGCAAGCGCGCCGTAGGTGGTGGTCCGGCCGTAGGGGATGTGTGCCAGCTCGGCCCAGACCTGGCGGGAAAACTCGCTGCCGGGCATGTGCAGGGGGACGCTGAATTGCGTGCGCTCGCCAGCGAAATACTCGGCCAGCTGTGTCTCGATGTGCTGCAAATGCCCATTGTGTCCTGGCGCCACGGCATACCCATGGCGGTTTTGCAGGGTTTGCACCTCGCGGGTCAGCGAAGGCTGGTCGAGAAACTCCAGAAGCACCAGCCCACGACGCTCGGCCATGGCGATCATCGGCCCCAGCGGCGTCGTCAACCGGGTGAACAGCAGTGGCTCACTGTTGGCGGCGCGTCCCGGTGTGATGTGGAAAGACTTTTGAAACGCATCGCGAAAGCCGCTCAGGGATTCGTAGCCGGAATCGAACGCTGCACTGTCGATCGACTCGCCCTGCTTGATGCCGCCCAATGCCATGCCCAGGCGTCGGGTGCGCAGCCAGGCATGGAAGGTCATGCCGAAATGCTGTTTGAACCAGCGGCGCAGTTTCAGTGGTTCGATGCCTTTGGCCTGCAATTGGGCGTCGCTCCAGCGAATGTCCGGTTCAAGCTCTACTGATTTCAGCAGTTTCTGTACCCAGTCCGGTGCAATCGCGGCGGCATCCAAAGGCTTGCATCGCAGACAGGCCCGGTAGCCCGCCGCCAGGCATTCGTCGGCGTGGGCGAAGAACTCGACGTTCTCGGGTTTCGGGCTGCGTGCGGTGCAACCCGGGCGGCAGAAGATCCCGGTGGTCTTGACCGCGGTAAAGAACACCCCTTCGTAAGTGGTGTCTCGTTCGAGCATGGCGCGGACCATCTCGGCGTGGGGCGGAAGCAGCGTGTGTTGTAGGTTCATGGACGCAGCATAGAACGGCACAGGGACCGTCTCCACCGAAAAATGAACAGAGAATTCCGCACCCGGCGCTGACCCGCGGCAGCTCCTGCAAGGCCTTGCGATCCGCCAGCTGTTCCAGCATATCCGCCGGGAGTTGTCCGGCGTTCCTCGGGGCCGAACTCGCGGCGGGGCGCGGGTGGCCGAACATGAGCGGTCGTTAATCAGGCCCGACGGGCCATCAGCAACACTGAAGCCGCCGCCGACAACAAGCCCGCGCAGCAGCGATTGAACAACCGCTTGCCCGAAGGCTTGGCAAACCAGCGGCGCATGTGCAGGCCCATGTAAGCGTAGGCGCCGATGGCAATCCATTCCAGGATCAGGAACAGTGCGCCCAACACGGCGAATTGTGGCGTGATCGCGCGGGTCGGATCGACAAATTGCGGCAGGAACGCGGTAAAGATCAGGATCGCCTTCGGGTTGCCCGCCGCCACCAGGAACTCCTGCCGGGCCAACGCCAGCATGCCCGCCGGCGGGGTGGTCACCGCGGTTTCTGCGCCGGGGTTGGCACGCCACAGTTGCCAGGCGAGATAAAACAGGTACGCCGCACCGACGATCTTGATCCCGTAGAACAGCAGTTCCGAAGTTTGCAGCACCACCGCCAGACCCGCCGAGGCGAGGGCGATCATCCCGGCGAACGCCAGCAGGCGACCGGCGCCGGCCAGGCACGCGGTGCGGTAGCCATAGCGGGTCGAGTTGCTGACCGACAGCAGGTTGTTCGGGCCCGGCGCCATGTTCAGGGCGAAGCAGGCCGGAAGGAAAAGGGTGAGGGTGGTGAGGTCCATGAACGGCTCCAGCAGCAGGAGCGATATTTTTATCACAGCTGCCGGTGGGCTTGACCCGTACAGTCATGGACGCAGGCGGCAGAGCAGTGCCTAGCGCGCGAACTTTTTCGCCCCGGCCACACACAGGATCACGGCCAGTGTGACGCCGAGCATGCCCAGGCTGACGTGTTCATGCAGCAAGGTAGCGGCCAGTGCCAGGCCAAAAAACGGCTGCAGCAGTTGCAACTGCCCGACTGCGGCGATCCCGCCCTGGGCCAGCCCGCGATACCAGAACACAAAACCGATCAGCATGCTGAACAGCGACACATACGCCAGGCTGAACCAGGCCGGTGTGCTGATGTTGGCGAACGAGGCCGGCAGTCGCCAAAGGGTCAATGCAGCCATGACTGGAAGTGCCAGCACCAGCGCCCAGCAAATCACCTGCCAGCCACCCAGTGTACGGGACAACTTCGCGCCCTCGGCATAACCTAGCCCGCAGGCCAGGATCGCCAGCAGCATCAGGATGTCACCCTGGGGTGACGCCGTCAGGCCCTGGGCGACGGCGAACCCGACCACCAACAGGCTGCCCAGCACCGAGAAGAACCAGAACACCGGCCGTGGGCGCTCACCACCGCGCAAGACGCCAAACACTGCGGTTGCGAGCGGCAGCAGGCCGACGAACACGATGGAGTGCGCGGACGTGACGTATTGCAGCGCCAGCGCGGTTAACAGCGGAAAGCCCACCACCACGCCCAGCGCCACGATCAACAAGGGCACGAGCTGGTTACGCGCGGGGCGTTTTTCCTTGAACAGCAACAGCAGGCACAGGCCCAGGGTCGCCGCGAGGGTGGCGCGGGCTACCGTCAGGAATACCGGGTCGAATTCCAGCACGGCCACCCGCGTCGCAGGCAGCGAACCACTGAAAATCACCACGCCGATCAGGCCATTGATCCAGCCGCGGGTGCTGCTTTCCAGCGCCGTGTCTTGCAAGTTAGAAGTCCGTTCCATTTGGCTCATGCTCATTGTCTGGTTGCACTGAAGCCATCGTATGGTCGACTATCGGGACAATCAAAAAATTGTCATGGATACATCTCGACATGCCTCGTTCCCGCTACAAGACGCTGGTGGATGCATTTGCCGCCGATATCCGCACCGGGCGTTTGTTGCCTGGTACGCGCCTGCCGACTCACCGCCAGCTTGCTACAGAGAACGGATTGGCCTTGGTCACGGCCAGCCGGGTGTATGCCGAGCTCGAGGGGATGGGGCTGGTCAGTGGCGAAACCGGGCGCGGGACTTTTGTCCGGGAAACATCGCTGCCGCCGGGCCAGGGCATTTCGCAGTCGGTGGTGGCGGCGGGGATGATCGACCTCAACTTCAACTACCCGTCGTTGCCAGGTCAGGCTGACCTGTTGCGCAATGCCTTGCGCCAACTCGCGTTGTCCGGCGACCTTGAGGCCCTCCTGCGTTACCAGCCCCATGCCGGGCGCCTGCATGAGCGGGCTGCGTTCGCGCGTCATCTGGCCGAGCGCGGCCTGAATCTGCCGGCCGAGCAGGTGTTGATCGTCAGTGGTGCCCAGCATGGCCTGGCGGTGGTGATGATGACCCTGCTCAAACCCGGCGATGTGATTGCCGCGGACGCCTTGACCTATCCGGGTTTCAAGACGCTGGCCGAAACCCTGCATCTTGAGGTCCTGCCCATTCCCGTCACGGACAAGGGGCCTGATTTGCCAGCCCTGGAGAAACTGTGCCGGCTTCGCCCGGTGCGAGCCGTCTACTCGATGCCGACCTTGCACAATCCGTTGGGCTGGGTGCTGGACGCCGATCAGCGCCAGCAATTGGTGGCGATTGCACGCCGCCATGACCTGACGATCATCGAGGACGCGGCCTACGCTTTCCTGGCCGAAAATGCACCGCCACCTTTGGCTGAAATGGCGCCGGAAAGAACCGTGTACGTCAGCGGTTTATCCAAGAATGTCGCCACCGGCTTGCGCGTCGGCTTTGTTGCCGCCCCCACGCAATGGATGGCCGGATTCGAGCGGACGATCATGGCAACCACCTGGAACACTCCCGGGGTGATGACGGCCATTGCCACGGCCTGGCTTGACGATGGCACTGTCAGCAAGCTCGAGGCGCAAAAACGCGTGGATGCCCAATCTCGGCAAGCCTTGGCCCGTGAGGTGCTGGTTGGGCTCAAGACCATCAGCCATCCTTCATCGTATTTCATCTGGCTGCCCTTGGCCGAAGACGCGCGGGCCGACCAGATCGCCATGGCGTTGATGCGCGAGCAGGTGTCGGTGTCGCCTGCCGAACCCTTTGCGATCACCCATCATGTCCCCCACGCGATACGCCTGGCGCTGGGCTCGGTGGACATGGTCGCACTGCGCCAGGCGTTGGTGAAGGTGAAGAAGGTGGTCGAGTATTACTCATAGCCCAGGGCAGTTTTCTTCAATACGTGCAGCCCGGGGTTCCTTACATTGGCGCCTGGTTCAATTGACTGAGCAGGTGTGCAAATGAGTTTGATCATGTCCATGGCGGCGTTTGCGTTGGCCGCTTCCATCACGCCGGGGCCGGTGAATATCGTGGCCCTGGGTTCCGGAGCACGCTTCGGATTTCGCGCCAGTCAGCGCCATGTGGCCGGGGCGACGTTGGGGTTCGTGTTACTGCTTGTGCTGATGGGGCTGGGGTTGCATGAGCTGTTGCTGCTGTGGCCGGCAATGACCCAGGTGGTGCAGTGGGCGGGGGTGGCGTTCCTGTTGTACATGGCGTTCAAGCTGGCCGCTGACGATGGGCAACTGCAGGCAAAGGACGCGGAGCGCGCACCGTCGATGCTCTACGGCGCGGTGATGCAATGGCTCAACCCGAAAGCCTGGCTGGCCTGCGTGGCCGGCATGGGCGCGTTCGTCGCCGACGGCGAGGCCCGCCTGGTATGGCAGTTCGCGGCGGTGTACCTGGTGATCTGCTACCTGTCGGTGGGTTGCTGGGCCTACGCCGGCACGTTCTTGCGCGGCTACCTGAACAACCCGGCGGGCATGCGCTGGTTCAATCGGGGCATGGCGTCGCTGCTGGCGGTGAGTGCGGTGTATTTGTTGGTGCCGTAGGAGCCGGCCGGAAGATAGCAGTGTGGCTTAACCGCGATACTGCCCTGGCGTTGCCGCCAGATGCTGCTTGAACGCCCGTTGAAAATGCGCCTGATCGGCAAACCCCGCTTCCAGCGCCACGTCGGCGATCAGCTTGCCATTGCGCAATTGATCCCGGGCGAACTGGATGCGCCGGTTGACCAGGAAGGCGTGGGGCGTCATGCCGTAATGCTGCTTGAAGGCGCGGATCAGGTAGGACGACGACAACTGCGCTGCTTCGCAGATGTCTTCGAGCTTGAGCATTTGCGTGCAGTGCTCGCGGATGAAGTCGGCGGCGCGCTCGAGCTTGAAGTTGGGCTCGCGAAGCGGTTGTTCGGCCGGGTTCAGTCCAAGCTGCACCTCGGTGAAAAACTCCACCGCGGCGCTCTGCTTGTGCAATACGTCTTGCTGCCCATCGACCAGCACCTGATACAACGCCTTCAAGCCAACGAACAGATCAGGGGCCGCGGTATGGGTGACCGCGAACCGGCGAAACGCCAGGTCGTCGCTGAACCCGAGCTGATGCTGCAAGTCGGTGAGCCAGGCGGTGTCGACATACAGCATCAGGTACGACCAGGGCTGATCGTCGATCGGATTGCAGGCGTGGACATCACCGGGGTTCATCAGCACCACCGTGCCGGCACACACCTCGAAGTGCGAGTGCTCATGGACATAGGTGCTGCGCCCGGCGGTGATCGCACCGATGGAAAAGTGCTCGTGGGCATGCCGGGTGTAACAGACCTCGCGCCCGTCGGCGATGGAGCGGGCTTCGATGAAAGGCAGGGCGTCATCGCGCCAGAAGCGCGGGGCCTTGTCGGTGTCCCTGGGCGTTGCGAACTTCATGGTCAATCCTTGGCTGGTCAGCCACAGTGTATTAGCTCTCGCCGTTGAAGGCTCGTTGCAGTTCGGCGATATCAAGTTTTTTCATGTGCATCATCGCCAGCATGGCGCGCTGGGATTTTATCGTGTCGGGGTCCTTGATCATCTCCATCATCGCTACCGGGACGATTTGCCAGGACACGCCGAATTTATCCTTCAGCCAGCCGCATTGCTGGGCCTCGACCGGCCCGCCGGCGGACAGGCGTCCCCAGAAGTGGTCGACTTCTTCCTGAGTCTGGCAGTTGACCTGGAACGAGATCGCTTCGTTGAAGGTGAAGTTCGGGCCACCGTTAAGACCCGTGAACGTTTGCCCATCGAGTTCGAAACTGACCGTCATGACCGAACCGACTTCCCGGCCGTGGAACTCCTTCCCGGCCTCGCCGTAGTGAGTGATGGCGGTGATTTTCGCGTGATCGAAGATCGCACAGTAAAACTTTGCGGCCTCTTCGGCCTGACCATCGAACCAGAGGCAAGGTGTGAGTTTTTGCATATGTAGCATGGCGGGTCTCCTTGGCAGGTTTTGGCATGCTGGACTATCAGCGTAGCTAGCCTGAGGCAGTCTGGCCGTGCCGTAGATCGCCGAGTGTGTAAGGATTTCCTACAGGGTGTTGTCGAAGTGACTGCCTTGTGGGTCATATTGACTCTGTTGGGTACGAGTCGTTATGACACGTGCGGGCTCAGATGGCTGATTTGCAAGGGGCAAATATCTGGCACGACACTTGATACAGCCAACGTACAACTGAACTGCTTCAGGAGTACGGGAAATGTTCCACTTCTTCTGCAATCCCCAGAAAGTCTTGCACCTTTCCACTCGCGTGCTCGGCGTTGGCCTGGCGATGTTGCTCGCAGGCATCTACGGCGCCTACCTGTATGCCGGTTATCTGTCGATCATGGCGCTGGTGTCGTTGCACGCCATGACCATCGTCGGGCCAACCCTGTTGAAGATCGGCTACGTCATGCGCCTGCTGGCCCAGCACCGGTTGAGTAAACCTCAACGTGTGGCGCTGGCATGATGCGCAAACTGGCTGCTGCTCCGGTCTTCAGTCTCGGTTTTCGCCCGTTCTTTCTCGCAGGTGCCGCGTTTGCCGCTGTGGCGGTGGCGATCTGGGCCCTGTGGTTATACGGCCGCTTGCCCGGCGCGCATCCGGTGGGCGGCATGCTCGCCTGGCACCGGCACGAAATGCCGTTCGGGTTCGCCGCGGCCATCATCGCCGGCTTCCTGCTGACGGCGGTGCCGAACTGGACCGCTCGCCCGGGGCTCAAGGGCTGGCCGCTGATCGGGCTGGTGCTGGTCTGGCTGCTCGCGCGACTGGCCTGGGTGCTGCCGATAGCTCCTGCAGGGTTGCTGCTTGTGCAGTTGCCTTTTTTGCCGTTGCTGGCCTGGGCGCTGGGGCGTGACCTGGTGGCCGCTGGCAAGCGCGACAACTATCCGATCCTGCTGATGATCACCTTGCTGGCCGGCTGCCAGGTCATGACGTTGTGGGGACTCTGGGCCGATGACGCGGGTTTGCAGCGGCGTGGTGTGTTGGCGGCCTTGTGGCTGGTCGGCGCGCTGATGAGCGTGATTGGCGGGCGGGTGATCCCGTTCTTCATCCAGCGCGGCTTGAATCGTTCCGCATCGCCTGCGGCCAGTCCATTGCCCACCCGGGTGCTGCTGGTGAGCGGGTTGCTGGCCGCGCTGACGTTTGCCGCCGGTTTGAATGACCAGCCCAGACCCTGGCTGGCGGCGTTGTTTGTGTTGATCGGCGGTCTGCACCTGCTGCGCCTCTGGCGCTGGCATGACCGCGGCCTCTGGCACGTGCCGCTGCTGTGGTCGCTGTATCTGTCGTATACCTGGCTGGTGATGGCGGTGTTTGCC
>Ga0247818_10001516_pt1 | contig 14788 bp, 10 predicted proteins | sample 13C_Glucose_Day1_FD_192424 | JGI IMG/M metagenome (GOLD analysis project Ga0247818, IMG submission 192424) | Soil microbial communities from agricultural site in Penn Yan, New York, United States - 13C_Glucose_Day1 | ecosystem: Environmental > Terrestrial > Soil > Agricultural land | place...
ACCGCAGGCGACAGGCAACCTTCTTCGACGCCATTGACCTGGACGAACACCGACATCACATCCAGCCCTATGGAATAGCTGCTGATGATCCTGGCGTTGTCCTGGTTATAACGCGAATCGGCCCGTAACTCCGGCGCACCCGCGCCGATATCGCCCACCGCCAGGTCGCGGGCCTTGTAGGCCCCGGCAGCCAGCAGCAGCAGACTGACCACAAACACCCCAAGGGCAGGTCCCGGTTCGGCCAGCGCCGACAGGCGCCACCACAGGCGATGCCTGCCCGCCGGCCGCGATTGCGCCCGACGCAACAGCGCAGGCTCCAGGCGCAGGTAGGAAATGATCACCGGCAGCATCAGTTTGTTGGTGATGATCATCAGCATCACGCCGATGCAGGCCGTCACCCCCAGTTCGTGGACGATGGGAATGTCGATCAGCATGATCACCGCGAACCCCAGGGCGTTCATCAGCAAGGCCAGGGAACCGGGGATGAAGATCTTGCAGAACGCCGAACGCGCCGCGTCCTTCGATGTACTGCCAGCCAGCACGTCCTGCTTCCAGGCGTTGGTCATCTGCACCGCATGGGACACGCCGATGGAGAAGATCAGGAACGGCACCAGGATCGACATCGGATCGATGCCCAACCCCAACAGGGGCAACAGCCCCAGCAGCCAGACTACCGGCAGCAACGCCACCAGCAGCGCCACCACCGTCAGGCGCAGGGAGCGCGAATACAGCCACAGCAGCAACCCGGTAATGACGAAGGCCACCACAAAGAAGCCGATCACCGTGTTCAATCCTTCGACCACATCCCCCACCAGCTTGGCGAAACCGACGATGTTGATCTCGATATCCGGGCTGTTGTATTTGGCGCGGATGTCTTCCAGGCGCTTGGCGATCTCGACATAGGACACCGGCTGGCCGGTCTTGGGGTCGATGTCCTGCAGGTCGGCGCGGACCATGGCCGACTTCAGGTCATTGGCCACCAGGCGGCCGACCTGCCCGGAGGCCGCTGTGTTGCTGCGCACCTGCGCCAGGTCCTCGGCGGTACCGCTGAAGCGCGGTGGCACCACCACGTCGCCGAAGAAACCTTCCTCGGTGATTTCGATGTAGCGCACGTTGGCGGTGAACAGCGACGTCACGCTGGGGCGGCTGACCCCGGAGATGAAAAACACATCGTCGGTGACCTTGCGCAGGGTCTCCAGGTACTCGGCGTTGTAGATGTCTCCTTCGCCTTTCCAGCGCACGCTGACCAGGAAACGATTGGCGCCGGTGAAGTAGCGGCTGAACTTGAGAAAATTGATCATGTAGTCATGGCGCACCGGGATCTGTTTGTTGAAACCCGGATCCAGTTGCGTGTGGGTGGCGCTGTAGCCCAGGCCCAGCGTCACCAGAACGAATAGCGCCAGCAGTCCCTTGCGCCAGGCCATCAGATGATCCGCACAGGTTTCGACGCAGTGCGTCACCCAATGTTTACCTTGTTTCATTGCCCGCCTCTCATTCACTGGGTGGCCTGTGTGGCCATTTGGGCAGCGACGCTGCCACCTGAACCCTGCAATACGCCGCGCTCGCCTCCGACCAGCAGCCGCGAGCCGACCATCGTCGCCGAGGTCAACGTACCGAGCCCGGCCAGGCGTCCGACGCCGACCAGCGCACCCTGTGCATCCAGGCGCACCACCGAGCTGCCGGCACCGACGATCACCAGGCCCGACTGATCGGGCAGCAGTACATGGCCGTACAGCGGCAGTTGATTGCCGACCTTGACCTGGGTCCAGCTGTCGCCGAAGTCGTGGCTGACGAACACGTGCCCGCGCATGCCATAGGTCACCCAGTTGTTCGCGCTCAGGCGCACGATGCCGAACAGCGAGCCGCTGTAGAACGCCGGCAAGCTCTGCCAGTGTTGGCCGGCGTCGTTGGTGCGCAGCACCAGGCCCTGCTCGCCCACCAGCATGCGGCGGCCATCGTCGCCGCCGGCCATGCTGTTGAGGTGGGCGTTGTCGATGTCCAGGGACTGCGGCGTCCAGGTCTTCCCGGCGTCAGCCGATTGATAGAACTTGCCGAAGCTGCCGAACGCCATGACGCTGTTGCCATCACTGGTCCAGATGCCCAGCAGCGGTTCGCCCAGGTCGCTGTCGTAGCGCATTTCCTGCCAACTGCTGCCGGCATCCTCGGAGCGCAGGATCCAGCCGTCATGCCCGACGGCCAGCAAGCGCTTGTCATCCAGGGCCACCACGGCGGTCAGGGTGGCGTTGCGCTGGGTGGCGACGGTCGCGGGCTGCCAGCTGACGCCCTGGTCATCGCTGAGCAGGACACTGCCACGCTCGCCCACGGCGACCACGCGCGCGCCAAGATTGAGCAGGCCATTGATCTGCACCCGGTCCGGGCGCGTGGCCAGCAATTCCGCTTGTGGGGGGGATTTGGGGGAGAAGGTGTAGCCAATGGTCAAGGCGACCACCAGGCAAACCGCGTAGCCGATCACCGAACGCATGAGTAACGCTCCTGTTCGGGGGTGGCGTGGATAGGGCAAGTCATAGGGCCGATCCTCTTGTTTTTGTCACGCGCCAGGGCATGCGAGGCAATCGAGATGGGCGTTGCCTCTGGGGCAATAGTCGGCGCAAGGGAGGGGGGACACATCGTCCAAATGGCTTATGCAACTGTGGGAGCGAGCCTGCTCGCGATGGCGGTAGACCAGTCGGCATTGATGCCGACAGGAATGGCCTCTTCGCGAGCAGGCTCGCTCCCACAGGAGATCACCGCTCATGGGCTTGCGTGGGGATCAGGCCATGTACAGGATCACCAGGTCGTTGATCACCGAGGGCCGGTCCTGGCCCACCACATGAATGTTGAGTTCCAGGGTCAGCTGGGTTCCCCGGGCGAGGATTTCGACTTTTTTCACCCGGGCTCGCGAATGAATGCGCGAGCCGGCCGGTACCGGCGCCGGGAAGCGCAGGCGATCGGAGCCGTAGTTGATCTGGGTGCTGAAACCGCTGATCTCGAACCCCAGCGCCAGTTTCATTCGCGACTGCAGCACTTGTACCAGCGCACCGTGGGCGATGGTGCCGCCGAACGGACTTTGCAGGCGCGCCCGCTGCGGATCGGTGTGGATCCAGTAATCGTCGCCCGACAATTGGGCAAAGGCATCGATCAGTGCCTGGTCGACCACCACCACGTTGCTCCAGTCGCTGTACTGCTCACTGACCAGGGCCTGCAAGGCCGGCCCATCGTTGAGGTCGACCTGCAGGGCGACGGGTTGCTGCGAGGTCGCAGGCGCCGGTTCGCTGTCCTGTGCAGGGAGCGACTCGAACGCCGCTGCATTCTTGTCCACGCCGGTAAAGCGCAGCAGGCGGTTGCCCTTGGCGTCGACTTCGGCGAACACCGGCTGCAGGGGCATGCCGATACGGATCTCGGTTTCGTCGAGGCCGACCAGGTTGGTGTTGATGCGCACCCCTTCGGCCAGTTCGACCACCGCCAGCTTCTGCGGCATCTCATCCATGAAGTCGGGCAAGGTGGCGATGCGCGTCACGGTGTAGCTGTACAGCGTGGCGGCGCCGTCGACTTCGCGCCAGGCCAGGTCGTGTTCCAGGCACACCGGGCAATGCCGGCGCGGGTAGAAGTTCCAGTGCGCACAGGCGTTGCATTGCTGGATCAACAGGCGGCGAGCCTTCAGGCCCTCCCAGAAGGGCGCGGAGATCGGCGTCGCGACCGGCATCGGTTTGTTGTTGGACATGTGCTTATGCTCCCTGAAGTATCAATGCGCCCTGCTCGCTCATCACGCCGCCAGTGCCGGAGACGTAGACGCTGTCGCAGCGGCCCAGTTGGCGTTCACCGGCGGTGCCGGCGATCTGCGTCACCGCCTCGATCACCTGGCTCATGCCACCGGCCGAGGCCGACTGGCCGAAACTGAGTTGCCCGCCATGGGTGTTCATCGGGAAATCGCCACGCCAGGTCAGGTCGTGTTCGCGCACGAACGCCATGCCCTCGCCCTTGCCACAGAAACCGGCGTCTTCCAGGGTCAGCAAGGTGGTGATGGTGTAGCAGTCGTAGATCTGCGCGGCATCGACGTCTGTGGGTTTGAGCCCGGCCATGGCAAAGGCCCGCTGGGACGCCGGACCGATCGGCGTGTGCAGCATGTCTTCTGCATAGGACGGCGACTTGAACGCCAGGTGCTCGCCAAACCCGGTAATGAAGGCTGGACGCTTGCGCGCCCGCGCCGCCACTTCCTTGTTGGTGATGATCAATGCGGCGCCACCGGCCACCGGCATGACGATTTCCAGGACGTGCAACGGGTCGGCGACCATTTTGCTCGCCAGCACCTGCTCGATGGTCAACGGCTGGCCGTAAAACATCGCTTGCGGGTTGGCCAGGGCATTGGTGCGCTGGTCGACGGCGATCTTGGCCATCGCCCGCTGGTCATAGTCGTACTGCGCGGCATAACGCTGGGCGATCATGGCGTAGCCGGTGTTCTGGCCCATGTGCCCGTAAGGCAAATCGAACTCGGCTTCGGGCGCGCCGAACGCCGTACTGTGCCCACCAAAACGCATGGACCGGGCCATCCAGCCAGGATCCTCGTCGGGACCCAACGGCGCCATGCGGGCGGGGATGACGCACAGCACGGCCTGGCACAACCCCAGTTCGATGGCGGCGGCGGCGCGCCAGACCATGCCCACCGACGTACAGCCGCCAAGGTCGACCACTTCGGCGAAGTTCAGCCGCAGGCCCAGGTATTCGGCGGCCATCGCCGGTACGAACACCGAGGCTTCATGAAAATGCGGGCCGTTGATCACCAGCCCGTCGAGGTCCGAAGCCTTGAGCCCGGCATCGCGCAGCGCCTGGGCCGCCAGGTCGGCGACTTGTTCAAGGTGAAACATCTTGGGCGCGGTGGAGTACTTCTCCGGTTTGTACTGTGCGCTGCCAACAATGGCCGCATGCCCTTTGAGCCCCATAGTGCCTCCGTGCCGAAGCGTTACGCCGCGGCTTTTTCCAAGTTGTGTTTAAGGTCCGGGCGCCATCAAGCGCCGCGGAACTCGAGTGGTCGGTCAGAAGGTGTATTTCATCGAGAACGTGGCGTAGTCGCGGTCGGCGAACGGACGGTCGATCGCATCGGCCTCACCCAGGTAGGCGATGTATTTCAAACCCAGTTCCAGGTTGCCCAGGTACTTGAAGGTCGTGCCCGCGCTCAGGCGTCGGTCGCCGGCGACGCCGGAGATGCTTCCGGCCATGGGCGTGGAGCCGCTGAAGACGTTGGAGAAGCTGAAGGGGACTTCCAGATCCCAGCCTTGGAAAACGCCCGGATAACTGAACGATGCGCCCACGGTGTAGGCACTGGAAGACTTGGTGCGGTAACCCGCGGCTGTGCTGTAGGTATAGTCATCGGAAGGAGCCACCAGGGGTGCCAGGGAGGGTAATAGGTTGACGCCTTGCAGGTTGGGCGCCGCCGAAGTGGACTCGACGCTGTCGACCTGCACGCGGATGATTTCGGCGGTCAGGCTGGTCTGGCTGGCCCAGGGACGATCCCCCAGGATACGGATCGCCGACAGCTGCATCTGCTGGCCCTTGCCCTTGGCTGGCACCGCGCCAAGGCCGGTATTGACCATCACCGGCGCACCGTCGCGGTACGACCATTCGGCGCCGACCTGGGTGTCGCCGATCTTGGTCGAAGCGCTGATGCCGGTCAGCTTGATGTCTTCGAAGTACTTGATCTCGTAACCATTGCTGACGAAGGCGTTGCGGCCACCGCCCACTGGCAGCGGGTCGTAGCCGACCAGGGCGGTGGCCGGGTTCTTGTCGTGGTAGTTGACGTGAAACAGCGACAGCTCGAGGGCCGGTACCGGGCGGTAGCGCATCTGCACGCCCCACTGACCACCATCACTCGGCTTGTCGGTGCCGCGGTAGGCGATCTTCTGGCCGTTGGCGTAGATAAACTCGCGCCCTGGCCCAACCACGTCGCTGCTGGACAGGTAGCTGCCCACCGGCGGCAGTTCGGTGCCCTTCCATTCGTATTGCACGTAGGCACCGAAGGTCAGCTGGGGGTTCAGTCGGAACGAGCCGGAGAACTGGCCCACCGGCAACAGGACTTCCTTGACCTCGACACCCGGCTGCGACGCTTTTACCGCGTCAGACGGGTTTTGTACGCCGTTCACACCCGGGTAGAACAGACTCTCGCCCCAGGATTCGATGTGTCGCCCGGCCTTGACGTCGAGCATGGTGTCGTTGTCAAAGCGCCAGCCGCTGAACACATAGACGTCCAGCAGTTTGCTGCGGCCGCCACTGTAGTAGCGGGTGTCACTGGTGAACTCGTCGTTGTCGCCGTTCTTGTTCACGGTGGCAGGCGAGTCGTTATCGTTCTTGCGGTGGTAGACGTCGTCGTAGAAGGTACTGCCGCGCACCACGGCGCCGTAGTTGTCCTTGCGCAGGATCATTTCCGCCAGCGCGCCCACGCGATTGGTGGTCAGGCTGCCCTTGTCGAAGTTGCGGTTGGCATCGTCGGCGTTGACCGTCAGCAAGCGATCGCTCTGACTGCCCGTGCGCACACCGATGCCGTAGCTGGTGGTCACCGACCAATCCATCGTCGCGCCGTTGTCGAACTCGATCGTATCGCCAGCCCACACCGGTGTGGACACCAGCGCAATGGCTGCCGCCAGGCTGGTGAGCTCAAACGCACGCGAACCGATGACCGTGGAGTTATTGTTGTTCTTGTTGATCACACTGACTCTCCTCTATGACAACCGGCTGGCTGCCTGGAATGTTCAACACTGCTGCCGTGCCGCCCGCTCAAAACACCCTGAGCGGGTTAACAGCGCACGCTCCCCTTACAGCACGCCGGTAGCGGTATCGCCCCCGGTCCTCTTCACGCTCCAGCGACCCTTCGGCCACCAGATAGTTGGCATGGGCCAACGTTTCGCCCAGCGCCATCAGTTCGTCGAAACGACCCGACAGTTTGGGAAACAGCAAGGCCATCAGTTCGAGCACGGTGCGCGGCTCGTCACAGGCGGCCAGCATCTGCGCCAGATGCCCTTGGTGATGGGCTTGCAGTTGATCCAGGCGCTCATGCAAATTGAAAAACGGCCGCTCGTGCGCCGGCAGCACCAGTACGCTGTCGGGCAAGCTGCGCAGGTGCTCGATGGAATCGAGCCACTCGCGCAGTGGGTTGGCCAACGGTTGCGTGGCATGCACGCCGACGGTAGAAGTGATGCGCGGCAACACCTGGTCGCCGGAAATCAGCAAGCCGTCATCGGCGGCATACAGGCAGGCATGCTCCGGCGAGTGCCCGCGGCCGATGACCACCTGCCAGTTGCGGCCACCGATGTGCAGGCAGCTGCCTTCCTGCAGACGGCGGAAATGGTTCAGTGGCGCCGGCAGGAAATGCGCGTTGCTCATCACCGCGAACATCTCGGTGCTGTGCTCGTCAGTCACGCCAGCCTTGCGGTAGAAATCGAGGAAATCCCAGCCCGGTGGCTGGTCGGCGGGAAACCTCACATGCAGCGACTGGAACTCACTGGCGGTCATGTACACCGGGCAGTGAAAACGCTCGCTGAGCCAGGCGGCCACCCCGGCATGGTCGGAGTGAAAGTGGGTGCAGACCACTGCCAGCACCGGTAGCCCGCCGCACACTTCGCTGAGCACCCGATCCCAGACCTCACGGGTTTGCGCGGTGTTCATGCCGGTGTCCACCACCACCCAGCCATCGGTGTGGCGCAGCAGATAGAGGTTGATGTGGTCCAGGCGAAACGGCAGCGGCATGCGCAGCCACCACACGCCCGGCGCCACTTCGCGCACCTGCCCGGAGTCCGGCGCCTGCGGCCAGGGATACCGCAGGCCGCTGCGCAGTTCGTGACCGTTGGCGTCGAGATCAGCCATGGTCGGCCACCGTGAAGGGCGTCAGGCCAGCCCGCGCCAGGGCTTCTGGCGAGTAGGGCACATAGCTGCGGGCCTGCTCGTCGCGGATGAACAGCGGATCGCTGCATCGAGTCGGGCAATAACCCTGGCGCTGCAGATCGACCTTGCGCAGCTTGTAGCTGGCCGTCAGGTCTGCCGACTGGGTGACCCGCACGAATACCGGGGCCGCATAGCGCGGCAGGCGCGCTTCGGTCAGGGCGTACAGGGCGGCGGGATCGAATGCCTGGCCCGCCTGCATCAGCACCGCGGCCATGCCGGCGCGGCCTTCATGGCCCGGCACCAGGACGCCATAGATGTTGATCAGTTCCAGCCCCGCCAGATCGCCCAGGGCATCGGCCACTTCCAGGGTCGAAACGTTTTCGCTCTTCCAGCGATAGGTATCGCCGATGCGGTCGACAAAGTAGCAGTAACCGTCGGCATCCTCGCGCATCAAGTCGCCGGAGCTCCAGTAGGCATCGCCTTCGCGAAACACATTGCGGCGAATCTTGCTCTCGGTCGCCTCAGCCGAGGTGTAACCCTCGAAGCGCCCGCCACCGATCTCGGGGTGATCGACGATAAAGCCCATGGCCTCGCCCACCTCACCCACTTTGCAGACTTGATAGAAACCGTTTTCGTCCCGCGGATGGCAGTCGTTTTCGATGTCGTAACGCACCAGCCGCAAGTTGGTCTTGTTCCAGTCCGGTATCCGTCCGCAGGAACCGAAATAGTTGTCGACGTTGATCACGGCGGAGTTGGCTTCGGTGGCGCCCCAGCCCTCGAACACCTGGATCGGGCCGAAGCGCTCCAGCCAGCGCTGCCAGGAGTCCGGCGACAGCCCGGCGCCGAGCATGCAGCGCAGGCTGTGCTCGCGCTCGCCGGCGCGCATCGGCTGGTTGAGCAGATAGCGGCAGATCTCGCCGATGTACTGGAAGATGCTGATCTGGTGGCGCGCCACATCGTTCCAGAACTCGCGCACGCTGAACTTGCGGCGCACCACGATGGCGGCACCTGCGCGCAGTGCGGTGGAGGTCACCGAGGTGGCTGCGGCGCCGTGGTACAGCGGCAGGCAGCAATAGAACACATCCTTGCAGGTAGCGTTCAGGGTGACTTCCATCACATCGCCCGAGGACATCCAGCGCATGTGGCTGTAGCGCGCCGCCTTGGGCAAGCCGGTGGTGCCCGAGGTAAAGATCAGCAGCGTCGCGGCCTGCGCTTCGATGTGCGCGCGGATATCCCGGGGAAACGGCGTGCGCGGAGCCTTCTCCAGGCGCGCGGCGAAATGCCCGTCGATGCCCTTGGGCAGCGGGCCGCTCCAGGGATTTTCCGCGTCACGAATCAGCCAGCATGGCAGGTCTGGAAAACCTTCGGTGGCCTGTACATTGGCCAGGCATTCCTCGCCGATCACCAACGCCTTGGCATCGGTGGTTTGCAATGCATGCAGCAGCGGGCGGCCGGTGACCTGGGTATTGATGAAGGCCACCACCACCCCGAGCTTGACCAGGCCGAACCAGGTGCAGAAGAACGCCGGACGGTTTTCCATGGCCAGGGCGCAGACATCGCCGGCGCGCAGGCCATTGGCATAAAAGGTGTGGGCCATCTGGTTGGCCCGGGCATCGACCTCGGCGTAGCTCAGGGTCTGCTCGCCGTAGATCAGGAACGTGCGCTCACCCTGCTCGCGCGCCTGATGTTCGAGGCGGTCGGCGAGGGTGTAGCGGTCTTTCGGCTTGATCAGCCCGGCGGCGGCCGCGCGCTGGTCGAGCAGTGCCTGGGTCTGTTCCCGTGGAACCACGCGGGTCGGCAGGCCGTGACTGAGGTCATTCAGGTTCATTGCGCCACCTCCTGGGCATTGGCTTGATAGGCGCTGTAATCCGAGTAGCCCGCCGGGCCCGGCGTATACAGGGTCTTGCGGTTGAAGCCAGTCAAAGGCAGGCCACGCTGCAAGCGCTCCACCAGATCGGGGTTGGCAATAAAGTGACGGCCGAACGACACGGCAGCCCCCTCGCCCGACGCGAGAGCGGCACTGGCCGAAGGGCCGTCGAAACCATCGTTGAGGATCAAGGCGTGGGGGCTGTGCTTACGCGCCAGGGCGAAGGCATCGAGCTCGGCCAGGGGCGAACGCATGATGTGCAGGTACGCCAGGCTCAACGGCGCCACGGCTTCGCACAGGGCGGCGGCCGTAGCGGCCGGGTCCTGATCGTCGATGTCGTTGTAGGGGTTGCCGGGGCATAGGCGAAAGCCGACACGGCCGGCGCCGATGGCACTGGCCATGGCCTCGATCACGTCCTTGGCGAAACGCACTCGCCCGGTCACGTCGCCGCCGTAGACATCGCTACGCCGGTTACTGCCGGAGGCCATGAACTGCATCGGCAGATAACCGCTGGTGCAATGCAGTTCGACACCGTCGAAGCCGGCCAGGCGCGCATTCAGTGCGGCCTGGCGATAGTCTTCGATGACCTCGCCGATGCCTTGCAGGGTCAACGCCTGCGGCTCGTCAGTGTCCACCAGCCCGGCAGCGTCGCTGAACACCTGGGTACGTGCACGCAGCGCCGAAGGCGCCACCGTGGCCGCGCCTGCCGGCTTGTTGTGGCGACTGGCGGCGCGGCCGACGTGCATCAACTGCAAAACGATGCGCCCGCCCTCGGCGTGCACCGCCTCGGTGACCCGCCGCCAGCCGACGACCTGCTCGTCGCTGTAGATCGCCGGGGTGCGACAATAGCCCAGGCCGCTGGCGGACGGCGCAGTGCCTTCGGCCACGATCAACCCGGCACTGGCCCGCTGGCGGTAGTATTCGACCATATCGCCGCCGGGAATCGCATCGGCAAGGGCGCGGCTGCGCGTCATGGGAGCCATGACGATGCGGTTGGCCAGTTGAAGCTCGCCCAAGGCGACCGGCTCGAACAAGACGCTCATTTCAATTCCTCAGCTTCTTATTGTTTTCAGGCTGTCGCAGGGCTTGCCACAACGTGGGCAAACGCTGGCATGGCAGCGGATACGGGCTGAATGATTGACGTTGAGCGCGAGCGAAACATCGTCCGACAAGACTAGGTTTGCCAAGGTGCACGGCGGCTTGCCGGCAAAGCCGAAAATGGTCTGAACGGACGATGAAAAAAACACTGTGCACGTAGAGCATCGCGCCAACTAGAACAAAACCGGGAGCACCCGCAGTGAACCAGTCCACCCCCGTCACATGGCGAACGCACTACGCGCTGTTCGTGCTCGCCAGCATCTATGTGTTCAACTACATCGACCGTCAGTTGATGGCGATCCTGATCGAGCCTGTAAAGCTTGAGTTCGGCATTTCCGATACCGGCATCGGCTTGCTGTCGGGGGTGACCTTTGCAGTGTTCTACACCGTGTTCGGCTTTCCGCTGGGGCGCCTGTCGGACCGCATCGGGCGCAAGCCGGTGATCGCCTTCAGCTGCATCGCCTGGAGCCTGATGACCATGCTCTGCGGCATGGCCGGCAACTTCCTGACCCTGGTGCTGGCGCGGATTGGCGTGGCCGTGGGCGAAGCCGGCGGCACGGCGCCGTCGGTGGCGATGGTCTCGGATTTGTATCCGCCCAATCGCCGCTCCACAGCCCTGGCATTCCTGATGCTCGGCTCCAGCCTGGGAGCGGTTGTCGGCCTGGGGCTGGGCGGCTGGATCGCCCAACACCATGGCTGGCGCTACGCCTTCCTGTTGATCGGCGCTCCGGGCATTTTCCTCGGCCTGCTACTGCTGTTGACTGTGCGTACGCCCAAGCGGGTCGTACCGCTGAGCAGCGCCACATTGCAACAAGACGGCTGGCTCAAGACCCTCACTGAGCTGTTTCGCATGCCCTCGTTCCTGTGGCTGGTACTCACCGGTGGCGCGGCGGCGATTGCCGGCTACGCCATTGGCACCTGGAGCCCGAGCTTCCTGATCCGTTCCCACGGTCTCAACATGCAACAGGCCGGATTCCTGGTCGGCGTGGTAGGCGGCGGTGGCGCGGCCATTGGCACCCTGGTCTGCGGCATGCTCACCGACCGCATGGCTCGGCGCGATGTCGGCTGGCAAATCGGCGTGCCGCTGCTGGGCACGCTGATCAGCATTCCCTTCGCTCTGGCGTACTTCCTCTGGCCCCAGGGCACGGCGTTCCATATCGGCAGCACTGCCGTACCGCAGGCGTTCCTGTTCTACAGCGCATTCGCCTTCTTTGGCGTGTGGTGGGCAACACCATGCCTGAGCGCCATTACCCACCTTTTCCCGGCGACCCGCCTGGCCCAGGCCACGGCGATTTTCGTCATGTCCATGACCCTCCTGGGCGTGGGCATCGGGCCGCTCTTCGTTGGCATGCTCAGCGACTTCTTCGTGCCAACCCTGGGCAGCGAGTCGTTGCGCTACGCCCTGGCCTCATCGGTGTCGATGCTGGCGCTGGCCAGCGTGTTCCTGGCCCTGGCGCTGCCACGTTATCGGCAACAGATGAAGAACCCCGCTGCGCCCCTCGCGGCGATCCGGCCAGTGACTGCCTGACCGCTTTCGCACATCACCATGCCGCTGCAACCCTTGCCGGGTTGCAGCGGCTTTTTAATGGTTCTTCATGCATTTGCGGGGAAACATGGATGACGCAATTCCTGTAGGAGCTTGCTGGCGATGCGCTGGCAAGCCAGCTCCCACAGTAGATCGGGTACGGCCGTGGGAGATGGGTTGGCTGTCAGGCCGCCATCGCCAGCAAGCCGGCTCCTACAAAAAAGAGGATCACCATGAGCACCAGCGCCATACAGATCAGCAACCTGCTCTACCGTTACGGCGAATACCTGGACAGCGGCCAACTGATTGAAGCGGCCGAGCTGTTCCGTCATGCCCGCATCAAGCTGCAAAGCCAGGAGACCTTCGCCGATCACAGCGCCTTGCTGGGCATCTGGCAGCAACGGATCAAGCGCTACCCCTGCGGCACACCCCGCACCCGGCACATCATCAGCAATCCGATCATCGACCTCGACGAGGCCGCAGGCACCGCGTCGGTTCGTTCCTGCTACACCGTGCTGCAAGCCACCGACACCCTGCCCCTGCAACCCATCGCCAGCGGACGCTACCTCGATGAGTTCGTACGGATGGACGGGGTCTGGCGCTTCAGCTTTCGCGATTACTCGCACCTGGACATGATGGGGGACTTGAGCGCGCATCTGTCGATGTAGATCACGAAATCGCCAACAAAAAGGGCCTGCTTCCATCCCCGGAAACAGGCCCGTGCGCAAGTGTGCAGGGTCTATAACCCGTGAGCGTAGAAATGCGGGTTGTCCAGGCCGGGCTTGCCATAACGCAGCACATCGCCGCCAAGGGTGCGGATCTGTCCACCGGCAGCCACCAGCACCGCATGCCCCGCGGCAATATCCCATTCCATGGTGCGTCCCAGGCGCGGATAAAGGTCTGCCTCTGCGCAAGCGACCAGGCAGATTTTCAGCGACGAGCCGGCGCTTTTCAGTGACCGCACCTGGCGCCCGTCGAGGAATTTATCCAGCGCCTGGGCATCGCCATGGGAGCGACTGGCGACAACGTCCAAGCCTTCTTTCGCCGCTGCCCGGCAGTGGATGGGCTGGCGCTGCCCGGCTTGCTCGATAAAGGCGCCGCAACCACGGGCACCGGCGAACAGTCGCGCAAGCGCGGGCGCGAGCACCACCCCAAGCACCGGTTCAGCGTTATCGATCAGGGCGATATTGACGGTGAACTCGCCATTGCGATTGATGAACTCCTTCGTCCCGTCAAGCGGGTCCACCAGCCAGAAACGCCTGCCGAACTCGGGCACCAAGCCGGCGGCGGCAGCCTCTTCCGATATCACCGGAATCTGCGGCGTGAGCGTCGCCAAGGCTTGAAGTATCAAAGCCTCGGCACGCTCATCAGCTTCGGTCACTGGCGACGCATCGTCCTTGCCGCGCACCTCGAAATCCGAACGGTACACCTCCAGCACCAGCTCACCTGCCTGGCGGGCAATACCGATGACGTCTTCAAGCAGAACAGTCATTGACTCGTTCATGGCAACTCTCCTGTTTTTTGTTCTTCACATGGTCCATTCGGCCTATGCGCGATTTTGCGGATCCGGGAACAGTACAGGCATCCACTCCAACGCCACCGCGCAAATGGATGTTTAACAGGAGCTCCCGTGTCCCACGGCAATCAGCTGTCCGTTGCACAGATCAACACGCTTCGCCTGCGCGCCGTGAAGTTGCGCATCGCCGGCAGCACGCTCAAGGCCATCAGCCAGGACACCGGACTCTCCTCGCCGACCATCATCGCTGCCTACAAGGCGTGGCAAGCCGGCGGCTGGAAGGCGGTACCCGTGCGCGAACGCGGGCGCAAGCAAGGCGAAGGCCGCAGCCTGTCCGCCGAACAGGAGCAGAACATCTACCAGCTGTTGGTCAGCACGCCGCCGGAACGGCACCAGTTACCGTTCCTGCTCTGGCACCTGGAAGCGATGCAGGCACTGGTCAAGCGCCTGCACGACATCGACTTGCCCGAGCGCACCGCCACCCATTATCTGCAACGCTGGCAGCTCAATGCCGAGCGCCCGGCCAAGCGTGTCGCCCATGCTTGCCTGGCGGTACAGCGCTGGTATCGCAGCACCTACCGGGACATCCTCGAACAGGCGCGTACGCAGAATGGCGAGATCCACTGGATCGATGACTACGGTGCCCGTAACGATCAGGGCAAGCTCAGTCACGGGGTACTGCGCGCGGTCAGCAATCGCGGCAAGGTGCTCTGGCTGCCTTACGAAGACGGCTTGCGCGCGCCCCACCTGCAAGCCTTCTTCGACCGCCTGCATCGCTCGGCCGAACGCAAAGTGTTTGCCCTGCTCTCGGGCATGCACTGGCAACGCGCCGCGACCTTCATCACCTGGGCCGGCGAACGCGCTGAGCGGCTGCAGCTGTTTCATCTGCCCGAAGCCAGCGCAATGCTCAGCG
>Ga0247818_10001518_pt1 | contig 14783 bp, 14 predicted proteins | sample 13C_Glucose_Day1_FD_192424 | JGI IMG/M metagenome (GOLD analysis project Ga0247818, IMG submission 192424) | Soil microbial communities from agricultural site in Penn Yan, New York, United States - 13C_Glucose_Day1 | ecosystem: Environmental > Terrestrial > Soil > Agricultural land | place...
CATAGGGACGCAAGCCGCCATGCAAGTGAAACACCTGCTGCTGATCGCCATCCTCGCATTGACCGCTGCTTGCTCATCGAAGGAAGTCGTAGACGAAAACCTGAGTGAAGTCGAGCTGTACCAGCAGGCTCAGCACGATCTGGACAATAGCAACTATACCAGCGCCACAGCCAAGCTGAAGGCCCTGGAGTCACGCTATCCGTTCGGTCGCTACGCTGATCAGGCTCAACTCGAGCTCATCTACGCCAACTACAAGAACACCGAGCCCGAGGCTGCGAAGTCCGCCGCCGAGCGTTTCATTCGTCTGCACCCACAGCACCCGAACGTCGATTACGCCTACTACCTCAAGGGCCTGACCTCTTTTGACCAGGACGTCGGCCTGCTGTCGCGCTTCCTGCCGCTGGACATGACCAAGCGGGATCCGGGCGCCGCTCGCGACTCCTACAACGAGTTCGCCCAGCTGACCAGCCGCTTCCCTAACAGCCGCTACTCGCCTGACGCCAAGCAGCGCATGATCTACCTGCGCAATCTGCTGGCCGCTTACGAGATTCACGTTGCCGACTATTACCTGACCCGTCAGGCCTATGTCGCCGCCGCGAACCGTGGGCGCTACGTGGTGGAAAACTTTCAGGAAACCCCGGCGGTCGGTGACGGCCTGGCGGTGATGACCGAGGCCTATCAGCGTCTGCACCTGGACGATCTGGCCAACACCAGCCTCGAAACCCTGAAGCTCAACTACCCGAACCATCCAAGCCTGGTCGACGGTCAGTTCAAGCCTTCGGTCGACGAAGCCGACAACCGTTCGTGGATGAGCAAGGCCACCCTGGGCCTGATCGAGTCCCGTCCACCGCTGCCGCCGGGCGAAACCCGCGCCAACCAGGATGTGCAGAGGCAGTATCAGGAAGCCAAGGACGCGATTCCAAGCGATCTCAAGCCTAAAGATGCAGATGGCGACGTGATCGAAGCAGAGGAACCTGAAGCCGAAGCCAGCAACAGCGATCGCTCGTGGTTCAGCTACATGACCTTCGGCGTGTTCGACTGATAGAAGCAGACTTTGTAGGAGCCGGCTTGCTGGCGAACGCGGTGTATCAGCCAGCATCTAATTGACTGACACACCGCATTCGCCAGCAAGCCGGCTCCTACAGTGTTACCCAGCGTTATAACGCTGTGCGCTGGCCATGTCCTTGGCTAAACTGCTGATTCACTCGTCATAAAGCAGCTCGCCATGCTTCGTTTATTGTTCTGGATCGCCCTGATTGCCGCTGCGGTATGGTTGTGGCGCAAGTTCAAGACTTCTTCCTCCGCCCCCAAGTCCTCCGCCGAGCTGGAAGCAGCGCCAATGGTCCGCTGCGCGCATTGCGGCGTCCACCTGCCGCGGGATCGCGCGCTGCACCTTCAACAACAGTGGTACTGCAGCCAGGCTCACCTTGAGCAAGGCCCGGGCTCAAGTGATCGCTGAGACATCCGGTCACTTCAGCAATCAGGCCCAGCGGCTGCTGCGGCTCTACCATCTTTATCGTTTAAGCGTCGGCATCACCCTGGTGCTGTTGATCTCCAGCAACATGGACAACCAGTTGCTGAGATTCGCCAATGACGATCTGCTGCGCAATGGCAGCTGGCTGTACCTGGTACTCAATATTCTGCTGGTGGTATTTCTAGGGAATACCCGGCGCCCTACGCAATTATTCAGTCTGGCCCTGGCCGACGTGCTGCTGCTGTGCGGCCTGTTCTACGCCGGCGGCGGCGTGGCCAGCGCCATCGGCAACCTGCTGATCGTGTCGGTGGCGATCAGCAACACATTGTTGCGGCGGCGTATCGGCTTGCTGATTGCCGCTGTCGGCGCGCTCGGCATCGTCGGGGCGAGCCTGCTGATAAGCTTCAGCCATCCGGCCAACGCCAACGACTATCTGCAAGTCGGTACGCTGGGCGCCCTGTGCTTCGCCGCAGCACTGTTGGTACAAGGCCTGACCCGGCGCCTGGAAGTCAGTGAAAACCTGGCCGAGCAACGGGCCAGCGAAGTGGTCGGCCTCGAAGCCCTCAATGCGCTGATCCTGCAACGCATGCGCACCGGCATCCTGGTGCTCGACGACCAGCGTCGGGTGCAACTGGCCAACCACAGCGCGTTGACACTGCTGGGTCGAGAAGCACTTGAAGGCAATCTTATCGATGATTACTCGCCCGCTCTGGTCGAACGCCTGCAACTGTGGCGCAACAACCCGACGCTGCGCCCCCAGAGCGTCAAAGTCGACGGTAGTGGCCTGGAACTGCAACCGAGCTTTATTGCCCTGGATCAAAGCCCTCACCACCAGACTCTGGTATTCCTCGAAGACATCGCCCAGATCGCCCAACAGGCCCAACAATTGAAACTTGCCGCCCTCGGCCGCCTGACAGCCGGCATCGCCCATGAAATCCGCAATCCACTGGGCGCCATCAGTCACGCCGCGCAGCTATTACAGGAATCAGAGGAACTCAATGGCTCGGATCGACGTCTGACCCAGATTATTCAAGACCACTCTCAGCGAATGAATCGGGTAATCGAAAACGTCCTGCAACTGTCCCGTCGGCAACAGACCGTGCCGCAACGGCTCGACCTGAAGCCTTGGCTGGAACGGTTCGTCGCCGAAACCCGAGAGGGCGCGACCGCGCGCCAGCAGATTCACCTGCACATAGGTTCGGGCGACTTCAAAACCCTGATGGATCCGAACCAACTGACCCAGATAGTCGACAATCTGGTGCGCAACGGCTGGCGTCATAGCATTCAGGTTCACGACCAGGCGCAGGTCTGGCTCGAACTGTTTGTCGACCGCGCCAGCCAGCTGCCGATTCTCGAGGTCCGGGACGATGGAACCGGTGTGGCACCGGATCATCAGGCAAAGCTGTTCGAACCGTTCTTCACCACCAGCACCCAAGGGACGGGGCTCGGACTTTATCTGTCCCGTGAGCTGTGCGAAAGCAACCAGGCCCGCCTAGACTTCAAACCAAGCCAAGGCGGCGGCTGCTTTCGTATCACCTTTGCTCATGGACGGAAACAAAGTTGAACACAAGCCCACAGCAAAAAGTCCTTATCGTCGACGACGAGCCGGATATCCGCGAACTCCTGGAAATCACCCTGGGACGGATGAAACTTCACACCTTCAGTGCCCGCAACCTTGGCGAAGCCCAGGCACTGCTGAGGAGCGAGACATTCGACCTGTGCCTGACCGACATGCGTCTGCCGGACGGCACCGGCCTGGAGCTGGTGCAATACATCCAGCAACGCCATCCACAGGTACCGGTGGCAATGATTACTGCCTATGGCAGCCTTGAAACAGCGATCAATGCACTCAAGGCCGGTGCCTTCGACTTCCTGACCAAACCGGTAGACCTTGCCCGCCTGCGGGAACTGGTCACCAGCGCCCTGCGCCTGACCGCACCAGGCAGTGTCAGCAGCACCGTCGATCGGCAGCTGCTGGGTGACTCATTGCCCATGCGCAGCCTGCGCAAACAAATCGACAAACTGGCCCGCAGCCAGGCCCCGGTGTACATCAGCGGTGAGTCTGGCAGCGGCAAGGAACTGGTGGCGCGACTGATCCACGAGCAAGGGCCACGGGCCAACCGCCCCTTTATCCCGGTGAACTGCGGGGCGATTCCCTCGGAATTGATGGAAAGCGAGTTTTTCGGTCACCGCAAAGGCAGCTTCAGCGGCGCCATCGAAGACAAGCCCGGGCTGTTCCAGGCGGCGCACGGCGGTACGCTGTTCCTCGACGAAGTGGCTGACTTGCCACTGGCGATGCAGGTCAAACTGCTGCGGGCGATTCAGGAAAAAGCCGTGCGCAGTGTCGGTGGCCAGCAGGAAACCGTGGTCGATGTGCGCATCCTCTGCGCCACCCACAAAGACCTGGACGCTGAAGTCGCCGCCGAGCGCTTCCGCCAGGACTTGTACTATCGGCTGAACGTGATCGAACTGCGGGTTCCGTCCTTGCGCGAACGTCGGGACGATATCGAGACCCTGGCCGTCCATATTCTCAAACGGCTGGCAGCCGGTAGCGGGCAGCCCGCGGCAAAACTCCACCCACACGCTCTCGACGCGCTAAAAAGCTATCGTTTTCCGGGCAATGTGCGGGAACTGGAAAACATGCTCGAACGGGCTCACACGCTGTGTGAAGACAAACAGATCGAAGCGGGCGACCTGCGCCTGGCCGACGGCAACTGTGCCGCTGAAGGCGGGGTGCCGGACCTGACACAGATCGACAACCTGGAAGATTATCTGGAAAACGTCGAGCGCAAACTGATCCTCCAGGCGCTGGAGGAAACCCGCTGGAACCGGACGGCGGCGGCACAGCGGTTGAATCTTTCTTTTCGGTCGATGCGCTACAGACTGAAAAAACTCGGTTTGGATTAAGGGCCCCATCGCGGGCAAGTCGAATCGTCGCACCGCCACTCCCACAGGGATCTGCTGTGAACACAGAATCGGGGGGTGACCTCGAATTCTGTGGGAGCGGCGGTGCGACGATTCGACTTGCCCGCGATAGCGATCTAACAGGCGCTGAAAATCCCGCGACTAGATCCGCCCTTCTGGCGCATACGGCGCCGGATCGATAATCGGCTCACGCCCCACCATCACATCCACAAACAACTGACACGACGCCGGCGCCAACACCAGCCCATTGCGGTAATGCCCGCAGTTGAGCCACAGACCCTCAAACCCGGGCACCCGACCAATATAAGGAATGCCCTCCGGCGAGCCCGGCCGCAATCCCGCCCAGTGGCCGACCACTTCGGCCTCGGCCAATGCAGGAATCAACTCCACTGCCGACGCCTTCAGGCTTTCCAGGGCTGACTCGGTCGGAGTCTTGTCAAAACCTTCATGCTCCAGCGTACTGCCAATCAATATGTGCCCGTCGCGCCGAGGAATCGCATAACGCCCCTTGGCCAGGACCATGCTCGGCAGAAAGTCCGCCGCGCACTTGTAAAGGATCATCTGTCCCTTGACCGGTTCGACCGGCAGGTCCAGACCCAGGCTCTTGAGCAAATCACCACTCCAGGCGCCAGCCGTCAGAACCACCTGATCGCCATGAATGACGCCCGCCGAGGTTTGCACCCCGACGACGACAGCGCCTTCACAAATGAACCCGCTGACTCCGCACTGCTCGTGAATCGTCACGTTCGGCAATGCCAGCAACGCGGCCTTGAGGGATTTCACCAACCGCGGGTTGCGTACGTTGGCCACATCGGCCATATGGATCGCCCGGGAAAACCCGGCACCGAGCACCGGCACCGCATCGTGGGCCGCCGAGATATCCACAGCCCGCAACGGCCGGTTTTCACGCTCGGCCCAGGCCAGCGCCTCGACTTCATCATCGAGATCCAGCCAGTACAAACCGGTGGTGTGCACTTCGGGATCTATGCCGGTCGCCGCGAACAAGCGCTCGCCCAGCTGTGGATAAAAGTCCTGGGACCAATGGGCCAACGCAGTGACCGCCGGGCTGTAGCGCCATGGATAGAGCGGCGACACGATCCCGCCACCTGCCCAGGAGGACTCCTGACCGACATTCGAGCGATCCAGCAATACAATGCTCTGCACTTCGGAGGCGAGATTGAATGCCGTCAGCAAACCTATTACGCCACCACCGACAATCACCACTTGCTGTTGCCTGGTCATGTTCTGATCCAACCGTTAAATAGACAGAGGGCGAAAAGGCGCCCGAAAAAGAACTCAGCGACCCCAGCAATCCTTGGTGGTCACGCCAGCGGCAGCATTTTCCATGCTTCTGACGCCTGTATTGGTGATGGTGAAATTTCCACACTTGTCCGTCGCCATGGCGCTGCCGGCCTTGCGCACCGCCGTCAACTTGAAGGTCTGGTCGGTCAAGGCCGGAGTGATCGTGTAGAAATCATTGCCGGCGCTCAGGCCGGTGGCACCGGTGTAGACATTCGACTTCGAATAAAACCGTTCGAGAATCTGCGCCTGCTCGGAGAGTAAACCCGCCACTTCAGTCCGGCGGCCTTTCTTCACGTACTCGGTGAGGCTCGGGTAGCCAATGGTGATGACGATCCCGATGATCGCAATCACGATCATGATTTCAATCAGGGTAAAACCTCTACTGGTTCTGCGCATGCCTCAACTCTCACTCACTGTATTTGTCGCCACATGATGCGACGGCCGTCATTGCCGCCGCCCTTTTCAGTCAGCCTGGTCACCGTCGCACTGGAATCGCCCACGATCTTGGCGGTTCCGCTGTTGACGATGGCGTTCAATACCGGTATTCCACCCGTGAAAATCACCCCGCTGGAAATCGTATCGCTGCTGTCGACGAGGTTATCGCCGTTGGTATCGAGTACCGCGTAGTTGAACATTTTACCGCTGAATGCATCCAGTTCGATCAGTTTGCCGGTGCCGAAACTGGCACAAGGGTCCGTGGTGTCGACGCTGGCGGTGGTAAATACGATCCGCCCGAGAACCAAGGCCGCCTGGTTGATCACCCGCTCACCGTTCAACGCACTGTTGTAGACCAGTGGCAGGTACCAGCCCTTCTTGGCCGGGTAGGTCACTTCGTTCTGGCTGGTGGTGATGAACTGCCCCGAGCTTCCCGAAAACACGCCCGTCACCGCCTGGGCCTGCAAACTGGAAGTGGTGATCTGCCCGGCGCCACCGTTGGCGTCCCACACCGCATAAAACGCCTGTAGATCCTTGTTGGTCTTGTCAGCCGTCTCGTTGAATTTTCCAGTGCCGAAAAATACCACCTTGCCGCCCAGGGAATTGTCCGCCAGCAGCGGTTGCGCAGTGATCGGCTGAGTGGCGCCGCCCGCAGTGGTAAACAACGGCTTGCCGGCAAACGCCACGCCCCAGGTGTCCGTGGTAACGCCGCTCAGATCAAACTTCCACAACCGCCCTTTCAGGTCGCCGCCATAGGCGGCCTGCACCACATTCTGCGAGTTGACCTTGAGTTTCACCGAGGACAGGCCGTTGGTGGTTTCGCTACTGTCGATAACGATCTTCTTGATCAGCGACCCATCTCGAATGTCCACCACGTACAACGCCGCCACCCCCGAACTGCTGCCATAGCCGTTGGAGATGAAAGCCGCCCAACGTCCATCGGCCAAGCGTGCCACTTCCGGGCGGGCGTAGGCATAACCCAGGTCATTGAACACGTTCGCAGTATTGGCCGTGGTTGGTGCACTGATCTCCCATAATGCCTTGGTCACGTTGCCAACCGCAGCGTCGTACAGCTGCACGGCGTAAAACGCCTTGCCGCCCGCGCCGGTACCGCCCAGTGCAAGGGTTTTCCAGGCACTGTTGAGCTGGGCATCGAACACCCCGAGCTGACCATCGACCAGAAATTCGTGACCGACACCATTGAGGTAGGCGGTGTCGGCGATATTGCGCAGGGTGGGCAGCACACTCGACGGCATGTAGGCATAACGCCTGGTGCCGTTGGCCGGGTTGATGACGCTGACAAAGCCGTCATTGGCGTTGACCACCAGACTGGCGGTCATGTTGGCGGCCTTGGTGGCCAGGTAGGTGCTGTAGCTGGTGTCGCCCACCAGGTCGGCGGCGGTCTTGTCCAACGGCGACGCCAGGACCAGGGGTGAATTGATGATGTCGCCGAGTAATACGCTGCGCGGTTTCAACCCGGTTTTGTTGATGCCCTTGCTCCATTCCACCAGATCGCTTCCGGTGATGCCGGTAGGTAAACCCTGGTTGAGGATCGCCTGCTGCGCCGGGGAAAAGTTGGCATTGGCCAGGGTCACTGGCGCATTGGTCAGGGTGTTCCACGACTGATAGGTCGGCGCCGTGGCGCCGGGCACGATGGCCGTATCGGTCGTCCAGAGTACCGAGGCGGTATTCACTTCGCCGCTGGAGGTGAAGCCATAGGACTTGATGGTGCCGCGCCAGTCCTTGGGGTCATAGCTGGTCTGGTAATAGGAGGCGCCGACCCCGACGATCGAGCTGCTGGTGATGCCGCTGCCCCCGGAACCGGCCTTGGACGTGATGTCGCTCAAGGCCGATGACAATGCCGTATTGAGGCCGGCACTGTCGGTCGCCTGATAGTACTTGCCCTGTCCATACCTGGCGGCATCCGACAACATCTGGTTCGCGGCGGCGAAACCTACGGTGTAGGTGTTCATGTTCTGCCTGGGAAAATCCGGGGCGTTCCAGCTTTTGCCCGCGGCATCGAAGCCCGTGGAGCGCATGTCGATGTCGAAGGCGAACTTGGCGATGTCATCCAGGTACAGGGTGTCGCCCTCGTCGTCGCCAAAGCGGTTGGCGCCATCGTTATTGCTGATACCGTCCCAGTTGGGTAAGGAGCTGCCACCCAATGGATCGTCGGTCGGAAAGGTTCGGTCGTAGGTCGGTAGACCATCGGTAATCACCACCCCGTAGTTTCTCTGGCAGCGATACTGGATCGGACTGGTGTAGGTGGTGGGCGTCGAGTTGTTGTATGGCGCCATGCCGCGGAAATAGCGGGTGATCTCGTAATAGGCTTCAGCCAGGGGCGTATTGGCCTCCGCGCTCAGTTCGTCGATTCCGGCGATCAATGCGCTGTAGTTGGTATTGGCCTGAGCCTGAGTCACGGTGCCGCTGACTGCCGACAAATCACTGACCGAGCGGGCGATGTAACCGCCGTCATTCTTATGTTTGCCGACAGCCAGGTTGAACGTCGCCAGGCCGATACGCAGCGAGCGATTACCGGCCACCAATGCCTTTGAAACGTTGCGCGCCACATTCATCCGGTAATCATTGGGGATCGAGCCATCGGTGAAATCCCGGTCGGAATTGTTGGCCAGGCTTATCAGATACGACAAGTATTTCGCCGAATAGCGAGTGTCCTCGCGCCCCACCGGATCGGGGAGTTTCAGGCAAAGCGAATCCCAACCAAAAAAACTGTTCTTATAAAAACCGTACCATCCATCCCTTTCGCATGTTCCACGAGTCAAACTCGACAAGGAAATATTGTTATCGCTCATGTCGAGTTCCCGGCCTTTCAAGCACGAACCGTTCGAGAGGCAAATAGTCACTTGAGGACGCGCGATAGTCGGGTCGAAGCCTGCCGCCCAGATAATGTTGTTCATACTCCCCGAGTCGTCGAGTAACAGCATCACATTGGGGGCCACGGCGGCGGCGTTCAACAGCGGCGAATCAGAGGGCGTGAAAGCGTAAGCCGGCGCTGCCAGATAAAGGCTCAACACCGCGCCGCAGAACAGCTGCAACAACCGATGGCGCCAACCTGTGCGCACCTCAATATTTCGCATAGATACTCTCCACCACACTGCGCGAGTTGCCCGCGATGCCGACTGCGGTCACCCGGTACAGTGTTGCCGAGGTGTTGCTGGGCACATTCACGGCGTTCAAGGTGGTGCCGATGTTTTGCACCCCGTAGAAGCCACCGCCGGCGGCGATCCAGGTCACCCCCGAGGTGGAGTTGAATCCGGCGCCGGTGATCGTCGAAGATTCCCCCGGCGGCGCGCATTGACTGGTGCCGCTGCAGACCGGCAACGAGTAGGTCTCCAGCTGCACGGCACTTTCCCCTATACGCAGCGCGGCTTCGGCGGCCTGGAACGATTGATTGCGCAAGGTCACGCTGCCGGCCATCTTTTCCTGCAGGGTGGCGTTCTGCATCGATGAAATACCGATCAATGTCAGCAGCAAGAGGAACACCAGGCTCACCAGCAGGGCCATGCCGTGCTGGGAGCGAGCGCTCACGGGAGAGAAACTCATCGACCCTCTCCTCATGGCAACCGGTTGCGCAAAGCGGCAACCACGTTGAAGGTTTGCTCGCGCGCCCGGGCGTTCGGGTCTCTGAGGGTCAACGTCAGACGGACGCTGCGGATTCGCGCAGGGTCCGACGGGTTGCTGCTGTAGCTGGAAGCGGACACATCGGTGGCTGAACTGGCGAGGCCGAAGCTCACAGTGAAGGCACTGACGTTATCGACCAGTACCACTTGGGTCGGCGTACCGGGGCCGACTCCCATGGTCAATTGGTTATTCTTAAGGCTGTAGACCAGCCGCCGGATCGGAAACGCCAGCTGTCCCGATGCTGGCGATCGCAGGTCCTTATAAGCCGTCGCCACGGTCCTACAGTCAGATACCACGGTCCACGTCGGTGTCCCTCCAGCACCACCCACATCGGCAGTCACCAGGGTCAGTTTGAGATTGGCATTGTCCCAACTGATCGGTGTTGCCTGACTGGCTGTGAAGTCGCCCGCCGAAGTGGCGTCGGTGATCGTTCCCAGGCAACCGAACATGCCGACCATGCGGATTTCCTGAATCATCTTGCTCAGCACGAATCGTGCGTCTTCCTGCATGACGGCCGCTGCGTTCTGGCTGACATAAGTGTTCTTGGCTGCAATAAAAACCTGCGCAACGCCCAACACCACGACCAGGCTCAACGCCAGGGCGATCAGCAATTCGATCAGGCCGAACCCTTTGCTGGTGTTATTCATGGCGTCGACACCGGGTCGACGGTGGCGCGACTGCTCAACACATAGCTGCGCCGCGAATTGGCGGTATTGGCCGCCCGCGAGTCGTCCCAGGTGATGGTGATGGTGTACACCCGCTGATTACGCGTGACGCTGCCGGTCGCGGTGGCGCCAAGGGCGTTGACGATGTTGGAGGTGAAATCGTACAAGTCCTGATCCCGGGCGACGCCGAGGTTGCCCGAGGTCGGTGGCGTGACGGTGTAATCGGCCGCGGAGTTGGCTCGAATGCGGTCCATCAGGTCGTAGGCGATAAAACTGGCCTGGCTGGTCATCCGCGAGCTGTCGGTGTATTTCAGCGCATTGAGCTGGATCGCCGCCGCCCCCAACAGGCCAACGCTCAGAATCAGCAACGCCACCAGGACCTCGATCAGCGTCATGCCTTCCTGTGCACGCTTGCTCCATCCCCTCATCCGCAACTTCCACCCAATAGAATTCGTCCATTCAAACACACATTCAGCGTCCTGCTTTGCGCCCCCGATACGTAGCTGATCACCACCGGCGTAGAGGCTGCCGACAACCCGCCCAGATTATTGAAATCGATCGGGGCCACACCTGAGGTTAGCGTCAGAGTCGCCCCGCTGCTCATTGCCGGAACAACCCGCAATACAATGGGCGGATTGACACTAGTGTCGTAAACAGCCAGCTCACCGGTCCAGACTTTGCCTGTTTCTGTCGGACGAAGCCGGGTAGTAATGCCCCGGTCGATGGCTTCCAGTCTCGCGAAATTCAGAGCGCGTTGCAGATCACCCATTTCGGTGTCGGCCTTGGTGCTTTGCACTGAACGGGTAAATGCCGGAACGGCCATCGTGATCAGGATCAGAAAAACCGCGAGCGCAACCAGCAACTCGATCAGCGTGAAACCTTTTGTACGATGATCCATCGTTGCCCTCCGTAGCCTTCGGCTATACCTGCTTCTACACGCTAGAACATTCGACCGGCAGATGTTCGGTTGATTTGCCATTACTTGCGCAGGGATCGCGCGAGCCACCGCTCCATGGAGGGAGATGTCATGCGTCAGCAAGGTTTCAGCCTGATCGAATTGCTTATGGGACTGATGATTACGGGGATTGTTCTGTCATTGGTCAGTCCGGCTTTAGCGGCACTCACCGAGGCGAACCATCGCGAGGAGGCGGCAAATTCGCTGGTCGCTGGCCTGCGCAGCGCCAGGAGCGAAGCGATCACACGCAGCCAGACTGTCATGATTCATGCCATCGACGGCGACTGGAGCCAAGGCTGGCGGATCATTGTGGATGTTAACGGCAAGGGTTACGAGGACAGCAGCAATCCGTTGCTGGTCGAACGCCGGAGTGGCACCCGGGTGCCGATCTTCGGTAATCGATATGTCAGGACGTCCATACGCTTCAGTAATCTGGGCGAACCGCTGCACAATGGCTTTCAGGCCGGGACACTGCATGTGTGCGCGGCCCGCGAGCCGGTTAGCCAACACCAGGTGGTGCTGGCCTCGAACGGTCGTGTCAGCCTGCGCAGTCAAAAAACTGAACAGGCTTTGTGCGCGGGAGGAAATGACTCAGAGCAAAGAGCGGACGCGTAATTCCTTAGGCATGGAGAACGTGATGTTCTCTTCGCGCCCCGCCAGCTCATCTGCCCCGGTAGCGCCCCACGCCTGCAATTGCTGGATCACGCCACGCACCAGGACTTCCGGCGCGGAGGCGCCCGCGGTGATGCCGATGCGCTGAACACCTTCGAACCAGCTCCTCTGCAGATCTTCGGCGCCGTCGATCAGGTAAGCCGGGGTCGCCATGCGTTCGGCCAGTTCACGCAGGCGATTGGAGTTGGAGCTGTTCGGGCTGCCGACCACCAACACCACGTCGCATTCGTCGGCCAGTTGCTTGACCGCGTCCTGACGGTTTTGCGTGGCGTAGCAGATGTCATCCTTGCGCGGACCGCCGATCGCCGGGAAGCGCGCACGCAAGGCATCGATGACGCGACTGGTGTCATCCATGGACAGCGTGGTCTGGGTCACGAACGCCAGTTTTTCGGGATTGATCACCTGCAACGCAGCGACGTCTTTTTCGTCTTCGACCAGGTAGATCGCGCCACCATTGCTGCCATCGTACTGGCCCATGGTGCCTTCGACTTCCGGGTGACCGGCGTGGCCGATGAGGATGCATTCACGACCGTCGCGGCTGTAGCGCGCCACCTCGATGTGCACCTTGGTCACCAGCGGGCAGGTCGCGTCGAATACCTTGAGGCCACGGCCGGCCGCTTCGGTACGTACAGCCTGGGAAACACCGTGGGCACTGAAGATCACGATGACGTCGTCCGGCACCTGATCCAGCTCTTCGACGAAAATCGCGCCACGAGCACGCAGATCTTCGACGACGAATTTGTTGTGGACCACTTCGTGGCGCACATAGATCGGCGGCCCGAAGACTTCCAGGGCGCGGTTGACGATTTCGATCGCCCGGTCCACTCCGGCGCAGAAGCCACGGGGGTTGGCGAGTTTGATTTGCATGCGGTGCCTCGTGTCTTGCCCTGTGTAGGAGCGAGCTTGCTCGCGATGGACTTCAGGACACCGCGTTAATTCAGAACGAACGCGTTATCGTTAACGATCATCGCGAGCAAGCTCGCTCCTACAGGACACCGCGTAGATTCAGAAAGAACGTATGTTATCGCGAGCCGTGTTCGGTCAGTTACAGCGATTTGACGCTGATGATCTCGACGTCAAAGGTCAATGTCTTGCCGGCCAACGGATGGTTGAAATCGATGGTCACGTGCTCGTCATCGAATTCCTTCACCACGCCCGGCATCTCAGCATTGGCCGCATCGTTGAAGATCACCAGCAAGCCCGGTGACAGTTCCATGTCCTTGAACTGCGAGCGCGGGATGATCTGCACGTTCTGCGGGTTCGGCTGGCCAAAAGCGTTTTCCGGTTGAATCGTCAGTGTACGCTTGTCACCCGCCTTGAAGCCGAACAGCGCGGCTTCGAAACCCGGCAACAGGTTACCGTCGCCGACCTGGAAGGTCGCCGGGGCTTTGTCGAAGGTGCTGTCGACGGTGTCGCCGTTCTCCAGGCGCAGTGCAAAGTGCAAGGTGACTTCCGTGTTCTGGCGGATGCGTTGCTCAGCCAATACCTGTTCAGTCATGAACGGTTTCTCCGGTTTTCTTGGTTTTGAACATATCCAGCGCCAGCATGACAGCACCTACGGTAATCGCGCTATCGGCGAAGTTGAACGCCGGGAAGTGCCACTGGTTCTGCCAATGCACCAGGATGAAATCGATCACATGGCCATAAGCAATGCGGTCATACAGGTTGCCCAGCGCGCCACCCAGCACCAGCGCCAACGCGACGGCCAGCCAGGTTTCGTTGCGGCCAAGGCGTTTGAGCCAGACCACCAGCACTGCACTGACCACAATCGCGATCAATGCGAACAGCCAACGCTGCCAGCCGGAACTGTCGGCGAGGAAACTGAATGCCGCGCCCGTGTTGTAGGCCAGGGTCCAGCTGAACAGATCGGGGATCACCACGATCTGCTGGAACATTTCGAGCTTGCCTTCGAAGTAGATCTTGCTGGCCTGGTCAATGACCAGGACCAGCAAACTCAACCAGAGCCAGCTCAGCCGTCCGAAACGGCCAACGCCATTAGGCATAATGACGAACCTCGCCGGCGCCGCTGATGTTGTCGACGCAACGACCGCAGATTTCCGGATGCTCCGGGTTCACGCCGACGTCTTCACGGCAGTGCCAGCAACGGGCGCACTTGGCGTGGCTCGACTTGACCACTTGCAGTTTCAAACCGGTGACTTCGGTGACTACCGCGTCAGCTGGTGCCTGAACAAAAGGCGCAACGGTGGCGGTCGAGGTGATCAACACGAAGCGCAGTTCGTTGCTCAGCTTGGCCAGGTCGGCGCTCAGCGCCTCTTCGGCGAACAGCGTCACTTCGGCTTGCAGGTTGCCACCGACGGCTTTGGCCGCGCGCTGGATTTCCATTTCCTTGTTGACCGCAACCTTCACCGCCATGATCCGCTCCCAGTAGGCGCGGTCCAGCTCGACGCCTTCCGGCAGTTCGGTCAGGCCTTCGTACCAGGTGTTGAGCATCACGGATTCGTTGCGCTCGCCCGGCAGGTACTGCCACAGCTCGTCGGCGGTGAACGCGAGGATCGGCGCGATCCAGCGCACCAGCGCTTCGGAGATGTGGTACAGCGCGGTTTGCGCCGAACGGCGGGCCTTGCTGTTGGCGCCAGTGGTGTACTGACGGTCCTTGATGATGTCGAGGTAGAAACCGCCCAGTTCCTGCACGCAGAAGTTGTGGATCTTCGAGTAGACGTTCCAGAAACGGTATTCGCTGTAGTGCTCTTGC
>Ga0247818_10001519_pt1 | contig 14783 bp, 13 predicted proteins | sample 13C_Glucose_Day1_FD_192424 | JGI IMG/M metagenome (GOLD analysis project Ga0247818, IMG submission 192424) | Soil microbial communities from agricultural site in Penn Yan, New York, United States - 13C_Glucose_Day1 | ecosystem: Environmental > Terrestrial > Soil > Agricultural land | place...
GCAAGCTCATGGACTACGGGAAGTTCAAGTACGAGTCGGCCATGAAGGCCCGTGAGGCGCGCAAGAACCAGGCGCACACGGTCATCAAGGAGATGAAGCTCCGGCCGAAGATCGACCCGCACGACTATGACACCAAGAAGGGTCACGTCGTCCGGTTCCTCAAGCAGGGCGACAAGGTCAAGATCACGATCATGTTCCGTGGTCGTGAGCAGTCCCGCCCCGAGCTTGGCTTCCGGCTCCTTCAGCGGCTGGCGGCGGACGTCGAGGAGCTTGGCTTCATCGAGTCCAACCCGAAGCAGGACGGCCGGAACATGATCATGGTTCTCGGTCCGCACAAGAAGAAGACCGAGGCCATGGCCGAGGCTCGCGAGGCCCAGGCCGCGCGCAAGGCCGAGCGCCAGGGCATCACCGCCGACGAGGCCCCCGCGGCTCCGGTGGAGGAAGCCCCGGTCGCCGAGGCCGAGGCCCCGGCCGACACCACCGAGGCGTGATCCGACGGGCTGCCATCCAGGCAGCCCCAGGCCCCGCCCGGAACCACCAAACGAAGAACTGACGCTCCCTGATGTCCGGTGCTCGCACCGGGGGAGCGCCACTGACGAGGAGATACGGCGCGATGCCGAAGAACAAGACGCACTCCGGTGCCAAGAAGCGCTTCAAGGTCACCGGCTCCGGCAAGATCCTGCGCGAGCGCGCCGGTAAGCGCCACCTGCTCGAGCACAAGTCGTCCAAGCTGACGCGTCGCCTCACCGGCAACGCGGAGATGGCCCCGGGTGACGCCGCCAAGATCAAGAAGATGCTGGGCATCTGAGCTTGATCTCCCGCCCTCGGCGACGAGGGCATCCGGCCAAGACCGGGTTCCATCCGTTTTTCGGGTCGTGTGAGGACCACCACGACCCCGCTGCAAGGAGTTAAAAGTGGCACGCGTCAAGCGGGCAGTCAACGCCCACAAGAAGCGCCGGGCGATCCTCGAGGCGGCCTCCGGCTACCGCGGTCAGCGTTCGCGCCTGTACCGCAAGGCCAAGGAGCAGGTCACCCACTCGCTGGTCTACAACTACAACGACCGCAAGAAGCGCAAGGGCGACTTCCGTCAGCTGTGGATCCAGCGCATCAACGCCGCTGCCCGCCAGAACGGCATGACGTACAACCGCCTCATCCAGGGTCTGAAGGCCGCCAACATCGAGGTGGACCGCAAGATCCTCGCCGAGCTGGCCGTCAACGACAGCAACGCGTTCGCCGCGCTGGTCGAGGTCGCGCAGAAGGCCCTCCCGGCCGACGTCAACGCCCCGAAGGCCGCCGCCTGATCTTCCAGGCCGCAGTGCTTCAGCCCGGACCCGCAGGCCCCGCGCCTGCGGGTCCGGCGCGTTGACCGCCCCGTACGGAATCCGACGAGACAGAGAGCCCCAGGCACATGTCCACCCCCGAGCTGATCTCCCCGCGTTCCCCGCGCGTCGTCGCCGCCCGACGGCTCGCCAAGCGCAACTTCCGGGGCAAGGACCGCCTCTTCCTCGCCGAGGGCCCCCAGGCCGTCCGCGAGGCCGTCGCCCACCGGGGCCCCGACGGCGCCCCCACCCTCGTCGAGCTCTTCACCACCGTCGAGGCCGCCGAGCGGTACGCGCCCATCGTCGAGGCCGCCCGCGCCGCCGGCGCCCGCGTCCACCACGCCTCCGACGCCGTCCTCGCCGAGGTCTCCCAGACCGTCACCCCGCAGGGCCTCGTCGGCGTCTGCCGCTTCCTCGACTCGCCCTTCGAGCGGATCCTCGCCGCGAAGCCGAAGCTGGTCGCCGTCCTCGCGCACGTCCGCGACCCCGGGAACGCCGGCACCGTGCTCCGCTGCGCCGACGCCGCCGGCGCCGACGCGGTGATCCTCACCGACGCCTCGGTCGACCTGTACAACCCCAAGTCGGTCCGCGCCTCCGTCGGCTCCCTCTTCCACCTCCCGGTCGCCGTCGGCGTCCCCGTCGAGCAGGCCGTCGCCGGGCTCCAGGGCGCGGGCGTCCGCATCCTCGCCGCCGACGGCGCCGGCCAGGACGACCTCGACGACGAGCTGGACGCCGGCACCATGGGCGGCCCCACCGCCTGGATCTTCGGCAACGAGGCGTGGGGGCTCCCCGAGGAGACCCGGGCCCTCGCCGACGCCGTCGTCCGCGTCCCCATCCACGGCAAGGCCGAGAGCCTCAATCTCGCCACCGCCGCCGCGGTCTGCCTGTACGCCTCCGCCCGCGCCCAGCGCCCCCGCCGCACCGCCTGACCCGCCCCGCGGCCGTACCCACCGTCGTGATCCGGCCACCCGGTGTGCCCTTCCGACTCCCGCCGGTCACCCTCGCCCAGTAGAGTGACGCACTCGGGGGCCCACTGCGGTACACGGAGGGGTGGGAGACGGGGATGACGGCCGGCACGGACAGTCCCGCACGGACCGCACGACACGGCGACGGGACGCGCGCGCCCGAGCCCTGGCCCGCGATCGACCCCGACGACCTGCCCGACGGTCTCGTCGTCGCCGACGAGCGGGGCCGCGTCGTCTGCTTCAACGCCGCCGCCAGCCGCATCACCGCCGTCCCCGGCGCCGAGGCGCTCGGCCGCCCGCTCGACCAGGCCCTGCCCCTGGAGGACCTCAAGGGGCACCGCTGGTGGAGCCTCACCGACCCGTACGGCGGCCTCGCCACCCGGCGCGGCCAGCCCGAGCGCAACCTGCTGCTGCCCGGCGGGCGCGAGGTCCTGGTCTCCGCCCGGTACGTCCGCGAGCACCCCACCGGACCCGTCCGCAGGGTCGTCGTCTCGCTGCGCGGCACCGAGGCCCGGCGCCGCTCCGAGCGCAGCCACGCCGAGCTCATCGCCACCGTCGCCCACGAGCTGCGCTCCCCGCTCACCTCCGTCAAGGGCTTCACCGCCACCCTCCTCAGCAAGTGGGAGCGGTTCACCGACGAGCAGAAGCGGCTCATGCTGGAGACCGTCGACGCCGACGCCGGCCGCATCAAGCGGCTCATCGCCGAACTCCTCGACATCTCCCGGATCGACTCCGGCCGCCTGGAGGTGCGCCGCCAGCCCGTCGACATCACCGCCGCCATCGGCCGGCACATCCAGGTGCACACCACCGGCGGCCAGGCCCCCGACCGCTTCTTCGTCCGGACCCGGACCGGACTGCCCGCGCTCTGGGCCGACCCCGACAAGATCGACCAGATCCTCGGCAACCTCCTGGAAAACGCGGTGCGCCACGGCGCCGGAACCGTCACCATCGAGGTGGCGCCCCGCACCGCGGGCGACGACGGCACCGGCGAGGAGGGGACGGAGGTCACCGTGAGCGACGAGGGCCCGGGCATCCCCGAGGAGTCCATGAACCGCGTCTTCACCCGCTTCTGGCGCGGCAGCAAGCGCGGCGGCACCGGACTCGGCCTCTACATCGTCAAGGGCCTCGTCGAGGCCCACGGCGGCACCATCACCGTCGGACGCGGCCCGCGCGGCGGCGCCGAGTTCCGATTTATCCTGCCCGTCGGCGCCCCGGCCCATCTCGTCTGACGTCTCACCCACCGAGACCCGACGGGATCCAGAGCCACCGGGGCCCCCACGGGCTCATCCGCGTGTCCCCACCCCGTTAGACTCGACCTTTGGCACGTTTGCGCCCTTGTCGTCTGTCGTCGAACCGGGGTCGCCCCAGCCACGCCCAACGGAAGCACGGGAAGAGATGTCGGCACCCAATAAGTCGTACGACCCGGTCGAGGTCGAAGCCTTGAAACCGGAAGAGATCGAGCGCATGCGGGACGAGGCGCTCGCCGCCTTCGCGGCCGCCGGCGACCTCGACGCGCTCGCGCACGCCAAGACCGCGCACACCGGCGGCACCTCGCCGCTCGCCCTCGCCAACCGCGAGATCGGCGCGCTGCCCCCGCAGGCCAAGGCCGCGGCGGGCAAGCTCGTCGGCCAGGCCCGCGGCGTCGTCTCCAAGGCGCTCGCCACCCGCCAGGCCGAGCTGGAGGACGAGCGCGACGCGCGCGTCCTCGTCGAGGAGGCCGTCGACGTCACCCTGCCGTACGACCGCGTCCCGGCCGGCGCCCGCCACCCGCTGACCACCCTGATGGAGCGCGTCGCCGACGTCTTCGTCTCGATGGGCTACGAGGTCGCCGAGGGCCCCGAGGTCGAGGCCGAGTGGTTCAACTTCGACGCCCTGAACTTCGTGCCGGACCACCCGGCGCGGCAGATGCAGGACACCTTCTTCGTCCAGGGTCCGGAGGGCACCACGGGCGACGAGTCCGGTGTCGTGCTCCGCACCCACACCTCGCCGGTCCAGGCCCGCACCCTCATCGACCGGGAGCCCCCGGTCTACGTGGTGTGCCCCGGCCGCGTCTACCGCACCGACGAGCTCGACGCCACGCACACCCCGGTCTTCCACCAGATCGAGCTGCTCGCCGTCGACGAGGGCCTCACCATGGCCGACCTGAAGGGCACCCTCGACCACATGGTCCAGGCGCTCTTCGGCGCGGACATGAAGACCCGGCTCCGCCCGAACTTCTTCCCGTTCACCGAGCCGTCCGCCGAGATGGACATGCTCTGCTACGTCTGCCGCGGCGAGTCCGTCGGCAACCCCGACCGCCCCTGTCGCACCTGCGGCAGCGAGGGCTGGATCGAGCTGGGCGGCTGCGGCATGGTCAACCCGAAGGTGCTCATCGCCTGCGGCGTGGACCCGGAGAAGTACAGCGGCTTCGCCTTCGGCTTCGGCATCGAGCGGATGCTGATGTTCCGGCACAACGTGGAAGACATGCGAGACATGGTCGAGGGTGACGTCCGGTTCACCCGGCCGTTCGGGATGGAGATCTGTTGCGGGTCCCGCTTTCTTGGCTGCGGGAGTACGTCGACCTGCCGGCGACGGAGACCGGCCGCGACGTCCAGGCCAAGCTCATCACCGCCGGCCTCGAGGTCGAGACCGTCGAGCGGCTCGGCGCCGGCCTCACCGGCCCGCTGGTGGTCGGCAAGGTCCTCACCATCGAGGAGCTGACGGAGTTCAAGAAGCCCATCCGCTTCTGCACCGTCGACGTCGGCCGGGCCAACGGCACCGGCGAGCCCCAGGAGATCATCTGCGGCGCCCGGAACTTCGCCGTCGGCGACAAGGTCGTCGTGGCCCTGCCCGGCGCCGTCCTCCCCGGTGACTTCCGGATCGCCGAGCGCAAGACGTACGGCAAGGTCTCGCGCGGCATGATCTGCTCCAGCGAGGAGCTGGGCATGGGCGAGGACCCGAACCACGGGATCATCATCCTGCCGCCGGAGCACGAGATCGGCATCGACGCCACCGTCCTCCTGGAGCTGTTCGACGAGGTCCTCGACATCGCCGTCACCCCGGACCGCGGCTACTGCCTCTCGATGCGCGGTGTGGCCCGCGAGGCCGCCATCGCGTACGGGCTGCCGCTGCGCGACCCGGCGCTCCTCGACGTGCCCGCGCCGAACTCGTACGGCTACCCGGTCCAGGTCGCCGACCCGGTCGGCTGCGACCGCTTCACGGCCCGCACGGTCGTCGGCCTCGCCCCCGAGGCGCGGTCGCCGATCTGGCTCCAGCGCCGCCTCCAGAAGGCGGGCATGCGCCCGATCTCGCTCGCCGTCGACATCACCAACTACGTGATGCTGGAGCTGGGTCAGCCGCTGCACGCCTACGACCGCACCCGGATCGACGGCCCCATCGGGGTCCGCCGCGCCGAGGCCGGCGAGAAGATCACCACGCTCGACGGCACGGTCCGCGTCCTCGACGCCGCCGACCTCGTCATCACCGACAACCGCGGCCCCATCGGCATCGCGGGCGTCATGGGCGGCGCCGACACCGAGATCGCCGACCCGGTGACCGACGCCGAGACCGGCGCCGTCACCGGCTCCAGCGAGGTCGTCATCGAGGCCGCGCACTTCGACGCGATCTCGATCGCCCGCACGGCCCGCCGCCACAAGCTGTCCTCCGAGGCGTCCAAGCGCTTCGAGCGCGGCGTCGACCCGCAGGCGGCGGCCGCCGCGGCGCAGCGCTGCGTCGACCTGCTGGTGCTGCTCGCGGGCGGCACCGCCGAGGCCGGCGTCACCGAGATCGCCGCCCCGTCCGCGCCCCGCACGGTCACCATGCCGGCGAACCACCCCGACAAGGTCGCGGGTGTGGCGTACGGCCGCGAGACCGTCGTCCGCCGCCTCCAGGAGGTCGGCTGCGACGTCTACGGCCAGGACGAGCTCATCGTCACGGTGCCCTCGTGGCGCCCTGACCTGGGCGAGCCGAACGACCTCGCCGAGGAGGTCATCCGGCTGGAGGGCTACGAGAACCTGCCCTCCACGCTGCCGAAGCCCCCGGCCGGCCGCGGCCTCACCGAGCGCCAGCGCGTCCACCGCCGGGTCGGCCGCGCGCTGGCCGGCGCCGGCTACGTCGAGGCGCTGAACTACCCCTTCATGGGGCAGCAGGTCCTCGACCAGCTCGGCCTCGACGCGGACGACGCCCGCCGCCGGGTCGTCACCCTCGTCAACCCGCTCTCCGACGAGGAGCCCGCGCTCCGCACCACGCTGCTCCCCGGCCTGCTCGGGGCGCTGCGCCGGAACGACAGCCGGGGCAGCCACGACCTGGCCCTCTTCGAGACGGGTCTGGTCTTCCGTCCGGAGGGCGAGGCGAAGGTCGCCGTCCGCCTTCCGGTGGACCGCCGTCCCACCGACGAGGAGATCGCCGGGGTCAACGCCGCGCTGCCCGCGCAGCCGCGCCGCGCCGCCGTCGTCCTCGCCGGCGCCCGCGAGCAGTCCGGCTGGTGGGGCAAGGGCCGTCCGGCCGACTGGGCCGACGCGATCGAGGCCGCCCGCACCATCGCCACCGAGGCCGGCGCGGAGCTGCTGATCGACGCCGACCAGCACGCGCCGTTCCACCCGGGCCGCTGCGCCGCCTTCCACGTGGTGATCGACGGGGTCAAGACCCTCGCCGGCCACGGCGGCGAGCTCCACCCGCGCGTCGTCAAGGCGCTGGGCCTGCCGGCCCGCTCCTGCGCGATGGAGCTGGACCTGGACGTCCTGGAGAAGGCGAGCGAGGGACCGGTCAAGGCTCCGCGCATCTCCGCCTTCCCGGTCGCCACCCAGGACGTCGCCCTGGTCGTCGACCAGGACGTGCCGTCCGCCGCGGTCGAGTACTACCTGGCCGGCGGCGCGGGTGAACTCCTGGAGTCCATCCGGCTGTTCGACGTCTACACCGGCGACCAGGTCGGCGAGGGCAAGAAGTCCCTGGCGTACGCGCTGAAGTTCCGCGCCGCGGACCGCACCCTCACCGTGGAGGAGGCCACCGCCGCCCGCGATGCCGCGGTCGCGCTGGCCGCCGAGCACACGGGCGCCGTCCTGCGCGGCGCCTGACCCCGGCGGGAAACGCCGCGAAGGGCCGTCCCGGGACCCGTTCCCGGGGCGGCCCTTCGCCGTGCTCCGGCCCGGCGGGCTCGTACACGCCGCCGACGGTCGGGACCGTGTGCCCGTGGCGCGGGCCTGGCGCGGGACGGCGCGCCGGGGGTGCTCACTCCTTCGGGTGAGATCCCCGGTGGGTGTTCCCCTGTGGCCGCACGGTCGGCAGAATCGACGCGGCCACAGGGGCGGGCCTGTGTGCCGCAGGGCCTTCGGGCGCTGTCGGGGCTCGGGAAGGGCCGTACATGATCCGTACCAGCCGTACCAGGCGCGGCCGCGGCCGCGCGAGGACCGCTCTCGGGTCCCGGCTCCGGGGGACCGCCCCGCTCGCCCTGCCGGTCGGCTGGGGCGCCGTGGCGGTGGCCTGGAAGTTCGGCTGTCCGCTGGCCCGGCAGCCGGGGCTGCCGATGCGGATCGCGACCAGCATCGTCTTCCTGACCGTCGGCACCGGACTCGTCCTCGGGGTGCGGCGGCAGCTGCGCCGTGAGCTGGCCCGGGTGCGGGCCGTCGCCGAGGCGACCCAGCAGGTGCTGCTGCGCCCGCCGCCCGCCCGCCTCGACGGACTCGCCCTGGCGGCCGGGCAGTTGTCGGCCACCCGCGGCGCCACGGTGGGCGGTGATCTGTACGAGGCGGTGGCGACGCCGTACGGGGTGCGGATCGTGATCGGGGACGTGCGGGGCCACGGCCTGGCCGCGCTGGGCGCCGTCGTCGCGGTGCTGGGGAGCTTCCGGGAGGCCGCGCACGACGAGGCCGAACTGGGCGGGGTGCTGCGGAGGCTGGAGCGGGCGCTGCAACGGCACCTGCGGGAGCGGGCGCGCGACGAGCACCCGGCGCGCGGCCGGGGCGCGCCCGAGCACCCGGTGGCCGAGGAGTTCGTGACGCTGCTGCTCCTGGAGGTCCGCCCCGACGGGAGGCTCGCCGTCCTCGACTGCGGCCATCCCGCCCCGTACCGGCTGGGGCCGCGCACGGAGCGGCTGCCGGTCGGCGAGCCGCTGCCGCCGCTCGGCGTGCTGCCGCTGCCGGCCGCGCTCGTGCCGTACACCGGCGGCCGGCTGCTGCCCGGCGAGACGCTGGTGCTGCACACCGACGGGGCGGAGGAGGCCCGCGACCACCGGGGCCGCTTCTTCGGTCTGGAGGCGGCGCTCGCCCGAGTCGCCGGCGGGTCGCCCGAGGGGGTCGTCCGCCAGGTGCGGGACGAGCTGCTGCGGCACACCGGCGGTCGTCTCGACGACGACGTGGCGCTGCTCGTCGTCCGCAACGACCGCGTCCGCGTGCCGGCGCAGCCCGCCGAACCCGGGCTGCGCCGTCCCCGGCCCGCTCCCTCCACCCACTGCTGAGCGGAGGGTCCGGGGGTACGGGCGCCGCCCGCCCCGCCACGGAGTGTCGGGCAGATCGGCGGGGCGGGCGGCGCGGACCGGGCGGCCGCACTGTACGAGGGGGAGCCGGCGGCCCGGTCGGTCCTCGCCGTCCGGCGAGGAGGAGCCCAGTCAATCGCCACGGCTCCGTCGGCGGCAGCGCGCGCGGACCGGAAGAACGGGTACTTCATTCACACCCCGTGCGAAAACGCACCGGGCGAATTCGGCCACCGCTACGCTGAGTTCACCGAGCGACCGGAGGGGCCATGCAGCCCAACACCCTGCTCGACGCCCTCCTGGACGAGGCGGGCGTCTCGCACGCCGGGCTCGCCGACCGTGTGAACCGGGCCGGACGGGCCAGGGGACTTGCCCTGCGTTACGAACACACCGCCGTGGCGCGGTGGTTGAAGGGGCAGCGGCCGCGCGGCCAGGTGCCCGACCTGATCTGCGAGGTGCTCGCGGCCCGGCTGCGCCGGCCCGTGACCCTCGACGACATCGGGCTCGGCGTGCCCGGCGGCGGGCCGCCCGCGCCCGGCAGCCCGCTCTCCGGCTTCGTCGACCGGGCCACCGCCCTGTGGCGCTCGGACGAGCAGCAGCGCCCGTACCTGGTGAGCGCGCCGGCGGTGACCGGCACGCCCGCGGTGATCCCGGTGTGGGAGTGGGAGAACCCGCCGGAGGACACCGACGTCTCCCGGTCCGGTCTGACCCGGGTGGAGCCCGCCGACATCGCCCTGCTCAGCGCGGCCCGCGCGCACTACGAGCAGATGTACCGCAAGGCCGGGGGCATCGCGACCCGCGGCCGGATCGTCGGCTTCCTCACCACGGAGGCCGCGCCCCGGCTGCGCGGCTCCTACAGCGACGCCCTGGGCCGCTCCCTGCACCGGGCCACCGGGGGACTGGTGGCGGTGGCCGGGATCTGCGCCTACGACGCGGACGCGCACGGGCTCGCGCAGCGCTACTTCCAGCAGGCGCTGCGGCTGGCGAAGGCCAGCGGGGACCGGGCGTTCGGCGCCTATGTGATCGCGCTGATGGTCAACCAGTGTCTGCTGCTGGGGGAGTTCCGGCAGGCGGTGGCCTTCGCGGAGGCGGCGCTGCGGGCGGCGGACGGGACCATCACCCCGGCGCTCGCGGCGGATCTGACGGCGATGCAGGCGAAGGCGTACGCCCGGCTCGGGGACGGGGCGGCGGCGCTCGACTGCATCCTGCGGGCCGAGCACGCGGCGGAGCGGATCGCGCCGGCGGCGGAGCCGGCCGAGACGGGGTACGTCCAGCCCGGGCTCGTCAACGTACAGGTCGCGGAGGCCCTCCTCAGTCTGGGTGATCTCGCGGGGGCGTACGAGCACGCGGCGCGGGCGGTCGGGACGCCCTCGCACGACCGGGGCCGGGTGCACCGGCTGGCGCTGCTCTGCCAGGTCGAACTGCGGCAGGGCGAGGCGGACTCGGCGGCGCGGACGGCGGTGGAGATGACCGAGCGGGCGCGCGGGATGGAGTCGCGGCGGCTGCGGGACCGGCTGCTCCAGGCCCGGGAGCACCTGCTGGCCAGTGACGCGGGGGACGCGAGGGAGGCGGCGGCACTGATCGACGGGGCGCTGCGCGTTCCGCTCTGACCGTTCAGCTGCTGCGATATTGCCACCGAACACGCACCTACCAGTCGGAAGGTGGCAAGAACGTGCAGTGGACGAAACTAAGTGAGCGCTCCGTCTATGAAAACCGTTGGTTCCGGGTGAACCTCGCGGACGTCGAACTCCCGGACGGCCGCCACCTCGACCACTATCTGATCCGGCTCCGGCCCGTCGCCGTCGCGACCGTCGTCAACGACGCCGACGAGGTCCTGATGCTCTGGCGCCACCGCTTCATCACCGACAGCTGGGGCTGGGAGCTGGCCGCCGGCGTCGTCGAGGACGGCGAGACCCCCGAGGCCGCCGCCGCCCGCGAGATGGAGGAGGAGACCGGCTGGCGGCCGGGCCCGCTGCGCCACCTCCTCACCGTCGAGCCCTCGAACGGGCTCAGCGACGCCCGGCACCACCTCTACTGGGCGGACCGGGCCACCTGGACCGGCCCGCCGGTCGACGGCTTCGAGTCCTCGCGGCGCGCCTGGCTGCCGCTCAAGGAGGTCCCGGAGCTGATCGCCCGGGGCGAGATCCCGGCGGCCAACATGGCGGCCGGCCTGCTGATGCTCCACCACCTGCGGCTCGGCTGACCGCCGCCGGGAAAGACGGAACGGCCCGTACCTGTGCGGGGGTACGAGCCGTTCCTGCCGCGGAGAGCGACATTCGGGGGACGCCCGGAGGCGTCGGGGGGACGCCGGGGCGTCAGGGGTAGACGTAGAAGCCGGAGCCCGTCTTGCGGCCCAGCCGGCCCGCGTCGACCATCCGCTGGAGCAGCGGGGGAGCGGCGTACAGGGGCTCCTTGAACTCGGAGTACATCGAGTCGGCGATCGAGGCGATCGTGTCGAGGCCGATCAGGTCCGCGAGCTTCAGCGGGCCCATCGGGTGGGCGCAGCCGTACTCCATGCCGTTGTCGATGTCCTCGCGGCTCGCGATGCCGGACTCGAACATCCGGATCGCGGAGAGCAGGTACGGCACGAGCAGGGCGTTCACGACGAAGCCCGAGCGGTCCTGGGCACGGATCGCGTGCTTGCCGAGCAGCTTCTCGGCGAAGCCCTGCGCGCGGCTGATCGTGCCCTCGGAGGTGGTGAGGGCCGGGATCAGCTCGACGAGCTTCTGCACCGGGGCCGGGTTGAAGAAGTGGATGCCGATGACGTGGTCGGGGCGGGAGGTCGCCACGGCCAGCTTCACCAGCGGGATGGAGGAGGTGTTCGAGGCCAGGATGGCGTCGGGCCGGGTCAGGACCTGGTCGAGCACCTGGAAGATCTCGGTCTTGACCTGCTCGTTCTCGACGACGGCCTCGATGACGAGGTCGCGGTCGGCGAACTCGCCGAGGTCGGTCGTGAAGGAGAGGTTCGCGAGCGCCGCGTCCCGCTCCTCCTCGCTGATCTTGCCGCGTTCGGCGGCCTTGGTCAGCGAGTTCAGCAGCCGGGTGCGGCCGATCTCCAGCGCCTCGCCGGTGGTCTCGGCGACCTTCACCTCGAGACCGCTCCGGGCACACACCTCTGCGATGCCCGCGCCCATCTGGCCGCAGCCCACCACTCCGACGCGCTCAATGTCGGCCATGGAGTCCGTCACCTCGTGCCTTTCGCTCTTCTCTGGCGGCGGGCCCCCGTGTGATTCCGGTGCGCACGCCTCGACCCCATGACGTTACTCCGATTCGCGCGATGATCGATCGGTCGGAGGCGGGCATGCTGGGCGTGGGGGTGTGACGTGTCCGACAGCTGAGAGGTACAAGTGCGGCCTATCGGGAGAAGAGGGTTTGTGACGACCGCCACGGGAGCGGCATTCGCCGTCGTGGGGCCGGGTGTTCCGGGCGTCGCCGCGGAGCGCCGTCCGGGACGGGAGCGGGCGGCGCCGGAGGGCGGCTTCCGGGGCATGTGGGTGGCGACCGTCGCCAACCGCGACTGGCCGTCCCGCGCCGGCCTCACCGCCGCCGCGCAGCGGGCCGAGCTCCTGGCCCACCTGGACCGGGCGGTGGAGCGGCGGCTCAACGCGGTCGTCCTCCAGGTGCGCCCCTCCGCCGACGCCCTGTGGCCGTCGCCGTACGAGCCATGGGCGCAGTGCCTCACCGGCACGCAGGGCCGGGACCCCGGCTGGGACCCGCTGGGCACCGCGGTCGCCGAGGCCCACGCGCGGGATCTGGAGCTGCACGCCTGGTTCAACCCGTACCGCGTGGCCCCTCACACGGACCCCGCCCGGCTCGCCGCGTCCCACCCGGCGCGGCTGCACCCGGAGTGGACCGTGCCCTACGGCGGGAAGCTGTACTACGACCCCGGGCGGCCCGAGGTCCGGCGCTTCGTCCAGGACGCGATGCTGGACGCGGTGCGCCGCTACGACCTCGACGCGGTGCACTGGGACGACTACTTCTACCCCTACCCGGTGGCCGGACAGAGCTTCGCGGACGACGCCTCGTACGCCGCCCACGGCGCGGACTTCCCCGACCGCGCGGACTGGCGGCGCCACAACACCGACCTGCTGGTCTCCGAGATGTCGGCCCGCATCGAGGAGGTCAGGCCCGGGGTGGCCTTCGGGATCAGCCCCTTCGGCGTGTGGCGCAACAAGGCCGACGACCCCGAGGGCTCGGACACCCGCGGCGGCGTGGCCACCTACGACGACCTGTACGCCGACACCCGCAAGTGGATCGGGGAGGGCTGGATCGACCACGTGGTGCCGCAGCTGTACTGGCACGTCGGCCACCCCGCCACCGACTACGCCACGCTCCTCGACTGGTGGGACGCGGCGGTCCGGGACACCGGCGTCGGGCTCTACATCGGCGAGGCGCTCTACAAGGCGGGCGCCCCGGGCCAGCCCGCGGCCTGGCAGGACCCGAAGGAGCTGTCACGGCACCTCGCGCTGGCCGCCCGGCGACCCGGCGTCGGCGGGCACTGCTACTTCGCGGCGAAGGAGGTCGCCGAGGACCGCAACGGCGCGCTCGCCGCCGTCGTGGCCGACCACTACCCGACCCGGGCCCGCGCGCCGCGAGCCCGGCGCGGCGCTCCCTAGCCCCGCTCTCCGCGGTGACGGACGACGGTGTCGGGGCCGGGCGACATCAGGGCCTCGTGACCGTCGTCGTCGAACTTGACCTTGTACGGGGGAGTGCCGTTCTCCCCCAGCACCTGAAGGACCTGGGCCGTACGGTCGTGCTGACCTACGGTCCGGCCGTGCACCAGCAGCTTGTCGCCCACACTCGCCTGCATCGGGGACCTCCTCGCGCGCGTAGGGCCTCTGTCTGCCATTGTGACCCCGGTCGCGGGGGCCCGTCGCGCCGACCGGCCCCCGCGCCGGCCGCGCTTCAGCTCTTCGCGCGCTGGGTCACCGCGATGCAGACCAGCACGCCGACCGCCGCCACGGGCGCGGCCAGCGGCAGGGACTCGCCGAGCAGGAAGACCGACCAGAAGAGGGTGAGGAGCGGCTGGGCGAGCTGGAGCTGGCTGGCGCGCGGGATGCCGATCGCGGCCATGCCGCGGTACCAGACGTACAGGCCGAAGAAGGTGGAGCCGGCCGCCACCCAGACCAGGCCGACGACGCCGTGGGCGGTCAGGCGCACCGGTTCGAGGGCGAGCGCCACCGCCGCTGCGGGGACCATGAGCGGCAGGCAGAACACCAGCGCCCAGCCGATCACCTGCCAGCCCGGCATCTCCCGGGCGAGCCGGCCGCCCTCGGTGTAGCCCGCGGCGCAGACCAGGAGCGCGCCGAAGAGGTAGAGGTCGCCCGTGGAGAGCGCCCCGCCGCTCTGCTGGACGGTGAAGGCGATGACGACGGCCGCGCCGGCGACGGCCGCGAGCCAGAAGGTGCGGGACGGGCGGCGGCCGGTGCGCACGGCGGCGAAGGCGGCCGTGGTGAGCGGCAGCAGGCCCACGACGACGGCGGCGTGCGAGGTCGTGGAGGTCTGCAGGGCGAGCGTGGTCAGCAGCGGGAAGCCCACCACCACACCGCCCGCGACCACCGCGAGCCCGGCCCGGTGGCGCCGCTCCGGCAGCGCCGCGCGGCCGCCGAGCAGGAAGGCCCCGGCGATCAGGGCGGCGAGCGTGGAGCGGACGGCCACCAGCGACCAGGGGCCGAAGCTCTCCAGGCCCCACACCGTCGACGGGAAGGTCAGCGAGAAGGAGACGACGCCGAGCAGGGCGAGCAGGGTTCCCTGGGCGCCGGGGGCCTCGGCCCGCGCGGGAGCGCTTCCGGCCGTCGTGCCGACCGCTATCGTCATCGGAGTAGTAGCGCTATTCTGTGCTCTCATGCATGAGCGTAGCAGCGTGGCTGAACTGGCGAAAACCCTGAAAGCGGAGCTCGACCGCTACTCTCCGGGTGGAAAGCTGCCGTCGAGCCGGGCCCTCGTCGAGCGCTACCGCGTCTCCCCGGTGACCGTCACCCGCGCCCTCGCCCAGCTCGCCGCCGAGGGCCTCGTCGTCACCCGCCCCGGCGCCGGGGCCTACCGTGCCGAGAC
>Ga0247818_10001520_pt1 | contig 14779 bp, 13 predicted proteins | sample 13C_Glucose_Day1_FD_192424 | JGI IMG/M metagenome (GOLD analysis project Ga0247818, IMG submission 192424) | Soil microbial communities from agricultural site in Penn Yan, New York, United States - 13C_Glucose_Day1 | ecosystem: Environmental > Terrestrial > Soil > Agricultural land | place...
GCCGGGGACGCGGAGGACGGCCTCGCCCTCCCCGACGCGCAGGAGCGCGTCACCGCCGGCGTGGCCTATGAGTGTGAGGTCGGCGCCGAGCGCGTCCACGTCGCCACGGCCGTCGTCGAGGGCGAACAGGAAGCGTCCGGAGAGCGCCGTCGCTCGGTCACTCGCGCACAGGAGCTGGTCCAGCTCGGTCAGCCACGGTCTGACGTCGACGGCTCCGAGGCCGTCCAGCCCCGAGAGCGGGGAGGCGACCACGTTGCGCACGCGCTCGTGGCGTTCGGAGGGCAACAGCCCGGCCCTGCTCAGCAGTCCGGCCAGCTCCGCACCGCAGTCCTCGGCGAGTCCGCGCACCTGCACGTTCCCCCGGGACGTGAGATGCAACTCACCGTCACCGAGCCGCTCGGCGGCCTGCCCCAGCGCCGCCGCCTGACGGGGTGTCAGCACCCCGCCGGGTATGCGGATCCGCGCCAGCGCACCGTCGTCCGCCCGGTGCAGCCGCAGTGCGCCGGGGCACGCGTCACCGCTGCTCCGGGTGCACGCGGCGCCCGGAGACCGGGGCGTAAGGGGGGAGGCGGACATGGCGGCGAGCATACCGACCGTGACCGGGGCGCAGCCCTACGGTCACTGTGACCTACGGGACACCTCGCCGCGGGCCCGGCGCCGGACCGTCGGCCAGAACCCTGGGGCCGTGCCATGACCCCGTCCGGTCCGAACGCCCCCGGCCCGGCTCGCCAGGCCCCGTGTCGTCCGGCCGGAACCCCCTCGGGCCCTGCCGGGCCGGGGGCCGTCTGGTCAGGACCCCCCACCTGCCGCCTACTATGCCTAGCGGCGGTCCGTTCGGCCCGCCATCGCCAGACGGCGACATGGGAGGAAGCCCGGTGAGATTCCGGCGCGGTCCCGCCACTGTGAGCCCGGCCCCGCGAAGGCCGTGCGAGTCAGGAACTCCTGCCGTCCGACACACCGCCCGGGGCGTGGACACCCCGAGGAAGGGCTGACGCCGCATGATCCTGCTCCTGTCGACGTCCGACACAGACCTGCTGAGCGCCCGTGCCTCCGGTGGTCCGGTCGGCTTCCGCTACGCGAACCCGTCCCGGCTCTCCGTCGAGGACCTGCCGCAGCTCCTGGACGGCACGGACCTCGTCGTCGTACGTCTCCTCGGTGGCGTCCGCGCCTGGCAGGAAGGGCTCGACCAGGTGCTGGCGACCGGCCGGCCCGTCGTCGTCCTCACCGGTGAACAGGCCCCCGACGCCCAGCTGATGGCGGCCTCCACCGTGCCGATCGGCATCGCGGCCGAGGCCCACGCCTACCTCGCGCACGGTGGCCCCGCGAACCTGGAGCAGCTGGCCCGCTTCCTCTCCGACACCGTGCTGCTCACCGGCCACGGGTTCGAGCCGCCCGCCCCGGCCCCCGCGTGGGGACCGCTGGAGCGGACCGCCCGGGAGGTCGACGGCCCGACCGTGGCGGTGCTCTACTACCGGGCCCACCACATGAGCGGGAACACCGCGTTCGTCGAGGCGCTCTGCACCGCCGTGGAGGACGCGGGCGCCCGCCCCCTCCCGCTGTACGTCGCCTCGCTGCGCACCCCCGAACCCGAGCTCGTCGAGGAACTGCGGGCCGCCGACGCCGTCGTGACGACCGTCCTCGCGGCCGGCGGCACCAAGCCCGCCACCGCGTCGGCCGGCGGGGACGACGAGTCCTGGGACGCGGGTGCCCTGACCGGGCTGGACGTCCCCGTCCTCCAGGCGCTCTGCCTCACCAGCCCGCGTGCCGCCTGGGAGGAGAACGACGAGGGCGTCTCCCCGCTCGACGCGGCCACCCAGATCGCCGTACCCGAATTCGACGGCCGCCTGATCACCGTGCCGTTCTCCTTCAAGGAGATCGACGAGGACGGCCTGCCCGCGTACGTGGCCGACCCCGAGCGCGCCTCCCGGGTCGCCGGGATCGCCGTACGGCACGCGCGTCTCCGCCACATCCCCGCCGCCGAGAAGCGGATCGCGCTCGTCCTGTCCGCCTACCCGACCAAGCACTCGCGCATCGGCAACGCGGTAGGCCTCGACACCCCCGCCAGCGCCGTCGCCCTGCTCCGCAGGCTGCGCGCCGAGGGCTACGACTTCGGGCCGGAGGAAGAGATTCCGGGCCTGGTCTCCGGTGACGGCGACGAGCTGATCTACGCGCTCATCGACGCCGGTGGCCACGACCAGGAGTGGCTCACCGAGGAGCAGTTGGCCCGCAACCCGGTCCGCATCCCCGCCGCCGACTACCGCCGCTGGTTCGCCACGCTGCCCGCCGAGCTCCGCGAGTCCGTCGAGGAGCACTGGGGCCCGGCACCCGGCGAGATGTTCGTCGACAGGTCCCGCAACCCCGAGGGCGACATCGTGCTCGCGGCACTGCGCCGGGGCAACCTGCTGATCCTCATCCAGCCGCCGCGCGGCTTCGGCGAGAACCCGATCGCGATCTACCACGACCCCGATCTGCCGCCCTCGCACCACTACCTGGCCGCGTACCGCTGGATCGCCGCGTCCGCCGACGACAACGGCTTCGGCGCGGACGCGATGATCCACCTCGGCAAGCACGGCAACCTGGAGTGGCTGCCCGGCAAGAACGCCGGCCTCTCCGCCGCCTGCGGCCCCGACGCCGCGCTGGGCGACCTCCCCCTCGTCTATCCGTTCCTGGTCAACGACCCCGGTGAGGGCACCCAGGCCAAGCGCCGCGTGCACGCCACGCTCGTGGACCACCTGGTGCCGCCCATGGCACGCGCGGACAGCTACGGCGACATCGCCCGCCTGGAACAACTCCTGGACGAGCACGCCCAGATCGCCGCGATGGACCCGGCGAAGCTCCCCGCGGTCCGCGCCCAGATCTGGACGCTGATCCAGGCCGCGAAGCTCGACCACGACCTCGGCCTCGAGGACAGGCCGGAGGACGAGGGCTTCGACGAGTTCATCATGCATCTCGACGGCTGGCTCTGTGAGATCAAGGACGTCCAGATCCGGGACGGCCTGCACGTCCTGGGCGGCGCCCCCGCCGGGAAGGACCGCGTCAACCTGGTCCTCGCCGTCCTGCGCGCCCGCCAGATCTGGGGCGGCACGGCCTCGCTGCCCGGCCTGCGCGAGGCACTCGGCCTCGACGAGTCCGCGGCGACCCGTACCGCGGCCGACGAGACCGAGGAGAAGGCCCGCGCCCTCGTCCAGGCGATGGAGGACGCGGACTGGGATCCGGAAGCCGTCACCGGTGTGGCCCAGGGGCTCCCGCAGGCCGTCGCCGACATCCTCACCTTCGCCGCCACCGAGGTCGTGCCGCGTCTCGCCGCGACGACCGACGAGCTGGACCACGCGGTCCACGCGCTGAACGGCGGCTTCGTCCCCGCCGGCCCGTCCGGATCCCCGCTCCGCGGCCTGGTCAACGTGCTGCCGACAGGCCGCAACTTCTACTCGGTCGACCCGAAGGCGGTCCCGTCCCGCCTGGCGTGGGAGACCGGCCAGGCCCTCGCCGACTCGCTCCTGGAGCGCTACCGCGCCGACAACGGTGACTGGCCCACCTCCGTCGGCCTGTCCCTGTGGGGCACCAGCGCGATGCGCACCGCGGGCGACGACATCGCCGAGGCGTTCGCCCTGCTCGGCGTACGCCCCGTCTGGGACGACGCCTCGCGCAGGGTCACGGGTCTGGAGGCGATCCCGTACGAGGAACTGGGCCGGCCGCGCATCGACGTCACCCTGCGCATCTCCGGATTCTTCCGCGACGCCTTCCCGCACACGATCGGGCTGCTCGACGACGCCGTCCGCCTCGCCGCCTCGCTCGACGAGCCCGCAGAGCGGAACTTCGTACGCGCCCACACCCAGGCCGACCTGGCCGAACACGGCGACGAGCGGCGGGCGACCACCCGCATCTTCGGCTCCCGGCCGGGGACGTACGGCGCGGGGCTGCTCCAGCTCATCGACTCCCGCGACTGGCGCACGGACGCCGACCTCGCCGAGGTGTACACGGTGTGGGGCGGCTACGCCTACGGCCGTGAGCTGGACGGGCGCCCGGCCCGCGACGAGATGGAGACCGCGTACAAGCGGATCGCGGTGGCGGCGAAGAACACCGACACCCGTGAACACGACATCGCGGACTCGGACGACTACTTCCAGTACCACGGCGGCATGGTCGCGACCGTGCGCGCGCTGAAGGGGACCGCCCCCGAGGCGTACATCGGGGACTCGACCCGCCCCGAGACGGTCCGTACGCGGACGCTGGTCGAGGAGACGTCCAGGGTCTTCCGCGCCCGGGTGGTCAACCCGAAGTGGATCGAGGCGATGCGCCGCCACGGCTACAAGGGCGCCTTCGAGCTCGCCGCTACCGTCGACTACCTCTTCGGCTACGACGCGACGACCGGCGTGGTCGCGGACTGGATGTACGACAAGCTCACCGAGACGTACGTCCTGGACCCGGCGAACCGCGAGTTCCTCCAGCAGGCCAACCCCTGGGCCCTCCACGGCATCGCCGAGCGCCTCCTGGAGGCCGAGTCGCGCGGTATGTGGGCGAAGCCCGACCCGGCGGTGCTCGAAGCGCTGCGCCAGGTGTTCCTGGAGACGGAAGGCGAGCTGGAGGGCGAGGACTGAGCGGGGAGTGAGAGGCACGCGGTGGGGCGCGGCCCTGCGTTGCCGCCTCCCCGCGCCCGGTCCACTCTGGTGGAATGGGTGACCAGCCGAGCCCTCCGCTCCGCACGTCCGTGCGGCGAGCGTCCCGCCTGATGGAGGCCGCGGGGGCCCACACGGGCGGCGCCCCCGCAGGGCGCCTGGCGCGGGAGGCGGGACTCGAACCGGACTCCGCGAACCGCCTCCTGCGCGCGCTCGCCGACGACGGGTATCTGACCAGGCTGGAGGACGGCGGGTACGTCGTCGGAGGCATGCTCGACCGGCTGCGGACCGTGAGCCGGAGGGAGGGGGCGCTCGCCGGTGTCCGGCCCGCCCTCGCCGCGCTGCGGGACGAGATGTCGGCCGCCGCGTATCTGACCTTCTACGAGGACGGTGAGATCCGGGTCGCCGAGATCGTCGACGGGCCCAAGGCGCCCCGTGTCGACCTCTGGGTGGGCTTCGAGGACGCCGGTCACGCCACCGCCCTCGGGAAATGCGTCCTGCGCGAGCTGGACGAGGGAGCGCGCGGCGAATACCTCTCCCGGCACCTTCTCGGTGACCTCACGCCACGCACGATCACCCGCCGTGAGGAGCTGGTCCGGCAGCTGGAGGCGCTGTCGACGCCGTCCGTCATGGACCGCGAGGAGTACGCCCTCGGCACGGTCTGCATCGCCGTGCCCGTGTACGACGGCGACAAGCTCGGCTCGCTCGGTGTCTCCTTCCGGGCCGACCGGATGTACCGGATCACGCAGCTCCGCGAGTCGCTGCTCTCCTCGGCGGCCCGGGTGAGCCGGGGCCTGTCGTTCGTCCTCTGACGGGCCCGGCCGCACGGCTGAGCCCGTGGCCAGCACGAACACCGCCTCGCCCGTCATTCCTGCGCACACCGTCGATCACGGGCTCGATGTGCTGTGGCATTCCTCACAGGGAAATCACAGAGCGCGTAGGCAACTGCACCCATTCGTCTGCTCTGTCTCTCCCGATGTTGTGGTACTGGGCGGGAGAGGTGAAAAATCCGTGACGGCAGATCGTTGCCCCGGCCATACGATCACCTCCGAGTCGCATCTGCGTGTCCCATTCCGCTGCGACCCCTTCTTCTCATCTTTCGGACCCTGAAGGGCACTTGTGAAGATTCGCCGGATTCTCGCCACTGCTGTAGCCGCAGCGGTGACCACGCCCGTCCTCCTGCTCTCCGCGGCCCCCGCGTTCGCCGACGCCAAGCCGGCGGCGCAGACGCAGGAGAAGCCGTCGATCGCGGAGCTGGAGAAGGCGGCTGCCGCGGCGCAGACCGCGTACGACGCCGCTGTGGCGGCCGAGGCCGCCGCCGAGGCGGAGCTCGAGGCGATCCTGTCGGACACCGCCCCTCTGGCCGTCGCCGCCAAGGCCGCCGCCACGGCCGCCGCGGATGCCGCCACCGCGAAGACCGCCGCCGACCAGGCCGTCGTCGACGCCAAGGCGGAGCTGGCAGCCCTCCCGGGCACGGCCACCGACGAGGAGAAGGCCGCCGCGACGACGAAGGTCACCGAGGCGGAGACCGCCGCCGTGGCCGCCGACGAGGCCAAGACCGCAGCCGACGCCGCGCTCGTGGAAGCCAACGACGCGCGGGACGACGAGCGGGTCGCCGCTGTCCGGAAGCTCGGCCAGGCCCAGAAGGCCACCGAGGACGCCCTCGCCGCCAAGACCGCCGCCGACGAGGCGCTGGCCAAGGCGAAGGAGGAGGCGGCCGAGGAGGGCGAGGAAGGCGAGGAGGAGGGCGACTGCGTCCCCGAGGCCAAGCTCACCACCGTCGTGACGGGTCTGCCGTCCGTGGTCGTCGCCGGCAAGAAGGTCGACTTCAAGCTCCGGGTGACCAACGGCACCGACAAGACGATGGACGAGGTGTTCCCGTTCGCCTACGTCCACGCGACCGACAAGAGCGGCCTCAAGGACCTCGACGAGCTGGTGCGTCTGCAGTGGTCCAACGGCTCGAAGTGGAAGACCGTCGACAACGAGCACTACATGGACGCCATCAGCCCGCTGAAGGCCGGTGCCCACGCCGACGTCAAGATGCGCCTCACGATCGACGCCTCCGCTCCCGCGGGCAACGGCGTCACCTTCGTCGCCGGTGACTACTGGAACGACAACGGCACCTGCGGCGGGACGCCCGACCTCGAGGGCTACGAGTTCCTGATCGCCGCCGCCGGTACCGACCCCGGCAAGGTCGACGACGCCAAGCCCGGCAAGACCGAGCCGAACAACTCGAACCTCACCCCGCAGACCGGCACGTCCGCCGCCCCGACGGGCAGCCTCGCCGCGACCGGTACGTCCTCCGCGATGTCGCAGGCCGCCCTCGCCGCAGGCGCCGCCGTGGCGATCGGCGCGGGCGCCGTGTTCGTCGTACGCCGCCGCAAGGCCGGCTCGCACGCCTGACGCGTGAGGCGGGGTACCGGCCAGGCACCCCGCCCCGCACGCCGACCTCCGGTGGGCCCGGCACCTCCAGGTGCCGGGCCCACCGGCGTCGTGTGCGGGCGGGTGCAGGCCCCCGCCGCCGTGTGCGGCAGGGGGCCGGCCGGACCGGTCAGGAATCGAGAAGCGCACCCTGGCTGCCGCGCATAACTTCGTCACATGGCTTCCATCGCATCCGTCACCCTCGAGGTGGCCGACCCCACCGCTGCCGAACGCTTCTACTCCGCCGCCTTCGGGCTGGGCCCCGAGCTGCGCTTCCGGGCCTCGGAGGCGCCGACGAGCGGCTTCCGCGGCTTCACGCTCTCGCTCACGGTCTCCGGCCCCGCCACCGTCGACGGCTTCATCGAGGCCGCCCTCGACGCCGGTGCCTCGCCGGTGAAGCCCGCCACCAAGTCCTTCTGGGGCTACGGCGGCGTCGTACGCGCCCCGGACGGGGCCCTCTGGAAGATCGCCACCTCGGCGAAGAGGGACAAGAGCCCGGCCACCCGCGAGATCGACCAGTTCGTGCTTCTGCTGGGCGTCGACGACGTGGTCGTCAGCAAGCATTTCTACGTCGAGCAGGGGCTCACCGTCGGGAAGAGCTACGGCCGCAAGTACGTGGACTTCGACATGGCGTCGGGTCCCGTCAAGCTCGGCCTGTACGGCCGTCCCGCACTCGCCAAGGACGCCGGGGTCTCTCCCGACGGCAGCGGATCGCACCGGCTCGTGATCGGCACGGACACCGGGCCCTTCACCGACCCGGACGGCTTCGTCTGGGAGAAGGAGCAGTCCTGAATCCGGCTGCGCCACCCGGCGGGGCATGGCACGATCACGCGGGTGACGAGCAGACCCGCCGGGACCCCGCAGCTGCGTGACCTCGCCCGGCTGCGGCGCGTGCGTGACCGGATCGACCGGGAGTACGCGCAGCCGCTGGACGTCGAGGCGCTGGCCCGGGGCGCGAACATGTCGGCGGGCCACCTCAGCCGCCAGTTCCGGCTCGCCTACGGGGAGTCCCCGTACAGCTATCTGATGACGCGGCGCATCGAGCGGGCGATGGCGCTGCTGCGCCGGGGGGACCTCAGCGTCACCGACATCTGCTTCGAGGTCGGCTGCTCCTCGCTGGGCACCTTCAGCACACGCTTCACCGAACTGGTCGGTATGCCGCCCAGTGCCTACCGGCGCCAGGTGGAGAGCGGGGCGGAGGGGGTGCCGCCGTGCGTGGCGAAACAGGTGACGAGACCCGTCAGGAATCGAGAAGCCCGTACCCCCGAGCCGCCGCTAGCGTGACGGGCATGGACATCACCATTCACACCAGCGTCCTCCCGCACGACGACCCGGACGCCTCGCTGGCCTTCTACCGCGACACCCTCGGTTTCGAGGTCCGCAAGGACGTCGGTTCCGGCGCGATGCGCTGGATCACGGTCGGCCCCGCCGACCAGCCCGGCACCTCCATCCTGCTGGCCCCGCCGGCCGCCGACCCGGGCATCACCGAGGAGGAGCGGCGCACCGTCCTGGAGATGATGGCCAAGGGAACGTACGGCTGGATCCTCCTGGCCACCAAGGACCTCGACGCCACCTTCGAGCGGCTGCAGACGGGCGACGCCGAGGTCGTCCAGGAGCCGACCCAGCAGCCCTACGGGACCCGCGACTGCGCCTTCCGCGACCCCGCGGGCAACCTGATCCGCATCCAGGAAGTGCGCTGAGCCGTCCGCACCCCGGTCCGCCCGTGAACCGCTGACGTCGGGGGCGCCCATCGCGAACGGTGCGCGCCCCCGACGGGGCGGGACGGCTGCCGGGGAACTCCTCAGCCGGCGCTGGGCGCGGTGGAGGGGGACGTCGTGGTCCGTTCGACGAGGCCGTTGACCGACTGGTCACCCTGGGAGTTCATGGGCGTGGAGTAGTGGCCGACGGCCCAGAACCCGTCGGAGCCCCCGGTCGGCGCCAGGTCGTAGAAGGTGTACGAGGGCCACCGGGTGTCGCCGTCGGGCGCCGTCGCTCCGGATTCCTTGGTCCAGCTGGTGCCGTCGAAGTGCCAGAACACCGGGCTCGCGTCGGCGGGTTCGGTCTGGTCGTTGCCGGTGACCCACAGACCGCCGTGGCCGTCGGACGCGATGGCGTGGACGTAGAGGGCGGAGAGCTCGCCGGTGATGTCCTCCCAGGCGGAGCCGTTCCAGTGGGCGACGCCCGGCACGGGCTCGGTGATCTCGGGGTCGGTGGCCCACCCGGCGACGTAGACGCTGTCCGCGGACGCGGCGGCGATCTTGGCGGTGTCCGTGCCGGTGCGCACGGGAGGCGTCTCCATGAGCGTCCAGGTGGTGCCGTCCCAGTGGTACGTCACCGGGTGCCCGCCGTTCACCGGGTACTTCATCCCGGTGGCGTACGCGTCGTCAGCCGACAGTGCGTCGATGTCCCGGATGTCGACGAGGGCGGGGAGCGCGAACGTGTTCCAGACGCCGTCGGAGTAGGTGTAGAGGGCGTTGCCTCCCTTGAAGAGGCGTCCGGGTACGGCGTCGATCGGCACCTCGGGCCAGTTCTGATCGGCGGCGCCGGCCGCCGTGACGGTGTTCCAGCGCGTGCCGTCGTAGTGCACGAGCACCTGGTCCCTGCCCACCGTCCCGTAGGCCCAGACGTCGTCGGCGGCTGCCGCGCTGACCGCCGACCACTGCCAGACCTCGGGCAGTCCCGGAGCGGTGTCCTTGCTCCACCTCGTCCCGTCCCAGCGCATGACGGCGCCGCGGCCGTCCTTGCTGCCGACCGCCCAGGCGAGGTCCTCGTCCACGGAGGAGACGGAGAGCAGGGACCCGGCGGGGCTGGTGCCGGAGAGGGAGACCTCCCAGCCGGAGACCTCGGCGGCGCCGGCGCCACCGGCGGTGAGCAGGGTGGACGCGAGGGCCAGCGAGACGGCCGCGGTGCGCAGGAGGTGCCGTGGGAGCATCGGTGAGCGTTCCTTTGCGATGGGGGAGGACTTCTCCGGAGCCCGAGTCGGGCACATGCCCTCCTCGACCACGGGACGAGACTCGCGGGGCGCGCCGATGGTTGTAATGGGCACGGCATGTGACGCGTCCGACTCAGGGTGTCTGCCGTGGTCCGGGCGCACGGCACGCGGGGCCGGACTGCGGCCGGCGCCCCGGACGCCACCGCAGATGACCGAGATGCGGGGGGTGGCGGAGGGCGTTTTGATCACAACAGAGTGACGGTATCCGAGATAAAGCCCAACTAAGCGCACAGAACCTTCACTTGATGTCATGCTGCTCCGGCTGAAACCAGAACCAGCAGATGGAGCAGGGCACATGGCCGAAACTCAGCCCAACACCGCTACCAGCCAAGGCGCTTCCGCTGCGGCTGGAGGCGTAGTCGCGACCGGTGACGCCGGCGCCGTCCAGTTGTCAGGGGTGGCCATGAAGCGCCGCGGTCCCGTCGCCGTGTGGCTCGGCCTGACCCTCATCACCCTCGGGATCTACCAGCTGGTCTGGTACTTCAAGATCCACAAGGAGCTGCACGAGTTCGACCGCCGGCGGCCCCTGAACCCGGGTGGCAGCCTGATGGTCCTGCTCTTCCTGGGCTGGACCGTGATCGCGCCGCTGATCTCCTTCAAGAACACCGGCAAGGCGATAGCGAACGCCCAGCGCGCGGCCGGCCTGCCGGTGACGTGCAGCCCCGCCGCGAGCATGTGGCTGATGTTCGTCTTCGGCCTGAACGTCTGGTACATGCAGCGCCAGCTCAACCTGGTCGTCGATGCCTACCCGGGCGCCGAGCCGGGCACGCAGGTCACTCTCGCGGCCTGAACCCGCTGCCGCGTCGCGCCCCCGGGCGGACCGTGCCGCGCATTCCGGAGGCGCCCACCGCACGCGGTGGGCGCTTTCGCGTGTCGCCTTCCGGCGTGCACGAACCGAGACGGAGGCGGGGTCCCGATGGAACGGGTGGACTGCTCAGGCGCCGCGCGCCCGCAGGATTCCGTCGACGCCGTGGTGGAAGGTGTCGGAGATCAGTTCCGGGTCGAAGAGGCAGCCGGCGGCCATCGCGCCGTCGCGGAGCATGACGAGATGCCGCCCGGCCGCATCGGCGGGCTCGTCGCCGACCTGGGCCAGCAGCCCGGTGACGGTCTCCAGGAACCACTGGCGATGGGTCAGGACGGCCTGGTGGATGGGGTGGGCGGGGTCAGGGTATTCGGCCACCGCGTTGAGGAAGGCGCAGCCGCGGAACCCGGGGCTCTGAATGCCTTCGGTGATGAATCGGGCGATCGCCCGGACCGTATCGGCCGCCGACTGCCCGCCTGCCGGTGAGCCGACTGCCGGCTGCCCGCCTGCCGGTGAGCCGGGCCCGTCCACCGGTGAGCCCCCCGGAGCCGGCTGCCCACCCGCTGTAGCCGCCTCGATCCCTGCCCGGATGCCCCGGTCGGCCTGGTCGAGGTAGGCGAGGACGAGATCCTCCTTGCCCGCGAAGTGGCGGTACAGCGTGGCCCGGGTGACCTGGGCCTCCGCGATGATCCGGTCGATGCCGACGGAGTGGATCCCCTCCGCGTAGAAGAGTTCGGTCGCCTTGCCGAGCAGCCGCGCTCGTGCCGCGGACGTACTGCTGCTTCCCGTGCCCTGACCCATGCGGCCCAGAGTACTCCAAGGGTGAGGGAGAACGGTCGGTCTTGACAGCTGGAGAACCCGCCCCTTGAATAGCAACGAGACCGAACGTTCTCCCTCGCAATGCCTGTATCGCCGAGCGCGAGGCATGCAGACCTCTCCCGCGCTGTGACGATCGGCTGCCCGGCGCGGTGACGCGCTCGATCGGGAAGCGGGCTGGGCCACCGATGAACGATCCGACCGGCACCACCACACCTGAACCGAAAGGCACTGCCGTGGACACCCTCGTCCGAACCACTCCTGCCGACGCGACCGCACCCCTGCGCAAGCTGTACTTCCTGCGCTTCGCCTTCGCCGCAGTCTGGGCCGCGCTGCTGTTCGCGACCGCCGAGCCGCTGGGTGCGCTCACCGCCACGCTGCTGGTGATCTACCCGCTGTTCGACATGGCGTGCGCGGTCGTGGACATCAGGGCCGCCCGCAGGAACGGCAGCCCGGCGCGCGGCCTGTACGTGAACATCGCGCTCAGCGCCCTCACCACCGTCGGCCTGGCCGTCGCGGCCACCTCCGGCGTCCCGGCGGTCTTGCGGGTATGGGGTGCGTGGGCCGTCACCGCCGGCATCGTCCAGCTCGTCGTCGGCGCCGCCCGGCGCCAACTCGGCGGCCAGTGGGCGATGATCGCGAGCGGCGCCATCTCCACCCTCGCCGGAGCCTCGTTCTTCGCCCAGGCCGGCAAGGACGGCGCCTCCCTGACCAACCTGGCGGGCTACGCCTTCCTCGGTGGGGTCTTCTTCCTCGTCTCCGCACTCCGCCTGGGACGCACCCGCCAGGCGTGACCCCTCGCCCTGACACGGCCGGTGCCTGGAGGGCCACACCGCGAGCGGTGTGGCCCTCCAGGCACCGGGCCTGCGTCGCACGCCGCCACATGGCTCTACCGATGATGCGGGCGAGGCGCTCGACGAGGTCGACGGCTCCGGCGCTGCGATGCTGACCACGCGGGGTCAACAGCGCCCGCACCTGCCGAGCGCGAGCGGGCCCCGCGCCGCCGGGCACAGGGTGAAGACCCGTTCGTCGTCGCTCAGGTGGCACCAGACGTACAAGGGTCCTGGACCAGCAGTCCCCGCTCCAGTGCCCAGCGCGCACCCCGCTCGGAGTCGGCCGAGGGGGCCCTGAACGTGATCAAACGCGCCGGTGATCGAGCCTGTTCACCCTGGTGAGACGCTTGCCGCGCAAGCAACTTCCGGGTGACGCAGATGCCGAAGTGATCACCGCGGTCATCCGCTCCGGATTGCTGTGGTGTTCCAGCAGGGCGGTCAGCCGATGCTTCTTGCGGTGCCGGGCGCCGGGATGCCCAGGGCCACCAGCATGCGGTGCAGTTCCTCGGAGGTCGTGTTCGCCAGTAGCCGGGTGAGCCGAGCGTCCGGCCCCAGTGGCGAGCCCCACGCCTGCCGCAACGGCGCCGCCATGCGCAGCAGCCCTTCTCCCTCCGGCCGGACGAGTGCGCGGTCGGCCGGCGCCTCCAAGGCCGAGTCCAGCCCGCGAGTGCTCTCCGTTCCGGTCGCCTCCAGCAGATCGGCCAGGGCGGCACATGGAACGGGTCCCAGTGCGGCCAGTGCCTCGGCTACCTGCAGGTGTGGCAGCGCGAGTCCGGGCAGCACCGGGGCCACCGACGCCGGGCGCTGAAGGCGGTCCGCGAGTTCGCCGAACGACCGTGGTTCCGGCGGGGACACGGCATCCGGGCGAGCTGCCAGGACCCGCTCAAGCTCGGTCGACCTCCAGATCACTCAACCACGTGGCCAGAGTCGATCCGCTGGGCTTCTGCAACCAGCAACGTCGCAGGGCCCCGCAGCAAGCTGCGGGGCCCTGCGACGTATTGCCCGGTGAGAGCAATGGCGGAGGATACGAGATTCGAACTCGTGAGGGGTTGCCCCCAACACGCTTTCCAAGTCTTCGCTCGGCCGTTCGGCAACAGTCGCGGGCGTCTGGACCTGTGGCGGAGCCGGCGGCTACAGGCTCGATGAACTGTGGTGAACGCCTGCGAATGCGACCGGAACTGAGACCAGGCGCTCGTTCATTTACCGGACACCGGGCCGTACCACTGCATGGCCTGACCGGTGATTGCGGCGATACATTCGAAGTCGTGGTCGCGGTGCAGGAGGGTCAGCCCCTGGAGTTCCGCTGTGGCGGCGACGACGAGGTCAACAGCTCCTGCACTGCGGTGCTGACCGCGTTCGGTCAGCAGCTCCTGAACCCGCCAGGCGCGGTCGTACGCGCGGTCATCGACGGGCACCCAGCCGAACAGCAGCCGCATGTCCTCGATGCCGCGCGCACGGTCGGCGGCGGAGCGGGCGCTGTAGAAGAACTCCAGCTCGGTAACGGGGCAGGTCGCGATGAGCCCTGCTGTGGCGGCCTGATCCCATCCGTACTGTTCGGCGTCGTCGCGGAAGAATCGGGCGAGCGCACTTGTGTCGATCAGGAACTGTGCCGCGCTCACCGCCGGTAGTCCCTCTTCTCCTCGAAGGCATCCAGATCGAACGCGCCCTCGCCCGCTGCGGCCCGCAACCGAGTGAGAGCGAGGGCCCGTCGGCGGTTGTCGAGCACCTCGCGCAGAGCAGTGTTGACCGTCTCCTTCTTGGTGCCAGTCCCCAGCGCCTGAGCCACGTCGGCCAGCAGTTCGTCGTCCAGGTCGATCACCGTTCGACTCACTCGCGCACCTCCTGAGATATCAACTGTGGAGTCAAATGTATCATGGTATGCGCCTTAGGTGATGTCGCGGGCGGCCGGGAAGGCGGACCGGTGGCCGGGATCATGTTGCGGAATCACGCAGGGGCGGTGACTCCTCCCAGCTCGTGATCACCTGCAGGCAGTACCGTCCCGAGAGGGCCTTGACCGGTCGGAACAGGCCAAGGCCTTCTTGGTATTGCCCGGTGAGAGCAATGGCGTCGCCAGAAGCGCTGACCGGAGGCTTGTCCGTCATGCCGACCGAGTGCGACAGCCACCGTCCGAGCTGGGCGAGCCAGGCGACGAACTCGTGGGTGCCGCCGCAGCAGTCGGTACGGATCAGCGTCCGGCGTCCGCGCCGGTACTTCTTCGGCGTTTGCGCCCGGGCGAGCCCAGCCGTGGTGATGTGGTCGGCGGCGGTGTTGCTGCCTGCGTTGCCCGGTCTGAGCAGGC
>Ga0247818_10001522_pt1 | contig 14774 bp, 9 predicted proteins | sample 13C_Glucose_Day1_FD_192424 | JGI IMG/M metagenome (GOLD analysis project Ga0247818, IMG submission 192424) | Soil microbial communities from agricultural site in Penn Yan, New York, United States - 13C_Glucose_Day1 | ecosystem: Environmental > Terrestrial > Soil > Agricultural land | place: USA...
CACAGGGCCTGAGCGTGAAGGAAGTGTGAATAAATGCTGTTCCCGCTATGTTCACACCTCGGCGAGGCCGATACTCGCGGACACACGCTGGATCGCGGGCCATCAAATGGCCCATTACTCCGGCGAGGGTTCACACTTCCGTTCAACGGAAGCAAGAAATACCCTTTGATCAGGGATTTATGGCGGTGACGGTGGGATTTGAACCCATACTCAGTGAGATCACGACGCCTGCACTCGACTGCATTCAGTCTCGAAACCGCGACTTCCCGCGGGACCGAGTTCTCAACGCCTACCTTCGTCTACCGCAATTGCGATTCATTCTTTCTCACGCTCTTTCTCGCGCCGTGGTGCTCGCGACGGGCCGTCGTGCCCTCTTAGCCGGCCCCCGAGCACTGAATCGGCCGATTCTCGGGTGGCCATAGCCTACGCGCGGAGCAGAATCCCCTCGAGGGCCTGAGTCTGATTGATGGCCCACTCAGGCTCGGCGAGGAGGAGCGCGAATTCGCCCGAGCGCGTCTCGACTTGATGCCGATGCGGGCTGGAGTGGCAGGACGTCGCCGGAAGTTGGCCCGACTCAAGCCCTTGGGGTGCATCACGCCGCGCAGATGGTGAGCCACATCTGATTACCCCGGCCCGATTCGCCGCGTCAAGGGTCAGCACGCCTGTGGGTGCGAGGACTTGGATCGGTTGTAGCTCCCGTCGGCATGTGTCGTTCGAACCAGCCCACTACACGTGTCACGAAGTCGATGTAGGCGGGGAACGCCCGCACGCCGTGGCCCTCCTGCGGGTAGATCGCGAGGCTCGACTCCACCCCGTGGTTCAACAGCGCTTGGTGGAACTCCAGCGCTTGCCCCGGGGGCGTGCATCGGTCGAGCGCGCCAGCGATGTTGAGGCAGGGCGTACGGACCCTGCTCGCCTGGAACACAGGGCTGCGCAGATGCGCCTTGTTTCCGGGGACCTCGGGATCCGCGTCGAGGAAGAGCTTGTCGAAGTAGGGGATGTTGCTCGTGAAATGCTGGCTGTACCAGTCGGTCACAGGGGATATGGGGACCGCTGCCGCCCACCGCTGGTCTTGTGTCGTCAGCCAGCTCGACATGAAGCCGCCGTACGAGCCGCCGGTAAGGCCGATGCGATCGGGATCGGCGATGCCGCGGGCGACCATCGCATCGACCCCGGAGGTGAAGTCCCACGTGTCGGCGCCGCCCATCTCGCCGAACACCTCGCGTGCGAACTCCTGTCCGCGTCCCGAACTGCCTCGAGGGTTCGGGTTGAGCACCGCATAGCCGCGCGAGACGAACAGCGGCGTCGTCGCGTAGAACATCGACCACGAGTTGCGGAAGCCCCAGACGGGGCCGCCATGGATGTTGACGATCAGCGGGAAGGGGCCGTCGCCGGCGGGCGTGCAGAGCAGTCCCTGGATGCGCTGCCCGTCCGGAGCATCCCACGTCACGGACTGGGCGGTGCCCGACACGTCGAGCTGGTAGTCCGTCCCCGCGTTGGCGATGGTGTGCAGCACACGCGTCTCACCGCCGTCGGCGGGGAGAGCCACGATCCGGTGCGGCTGCGCGTAGCCCTCTTCGACGATGAGAGCGTCGCCTGCGGCGGTCCATGCGGCCTCCGGATAGCGGAAGCCGCAGCTCGTGTCGGTGCTCGCCCACCGCTCGATCGTTTCGCCGCTGCGAACGTCGTGCACGGCGACGACGGTCTCGAGGCCGCGAATGCCGACGATGCCCAGCCGATCCTCGTCGACCCAGCTTGTCGCGGTGACGTCCACCCCCCGGGTGTCGACGCGGCCGACGCCCTCGGCGCTGCCGACGAGGAGATCTCCTGCGACCACCCACCGATCGGAGCACACCGCTTCGACCACTGCCACTCGGCTTCCCGACGGTGACGCGGAGGGCCAGCCGAGCTGCACGTCGGGCCGGTAGATGGTCGTGACCTCGCCGGATCGGCTGATCCGCACAAGCGTGGCCCCATACCAGGCGCCCTCCTGCGGGGCATCCGATATCACGGCGAGCACGGCATCCGTCCCGAGCCATGACGACTCCCACACGTTGACGCCTTCGGGTGACCAGCGGGTCACTGCGCGCGACGCGAGATCGAACACGTAGGTCGAGCGCCACGCGTCGTCCGAAGCACCGTCATCCGTGGTGGGGAACCAGTCGGGTACGTCGGCCGCGACGGCTTTCGTGGTTCCGCTGCCCTGTCCGCCGGAGAGATCCGCACCACGTCCGGCGACTCCGAGGAGCACCATCGTGCTATCGGGCGCCCACGCGAGGTACTCGACCGTGCCGGGGACCTCGGGTGCGATCAGTCGCTCTCCGCCTCCAGAGGCGTCGGTCACCACGAGCTGGAACACGCCCTTCTCCGTTGCGTCGGTCAGCACGGCGAGGCGCGCGCCGTCGGGCGAGAATCGCGGGGTTGTGGACGACGGACCCCCGGCAACGAGCGAGGTCAACACCCCATCGCGCACGATGTAGGCGCGTCGCCGCGCGAGACCTTCCAGTTCGTCGTACACGAAGCCCGTGACCGCGACGGCCGATCCGTCGGCATTCGTGCTCGGCTCGGACAGGCGGTGCGGTGACCCGAACGCGGGCTCGTGGATGCGGCGGAAGTGCCGCTCCACGTCATTCCACCGGTCAGTGTCGCGGACGTCGTGCGTCATGGGGTTCCCTCTCGTCGTGTTATCGGCGACAGCCGTCGAGGCGGTTCGCGCAATCGCGAGTCAGCCGGGCACGAACCCGGCGGGAGGCTTCTCATCCAACAGGCTCCTCACGAGATGATCCCAGAAGGTCATTAGCGCGTACGGGCCGACCGCGTAGTGGTTCACGCCCGGCCAGATCTTGAAGTCGAAGCGCTTTCCGGCGCGGATGAGCGCGTCGGCGAGCGCGTAGGAATGGTCTACCGTTGCGTTTTCGTCGATCTCACCGCACGTGATCAGCAGGTCGCCGGCGAGCCGGTCCACGAGGTGCAGGTTGCCCAGCTCGGTGTACTCGGGGCTGTCGCGATCGACGGTCTCGCCGAGGTGCCAGTCCCAGCGGCCGTGGGGCATCTTCTTCGCGACGTGCACGCCCGCGCTGCTGACCGCGGCTCGGTAGAAGTCGGGGAACATCAGAAGCATCCGCGCGGAGTTGTAGCCGCCATACGAGTGCCCGACGAGTCCGACGCGGCCGAGATCGAGCTGCGGATGCCGGTGCGCGAGCGCCGTGATCGCCGTCACGTGATCCTCGAGGCCGCGCTGCGTGTGGAAGTGCTGGAACGTCCACTGTCGGAACGCGCGGTCGCGCCCGGGAGTGCCTCGCGCGTCGAGCATCACGGCGGCGAATCCGAGGGCGTTGTACGCCGGGAGGTAGACCTGACGGCTCGACAGCTTCGCGCCGCCGAGGAAAGCGTGCGGTGCGTGCGTGGTCTGGAAGCCGCCGTAGATGTCCTCGATGATCGGGATGCTCGTCGAGTCGATCGGCTCCGCAGGAAGCGAAAGCACCCCCCACAGGTCGGTGACGCCGTCATCCGCCCGAACCCGGAACGCCTGCGGTACAACGTAGCCGGCGTCGAGGAGAGGTTGGATGTCGGTGCGCTCGAGCTCCATCACGATCCGGCCGTCATCATCGGCATCGCGCAGGAGGATGACCGGCGGGTCGCTCACCGTCGACTGATGGTCGATGAAGAACCGTCCGCTCGGACTGATGCTCTGCACGGGCGGCTTGCCCTGGCCGAACACGAGGTGGAAGAACTGCGGCTCGGGGGCGATGAGCTCGTGGTCGGCAGGCTCTGGTGTGAGCAGACGCTGGGTGCCGCCGTCGAGACCCGCCCGGTATACGCGCCGCCAGTAGGGGTTGCCGCCGTCCTCCGCGGTGCCCGCGAGGTAGGTGACCTCGCGCGTGTCGACGTCCAGATGGAGGATGTCGCGAACGACGAGGTCGCCGTCGCTCACGCGATTCCGGCACTCGCCGGTCGCGAGGTCGTAGCGGTAGAGGTGACCCCAGCCCTCGCGCTGCGAGAAGAGCAGGGCTTCAGCGGTCTCCGGCAGCACGCGCACCAGCGGCAGGCTGTAGAGGAACTGGTTCGGCTCGTACAGCGGTCCTTCATCCAGGACGACGACGTCTCGACGCTGCCCCGTCCGCGTGTCCACCTCGACAAGGGCGGCGCGTGAACTGCCCTGGCGGTGATGCAGCAGGTAGAGCCGCGACTCGTCATTCGACCACGTGATCTCGCTGCTGCCGTTGACCATGAGCTGCGCGATGAGGCCGTCGGTGGCATCCACCGCCACCCCTTCGCCCGTGTCGAGATCGATGATGCGGCACTCGAACGGGGGAGGCTCGACTTCGTCCTCGAGCGGCACGGGCCACGAGTGCACGAGCGGGCGGGCGGCGCTCGAAGGGGGGACATTCTCGACCATGTGCCTCATCGCCATGGCCCGCTCGTCGGGTCGGAGGGTGATCACTCGGCGACCCGAAGGCGAGTGGACGGTACCCGAGGGCGGCAGATCGAGACCCATGCGGCGGAACGGTACGACCATGTTGTTGTCGGAAGACAGCTCGCCCCACGCGAAGCCGGCCTCGCCGTCGAACGTCAGTTGCCTCTCGTCGTCCCCATCCACGAGCCACAGGTCGTGGTCGCGGCGGCGCAGGCCGCGGCCATCGGGTCCGTCGAGGACCCCCGGCCTCGCCTGCGGGGTCGACACCTGCACGCCGAGTTCGGCGAGGGAGGGTGCCGCGGCTCGCGTCTCGGCGACGGGGTCCACGAGCACGTACTCCTCGCCGCTCTCGGTCTGCCTGCGGTACCAGAACGCATCGCCCGCGCCGGTCCACTCGGGGGTGACGCGACGATTGCGCATGAGGCCCGGGAGCGTCTCGGGTGCGAGCGCCGAGGCGCGCCGGTAGCGCTCGAGCATCGTCGGCGGAGGAGTACTCACGCGAGCTCGCTTCGCACGTAGTCCGCGACGATGGGCAGCGGCAGGCCGGCCGCGCGCAGCACGGCGTCGTGGAAGTCGGCGATGCGGAAGTCGTCGCCCTTCTCCGCGCGCAGATGCTCCCGCAGTTCGAAGAGGAAGTCGTCGCCGAGCTTGTAGGCGAGGGCCTGCGCCGGCATGTCGCATGAGTAGCGCAGGGTCTCGGAGTCGATCTCGGTCGGGCCCATGAAGGAGTGCTCGCGCATGTAGTCTCGACCGCGTTCGAGGCTCCAGCCGAGGGTGTTCATGCCGGTATCGACGACGAGCCTCGACGTGAGGAACGCCTCCATCATGAGGCGGCCGAACCGCTCCTCAGGCGTGCGGTACATGCCGATCTCGCCCGCGAATCGCGCCGCGTACTCGGCCCACCCTTCGTTGAAGGCCGTCGCTCCTGCGTGCTGTCGCAGCGGATGCACGTTCGTCGTCTCGTGCTGCAGCGCGAGCTGCAGGTGGTGACCGGGCACGAGCTCGTGATAGTTGAGTGCGGCGATGTTCGCGAGCGATGTCTTCGACAGATTGACCCCGTTGAAGCGGTACACCCCGCGCTCCTGGTCGCCCTGCGGCGCCGCGTAGTAGCCGAACGTCATCGACCCCGCGACGGCAGCCGGAAGCGGCTCGACGCCGTAGCCTGCCTCGGGCAGTCTGCCGAAGTACTTCTCGGCCTCCGGAGCGAACCGGTCGATGTAGCGCTGGAAATGCGCCGAGATGCCCTCGTCGGTCGTCGCGCACCACTCGGGATCTTCGGCGAGAGCAGCGAGATACTCCGCGGGCGATCCTTCGAAGCCGACGTCGGCGAGCAGCCCGTGCATCTCGCTCTCGATGCGCTCCATGCGTGCGAGCCCGCGCTCGTGCACCTGCTGTGCCGAGAGGTCGAGGGTCGTGTGCATCACGACGAGCTCGTCGTAGATGCCGTCGCCGCCGGGATAGCTCCCGATGCCCACCGTATCGGGAGCGTTTGCGGCATACCAGGGGTCGCTCAGCAGCGCGAGGAGCTCGTCGTATGCGGGCTCGACGAGCGACGTGATGCGCGCGTCGATGCGATCGCGATCGGCCGCGGGCAGGGTGTCGGCGGACCTCTCGGCCACCGCGCGAAGTGCCGCGGTGCCGGCGGACTTCAGCCCGGGGACGAGAGCGACGGCGCTCTCGAGCTGCCGTGCGGGCATGTGGATGCCCCGCTCCGCCTGTCCGGCGGTCCGCTCGGTGAACTGCCTGATGAGACCGGCGTAGTCGTCGATGAGATCGAGGTGCTGTGCGACAGCGGCGTCATCCGTCAGCGAGACGAGCGTGAGCGCCTGGTGCACGTGGGTGAGGAGGAACCCGCCGCAGTAGGCGGAGGGGGCGAACATGGCGAAGAAGCCGACCCCCATCGGATCGAAGGCGAGCCAGTACCAGTCCTTCTCGCGCGACCAGCCGGCGGCGAGGCGGCGAGCGATCGAGAGCGAGAGCACGACATCGGCGGGGAGCTCGGAGGCGTCGATCGCGTCGATGCGAGCGACCAGCTCCGCGCCTGCGAGGGAGCGCTGCTCGATCGCGGCGAATCCGATGTCGGGCAGCTCGAGGCGGCTGTCCGGCTCGGGGTCGACGAGGGGAGTGTGCGAGACGATCTCCCACACCTCGTCGATCGCGGCCCGGGCGCTCTCCTCAATGGTGAGGATCGCCTCGATGGTGTGCTGATCCATGCTTCTCCTCCTGCGCGGCCGGCGCTCTGACGCTTCTCGCAGCGGCGGCGCTCTCGACTCACGCTAAGCGGGAGCGGGCGCGGTGTCATCGCCGCGGAGTCGCACCGCTCGTTGCGAGTTTTCGGCAGGTGTCGAAAACGGTCAGCCGCCGACGCCCGTGAGGCGCGCGATCCGCAGCCCGAGGTGGGCGATGAGCCGATCGTCTCCGTTGGAGAGATCGAGGCCTGTGAGCTCCTGGATCCGGCGCAGGCGGTAGTAGAGGCTCGTGCGGTGCGCGAACAGCTGCTCGGAGGCCGCGCGCACGTCCCCCGCACTGTCGAGGAAGACCTCCAGCGTCTGCACGAGGGAGTCGCCCCGCGAGCCTTTCTCGATGAGCGAGCGGAGTCCGGGGTGGATCATCGCCGCAAGGGCGGCATCGGGCACCTGGTCGAGGAGTTCGTACACGCCGAGGGACTCGACGGTCGCGACCTCGCCGAAGGCGTGCACTCGGCGGATCACCCGCACCGCACGCTGCGCCTCCTCCGCCGCGACGGCGGCATCGACGAGATCGCTGTGGCGACGACTGACGCCGACCCAGCACTGCGCGCCGTCCGTCTTGGCGAGGATCGCATCGCGCAGCGAGTCGGCGAGTACCCGGATGCCCGTCCTGTCGTCCGTCAGGGCCTCCGCGACGACGAGGAGCACGAGACCTTGGCGCTCCAGCGTCAGCAGATCATGCGGCAGGCGTCTGCTGCGCATCGCGGCGAGGCCGGATGCGAGAGCGAGCTGATCCTCCCCGGTGCCGTGCTCGTCATGTCGATCCATCTCAGCCGCGATCACGGCGAAGGAGGGTGCGGTGAAGAGCGACTCTGCGCGAATCGCGCCGGCGGCGGCCGATCGCTCGCCCTCGTCCTCGCTGAACACCTGGCCGATGAGCTCCCCTATGCGCTCGCGGGCCGAGCCGACCCGCAGGTGCTCCCGGTGGATGAGGATCGCCGCGTGCGCAGCGGTCTGCTCGACCGCATCGAGATGCACGGGCTCGGTGGGGCCCTCCGATCCGAGCAGCCAGACGAAGCCCAGGAGGGATCCCTGATGAAGGATAGGCACACCGATCCGCTCGTCGGTGAGACCCAGGTCGGGTCGCGGCGAGACGAGGTATCGTCCCGTCGCCTCATCGCGGCTCGCGTAGACGTGATCGACTATCGCGGTCGGTACGGCACGGCGCAGGATGGATTCAGCGCGTACCGGATCCACATCGCCGCGGTGCGGACTGTGCGCCAGCAGGTGCAGGCGCGCATCGTCGATCGCCACGGATCGTCCGAGTCTGTCGGCGAGGTCCTCCACGAGCTCCTGGAGGTGTGAGGCCATGCCGCCGATCCTACGTGGCGCCTTCGGCCATGCACTCGATGGCATCAGCGCCGAGCGATCGACGGCTCCCGCCCACTCGTCCGGCCGGCATGTCCTTCATCGGCCGACCCGAGCCGGAACGTCGGCGTGAAGTTCGGATCGACGATCGCGGGCCTCGTCAGGCTGAAGGCCGAGACATCGTGAGGCGTCGCACCCTGCGTGAGCAGATCGGCCATCACCTGGCCGACGAGCCCCGCGAACTTGCCTGCGTGGCCCGCGCCGTTGAACACCGCCACGTGGGGGTGGCCGGGGATCGTGTCGAGAACGAACTCCCGATCGGCCGGCATGTCGTAGACGCACGTCTTCGTGGACAGCAGGGGGCCTGCCGCGCCCGGGAGGTGCTCGGCAAGGAAGCGCCGCAGACGCAGGGGCTCCTCGGCATCCCCCTCGAACACGCGCTCGCCGCTCGTGATGTAGCGGGCCCGCATGTCGCGCGCGATCTTGACGGCTGCCTCTCCGTAGACGGGGAACCCGTAGTGGACGTCCGCCGCGTGGTGGATCCAGATCGGGAACCGCTCGGGAGCGAACTCGAGCGGGCGCTCCGGGACGAAGTAGCCGACTTGCTCCTGCGAGAGCGTGAGCGAGAAGTTCAAGCCGAGGTCGGGCATGAGGTCGCCGAGCCATGACGCGGCGGCGACGACGAGGTGGTCGGCGTCGATCGGTCCGTCGGCCGTCGTGACGGTGACGCCGCGGTCGCGGAGCGCGACACCGGCCACCTTCGTTCGCGGGCGGAACTCGACGTCCGCGGCGAGCGCGAGGGCCGTGTGCACCGAGACGGAGCGGCGGATGTCGAGGATTCCGCCGTCCTCTTGGAAGAGCCCGATCGTGTCATCAGACACGTGCCACTGCGGGTAGCGCTCGCGGATGTCGTCGATCATGAGGTTTTGATAGGGGATGGATGCGGCATCCATCGCCTCGCGATACTGATCGATCTCGGCCGCCCCGGCACTGTCCGCGGCGGCGAGATCGATGCCGCCCGTGCAGGTGAACAGCGTCAGCCCCGAGCGCTCTTCGACGTGCGCCCACGCGGCGTACATCGCGTCGGTGAGCTTCGTGTACTCCTCACGGTGGTACGCGCGGCGGATGATCCTGGAGTGGTCGCCCGAGGAGCCGAGCGTGTTCACCAGATCGAACTGCTCGAGCACGAGCACGCGCTCGGCGCCCGCCTGCGAGAGCCAATAGGCGGCCGCCGAGCCGATCGCGCCGGCGCCGATGACGATGTGCGAGTACCCCCGTGCCATGCTGCTCTCCTCCAACTGGGGCGGACACCTGCCACTCTGGCGGATGCGGGGTCGCGGCTCGACCGCCCCGAGTGTGAGAACGTGAAGACGATTTCGACAGGTGTCGGACAGGTGGTCAGGAAGCGACGTACTCCGCGACGACGTCGACGATCCGGCGTCGGGCGTCGGGGTGGGAGAAGCCCGAGTGGCCGTATGCGAACTCGTGGAACGCCGCGTCGGGGTTGCGCTCGGCAAGCACACGTGCGAAAGGACCTTGGACGTCGTGCTCCCCGCAGAAGAAGTCGAGTCGCACCGGAATCGTGTAGTAGTCGAAACCCCAGTCGTGGGTGGCCCACGTCAGCTCGGCATACAGGGCCGGCTTGTCGACTCTCTCTCGCATCGTGCGGCGCTGGAGGTCGGCGATCTCGGACTCGGTGCCCGGGGGCGGACCGACGACGTCCTTCGCGGGGATGGGCGCACCCGCCTTCTCAGGCGGCTGGGAGAGCTTCGCGTCCGAACGGCTGGTCATGGCGGCTACGAGCGACGGCGCGTTCTTGATCAGCCAGTAGCCGAGGCCGGCGGCTCTCGATGAGACGCGTCGCGCCTGCGGGTCGAACCACGGGAGCGTCGGGTTGATCGGTACGGCACCACTCACGCGGCCCGGGAGGGCAGCGGCGGCCGCCATCGAGAACATGCCCCCGTTCGACTCGCCGAAGCACGCGATCGTAGAGACGTCGAGTTCATCGAGCAGCTCTTCGAGGTCGTCGGCGTAAGCCGCGACGGGGCGGCCGGGCCGCAGTGACGATCCGCGGGCTCCCGGGCGATTCGTTGCGATGAGGCGGATGCCGCCTCGCATCGCCTCGCGGTGGAAGATGCCGCCCTCGATACTCGTGCTGCCTCCGCCGTGGAAGTAGAGCACGGGCCGCCCGTCCGGCCTGCCGAACTCCTGCCACGTGAGGGTGCGTCCGTCGGCGAGCGTCATCGAGCGCAGGGGCGGGTCGATGAGCGGGATCGCGGTCATGAGTCCTTCGGCTTTCTCTCATCGTCGCGAGAAGCCGGCGCGTCGGTCGGGGCCGCGGCATCCATCACGATCGATGGCGCGCCCGTGAGCGACTCGGTCACCGCTTCGGCCGCGTCGCGGGCGGCGAGCTCTGTCTGGATCTCGGTGACCTTCGCGCGATTGAGCGGGTAGTTCCAGATGATCGCCGCGGCGACGAGCAGGCCGAGCGCGGGCGCCAGCGCGAACCCGATCTTGATGCCGATGACGGCCGACGTCGTCTGCGTCGCACTCGTCGCGTCGAAGCCGAACGCGGCGACAAGCGCGAGTCCGAGGGCGGCCGACACACCCATGAGCGACTTCTGCAGGAACGCGAACATCGAGCCGTACAGTCCGCCGTGGTCCCGACCCGTGTGGAGTCGGCCGTAGTCGACGATGTCGGCCGACATCGTATACACCGCGACGGTCCCCGCGAGCACGAGTGTGACTACCGGGTAGAGGATGAAGCACATCGTTGCGGCGGCAGGGCCGGGCGACACGAGCGCGAGCGAGGCGCAGGCCAGTCCGCCGAGAATCAGCGCGATCGCCCACACGCGGTGCCGTTCGAAGCGGCCCGAGAGTGCGGTCCAGATCGGAATGCCGAGTATGGCGGTCAGAAGAGCGATGCCGAGGATCGCGGGAAGCTGCGCACCGAGGCCCAGGTAGGTGTCCATGTACAGGTACGACAGACCGCCTGACATCCCGGTGAGGAGATTCACGGGGAGGAACGCTGCCAGGAGCCGCAGGAGAGGGGGATTCGTGCGGATCGACGCCCACAGCTCGCCCCAGTGCAGACGCGCGCCGGGCTCGGCGACCTGGGGCGGGAGCGAGGGATCGCGGTTGGGCACGCGCAGGATCAGGATCAGCGTGGCGAGCGGAAGCGCGACGACGCAGATGATCGCGGCGAGACCGAGGCTGTCGAAGTTCAGCTCCGTCGTGTCCGACATCCCCACCTGCATCGCGAGCAGGGGAATGGCGAAGAAGAGGAACTGGCCGAAGATCTGGCCCATCCCGCGCCATCCCTGCACACGTGCGCGCTGCTTGTAGTCGGCGGTCAGCACGTAGCTCCAGGCCTGCAGTGGGATCTCGATGACCTTCCAGCCGAGATAGGTCACCGCCATCCAGATCCCGAAGTACCACACGTCGACGTCAGCCGGGGGCCGCAGCAGGAACCAGATTCCCACCATCGACAGCGCGGTGCCCGCGATCAGCCAGCTCCGGCGGGATCCAGTCCGTGCATACGTGCGATCCGACAGCGAGCCGATCAGCGGATAGGTGACCGCATCGAACACCTTCGTCAGCAGCAATGCCAGGGCGAGCGCGCCCAGCGAGATCCCGGCGTGCTCCGCGTAGACGCCCTGGATGAGGCCCTCCGGCCCGTGCATGACGCCCAGTATCACCGTCGGCAGCGTGAACGAGATGAGCAGCCCGCGCTTGAGCGGCTTCGTCGCGGGCACGGCTGAGTCCGGCTGACTGCTCTCCCGACTGGACTTCAGACGGTTCGGCATGCGGCCTCCTGGGTCGATTACGCGTTCGCGTGGGGTCAGCGTAGGCGCGGGTTCCCTCCGCGCGGCACTGTCACGGGTGGAACTGGGATGCCGTCAGTTCGACTCATGTCGAAAGCACTGTCGTACGCAGGCCGGCGTGGTGCGCCGCGAAGGCGAGCCAGTCGCCGGACTTCGCGGATGTGCCGTCGAGTCCTCCCGCGGCATGGCCCTGGCCCTCGTAGATCTTCATGAGGATCGGAGCACTGCCGAGCTGCGTGCGCTCGAGGGCGTCGACGAGCGTACGCACATGCCAGACCGGGCAGCGCGGGTCGTTGGCGCCCCCGGTGACGAGCGTGGGCGGGTAATGGGACGGTCGAGCGTTCTGGACGGGACTGATCCTTCGGAGCCATTCCGCATCGGCGGGGTCGAGTGGGTCGCCGTACTCGCCCCGGCCGATGGCATGCGTCAGCGGGTCGCGGTGGTAATTCAAGAGGTCGGCGATCGGCACATCGCAGACGACTGCAGCCCAGAGGTCGGGGCGCTGCACGACGGCCGCTGCTGTGAGCAGGCCGCCATTGCTCTCCCCCTTCACCACCATCTGATCGGACGAGCTCACGCCGTCGTCGATGAGCTTCTCGGCGATCGCGTACAGGTCGTCGAACGTCTGCTGCTTGCGCTCCCGTGTGCCCTGTCGCCACCACTCGGCGCCGAACTCGCTGCCGCCCCGCAGGTGGGTGAGGACGAAGACTCCGCCCGTCTGGATCCATGCCGCGAACGTCGCGTCGAGCGAGGGAAGGTACCCGGCGCAGAATCCGCCGTAGCCGTAGACGAGCGTCGGCTGCGGCGTCGAGCGGTCGACGTCCGAACGATGCACGATGTGCGCGAGAACCTCGGCGCCGTCACTCGACACGGCCGCGACGGTCGAGATCGAGAGGTCGTCGAGCGTGACGTCCGTCGGCGAGAGCCTCTCGAGACGTCGCTCGTCGATCACGTACCGCCACGTCGTCCACGACGAACTGAACGTCGAGCGGACGAACGAGATCTCGCCGTCGCCCACCGCGAACATGGGCAGAGCCGGGTGCGAGACGCCGACGGGATGCATGCCGATCGTGCACGGCTCCCCGAGGTCGATCTCGTCGAGGAGCGACCCGTCCCGGTCGAGGAGGCGCAGTCCGGATGCCGCGTCACGAAGGTACCCGAGCACGATCACCTCGTCGACGATCGCGACGAATCGCAGCACATCCTCCGATTCGGGGACCAGCTCGGTCCACGTGGTCGTGTCGGTCGCCGACTCGATCGGGATTCGCATCAGTCGTCCGCGGGGTGCGCCGTCGTCGACGATCGCGATGAGATCGCTGGCGTCGACGTCGCCGTTGAACCCGCCGGGAAGGTCTTTGAGGAACGGCCGCAGCTCGCCATCCGTGATGACCCAGTCGCAGCGCTGCTCGGTGTTCCCGGTGCGCAGCACGACGTGCCGGCCATCGGCCGACGCGAGCACCCGCGGGTCCATGAGGCCGGACGGTGTGCCGAGCCTTTGCACGTTCGACGACGCGATTGTGTAGTCGTGGATCGGGAATTCGAACGCTCCGTCCACGACCTCGCGTGCGGAGTACCAGAACCCTTGCGAGTCTGGCCGCCAGGTCAGGTACTGAATGCTGGCATCCACGCCGTGCGCGATGAACTCTCCGCTCTCGCTCTCGATGAGGAGGAGTTCGTTGTGCTCGGTGCCCGATGCGGAGAAGCTGACTGCGATGACTGCGCCATCCGGCGACGGCTCGTACTGCATGACCATGACCGAGGTACCCCGCTCGGCCGCGACCCGATTGGGGTCGAAGAGGACGCGTGGCTCGCCCGTCGGAGCGTCGCGCACGACGATCGCGGGCTCTTCCGCGCTCGGGTCGAGCACGAGCTTCTGGAACCAGCGATTTCCACGACGGATGACGGGAAACCGGCGCGTGTCGGCCAGGTTCGCCTTGACGCTCTGCTCGAAGACGTCGCGCGTGTCAAGGTCGCCCAGTGCGGCGTCGGCGGCAGCCACTCGAACGCGCTGCCACTCGATCGTCTCCGGTGATTCGTCGGTGAGGTCCATCGTCACTCCTTCGTGTTCGGTCATGCGCGTCATTGTGCGACCGGCTCGTGTTCAAGATCTCGCTCCAGCACTTCGGCCAGCTGACCGTAGAGGTCGGCCATGATCCTCAGGCTCTCGTTCCCGGCCGTCGGCTGGTCGGTCTGCAGGTCCAACCCTTCGCGAGCCAGCGCCTCGAGTGCTCGGGAGGCCGTGGCCGCCCGCCGGATCATGCCGCGTGCGGCATCGGCGTCGGCCGCATAGTGCTCGCGCCGAGAGCCCGGCACGGCGACACGGGCGATGAGTCCGATGTCGATGAGCCGACGCGTGTTCGTGCTGACGCTTCCGCGGCTGATGTCGAGCTGCTCGGAGAGGTTGTTGAGCGAGAGCCAGGGCTCTGCCGCCGTCGCGAGGTGGGCGTAGATGCGGCCCGCGATCCGCGGTTCGCCTTGCGACTCGAGGAGTCGGGCCCAGCGCTCGACGTACTCCGCGCGTCGCTGCTGATCCACCGGCATCTCCGTCCGTTTCGTTTGTTCAGTACAGACTAAACACAAGATCTGCGTCTTGGACACCCGCGGAACGCTGATCATCGAGCACCCCTGGCTGGGTGTCACCGATGTCCTGCGTCAACACATGGCCCGGCTCAAGGCCTACGGTGGGCAATTCGCCCACGGTAGGTGACTGGGCAGCTGTGCGAACACGGCGCCAAAGGGCGGTCTCGGTGGCATTGCCGGCCGCTCGATTCCGCGTGATCAAGCGGATCTCGGGGTGAAGAAGAGTTCGACAGTCGTCGACAGCGCCGGGTCACCGACGAGCTCAACCAGCGCGGTTCCGCCCCGGTTCTTTCTCAATTCTTTCTCACCAAGCCCCCAACGCCAGAAAAACCCCCGGTAAACCGGGGGTTTTATGGCGGTGACGGTGGGATTTGAACCCACGGTAGGGGGTTACCC
>Ga0247818_10001524_pt1 | contig 14770 bp, 4 predicted proteins | sample 13C_Glucose_Day1_FD_192424 | JGI IMG/M metagenome (GOLD analysis project Ga0247818, IMG submission 192424) | Soil microbial communities from agricultural site in Penn Yan, New York, United States - 13C_Glucose_Day1 | ecosystem: Environmental > Terrestrial > Soil > Agricultural land | place: USA...
GTCGGGGGTGACCAGGTCGAGTGCCCGCCGCTGCAGCTCCTCGGCGCGGTCCAGATCCGGGGTGGACGACGTCGCGCAGGCGACGCCGAGCACGGCCAGCGCCGCGCCCTCGCCGAACCGGTCGCCTGCGTCGCGGAACAGTTCGACCGCCTCCTCGAGCGGCTCAAGGTCGACCGGTGTACCGGGCTGCGACAGCGAGACCCACGACGACAATGTGATCGCCATCGCGCGAGTGCGCTGCGCGAGCGGCACGCCGGACTCGAGGAGATCGTCCATCCAGGCCTTGGCCGTCGGCAGGAGGTTCCGGATCCGCCAGTAGAGGCGCAGTCGCCACACCGCGTCGGTGACCGAATCGACCTCGCCGACGGCCATGAGGTAGAGGTAGCCCGCGCGGACGTTGTCCCGTTCCGCCGCGAGCCGTTCGACCGCGGCCTGTTGGGTGGATCCGTGGAGCATCGGCTCGACCTCGGAGGCGAGACGAACGTAGTACGCGGCATGCGCGTGGCGCACCACCGCTTCATCCGTCTCGTGCGCGAAGCGGAGTGCCGCGAACTCGCGGACCGGGGCCAGCATGGAGAAGAAGGGCGTGCCGGCGATGTCCCGCTGACGCAGCAGGCTGCCGTCGACCAGCTCGAGGAGCGTGCCGAGCAGGTCGACGGCCCAGGGTTCGCCGGCGGCCACCGCCTCCACCGCGTCGAGGCTGAAGTCGCCCGTGAAGACCCCGAGGCGCACGAACAGGGCACGGGCGAACGGGCTGAGCAGGTCGATGCTCCACTCCACGGTGGCCTGGATCGTCCGCTGGCGTTCGGGAGCGTCGCGGCCCGACGTCACGAGGAGGGAGAGCACCCGGTCGAGTTTCACGAGCATGGCCGACGGCGTGAGAACCCGGATGCACGCGGCAGCGAGCTCGATCGCGAGCGGCACGCCGTCGAGCGCCCGGCAGATGCCCGCGACATCCGCGGCGTTCTCGGCTGTCAGATCGAACCTCGGGTCGGCGGCATGCGCCCGTTCGAGGAACAGCCGGACCGCCGGCGCGTCCGCGATCTCGGCCAGCGACACCTCCCGCGGATCGATCGGAAGGGCCAGCGGCTCGACGTCGAAGACCTGCTCCGCGTGCACCCGGAGCCTGGCCCGACTCGTCACCAAGACCGTGGCATCGGGAAGCGCGGCGAGCAGCGACGCGACGCCCGGCGCGGCGCCCATCACCTGCTCGAAGTTGTCCACCACGAGGAGGTCCCTTCGCCCCCTGCGCGCGAGCGCAAGCCGCTCGAGGGTCGGCACGCCGATGTCGTCGTGCACGCCGAGCTCCCGCGCGACCGCCGGCAGCACGCCACCGGGTTCGCGGACGTGCTCGAGGGCCACGAACGTCACCCGGTCGAACCGGTCGCGGGCGAGCCGTGCGGCCTCGATCGCGAGACGGGTCTTCCCGATCCCACCCGGACCGACGAGGGTGACGAGCCGGTGGGGGCTGTCGCCGCCCAGCCACTCGAGCAGCGTGCCGAGGTCGGTCTCGCGTCCGAGCACCTCGTCGGGCGGCGACGGGAGATGGTCGGCCGCGTCGTCCGCGCGGGCGTCCGCGGTGTCGGTCGGAGCACCCCGGGCGCGCGAGGCGTCGAAGCGCTCCGCGAGCAGGACCGCGAGGTCCGCTTCGACGAGCTCTCCGAGCTCGTCGGCCGTCGAGAACGGCTTGTACGAGGTCGTATCGTCGTCGCGGATGTGCGCGACGAGCTCGGCGAGTCGCTCCTCGCGTTCCGCCGGCTGCTTCACGTAGACGAGCTTCGGCATCGCGTGCGGCGCGAGTCGGTACTCGTCCTCGAGGCCGGACACCTCCTCGCCGGGTGCGATCCAGCCGTACTGCTGCCAGTACACGCCGACGAACACGTCGCTCTGCTCGAGGTAGGCGCGGTACACCTCCCGCGGGGGGTGCGGCCGAGCTCCGAGCTCGAACATGACTGGGGCCAGGTGCAGCCTCTGGATCGCGGCGCGCGCGGCCGTACGTTCGGCCTCGAGCTCCTTGAGGGTCGAGCTGACGAAGACCCGCAGTCGCTGGTCGGGGGTGCGGATGATGCGCGACTCGGAGGCGCCCGTCATCGCGACGGCACCTTCCACCCCCGGGTGCATCCGCGTCGACGCCCCATGGAGCCCATCATGCGCTCAGGTACGCCGGTCGTCCAGCACCCCGATCGGGGAGCGGGGGCGGTGGTCCGGAAGGGGTCAGCCGTGGACGGCGGCACCCATCCGCACGGGACCGAGCGCGAACTGCAGCGCGTCGCGGCGCGACATCGCGCGACCGCGCTGCCGGGCCGCCTCGAACACCGCTGCACCCTCCGAAGCGAGGACCTGCTCGACCATCGCCTCCGACGTGGGATACGTCCGCTGGTCCATGTCGCCGGTGCGGGTCCGGACCGTGTCGACGGCGCCGAAGAGCACCCCGGCGCGCTCGATGTCGCCGATCGCGATCGCGCAGGCGGCCAGTCCCTCGAGCGCGTGCCCCACCCCCTCCTCGTTGCCGAGCTGCACCGTGAGCTCGAGGTGCCGCGCGAACAGCTCGGGTCTCGGTTCGCCGAGCGCGAGCCGGGCCCAGCCGGCGTTCGTGAGCTCGATCATCTCGACGAAGTGGTCGCCGATGCGGACCCCATCCGCGATGACCGTGTCGAAGATCTCGAGCGCCTCGGGGATCCGGCCGCGCAGGAGCTCGATGACGCCCAGCTGGCCGCGGAACAGGGAGTTGAAGGTCGCGTCGTCCTGCCAGGTCACGAGATCGAACGCCTGGCGCTGGACCTCCTCGGCATGGTCGAGATCCGGCGTCGAGGCCGTCGCGCAGGCGATGCCCTGCACGGTCAGCGCGGCGCCCTCACCGAATCGGTCGCCGGCGGCGTGGAAGAGCGCGGCGGCCTTGATGAGCGGCTCCCGATCGACCTCGGTGCCGGGGTGCACGAGGGAGACCCAGGACGAGAACGTGATCGCGATCGCCCGACTGCGATCCGTGAGCGGCACGCCGCTCTCGAGGAGGCGGTCCGTCCAGGACTTCGCGGTGGGCAGGAGGTTCCTGATCCACCAGTACAGGAGCATTCGCCACGCCGCATCCGCGACCGTGTCCACCTCGCCGACGGCGATGAGGTGACGGAATGCCGCGCGGACGTTGTGGCCCTCCGCCTCGACCCGCTCCACCGCGCGTTGCTGCGTGGACCCGCGCAGCAACGGTTCGACCTCTTCGGCGAGGCGCACGTAGTAGGCGGCATGTGCGCGCCGAACCGCGTCGGCATCCTCATCTCGTGCGAACCGCATGGCCGCGAGCTCGCGGACCGGGACGAGCATCGAGAAGAAGGGCTCACCTCCGACGTCGTGCTGGCGCAGCAGGCTTCCGTCGACGAGTTCGAGCAGCGTGCCGGGCAGGTCGACGGCCCACACCTCGCCGCCGGCCACCGCCTCGACGGCGTCGAGGCTGAAGTCGCCGACGAAGACGCCCAGCCGCATGAACAGGGCACGCGCGAACGGGCCGAGCAGGTCGATGCTCCACTCCACGGTCGCCCGGATCGTGCGCTGGCGTTCCGGCATGTCGCGATCGGAGGTCCTGAGGATCGAGAGGACCCGGTCGAGCTTCGCGAGCATCGTCGTCGGGGTGAGCACGCGGATGCACGCCGCCGCGAGTTCGATCGCGAGCGGCACGCCGTCGAGCGCTCGGCAGATGCGGGCCACGTCCTCGGCGTTCTCCACGGTGAGGTCGAACCTCGCGTCGGCGGCGTGCGCGCGATCGAGGAACAGCTGCACCGCCGGCGCGTCGGCGATCTCGGCCAGCGACCGTGCATCGGGATCGACCGGAACGCCCAGTGGTTCGACGTCGAACACCTGCTCCGCGTGGACCCGGAGCCGGGCGCGACTCGTCACGATGACGGTCGCATCGGGAAGCTCGGTGAGGATCGAGGTCACCTGCGGGGCGGCCGAGACGACCTGCTCGAAGTTGTCGAGCACGATGAGGTCGCGACGCCCTCCGCGGGCCAGCGCGAGACGCTCCAGCGTCGGCAGGCTGCCGTCGCCGCGCACGCCGAGCGCCCGCGCGACGGCCGGCAGCACGCCACCGCCGTCGCGCACGTGCTCGAGGGCCACGAAGGTGACCCGGTCGAACCGGTCGCGGGCGAGACGTGCCGCCTCGATCGCGAGTCGTGTCTTCCCGATCCCGCCCGGACCGACGAGCGTCACGAGTCGCCTGGGTTCGTCGCCCCCCAGCCACTCGAGCAGCGTCATCAGGTCGGTCTCCCGGCCGAGCAGCTCGTCGGGCGCCAACGGGAGATGCACGGCGGCGTCGTCCGCGTCGGTCGTCGCGGTCGATTCGGTCATCCCGTCCGCCTCGGCCTTCGCTGCCTGGGAGCGCGACGCGTCGAACCGCTCGGCGAGCAGGATCGCGAGGTCCGACTCGATGAGCGACCCGAGCTCCTCCGCCGTCGAGAAGGACTTGTACGAGGTCGTGTCGTCGTCGCGGATCCGCTCGACGAGCCCGGCCAGCCGCTCCTCGCGTTCCGCCGGCTGCTTCACGTAGACGAGCTTCGGCATCTCGCGGGGCGCGAGGCAGTACTCGTCCTCGAGCCCTGAGATGTCCTCGTCGGGCGCGATCCAGCCGTACTCCTGCCAGTAGATCCCGAGGAAGACGTCGCTCTGGTCGAGGTAGGCGCGGTACAGCTCGCGCGGCGGGTGCGGTCGTGCGCCGAGCTCGAACATCACGGGCGCGAGATGCAGTCGTTCGATCGCGCCGCGCGCGGCGAGCCGTTCGGGCTGGAGCTCCTTGAGCGTCGAGCTCACGAACACCCGCAGGCGCTGGTCGGGAGTGCGGATGACGCGCTGGTCAGAGGCGCCGGTCATGATGGCGGCGGCGCCTTCGACCACCGGGTGCATCCGAACTGACGCCCCATGCTGCCCATTGTGCGCGCGGCCGTCGCGGGAGTCCAGCACCCGGATGGGGGATTCCGCTCGGCCCGGCGCGGCGCATCCGCTCGCGCCGACCGACCGACCTGCCTGGCCAGCCTGCCTGGCCGGCGTGCCTACGTCGTCGAGCCGCTCACCGTTCGCTGGGCGATCTCCGGGCCGAGCGCCAGGTCGAGGACGGCCCGTCGGGGCATCCGGCGTCCACGCGAGCGCGCCGCCTCGAACTCCGCCGAGGACTCGCCCGCGAGGGCCGCATCCACATAGGGCTGGTACGTGATGAACGCGCGCTGGTCCCAGAGGCCGGTGCGCGTGCGCAGGTTCTCCGCCGCGCCGAGGAGCTCGCCGCCGCGCTCCGGGTCGCCCGTCTGCATCGCCGTCGCCCCGAGGCCCTCGAGCGCGAACGCGACCCCGACGTCGTTGCCCAACCGGAGCGCGAGTTCGAGGTTCCGCAGGAACGGGTCGGGGTCGGGATCACCCAGCGCCAGCCGCGCCCACCCGATCTGCGTGAGCGCGACGCTCTCCGCGAAGATGTCGCCCGCATTCGAGGCCTCCGCGCGGGAGGCCTCGAGGAGCTCCATCCCCTCGCGAGGGTGCCCGAGGAGCAGCCGGATGCGGCCGAGCGCGCCGATGAAGAGCGCGTGGAACGTGGCGTCGCGCTGCACGTCCACCAGCTCGAGGGCGGCCAGCTGCCGTTGCTCTGCCAGCGCGAGGTCGGGCGGCTCCACCGACATGTAGGCGAGCGAGAGCACGGTGAGCGCCAGGCCCTCGCTGAACACGTCGCCCGTCTCGTGGAAGAGCTCCACGCTCCGCTCCAGGTCCTCGGTGCTGATCTCGGCGTCCGTCTGCCAGAGCGAGACCCACGACGGGAACGCGAGGGCGATCGCCCGCGTGCGCGTCGAGACGGTCGGCCCGACGTCGAGCACCTCCTCGGTCCAGGTCTTCGCCTCGGGGAGGTAGCTGCGGATCCACCAGTACAGGATCAGCCGCCACACCGCGTCGGCGACCGCGTCGACCTCGTCGATCGTGAACAGGTGCCGGAAGGCGGCTCGCAGGTTGTCCCGCTCCGCCTCGAGGCGGTCGATCGCCGACACCTGCGTCGCTCCGCGCAGGAGCGGCTCCATGTCGAGGGCCAGCTGGGCGTAGTACTCCGCGTGCGCGCGGCGCACGCCTGCGGCATCCGGATCGAGGTCGAAGCGCGCGGAGGCGATCTCCCGCACCGGGACCAGCATCGAGAACAGGGGGACGTCGGCGTCACCGTGCCGCCGGAGCAGGCTCCCGTCGATGAGCTCGAGGAGCGTGCCGAGGATGTCCGACGCCCACGGCTCGCCCGCGGTGACCGCCTCGACGGCATCCAGGCTGAAGTCGCCCGCGAAGACGCCGAGGCGCACGAACATGGCCCGGGCATCGAGTCCGAGCAGGTCGATGCTCCACTCGACGGTGGCCTGGATCGTGCGCTGCCGCTCGGGCAGGTCGCGGGCCGAGGTCACGAGCAGTGGAAGCACGCGGTCGAGCCGGGCGAGCATCGCGGCGGGGGTGAGGGCCCGGATGCGGGCGGACGCCAGCTCGATGGCGAGCGGCACGCCCTCGAGGGCCCGGCAGATACGCGCCACGTCCGCCGCGTTGTCGGCGGTCACGTCGAACTGCGGGTCGGCGGCTCGGGCGCGATCCCGGAAGAGCCGCACGGCTGGCGACTCGAGGATGGCCTCGACGGTCGCCTGCGCCGGATCCGGCGGCACGTCGAGCGGCTCGACGTCGAACACCTGCTCCCCGCGGACGCGCAGCCGCGCGCGACTGGTCACGAGGAACGTGGCGTCCGGCAGGTCCGTCAGGAGGGTCACGATGTCTGGCGCCGCGTCCAGCACCTGTTCGAAGTTGTCGAGCACGATCAGGTCGCGCCGCCCCGCCCTCGCCACGCCCAGCTGCTCGGAGAGCGGCCGGTCACCCGCGTCGCGCACCCCGAGCTCCCGTGCGATCGCCGGGAGCACGTCCTCGGGTTCGCGCACGTGCTCGAGCGGGACGAACGTCACCCGGTCGTACGGCGTTCCGGCGTTCCGCGCGACCTCGATCGCGAGGCGGCTCTTCCCGATCCCGCCGGGGCCGACGAGGGTGACGAGGCGCCGCGCGTCCTCGCCCAGCCACGTGAGCAGCGCGGTGACCTCGAACTCGCGTCCCACCGCCTCCGTGTACGGGGCCGGGATGCGTCCGGTCGGAGCGGATGCCGCGGATGCGTCGATCGGGGCACCGCCGGGGCCTGCACGGGATGCGTCGAACCGCTCGGCCAGCAGGGTCGCGAGGTCCGCCGCGATCAGGTCGGCAAGCTCGTCGGCCGTCGAGAACGGCGTGTACGACACGGTGCCGTCGTCGCGGATCCGCGACATGAGCTCGGTGAGGCGCTCCTCGCGCTCCGCCGGCTGCTTGACGTAGATGAGCTTCGGCATCTCGCTCGGCGCGAGCCGGTACTCGTCCTCGAGCCCCGAGATCTCCTCACCCGGTGCGATCCACCCGTACTGCTGCCAGTAGATCCCGACGAACACGTCGCTCTGCGCGAGGTAGGCGCGGTACAGCTCGCGTGGGGGATGCGGGCGCGCGCCCAGTTCGAACATGACCGGGGCGAGCCGCAGCTGCTCGATGGCGGCGCGAACCGCGCGACGCTCGGGTTCGAGCTCCTTCAGGGTCGAGCTGACGAACACCCGCAGGCGCTGGTCGGGCGTGCGGATCGGCGTTGCGGCGGATGGTCCGTTCATGACCGGACGCCCGCGTTCACCACACCACCTCCGACCGACGCGAGCTCCCGGTGGCTGCCGCCACCGTCTCGGGGTCGAGCGCGATCTCGAGCACGGCGCGCCGCGGCATCCGGCGCCCCACGACCCGTGACGCCTCGAACTCGGCGGCGCGGTCGGTGGCGAGCACGGCGTCGACGAACGACTGGTAGGTGACGTACGACCGCTGGTCGCCGATGCCCGTGCGCGCCCGCAGCGTCTCGGCCGCACCGAGGAGGAAGCCGGCGCGCTCGACATCGCCGACGGCGGCGGACGACGCGGCGAGCCCTTCGAGCGCGTAGGCATCGCCGTCCTCGTTGCGCAGGCGGAGCGAGAGCTCCAGTGCGCGGGTGAAGCGCTCGGGGTGCGGGTCCCCCTTCGCGAGACTCGACCATCCGAGCTGCGTGAGCGCGATGCACTGGGCGAACTGGTCGCCCGTGCGCTCGGCGACCTCCAGTCCGCGCTCGTAGCACGCGACGGCGCCGGCGAGGTCGTCGCGCAGGACCAGGATGCGGCCCAGCCCGGTCTCGAACATCGAGAGGAACGTGGTGTCACGACGCACGGCGTCGAGCTCGAGCGCCGAGCGTTGCCGCGCTTCCGCCCGATCGAGGTCGGCCGGCGTGACCGACATGTACGAGAGGGACGCGATGGTGAGGGCCAAGCCCTCGCTGAATTCGTCGCCGACCGAACGGAACAGCGCGACGACCTCCTCCATGGTCTGGGTCCGGATCTCCGAATCGGGCTGCCAGAGCGCGACCCATGACGAGAACGCGAGGGCGATCGCCCGGGTGCGAGGTGAGAGCGGTCGGCCGGATTCGAGCAGGCTCTCCATCCAGGCCTTCACCTCCTGCAGCAGGCCCCGGATCCACCAGTAGAGGAACAGGCGCCACACCGCATCGGCCACGACGTCCACCTCGCCGATCGCGATCAGGTGGCGGTACCCGGCGCGCAGGTCGTCCCGTTCCGCCTCGAGCCGGTCGAGTGCGACGGTCTGCGTCGCCCCACGCAGCTGCTGCTCGGTGTCGGCGGCGAGGCGCACGTAGAACTCGGCGTGCGCGCGGCGCACCGCTGCCGCATCCGGGTCGAGCTCGAATCGCGCGGCCGAGGTCTCGCGTACGGGCACCAGCATCGCGAAGAAGGGCACGCCGTTCTCGTCGTGCTGCCGCAGGAGGCTGCCGTCGACGAGTTCGAGCAGGGTGCCGAGCACGTCGACGGCCCACGGCTCGCCGGCGGTGACGGCCTCGACCGCATCGAGGCTGAAGTCGCCGGCGAACACCCCGAGTCGCTCGAACAACGCGCGCGCCTCGGCGCCCAGCAGGTCGATGCTCCACTCGACCGTCGCCTGGATCGTGCGCTGGCGTTCGGGCACGTCCCGCGCCGCGGTGACGAGCAGCGGCAGCACCCGGTCGAGCCTGCCCAGCATCGCGGCGGGCGTGAGGGCGCGGATTCGGGCGGCGGCGAGTTCGATCGCCAGCGGCACGCCCTCGAGGACGCGGCAGATGAGGGCGACGTCCTCGGCGTTCTCGTCGGTCACGTCGAACCGGGCGTCGGCGGCCCGCGCTCGATCGCGGAACAGCCGCACGGCGGGCGCCTCGAGGATCTCCTGGATCGAGGCCTCCGACGGCTCACGCGGCAGGCCGAGTGGTTCGACGTCGAAGACCTGTTCGCCGCGCACCCGGAGCCGAACCCGGCTCGTCACGAGGAAGGTCGCGCCCGGCAGGTCGGTGAGGAGCGAAACGACATCGGGAGCGGCGTCCACGACCTGCTCGAAGTTGTCGAGCACGATGAGGTCGCGTCGACCGGCGCGCGCGATCCCCAGCTGTTCGCTCAGCGGCGCATCGCCGTTGTCGCGCACGCCGAGCTCTCGCGCGATCGCGCCCAGCACCTCGTCGGGGTCGCGCACCTGCGCCAGTGTCACGAACGTCACCCGGTCGAAGCGAGTGCCCGCGTTGCGGGCGACCTCGATGGCGAGGCGGCTCTTGCCGATCCCGCCCGGTCCCACGAGCGTGACGAGCCGCTGCGCGTCCTCGCCGAGCCACCCGAGCAGCGTCGCGAGGTCGCGCTCGCGACCGACCGCCGCGGAGTAGGGCGCCGGGATACGTCCCGCCGGCGTCGCATCGAGCACGGCTGCCGGTGCGGCCGTCGGCGTCGCGCGCGAGGCGTCGAACCGTTCGGCGAGGAGTGTCGCCAGGTCGGCCGCGACGAGATCGGCGAGCTCCTCCGCCGTCGAGAACGGCGTGTACGACGCGGTGCCGTCGTCGCGCACCCGCGCCATCAGCTCGGCGAGCCGCGGCCCGCGTTCGGCCGGCTGCTTCACGTAGATGAGCTTCGGCATCTCGGGGGGCGCGAGGCGGTACTCGTCCTCGAGTCCGGAGATCTGCTCATCCGGCGCGATCCACCCGTACTCCTGCCAGTACACGCCCACGAACACGTCGCTCTGCTCCAGGTACGCCCGGTACAGCTGCCGGGGCGGATGCGGGCGCGCGCCCAGTTCGAACATGACCGGGGCGAGATGCAATCGCTCGATCGCGGCTCGGGCCGCACGTCGCTCGGGTTCGAGCTCCTTCAGGGTCGAGCTGACGAACACGCGCAGGCGCTGGTCGGGCGTGCGGATCGGCGCGGCGCGGGCCTCGGCGCTCATGACGCCATCGGCTCCTCCGAGTCGAGCACGAGGCCGAGCGCGACGCGGCGGGACATCCGTCGACCGCGCCCGCGGGCCGCCTCGAACTCGTCGGCGCCGTCCGATGCGAGGATCCGCTCGACGAAGGGCCGATACGTGACGTTGGGACGCTGGTCCACGAGACCGGTACGCAGGCGGACGGTCTCGCCCGCGCCGAGCAGGACGCCGGCGCGCTCGACATCGCCGGCGGCGGCCGCGCAGGCCGCCAGCCCCTCGAGCGCCCAGCCGATGCCGTCGTCGTTGCCGAGCTGGAGCGAGAGCTCGAGGTGCCGGGCGAACAGGTCGGGACGAGCCTCCCCGCGAGCAAGGCGGGCCCAGCCCGAGTTCGCGAGCGTGAGGCTCTCGAGGAACACGTCGCCCTGCCGGCGGGCATCCTCCAGGACCTCCTCCAAGATCTCGACGGCACGGTCGGCATCGCCCTGCATCAGGGCCAGGCTGCCCAGCGCGACGCGGAAGAGCCCCTCGAAGGTCGGCTGCTCCTCGATGGTGACGAGCTCGAGCGCTCGTCGCTGCAACCCTTCGGCACGTTCGAGGTCGGGCGGCGAGGTCGTCGTGCAGGCGATGCTCAACGTCGTGAGCGCCGCGGCCTCGCCCAGCCGGTCGCCCACGGCGTGGAACAGTGCGAGGCTCCACTCGATCGGGCCCAGGTCGACCTCGCTGCCGGGCTGCGACAGTGAGACCCACGCCCTCAGACCGAGTGCGATCGCCCGGGTGTGGTCGCGCATCGGGACGCCGGCGTCGAGGATGTCCTGCATCCACGCCTTCGCCTCGGCGAGCTGGCTCCGGATCCACCAGTAGAGGAAGAGGCGCCAGACGGCCCGGGCCACGCCGTCGACCGCCCCGATCGAGATCAGGTGGCGGTAGGCGGCACGCAGGTTGTCGCGTTCCGCTTCGAGCCTCGCCAGCGCGGCGGCCTGCGTGCGCCCCTGCAGGAGCGGCTCGATCTCGGCTGCGAGCCGCAGGTAGTGCTCGCCGTGTGCGCGGCGGACGACGGCGGCAGCCGGCTCGAGCTCGAAGCGGGCGGCCGCGATCTCACGCACCGGGACGAGCATCGAGAAGAGCGGGGCGCCGGCATCGTCGTGCTGGCGCACGAGGCTGCCGTCGACGAGTTCGAGGAGGTTCTCGAGCAGGTCGGGCGCCCACGGGGCGCGGGCGCTGATCGCCTCGACGGCGTCGAGGCTGAAATCCCCGGCGAACACGCCGAGGCGCACGAACAGGGCACGGGCGTCGGCGCTGAGCAGGTCGATGCTCCACTCGACGGTCGCCTGGATGGTGCGCTGGCGCTCGGGGATGTCGCGCGCCGCGGTCACGAGCAGCGGCAGCATCCGATCGAGGCGCCCCAGCATCGCGGCGGGGGTGAGCGCGCGGATGCGTGCCGCGGCCAGTTCGATCGCGAGCGGCACGCCCTCGAGCGCCCGGCAGATGCGTGCGACCCCGTCGATGTTCTCGTCGGTCAGCTCGAAACGCGGGTCCGCGGCTCGCGCGCGGGCCAGGAAAAGCCGCACCGCCGGTGCTTCGGAGATCGCCGCGATGGAGGCCCGTGACGGGTCGGGAGGGATCGTGAGCGGCTCGACGTCGAAGACGTGCTCGCCCCGTACGCGCAGGCGGGCGCGACTCGTCACGAGGAAGGTCGCGTCGGGCAGGTCGTTGAGGAGCGACATCACGTCGCCGGCGGCCGTGAGCACCTGTTCGAAGCTGTCGAGCACGATCAGGTCGCGGCGGCCCGACCGTGCGACGCCCAGCTGTTCGCTGAGCGGCCGATCGCCCGTGTCGCGCACGCCGAGCTCCCGCGCGATCTCGGGGAGCACGTCCTCGGGATCGTGCACGTGCTCGAGCATGACGAACGTCACCCGGTCGAACGGCGCCCCGGCACTTCGTGCGACCTCGATCGCGAGCCGGCTCTTCCCGATCCCGCCCGGGCCGACGAGCGTGACCAGCCGCTGCGCATCGTCGCCGAGCCAGTCGAGCAGCGTGGCGACCTCCTGCTCGCGGCCGACCGCCTCGGTGTAGGGCACGGGGATGTGATCCGTGGCGCCCGGGATCTCCGCGATGCTCTCCGCAACGGTCGGCGCGGACGGCCGGCGGGATGCGTCGAACCGCTCGGCGAGCAGGATGGCGAGATCCGCCTCGATGAGCTCGGCCAGCTCCTCAGTGCTCGAGAACGGGGTGTACGACGCGGTGTCGTCGTCGCGGATCCGGGTCAGGAGCTCACCGAGGCGATCCTCGCGCTCCGCGGGCTGCTTCAGGTAGATGAGTTTCGGCATGTCGCCCGGGGCCAACCGGTACTCGTCCTCGAGGCCGGAGATCTCGTCCCCCGGTGCGATCCAGCCGTAGTGCTCCCAGTAGATGCCGATGAAGACGTCGCTCTGATCGAGGTAGGCACGGTAGAGATCCTGTGGCGGATGCGGCCGAGCGCCGAGCTCGAACATGACGGGCGCGAGGCGCAGCCGTTCGATCGCGGCGCGCGCGGCTCGGCGCTCGGGCTCGAGCTCCTTCAGGGTCGAGCTCACGAAGACCCGCAGCCGCTGGTCGGGGGTGCGGATCGGGAGTCCGGCGGCGCTGTCGATCATGGCGACGCCGTCGACGTCACCGGCGTGCCTGTTCGCCGCCGTCCCATGGAGCAATTGTGGGCGGCTTCCTCCCGCCCGTCCAGCACCCCGCTCGGGGGATACCGGGAACCGTGGCGGGTGGGATGCCGCGGTCAGCAACGCCGCATCCCACCCGCAGGGCTCAGCCGGCGACCCGCACGACGAGGCCGGCCCCGTCGGTGGTGCCGGCCGAGTTCTCGAGCTCGACCGCGTACCGGTGCTCGCCCGGCGCGGCATCCGTGATCGGGAATTCGACCACCCGCTCGCTCGCGGCCGACCGGTACGCTCGCGCGATGACCGAGCCGTGCTCGACGAGCCGCACGACCGTGGTCGGCTCGCCCCGGCCGACCTTGACCTTGACCACGAAGTCGCCGTCGGCGTCGGGGCCCTTCCTCGGGCCGGTCAGCGCGGCGACCTCCGCCGCGGGCGGGGCGGCCGTCGCACCGTCGACGCCCGCCTCCTTCCACATCGCGCCGTGCAGGGGCGTCACCGTGAGCGACTCGAGCGTCGCGCCCTCGCCGTCGGCCCAGAGGCCGATCGCGTCGGCGCCGGCGTTCGGGAAGGCCTGGTCGGTGATGGTCGTCCGTCCGTCGGCGGTGAAGACCTCCACCGAGCTCCGGTCGACGTACGCCGTGATCGCGAGGCGGCCGTCGGCCAGGGTGACCGGGGCGTCGTCGAGCGACGCGAACGCCGGGTGGAAGCCCGTGCTCCCCGAGTCCCGCCGGTCCACGAACAGGCGACCGGATGCCGCGTCGTACCCGATGCGGGTGGCCGACTCGCCGTCGCCCAGCACGCTGAGACCGACGGCGTCGGCGTCGCCCGGTGCGATCACTGCGTCGATGCGCAGCACGTCGCCCGCCACGGGCAGCGTCTCGGAGCCGGACGCGATCGGCCGCGCCGCATCCGAGTAGGCGAGGTCCGCCTGCTCGAGCTGCGCGAACTCCGCCACGACCGACTGCGCGAGCCGCGGGCCCTTCGGGGTGGTGACCAGCCCGACCTCGCGGGGGAGTGCCATCGCGCTGCGCCACGAGCCTGTGGGGATGTCGTTGGCGTAGTCCCAGTCGTTCATCCAGCCGAGCATCACGCGGCGGCCGTCGGGTGCTCCGTTGAACGACACGGTCGCGTAGTAGTCGCGACCCCAGTCGAGCCAGTCGAACCCCTCGATGCGCGGTGCGGCCGCGGCATCCGCGAACATCACCTCATCGACCAGGACGTGGCCCCAGCCGAAGCGGTTGTTGTCGATGATGCGCACGGATGCCTCGCGGCCCGTGTACTCCGAAACGTCCCAGCTCACCCAGTCGAGGGTCTCGCTGTTGCGGCCGGTGGCGGTGCGCACGACCTCGCCGTCGACGACGAGGTTGACGGAGGTCTCCTCGCTTCGGGCCTGCGCCGGAGCGGCGCCGAGCACCACGTGGTCGACGGTCAGGTGACCCCAGCCCCCCGTCGCGTCGTCGTGCACCTGGAACTGCGCGTCGCGCCCCGCGAACTCGGAGACGTCCCACGACTGCCAGTTGAGCTGGCCGGCCTCGGGTCCGGTGGCCGTTCGCACGACCTCGCCGTCGACGAGCAGCCGCACCTCGAGCGTGCCGTTGGTCCGCTTGCCGCCGCCGAGGAGGAAGGAGAGGTGGTCCTCGCCGTCGCCGATCGTGAAGCTCGGAGAGGTGAGGTCGCCGAGGTTGTCGTCGCCCTTGGGGCCGCCCTCCCACGTGTTCAGCCGCTTGCCGCCGATGACGTAGTCCCCGCCCGCGGTGGAGGGGTTGCGCCACGGCTCGGTCGCGAAGTCCCCCGTGGCCTGCCAGCCGGTGTCGGACACGGTGGTCGCG
>Ga0247818_10001526_pt1 | contig 14760 bp, 14 predicted proteins | sample 13C_Glucose_Day1_FD_192424 | JGI IMG/M metagenome (GOLD analysis project Ga0247818, IMG submission 192424) | Soil microbial communities from agricultural site in Penn Yan, New York, United States - 13C_Glucose_Day1 | ecosystem: Environmental > Terrestrial > Soil > Agricultural land | place...
CAGCGACAGCGGCGCCGCGAGCCGGCGCAGCAGGGTCTGCCGCAGGCTCGGCGGCGGCGGCGTGCCGGTCACCTTGGATTGCGCGAGGTGAAGCCAATCGTCGCGGGCGAAACGCTCGTCGCTCGTGCGCCGGGGAGGGAATCGCAAGGCGTCGTCGACAGGCGCTTACGCGGCCTGCCGGATTTCCTGCAGCAGGTAGCCGAAGCCGCGCACCGTCACGATTTCCACCCGCGTGTTTTCGAGTTTCTTGCGCACGCGGTGCACGTAGACTTCGATCGCGGTATCGCCGAGGTCGCCGCCGAAGTGCGTCAGGTGATCCTGAAGCTGTGCCTTGCTGACGACACGGCCATGGCGCAGCAGCAGCATTTCAAGCACGGCGAATTCGCGCGGCGACAGTTCGAGCGGCTTTTCGTCGTTGAAGATCCGGCGATCCACACCCGACAGGCGCAGCCCGCCAAGCGACACTTCCGGACGCGGCACGTCGCCATGCGGCCCGCTGCGGCGCATCACGGCGCGGATGCGCGCTTCCAGCTCCTGCGGTTCGAACGGCTTGAGCATGTAATCGTCGGCGCCGCTGTTCAGGCCCTGCACGCGGTCGTGCAGTTCATCGCGCGCCGTCAGGATGATCACCGGCGTGTGGCGGTTGCTCTGGCGGAAGCGCGAAAGCAGCGTCATGCCGTCTATGCCCGGAAGCCCGAGATCGAGAATCACGAGCTCATGCCGGTTCTGCGCGAGCGCCTGCTCGGCGAAAATGCCGTCGTGCACCATGTCGACGGTGAAGCCGGCTTGTTCCAGGCTGCTTTGAATGCCGCGCGCGATGGGGCGGTCGTCTTCGATCAGAAGGATTCGCATAGGGGTCGCTCAAGTACAATGGGTTGAGCTCGAACCGGCGCGGGCCGGACCGGGAGCATCGACGCAGCGGCGCGGATTCGAGCCAGTTCAAGTCTTTTACGTCAAAGGCGGCACACCGCGGCCATGCTGGCTGCCGCGAACGGCTGTGAACCGGATATCTACCTGCTCGGACATGCGCGAAATCCCGATCCACGAACTCGAAGCCGCAATCAATTTCTGGCGCAACCGCTCGCCATCGACGGGTGACGAACTGAGTCTCTGCAAAGAGGCAAGCGCGCTGTCAAAGCCGTATGCGCAGTCGATTGTACAGCGTGAGTCCTCAATACCGCCGGGATGGCTGGACGCCAGCGCCCGCGCAGCCTGGGAAGCTTACGAGCGCGTTAAAAACAGCATGCCGGAATGAAAGCATGCGTATGGAACGACTTGCGATAAGCTTCGAATTTGCTTTCGAAGTATCGATTCGCCGCCGTTTCTCCCACTTTTGAGCACTTTACGGATGTCATGATTCGTAATAGAACGGTCATCCGCTTATGCGTCCGGGCGGCGGTTTTCCGTACTTTCGACGCGCGGTGTCACGCGTCTGCGGCAATCGAATCGATGAATTTTGCGAGCTTCGCATCGCGGTCGGTGAGGCCGTTGGCGTCGTGGCTCGTGAGCGTGATTTCGACCCGGTTGTAGACGTTCGTCCACTCCGGATGGTGGTCCATCTCCTGCGCCTTGATGGCGACGCGCGTCATGAAGCCGAACGCCTCGTTGAAGTCGGCGAACTCGAAGCGCCGGTAGATCGCCTTTCCGGCGAGCGCTTCCTGCCAGCCGTTCAGTTCGGACAGCAATTGCTCGATCATGTCGGGCCTGATCTTGTCGTTCATCGCGTGCCTCGGTCTGCGTGTGGGGAATCTTCAATTATGAGCCGCGCTAGTCCCGTACGTTCCGGTCTGATCAAACAATAAGCACGTGCCGATGCAGTAAACTCGCATGCTCGGCGATTCTGTGCAGGAAACTCTCATGGTGGAACTCGATCACTTCGATCTCGCGCTTCTCGACGTGCTTCAGCGCTTCGGACGCGCGACGCATCAGCAACTGGGCGAACAGGTCCCGCTCTCGCCGTCGCAGATCGGGCGGCGCCTGCAGCGGCTCGAGTCGGCGGGTGTGATCGAGGGCTATCGCGTGGTGTTGCGGCCTGAAAAGCTCGGGCTCGGCGTGACGGCGTTCACGAGCCTGAAGCTCAAGCACCACGGCGATACGGTGATCGAGCAGTTCCAGCAGCAGATCGAGATGCTGCCCGAAGTGCTCGAATGTCACGCGACGGTGGGCGACGCCGACTATCTGCTGCGGATAGTCGCGCCCGACCTGAACGCGCTGTCATCGTTCGTGATGAAGAAACTGATGCGGGTGCCGGGCGTCGACAGCGTGCGCTCGAACATCGTGCTGACGACGTTCAAGCGCAATGGTCCGCTGCCGCTCGGGCACCTGTCGGGGGACGCGGCGAGTTAAGCCGGCTGGCCGAGCAGGTCCACGTAGGCGAGCGGCACCAGGTCGCTCTGGGCGACGCCCAGGCGCGCGAACATGTCGTGTGCTTCCTTTTCGCCCGCGGCTTCGTCGTCGTCCTGGCCGAGCACCACTTCCAGTTCGACGAAATCGCCGAGCCCGTCCACGCGATCCAGATGAATCCGCGTGCGCCCGACGAGATACACGTGGCGCTCCTTCGTGACGATGCCGCGCGTCGTCAGCGCCTGCGCGAGCAGCGCGTGCATCGCTTCCGGATTGGTCACCGGGCTGCGCGAGTAGTAGGAAACCTTCGGGCCGTCGCGGTCGTCGCGCTGGTAGAAGATCAGCTCCGACGGCGTGCCGTCGTCGAATTGACGCAGCTTCAGGCGGCCGCTCGGCACGTCGTAGAAGAAGTCCTGCTGGCGGAAGATGAGCGGCGCGTCGGGTGCAAGCGCAGCGGCGCGCTCGCGAAGCTGGTCGAAATGATGCGCGCGAGCCTTGATTTCGATGTTGCGTGCCATGTGGGAAAACTCCTAGAACCCGGTTGAAAAGCCAGGGCTCAGACTAACAAAATTTTTGCGACTGGCGCTCGAATGGCGCCCGGGGCACTGTCTGGATCGGCCATTTACACCGACCATTGGTCCTCGATCAGCCGCAGCGCGGCGGCGATCGCGGGCTCGTCGCAGCGCTCGGCGAGCGCGATGAACGAAAGCTGCGTGGACACCGTCATTCCTTCGACGATCGTCAGCGCGTGCGCATGCGCCTGCGCGATCGCGATCGAATCGCGGGCAAGCGAGAGGCCGACGCCCGATTTGACGAGATCGAGCATCGACGGCTCCTGATCGACTTCCGCGACGATCACGGGCGTGGCGCCCGCCAGCTCGAAAATGCGCGACAGCAGCCGGTGATGCGCCGATTCCGGCGGCGTCCAGATCCACGGCAGCTTGGCGAGCGCGGCCCAGTCGCGTTTGCCCTTGTTCACGCGGTTGTGCCAGCCCGCCGGGGCGAGCACGCGGTACAGGAACGGCGTCAGCGTCACTACGTGAAAGCGCTCGCCGTCGCGGGTGCCGTCGGCGGCCGGGTCGCCGATATAGAACCCGACATCGAGATCGCGCGCCTTGATGCGCTCGAACACCCAGCCCGACATGCCGTGCCTGAGCGCGGTTTCGATCTGAGGATAGGTTTCCACCAGTTGCCGCAGAAAGCCGCCGAGCCGCAGGAATTCGGGATCGAGAATCGTGCCGATGCGCAGCCGTCCGCGCACCTCGTGCCGTAGTGCGGAGGCGGCACGCTGAACTTCGCCGGCCGCGGCGAGCGCGCGCTCCGCGTGGGGCAGAAGCGCTTCGCCATCGCGCGTGAGCAGCAGACCGTGCGAGGTGCGCGAAAACAGCACGACGCCGAGCATCTCCTGCAAATTCTTGATCTGCAGGCTCACCGCCGGTTGCGTGAGATGCAGCTGAACGGCGGCGCGCGTGAGATTGCCTTCGCGGGCGACAGTCACGAAGGCGCGGAGCAGGGTGTAGTCCATCGCCTGATATTAACTCCGCTTATATCGCAATTGAACATATCTCATTGGATTTCGAGACAGGTCCGGCAGTACGCTTCGAGCATCGGTGACTGGACCCAGCTAACGAGGAAGCACATGAGCGAGACACATCAGAGCGAAACGCGCGTTGCGGCGCTGTCGCATTTCATCGGCGGACGGCGGGTGGACGGCACGAGCGACCGTTTCGGCGACGTGTTCAACCCGGCCACCGGCGCGGTTTCGTCGCGCGTGCCGCTCGCGAGCGTCGCGGAAGTCGATGCGGCTGTCGCCGCCGCGAAAGCCGCATTCCCCGCCTGGAGCGAAACCGCGCCGCTCAAGCGCGCCCGCGTGATGTTCAAGTTCAAGCAGCTGCTCGACGAGCACCACGACGAGCTTGCCGAGCTCATCACCCGCGAGCACGGCAAGGTGTTCAGCGACGCCAAGGGCGAAGTGATGCGCGGCATCGAGATCGTCGAATTTGCCTGCGGCATTCCGAATCTGCTCAAGACCGATTTCACCGACCAGATCGGCGGGGGCATCGACAACTGGAATCTGCGCCAGCCGCTCGGCGTCGTCGCGGGCATCACGCCGTTCAATTTCCCGATGATGGTGCCGTGCTGGATGTTCCCGATCGCGATCGCCACCGGCAACACGTTCGTGCTGAAGCCGTCTGAGCGCGATCCGTCGGCATCGATCCGGCTCGCGGAACTGCTCGCTGAGGCCGGGTTGCCCGAGGGCGTGTTCAACGTGGTGCACGGCGACAAGACCGCCGTCGATGCGCTGCTCGCGCATCGCGACGTGGAGGCGCTCTCGTTCGTCGGCTCGACGCCGATCGCGGAGTACATCTACACCGAGGGCACGAAGCGCGGCAAGCGCGTCCAGGCGCTCGGCGGCGCGAAGAATCACCTGGTCGTGATGCCGGATGCGGACCTCGACCAGGCCGTCGATGCGCTGATCGGCTCGGCCTACGGGTCGGCCGGCGAGCGCTGCATGGCGATTTCGGTGGCGGTGGCGGTGGGCCACGTCGCTGATGAATTGATCGAGCGTCTCACGCCGCGCGTGAAGTCGCTCGTGATCAAGAACGGCATGGAAAGCGACGCGGAGATGGGCCCGCTCGTGACGGCGGCGCATCGTGCGAAGGTGGAAGGCTATATCGAGGCGGGCGTGAAGGCGGGGGCGAAGCTCGTCGTCGACGGGCGCGGCCATCAGGTCGAGGGCCACGAGAAGGGCTTTTTCCTCGGCGGCACGCTGTTCGACGACGTCAGTACCGACAGCACGATCTACAAGGAAGAGATCTTCGGGCCGGTGCTGTGCGTGGTGCGCGTGCCGGACTTCGCGAGCGCGGTGGAACTCATCAACGAGCACGAGTTCGCGAACGGCGTGTCGTGCTTCACGTCCGATGGCGGCGTCGCGCGGGCATTCTCGCGGCAGATCAAGGTGGGCATGGTGGGCATCAACGTGCCGATTCCGGTGCCGATGGCGTGGCACTCGTTCGGCGGCTGGAAGCGGTCCTTGTTCGGCGATCACCACGCGTACGGCGAGGAAGGCATTCGCTTCTACTCGCGCTACAAGAGCGTGATGCAGCGCTGGCCCGACAGCATCGCGAAAGGCGCCGAGTTCACGATGCCGGTGGCGAAGTAACAAGCCGGGGAAGTCAGCGCTGGCGAAGTAAAAGAACGAGCCCGTCGCTTGCGTATCGGCGGAGGGCACAACCCTGAACGCATGCCGCGCATGGCGGCTCGTCAAGGAGACAAGGGTGAAACAGAACGCGCGCAGGCTCGAGGGCGAGTTCGACTACATCATCGTCGGCGCCGGCACGGCGGGTTGCGTGCTCGCGAATCGCCTGACCGAGGACCCGGACGTCACAGTCCTGCTGCTGGAAGCGGGCGGCAAGGACGACTATCACTGGATTCACGTGCCGGTCGGATATCTCTACTGCATCGGCAATCCACGCACCGACTGGCTCTACAAGACGCAGGCCGAGCCCGGCCTGAACGGGCGCGCGCTGTCGTATCCGCGCGGCCGTGTGCTGGGCGGCTGCTCGTCGATCAACGGCATGATCTACATGCGCGGCCAGCGTGAGGACTACGACGACTGGGCGCATGTCACCGGCGATCCGAACTGGTCGTGGGACTCGGTGCTGCCGGTGTTCCGGCGCAGCGAGGACTACCACGGCGGCTCGAATACATGGCATGGCGCGGGCGGCGAATGGCGTGTCGAGAAGCAGCGTCTGAAGTGGAAGATTCTCGAAACCTTCTCGCAAGCCGCGCAGCAAACCGGCATCCCCGCAACCGACGATTTCAATCGCGGCGACAACACCGGCGTAGGCTATTTCGACGTCAACCAGAAGAGCGGCATCCGCTGGAACGCGTCGAAGGCTTTTCTTCGCGCGGCGATGAAGCGCCCCAATCTCACGACGATCACCGGCGCGCACACGCAGCGCCTCGTGTTCGAAGGCAAGCGCTGCGTGGGCGTCGAGTATCGCGGCGCGGACGTCGACTACGTCGCGAAGGCGCGCTGCGAAGTCATTCTCAGCGCGGGTGCGGTCAATTCGCCGCAACTGCTCGAACTCTCCGGGGTCGGCAACGGCGCGCGCCTGCAAAGGCTCGGCATCGACGTGGTGCGGGACTTGCGCGGCGTCGGCGAAAACCTGCAGGACCATCTGCAATTGCGCATGGCCTACAAGGTCAATGGCGTTCGCACGCTCAACACGCTGTCCGCGCACTGGTGGGGCAAGCTTTTCATCGGGCTGCAGTACGCGCTGATGCGAAGTGGTCCGATGTCGATGGCGCCGTCTCAGCTGGGCGCGTTCGCGAAGTCGAATCCGCACGACAAGTCGATTACGCGGCCGGATGTCGAGTATCACGTGCAGCCGCTTTCTCTCGATCGCTTCGGCGAGCCGCTGCATACGTTCAACGCGTTCACTGCGTCGGTATGCAACCTGCGGCCGAGTTCGCGCGGCAGCGTGCATATTGCGTCGCCCGATGCGCACGCGGCGCCGCTCATCGCACCGAACTATCTTTCCGCGGACCGGGACCGCGAAGTCGCCGCGAACGCGCTGCGGCTGACGCGGCGGATCGTCGCGGCCCCCGCGCTCGCACGATATGCACCGGAAGAGATTCTGCCGGGCATCGCATTCCAGACCGACGAGCAGCTTGCCGAGGCCGCGGGCAACATCGGCACGACCATTTTCCATCCGGTCGGAACATGCCGCATGGGCACGGATAACGATCCGGCCGCGGTCGTGGACAGCCGCCTGCGCGTGATCGGCCTGCGCGGGCTGCGCGTGGTCGATGCTTCGGTCATGCCGCTCATTACGTCGGGCAACACCAATTCGCCGACGCTGATGATTGCGGAACGTGCGAGCGACATGATTCGCGAGGACCGGCGCAGCGTGGAAACACAGGAAGTGATCGCTACCGCGCTCGCATGACGTCCTGATGACCGATGCGGTGGGCCCTGCTGGCCAGGCGGCGCTTATGCGCCTCGCCCGGCTTTTGCATGGGCGTGCACGTGTGTCGCTGTGTGCTGCGATGGGATTGAGGCAGCAACCTTCATGCCCTGAACGCGTGCATCGCAGAAGGATTGACCGGCGCCGCCCCCGCTCCTGCTCACTAAGTGCAAATCCCGATGATTGCGCTGCATCATTGGCGCGACAATGGCGTCGGGTCGAGTGATGCTCGGATTATCACGCGTACGGTTTAGTGCAGCGCGCAAGAGCGTCGCGAATGACGGAAGAACAGACCAGCAAGTCCGGATATGACGCATGTTCGGGCACGCGCGAACAAATGAAAACAACGCGCGGGCGAGCATATTGCTTAGCGCCTCACTTCGCATGGAAGGGGACATGATTCTCGGCGACACGATTCTGGAAACGCGCGGGCTCACGAAGGAATTCAAGGGCTTCACTGCCGTGAACGGCGTGAACCTGCGCGTTCGCCGCGGCGCCATTCACGCACTGATCGGGCCGAACGGCGCGGGCAAGACCACGTGCTTCAACCTGCTTACCAAATTTCTCGAACCCACGGCGGGACAGATCGTCTTCAACGGCACCGACATCACGCGCGAACGTCCCGCGCACATCGCACGGCGCGGCGTGATCCGCTCGTTTCAGATTTCCGCTGTCTTTCCGCATCTGACGGTGTTGCAGAACGTGCGTATCGGCTTACAGCGCCAGCTCGGCACGTCGTTTCATTTCTGGCGCAGCGAACGTTCGCTCGACGCGCTCAACGACCGCGCGATGGACCTGCTCACGCAAGTGGGCCTCACCGATTTCGCCGATACGAAGACGGTCGAGTTGTCATACGGACGCAAGCGCGCGCTCGAAATCGCCACGACGCTTTCGATGGAACCCGAGCTCATGCTGCTCGACGAACCGACCCAGGGCATGGGCCACGAGGACGTGGACCGCGTGACCGCGCTGATCAAGAAAGTGTCGGCGGGACGCACGATCCTGATGGTCGAACACAACATGAACGTGATCGCGGGCATCTCCGACACCATCACCGTGCTTCAGCGCGGCGAGGTGCTGGCCGAAGGCAGCTATGCGGAAGTCTCGAAGAATCCGCTCGTGATGGAAGCCTACATGGGCAGCGCCGACGCGGCGCTCACCGGAGCGCACGCATGAGCACGATCGTCGAGGAACGCCGCCCGCTCGACGCGCGCGGCGCATCGAGCAACGAGCCCGCGCTCGAAATCAGCGGGCTGCAGGCATGGTACGGGGAATCGCACATCCTGCATGGCGTCGATCTCAAGGTGAACCGCGGCGAAGTCGTCACGCTGCTCGGACGCAACGGCGCGGGCCGCACGACCACGCTGCGCGCGATCATGGGGCTGACGGGGCGCCGCACCGGTTCGATCCGCGTGGGCGGGCGCGAGACCGTCGGCATGGCGACGCACAAGATCGCGCATTGCGGCATCGGTTACTGCCCGGAAGAGCGAGGCATCTTTTCGAGCCTCTCCTGCGAGGAGAACCTCATGCTGCCGCCGCTCGTCGGCAGCGCGAAGGACGGAATGTCGATCGACGAGATCTATTCGATGTTCCCGAACCTCGCGGAACGCCGCAACAGCCAGGGCACGCGGCTTTCGGGCGGCGAACAGCAGATGCTCGCGGTCGCGCGCATCCTGCGCACCGGCGCGAACCTGCTGCTGCTCGACGAGATTTCCGAAGGGCTTGCGCCGGTGATCGTCCAGACGCTCGCGCGCATGATCCTGATGCTGAAGTCACGCGGTTACACGATCGTCATGGTCGAACAGAATTTTCGCTTCGCGGCGCCGCTCGCCGATCGCTTCTATGTGATGGAGCACGGGATGATCGTCGAGCATTTCAACGCAGGGGAACTCGAAGCGAAAATGCCGGTGCTGCACGAACTGCTCGGGGTGTGATCTTTCAAGGTTCGTCGCGGCGCGGCATGCGCCAGGGACATGCACGCACAGTGCGCACAAGCAACAACCATAACCCATGGAGACTGGAATGAAGAAGAAGACTCTCGCGCGCCTTTCTTACCTTTGCTTTGCGGCTGCGGCGGCGAGCGTTGGTCTCACCTCCGGAAGCGCAAGCGCTGCCGAGAATGCGGTGAAGATCGGTTTCGTCACCGACCTGTCGGGTCTCTACGCCGACATCGACGGCCCCGGCGGCCTCGAAGCGATCCGCATGGCGATCGCGGACTTCGGCGGCAAGGTCAACGGCAAGCCAATCGAACTCGTCTACGCGGATCACCAGAACAAGGCGGACATCGCCGCGTCGCGTGCGCGTGAATGGATCGACCGTGACGGCGTGGACATGATCGTCGGCGGCACGAACTCGGCAACGGCGCTGTCCACCGCGCAGGTCGCGGCGGAGAAGAAAAAGGTCTACATCAACATCGGCGCGGGCGCGGACAACCTGACGAACGAGCAGTGCACGCCGTACACCGTCCACTACGCCTACGACACGATGGCGCTCGCGAAGGGCACGGGTTCCGCCGTGACGAAGCAGGGCGGCAAGACCTGGTACTTCCTCACCGCCGACTACGCGTTCGGCAAGGCGCTGGAAAAGAATACGGCAGACGTGGTGAAGGCGAACGGCGGCCAGGTGCTCGGCCAGGTACGGCATCCGCTCTCGGCGTCGGACTTCTCGTCGTTCCTCTTGCAGGCGCAGGGCTCGAAGGCGCAGGTGCTCGGTCTTGCCAACGCGGGCGGCGACACGATCAACTCGATCAAGGCGGCGAAGGAGTTCGGCGTCACGAAGTCGATGAAGATCGCGGCGCTCCTCATCTTCATCAACGACATCCACAGCCTGGGTCTGGAAACGACTCAGGGGCTCGTCGCCACCGACAGCTGGTACTGGAACAAGGACGACGCCACGCGCAAGTGGGCGCAGCGCTACTTCGGCAAGATGAAGAAGATGCCGTCGAGCCTGCAGGCCGCCGACTACTCGGCTGTCACGACGTACCTGAAGGCGGTGCAGGCCGTCGGCTCGACGGACACCGACAAGGTGATGGCGCAGCTGCGCAAGATGAAGATCGACGACTTCTATGCGAAGGGCTACATCCGTCAGGATGGCAGCATGATTCACGACATGTACCTGATGGAAGTGAAGAAGCCGTCCGAGTCGAAGGAGCCGTGGGACTACTACAAGATCGTCGCGACGATTCCGGGCGATCAGGCGTTCGGCACGAAGGCCGAGTCGCGCTGCGCGCTGTGGAAGTAAGCGTTAGGTAGTGCAAGAGCACGTGGGGGCGGCACGCGGCTGGCGACAGCGGCTTGCCGCCGTCGCTGCGCCAAAACCACACTGACGGCAGATTCAATGGAAATTTTCGGCATTCCGCTCGCCGCGATGATGAGCCAGTTGCTGCTCGGACTGGTCAACGGCTCGTTCTACGCGATCCTGAGCCTTGGGCTCGCGGTGATCTTCGGCTTGCTCAACGTGATCAACTTCGCGCACGGCGCGTTGTTCATGCTGGGCGCGATGCTCGCATGGATGGGCTTTTCGTATTTCAACGTACCGTACTGGGCGATGCTCGTGCTCGCGCCGCTGATCGTGGGCGTGTTCGGCGTCGTGATCGAACGCTCGATGCTGCGCTGGCTCTACAAGCTCGATCACCTCTACGGGCTGCTGCTCACGTTCGGCCTCACGCTCGTGATCGAGGGCGTGTTCCGCTCGGTCTACGGTTCTTCCGGCCAGCCCTACGACGTACCCGCGATGCTTTCCGGCGCGACCGATCTCGGCTTCATGTTCCTGCCGAACTATCGCGCGTGGGTGGTGGTGGCATCGCTCATCGTCTGCTTCGTGACGTGGTTCGTGATCGAGAAGACGCGGCTCGGTGCTTACCTGCGCGCGGGCACGGAGAACCCGAAGCTCGTCGAGGCGTTCGGCATCAACGTGCCGCTGATGGTCACGCTCACTTACGGCTTCGGCGTCGCGCTCGCGGCGTTCGCCGGCGTGCTGGCCGCGCCTGTGATCCAGGTGTCGCCGCTGATGGGACAGTCGATGATCATCACCGTGTTCGCGGTCGTCGTGATCGGCGGCATGGGTTCGATCATGGGCTCGATCCTCACCGGCCTGATGCTCGGGGTGATCGAAGGCCTGACCCGCGTGTTCTATCCGGAAGCCTCCGCGACGGTTGTCTTCGTCATCATGGCGCTCGTCTTGCTGGTGCGCCCGGCAGGACTCTTCGGCAAGGAAAAATGATGCAGAGAAAAGCGCTTTATGCGTTGTTGCTGATCGGCCTGATTCTGGCGCCGTTCGCGGGCGTGTATCCGGTGTTCATGATGAAGGTGCTGTGCTTCGCGCTCTTCGCGGCGGCGTTCAACCTGCTGATCGGATATACGGGCCTGCTCTCCTTCGGTCACGCGATGTTTCTTGCGAGCGCGGGCTACACGACGGGCTACGTGATCCAGACGCTCGGCTTCACGCCGGAAGTCGGCGTGCTGGCGGGCACGGCGGCGGCGACGGTGCTGGGCCTGGTCGTCGGGCTGTTCGCGATCCGGCGCCAGGGCATCTACTTCGCGATGATCACGCTCGCGCTCGCGCAGATGGTCTACTTCGTGTTCCTCCAGGCGCCCTTCACGCACGGCGAGGACGGCCTGCAAGGCGTGCCGCGCGGCAAGCTTTTCGGCCTGATCGACCTGGGGCCGGACCTCACGCTGTATTACGTCGTGCTCGTCGTGATGCTGCTCGCGTTCGCGTTGATCGTGCGGATCGTGCACTCGCCGTTCGGGCAGGTGCTGATCGCGATCAAGGAGAACGAACCGCGCGCGATCTCGCTCGGATACGATACGGCGCGCTTCAAGCTGCTCGCGTTCATTTTGTCGGCGGGGCTGGCGGGGCTGGCGGGATCGATGAAGGTGGTCGTGCTCGGTTTCGAGACGCTCGGCGACGCCTACTGGACCATGTCGGGCCTCGTCGTGCTGATGACGCTCGTCGGCGGCATGAGCACGATGTTCGGGCCGCTCCTCGGTGCCGCGATCATCATCGCGCTCGAGAACCGGCTCGGCGATATCGGTACCGCAATCGCGTCGATCACGGGCGTCGACTGGTTCAATTCGCTCGGCGAATCAGTGACGATCGTGACCGGCGTGATCTTCATTGCGTGCGTGCTCGCGTTCCGCCGCGGCATTGTGGGTGAGATCATCGCGCGGGTGCGCCCGTTGCAGGGATGATTCGATTTGTTTGGCGATCCGAATGAACGGCATTGAACGGCGGGCGTTTTATTTAGTATCGCGCCGATAAAATCCCGCCCCTTTAAGGTGCTTTCATGCACCACTAGGGTAAATGCTAGGTTGTCGTGATGCGCTGCGCAATTTAAGATCCGTCCTAGTTCTGCTGCACCGAATTTTGAGGTGGAGAACGAGGAGACAACGAGGCACAAAGTGCCCGACCGAAAAGCGCTGTTGGATGATTCCAACAGCGCTTTTTTTATTTGCCCATCAGCTTTTGCCATTCAATACGTCGACGAATTTTCATGTCGATTCATTCGTGTTTTCCCTTATTATTTCCACGCGATTTTAGCGGTCATTCAGGCCCTTCATTTTCACGGCTGCATTCCCTTCAAAATGCTTGCTCCGTGAGGCTCGCGCCGCTACACTCGCCATTCACCGACCGGTTGGTCGGTGATTAAAATCCCGAATCCCTTCAGTAATCAGACGAATAATCACGGGGCAAAAACGAATGAAGTTGGCATTGCGCTGGATCGCGGCGGCTCTCGTCGCTATGGGCACGTCGGCATGGTTTAGTACGCAGGCTTTGGCGGATGTGAAAGTGGGAGTGACTGTTTCGGCGACCGGTCCCGCCGCGTCGCTCGGCATTCCGGAGAAGAACACCATTGCGTTGTTGCCCAAGGAAATCGCGGGCCAGAAAGTGCAGTACATCGTGCTCGACGACGCGACCGATTCCACGCAGGCCGTGAAGAACACGCGCAAGCTCACGAGCGAGGATCACGTCGATGCGCTGATCGGTTCGACCGTCGTGCCGAATTCGCTGGCAATGATCGACATTGCGGCCGAGACGTCCACGCCGATGATCTCGATGGCCGCCGCGGCCTCGATCGTCGAACCGATGGGTGCGAAGCGCGCGTGGGTGTTCAAGACGCCGCAGAACGACATCCTGATGGCGACCGCGATCGCGCAGCACATGTCGAACCACGGCGTGAAGTCGGTGGCGTTCATCGGCTTCAGCGATGCGTACGGCGAGAGCTGGTTCAAGGAATTCAGCAAGGCCGCCGATATCGCGAAGATCAAGATCGTGGCGAACGAGCGCTTCGCGCGCAACGACGCTTCGGTGACGGGCCAGGTGCTCAAGATGATGTCGCAGAACGCCGACGCGGTGTTGATCGCGGGCGCGGGCACACCTGCCGCGCTGCCGCAGAAGACACTGAAGGAGCGGGGCTACAAGGGCAAGATCTATCAGACGCACGGTGTCGCGAACAACGACTTCCTGCGCGTGTGCGGCAAGGATTGCGAAGGCACGTTCCTGCCGGCGGGGCCGCTCCTGGTCGCGGACCAGCTGCCGGACTCGAATCCGGTCAAGAAGGCCGCGCTCACGTACAAGAAGGCGTATGAAGGCGCGTACGGCGCGGAGTCGGTATCGACGTTCGGCGGCCATGCCTGGGACGCGGGCCTCATCCTGCAGCGCGCGATTCCGGTCGCGCTCAAGAAGGGCGAGCCCGGCACGCCGGCGTTTCGCGAGGCGCTGCGCGCGGCGATCGAAAGCACGAAGGATCTTCCCGCGTCGCACGGCATCTTCAACATGAGCGTGAACGATCACTCCGGTCTCGACCAGCGCGCCCGTGTGATGGTCGAGATTGTCGGGGGCAAGTGGAAGCTCGTCAGCAACTGAAGCCGGGAAGCATATGAACTGATTCCGGGAAAAGGCGCGTTGCTTCAGACGCGCTTTTTTTTGCGTGAAAAGCTCGCACGAAGCCGTTACGAGATGCGGGCAGCAGGTGAGGGAAGAGGCCGCCGGCCGGCGCGCGCCGGTCAGGGAAAACGAGGCTAGGCACGTGTTGGCGCGCTACATAGATTGTGGCGGCAGTAAGGGCAGGACACATCGATAACTACTCGCAGCAGCGCACCGTCGGGGTGCGCGATAGCAAGTCGCGTTTGGAGACAGTCAATGAAAAACACAAAGCAATGGATCAAAGCCGGCGTCGCGCTGGCTTTCGCGGGCGCCGCGATGTGCGGCGCGGCCACCGCGTTCGCGCAGGTGAAGATCGGCGTCACGCTGTCGGCGACCGGGCCGGCCGCATCGCTTGGCATTCCCGAGAAAAACACGATCGCGCTGCTGCCGAAGGAAATCGGCGGAAAGTCGGTCGAGTACATCGTGCTCGATGACGGCTCCGATACGAGCCGTGCCGTGCAGAACACGCGCAAGCTGATCGACGAGGATCACGTCGACGCGATCATCGGCTCGACGG